>Ga0099792_10000252_pt1 | contig 20982 bp, 20 predicted proteins | sample Rivendell_Oct201_8_FD_83780 | JGI IMG/M metagenome (GOLD analysis project Ga0099792, IMG submission 83780) | Vadose zone soil microbial communities from the Eel River Critical Zone Observatory, Northern California, USA -... | ecosystem: Environmental > Terrestrial > Soil > Vadose zone >...
ACAACAGATTGGGCCGTGCCTGTGGTCTGCGAGCAATCCGCCGACCCCAAATCCACCGACGCCAAATCCGCCGGCTTGGGCGCGGCGTCTCATGCACGCCGCCTTGGCGGCGTCTACACGCGAGCCGTTCATCATTTCGTCAATACTCATGGCGCGAACTTGAGCACGCAACGGAGGAAATGATCAAGGAAGAAGATTGTGCGATCCTGTGCGATTGTGTGCGGTCCTGTGCGATCCGACGAACGACTTGGATTCATTGCTGCGTTCGAGAACGAAGCAATCGCGTTGGTCGATCGACACGGCGCCGCGATCTTAAGTCTTGTCGATGCCTTGTACGCTGCCGGCAAATTTGACCATGACCAGATCTTAGACGTGCCGCGGCAGACACCCGAAGGCCGACGGCTGGTCGATGGAAGTGAGGCGGATAGTACGCCCGCCACAGGCGCGACCGGCGCTGATAACGTCATTGTGTTTGATATTTCTTGCGCCGACGGCACGACGCGCCGGGCCAGTTGCCAGTTCATTGAAAATGGGCTGTTTCGACGCGCCTCTCCAGCGCCTCGACAAGGTCCCGAGATCGTGGCTGCTGACTAAAGTCGCCGGATCATCCGGCCGGGTCGGCTAGCGCGGGCCTAATCAATGAAACTCCTTCGTGCGAGCCAATTCTGCTAGCGTGCATGCGGATCCGAAATTCGACGTTCCAAGTACCTGATTGTAAATTTGGCATCCTGAATCGAACGCATCCAAAGGGTGCTGTAAGCGAACGAATGCGAATATTGTTTTCACGAAGAAACCGAAGAACCCCCGACGGTCTCTCTTTGAGCGGCCGTCGCGTGCGAGCTTCGGATGCCGTTGCAAGTGCGCGTTTCGTCTCCGTCATAATGTTTGTTATGCCCGCCCCAGTTGGGAGGCGGCCGGAGCCATTGCGCCACGGCGTCAATACTGCAAATGGATTGGGTTCCAAAAGTTCCTGCCAAAGCTCTAGGCTATGGGCATTTTCGGAGCCATGGTGCGCGATCTTGTAAAGTGATGCATTATTTGGTCCAAAGGGAATTTGGTGGTGCGCGGCGATAACTGCATTCCAGCCAGTTGTTTGACTGCCGGTTTTTTCAAGGTCCGCACCCAATAGTATCGACAACGGTCCGATCGTCACCAAAGTTGCCACTGAAACGTCGTTCGGACTGGGCGAAGGCACAGAGTGTTTGGTTTGGCGCACACGCGGCATCTGGGCAGCAATTCGCGTAAGAAAGTTCAGGGTATCGCCCGGCGATGGGGACAACCCCGTGACTTCGCACGGCCAACCATGGCCGCTGAGCTTCGCGTCAATTTTGACCATTGGCATTCGCGAACTTGCATATCCGAAGGTTAGCAGGCCCGCTTTATTTCGGGCCGCAATTTCGTCAATGACGCTCTCAAACTCAGAAAGTTTTGTCCCGGCGACTGTGGTCTTGTTCTTACCCATCCGTTTCGCGAATCTAAAAAATTCGGGCGTTGTTAGAGCGGAGGAAATCCATACGTAAGCGGCTGGTGCAGCGCCAACGATTCTTGCAAGTCCCTTGCAATGGTCGTTGTGCCAATGCGTAGCTACAATCGCTTTGATCGCGCTCGCGGGGGCCAAGCCGAGGGCGTTTAGATAGCTCAGAGCCACGGGTTCGCTGCCATCATGATTCATGCAGGAGTCGAAAACGACCCAATGTCCGTTCCCGAGATGAACGATGATGCATTCGCCAAAGCTGGGACCAAAAACGCAAACCTCAATCTCGGTTGGCTGTGGCGGCCCGATTGTGTGGATCTCCGAAAAGGGCATTGTAAAGATCAGCAGCCTCCCTATCCGCCGTGCGGATTTCTTGTTCGGTCCAAACAGGTAGTCGCCTAATCACGATGCGGGCAAAGCGCTCTTTTTCACCGCGAATATAACGGTACCCAATAATCCACCGAAATGTCGCGCCCGGCACCAGTAGGATCCGATCGCTTTCTGTCAAATCGTCGAGAGGAAGGTCCACTTCCTCTGCCTCTTCGCGCTCTCCAGCGGTCAAGTCGACCAATCTGGCGGAAAAATATCTCGAGCCTACTTCTTGGACTTGGCCTTCCCATTCTTGGAGTTTGATCTCGCGCGGCGTTTCCAGGTAGCTATCGGGGTATTGAACGATTCCAATATTATCCAGGGATTCGCTTTCTAGGCTTGTCCCCTCAGGATCGTGAGTGCTGTCGACAAAAGCCTTCATCCGTTTTTGTCGGGCGTTGAGCACCTCAGCATTGAAGCGGGTTCGCGCTGGCGCCCCTTCGATTCCGCCACTTCCGGTGGCGAAAGTCTCGCTGTACCGAGTATCTAATTGGCGGTGATGTTGTTCAGTTAGGGTCACTTGCGAGCTCCATGATCCTGTCTACGTATTCCTCTGACCTGACAATCGATGCGTCCCATTTTTGGGCAACCAAGTCGGCAGCACTTCTTCCATCAGACAGTTTGCCCATTTTTGTGAGTTCGTAGTGGTCATTCACTTGAACGTATGCCCCGTTTGGCACACCGCCTGCGGACGGCTCAACCTTCACCTGGATCCATCCTGGTAATCCGTCCAAGCGCTCACGCTGGCCTTGCTTTGTGATCGCCTGTTCCATCGTCAGGCTGCGAAGTCCTCCAATTCTTTTGCCATCACGCATAGCAAAATCCTGCCAGACTTCTTTCGGGGCTAAGATGTCACCGACTCGATCGAGGGCTTGGCGGCTACCCGCATCAAAGTGGACATCACGATTTATACCTACAGCGCGAATCGGAGTTTCTGGGAGCGCCTGGAAGCATTTCACAAAAAAGTCATGTACGCGGATAAGGGGCTCCTGAATTGCCGTAACTAAAAACTTCTCTCGATCAACTTGCATCTGCCCCCACGGAACTTTGAAGGATACAAGTTATGCGTGCACCACATCTATTGCAAGGTTTACGTAATCATTGCCAATGAGAATTTCCTTGTCCTTGAGCCATTCGGGCCGAAAGATGAGCGGGTTGAAGTGGCCAAGTGCCACTACCGACGCCCCGCTCATTTGTGGTGTCAAGCGCATATCAGATGATTAACTCGCGGGCTTCTAACTTTACGATAATGTCTGCACCAAATCCCACATTCGGGCAATACGCCCGATCGCCCCCGCCCACCGCAAGCCCAGTCAGGGACCGGGTCACGCGAGCGCCTTTCTTCCCGCTTCGGTGATGTTTCAGTCTCACGACCTCTAACGGCCGCCGGACGCGCCCCACGCGGTCCCTATGCGCGGTCGCGAGCCCGGTACCGACAAGATCTTCGAGCAGCGAGTTGCCGGGCCATGCGCCATCAAGAGGTTTTCGGTGTATCCGTTGGGCTGCCCGCGAGCACCCTGACGGCGCGGCAGCACCGGGCGGGGAGCCGGATTGTCGACCGTGCCGCCGAAATGAACCTGGGCTTGCGGTGGCGCCAGGGTGGCGTCAATGGGCTGGTGGGGGATCTTGCACTTTACCAATGAGTTACGAAAAACTTACTTCATCAGTGTCTTATGGTGGTCGGAGCGCCGAGATTCGAACTCGGGACCCCTAGTCTCCCAGACTAGTGCGCTAACCGGGCTGCGCTACGCTCCGCCGGCCCCACGTCTACGACGCCAGCCTGGCGGCTGCAAGGGCGGGATTGTGCGCTTGTTTTCCAAAGGCGTCGAGGATGACAGGCTGATGGGGCAGTGGCAATTCCAAAGACGTGTTCGCCAAGGTTCCGGGTCTGCAGCGCACCATTCGCGTGAAGAACGCTCATGCTGCACTGGGCCCGGGAAACGCCAGTGCTCGGCTGCTGCCGTCCTCATCGCCTGCGCCGCGCCCATCGCAGTATCGCCGCGTGGCGGCCATCAGGCCCCACAGCACGCCCAGGATCAGGAAATAGTGGCGCCAGTGGTCGATATCGATGACGGCGCTTTCGATCACGATGCCGAGATAGGCCACGTAGATGGCCTGGTAGACTGGACGCCAGGGCGTTGCGACAAACAGAAACCTCAAGCCGGAAATCATGGTCACGAAGGTGAGCGTCGCATAGGCACAGCCGGCAAGCCAGCCACCGCTCATGAATGAGTTGAGAAACGTGTTGTGCGGGTCTTCGCGAAAGAATTTGTAGAATTGCATGGGCCCAAGACCCAACGGATTCTCGAGCGCGAGATTGGCACCCAGGATGTAGCGGCCGAACCGGCCCAGATGGCCGAGATCGTAACTCTGGTCGAGCGTGGCGCGCTCCTTGAACAGGTCGGCGACATTGCCGATCGAAAGTAGAGCCGCGAGCGCGACGGCAAGCAGTACGACGCCCATGATGGCTATCGCGACGATGCGCAACCGCTCCTTGGCGGAGCGCGAGGTCACGAAGGTGAGGGCCATGAGGATCATGGCGCAGGGCGCAAAGATTCCCCAGGCGGCACGCGAAAATGACAGGAACAGCCCGCCCATGACGATCGTCAGAAGCATGCCGCTCCAAAGCGCTTGTGCGCTTCGCCCGGCGAGCACGCGCTGCACGAGCAGCAGGCCGGGCAGCAGCAGGAAGGCGCCAAGCACATTGGGATCGTTGAACGTGCCGCGGGCGCGGCCGTAGCGGAGAAAGAGGTCCGAGAGGCCTTCCGTAATGTGCACGTAGCCCGCGATGCCGGCTGTCGACGCGATCACGGCCGCCGCCAGATAGCCGCGCATCAACCATGTCAGTCGCATTTGCGTATTGCGTCCCAGCATGGCCGCATAAAAAATTGCAGTGAGCCCAAGAAATGCCGATACGCCGACCCAGGTGACGGGCCTGTCCTGATCGGCGACCGCAATCAGCGCTGTCGCATAGCCGATGTTGAGGATGACGAGGAGTATGACCAGCGGCGTCAGCCTCGCGCTCAGGCTCAGGCCGGTCGCGACGAATACGGTCATCGTTAGAACGCCGACGACCTCATAGGGGCTGGGCTCGACAAAGACGAATGCGCCGGCGCAGCCCATCAGCCAGAGCATGACGCCGCGCAGTTTTTCAGTGGCGATTGTTGCGCCCGGGAAGGTTTCTGCAGTGGCGAGCGCTGCGCGCATCAATAGGCGCTTTCAGTCTTGATGAGCGCCAGCGGGGTCATCGCCAAAATGCGGAGATCGAACAAAGCCGACCAGTTCTCGATATAGTAGAGGTCGTGTTCGACGCGGCGCTGCAGCTTTTCTTCGGTGTCGGTTTCGCCGCGCCAGCCGTTGATCTGCGCCCAGCCGGTGATGCCGGGTTTAACGCGGTGCCTTGCGAAGTAGCCATCGACGGCATCGTTATAGAGCTTGCTCGCCGCCTTTGCGTGCACCGCATGAGGACGCGGACCGACCAGCGAGAGATTGCCCTTGAACACCACATTGATGAGCTGGGGCAGTTCATCGATCGACGCCTTGCGGATGAAAGCGCCGACCCGGGTGACGCGTTGATCGCTCTTCTGGACGAGTTGCGACGCGGTCGCATCACATTTGTCGATGTACATCGAGCGAAACTTGAAAACCTCGATCAGCTCGTTGTTGAAACCATAGCGTTTCTGTTTGAAGAAGACCGGACCGCGACTGTCGATCTTGATGGCAAGGGCCGTGAGCAGCATGATGGGAGACGCCGCCAGCAGCGCCATTCCGCCGATGAACTTGTCGAACAGCCATTTGGTCGCGACGTCCCAGTCTGTAATCGGCCTGTCGATCACATCAAGCACCGGCAGCTTGCCGATATACGAATAGGCGCGGGGGCGAAATCGCAGTTTGGTATTGTGGGCGGCGAGCCGGATGTCGACAGGGAGCACCCAGAGCTTCTTGAGCATTTGCAGGATGCGCGTTTCGGCGGTGACCGGCAGCGACACGATCACGAGGTCGATGCGTGTGCGCCGCGCGATCTCGACCAGATCGTCGACGGTCCCGAGCTTCGAAAGTAAAGTCTTGGAAGCAGGCGCGCGCTCATCGCCGCGATCATCGAACATGCCGATGATGCGGAGATCGGAATCATTCTGTTCGTTGAGCGAATGAACCAGGTTTTCACCATTGGTGTCGGCGCCCACGATTGCGGTTCGTCGTTCCAGCCGGCCCGCACGTGTCCATGAACGTACCAGCAGGAACAGCATCTTGCGAAAGCCGAGGAGAACGACGAGGCCAAGTACAGAAAATGCACTGAGCCAGACCAATGAGAATTCGTCGCCAATCCCGCTTAGAAAGTTTGTGCCCATCAGCACCAGGAATACAAACGACCATGCCGACATCAAACGGAAGTATTGCCTCTCATGGCCGCGGAATGCCTGCACCTGATAGATGTCGGCGACCTGGAAGGCGATCATCGTGGCGACGGCGATGCCGCCCGATGCGGCGACATAGATCCAGTCGAAGCCACGGAACGGCATGACGCAGGCCACATAGGCGACCATGCCGCCCAGGAATACGAGCAGCAATTCGAATAGCCGAACGCTGTCGGCGAGCACGATCGGGGAATAGGGCGGCCTGACCGGCCTATCGGGCGCGACGTCGTCGGCAACGGGGACGGTGGCGACACGTGCGGCTGCGTTGGCTCCGCCACTCGCGCCGTCACTTGGGTCTACATTTGGGACTAAACTCGGGGCTAAACTTGGAGCCACATCAGCGTCTTCCTGGTTCCGTCGCGCAACGTCCGGCGCCGGTGACACTGGAAGCACCTCTTCGTTTTTGTATTTACGCGCTTCTGCATTGAACATGGACAGTACACGATTTCCAAAGCCGCATAGGGGCACTGCCCGCAGGCGTTAACCTAAGCAAGCGGACTGTAGGATGGGTAGAGGTAAAGTGCGTTCTTCACGCGCTTTACCGAAACCCATCATCTCGCCGCAGGAGCGGTCGATGGGTTTCGCAAGGGCTCAACCCATCCTACGCATCTTAGGTTAGTGCCGATGAGGCACTGCCGCACTCTTTGGTGATACATATATCTCAAAAGTTTCAAAAAAGATTAGGACGCTAAAAGACTGAGAAACTTAGTGCGTGTCCGTTAACCATTCCGGTGCGCCGGCGCGTCCGTGTGGTTGCCGGCTTTCGTTCATGGCGTCGCGATAGGCCTCCAGGACGGAATTGGTCATGGCATCGACCGAGAATGAGACGCGAGCACGTGTTTGCAGTCGCCGTGCGGCGGCCTCCAAGCGGGCGGGATCTCTCAAAGCCGCATCAATCGCCCCTGCCAGTGCGGCCGGGTCATCGGCCGGGATCAAGTGCGCGGCGTCGGGTCCGAAGATTTCCGCAATTCCGCCGACCCGCGTGGCGATGATCGGCATAGCGGCTGCGGCGGCCTCCAGAACGATATAGGGCAGGGATTCGGCGCGCGAGGGGACCACCAGGATGCGGCCAAGCGCAAAGCCTGATCGTGCTGGTTTGGCGCCGACAAATCGAACGCGTTCGGTCACGCCGAGGTCTCGTGCCGCGTTCTCGAAGGTATCTTTCTCCGCGCCCGCGCCGACGATCGTTGCGGTCACGTGTTGTCCGTTTGCTGCAAGCCGCGCGAGCGCCTCAATAAGGACATCGACGCCTTTGAGCGCGCGCAGCTCACCGACAAAGACAAGATCGGTCGGGTTGGCGTCCGGCGGGACGCCTGAAAATTCAGGGTCGGTCACGCCATTGTGCACGACCCGCATCGGCGCGGCGGGATTTCCAATCTTGGTACGGAACGCGTCGCGCCCATAGTCGCTCTCGAACAGAAACAAATCGGTGCGGCGCATCAGCGCACGTTCGGCCGCAAGATAGAAAAAGCCGCTCGGCGACGCCCAACTATAATGCAGGCTGCCGCCGTGCGGGGTGTAGACGCGCAAGCCCTGGCCGCGCGTTGCAAACCGTGCATAAGCGCCGCCCTTGGCGCCATGTCCATGGATCACGTGCGCGCCGACATCGGCAGCGCGTCGCGTGACATTTGCTGCCGCGTTGACGTCGCTTGGGCCGATTTGGCGGCTCATGGGAATGGGCGTCAAGCCAAGGGCGAGGCGAGGAGCAAGCTCCGCGAGCTTTTCTTCTCCTTGAGCGCCTCCGGTCGTCGAATCCGCGATCAGGCCGACGCGGTGTCCACGCGCAACTTGGCCAAGGGCCAAGTCAACGACATGCCGGAAGAGCCCGCCGACCGGCGCGCGAAACACATGCAGAATATTGAGAGGCGATTGGCCCGCCACGTCAATCATATGTTAACTCTTCAGTAATGCTTGGCGCCGAACCATCGACTTCCGGAAACCCGAGCCCCAAATGAGGCCATGAACGAGGCCGCAGGGAGGCCGAAATGCAGGAAGGAATGGCGCGTCCGTTGCACGTCACTTCATGAAAGGAAAAGTTCAAGAAAGAACGAAGATGCCTTCTATCATGCGAAGTCACGACCGTGCGTCGTTAACGAATGATTGAGAGATTGTGCCGGAAGTCCATTTTTTTGATCGTTGTTTAACGCGCTGGCAACCTTAATAGTTTGTAATCGCAAATGACTTGTAGTGGCCAAATTGTAGTGGCCAAATAACTTGCAGTGGCCATGTCGGTAGCGGTGTGAGTGGAGTGTGTAATGCAAGCGAGTGTGTCGTCGATGGCGAGGCCGGGCGTTTCTCCGGCGATCGATGAGCTCGATATGGGGGCGCTTGGGCGCTCTCTGTGGCGCAAGAAGCGTTGGATCATTGGCCTGACGCTGGCGGCAACAGCCCTTGCCATGGCCGGCGTGAACCTGGTCACGCCGCGCTACAAGTCGGAAGCGCGCGTCTTGATCGAGACGCGCGAAAACATCTTTCTGCGTCCGGATGCGGAGCGGAGCCAAGAGCGTGGTTCGACGGTCGACCTGGAGGCGGTAACCAGCCAAGTTCAGCTTATGCTGTCGCGGGACCTTGCACGCGACATCGTCAAGACGCTCAAACTTGGCGATCGCGCCGAGTTTGATCCGGTGCTGCGCGGGCCATCGCTGGCCAAGGCACTCCTGGTGGACGTCGGGATGATCAAGGATCCCATGAGCCAGACGCCAGAGGAGCGGGTGCTCAAGAGCTACTACGAACGCCTGGTCGCGTTTCCGGTCGACAAATCGCGCGTCATTGCGCTTGAATTCGAATCCGAAGATCCGGAACTTGCCGCGCAGGCGACCAATGCGATAGCCGAGGCCTATCTCGCCTTTCAACGCAGCGCCAAACAGGACCAGTCGCGTAGCGCCAGCCAATGGCTTGCCGGCGAGATCGAGACGCTGCGCCAGAAAGTGGCGGACGCCGAATCAAAGGTCGAGCAACACCGATCCAAATCGAACCTCCTGATGGGCACCAACAACACGACCTTATCGAACCAGCAGCTTGGAGAGTTCAACGCACAGGTTGGCACCGCGCGGGCGCAGCGAATCGAGGCGGAATCCAAGGCACGGTTCATTCGTGAAGCGCTCCGCAACGGCAACGCGATTGAATTTTCCGAAATCGTCAATTCGGATCTGATGCGGCGCCTGTCCGAACAGCGGGTCACGTTGCGGACGCAACTTGCCGAGCAATCATCGACCCTCCTCGACCAGCATCCGCGCATCAAGGAATTGCGCGCGCAAATCGCGGATCTCGACCGGCAACTGCGTGTCGAGGCCGATCGGTTGGCGCGATCGCTGGAGAACGACGCCAAGATGGTGGAAGCCCGCGTGCAGTCGTTGAACGCAAGTTTCGACCAAATGAAGTTCCAGGCAGCGAGTATCAACGAGCAAGACGTCCAGCTCCGTGCGCTCGAGCGCGACGCAAAATCGCAGCGTGATCTGCTTGAATCATACCTCGCGAAATATCGTGAAGCGGCCGCGCGCGACAATATCGGTTCGGTTTCGCCGGAGGCGCGGATCATTTCGTCCGCCATTGTGTCGAATACGCCGTCATTTCCCAAGACATTGCCGACCGTACTCGTCGCGGCGCTCGGGATGTTCGTTCTTTCATCGGGGTTCATACTCTCGGGCGAACTCCTCAAGTCGGCATCCGCCGGCACGGCCGCGGGACCAATCCAGCGGTCCACGATCGCGGATCCGATCTTGGAATCGCTGCAAGCCGTAACGTTGGTCGCGGCAAGCACGCCCGCTATCGGCCCAGTAAAGGCGCAAGAATCGCCAGGTCCATCGCCAATCCCCAAGTCAATGCCTACGTCGGTTTCCGCTCCAGTTCCCGAGCGAGTTCCGGATCCGGTGCCGAGCGCAGTTCCACTGCCGGCTCCCACATTGGTCCCGCTGGTTCAATCGGAAATCGACCATCGGACAACCGACCGAGGGGCAACTGACCATCCGGCGACCGACCATCTGGCAAAAGATCGTCGGGCATCCGGCCAAGGGGCAGCCCACGGGGATCATGGTCGCGTCGAAACAATCGTTGAAATGGCGAGCGCCCTGAGCGCTGCGGGCGCCGCCGGCGGCCGAATTGTCGTTTTCGGAACGCGCCAAAATGTCGGAACGACGCAGGCCGCGATATCCCTGGCGCGCGCGCTTGCAGCGCACAAGAAAGTCGTCCTGGTCGACCTTTCGCTTCGATCTCCGAATTTGTCGGCCATTGTCAATGATCCGAGCGCGCCTGGACTGACGGACGCCATCAACGGTGCGGCAACATTCAAGCAAATCATCGTGCGCGATCGCATGTCGCCGGCGCACGTCGTCATGGCAGGGAGCATGACCGAAGATGTCCGTGCAATCATGTATTCGCCGGACCTCGTGATTGCCTTGGAGGCGCTGGGGCGCGCCTATGACCATGTTGTTGTCGATGCCGGTACGTTGTCCGAGGTTTCCGCGGAGCGCCTCGCGCGGATCACTCAGGTCGCCGTTCTGGTGTGCGAGCGGGCCGATGATCTGGTGACGGGTGCGGCGCTGGAACAAATTGAAGCAGGCGGGTTCAATTCCGTTAGACTGGTGTCCGGCACGCCGGGACCGCTGCCGGACCAGCGTGTCGGCGGGTCGCGCGAAGCGGCGTAGTGTCGCGTGAGCCATCGAAATTGTTTGGATGGAAGCGCGCGATCGTGCGGAGGAACACTTGACCGGGCTCAAAAGGACCATCATCCGAACCGGCCTCGAGACGCTTTATTTCAGTGGTGCGCATTTGATGATGCGCCCATTCTACGCCGGCGTTGGCGCCATCTTGACGCTGCATCATGTTCGACCGCGGCGGCCCGAGCGGTTCCAACCGAACCGGCTTCTTGAGGTAACGCCCGCGTTTCTCGAACGTGTCCTGGTGTTTCTCAGACGCTCCGGTCTCGAAATCGTCAGTCTCGATGAGATGCATCGACGACTTGCCGAGGGAGATTTTGCCCGGGGAGATTTTGAGCGTCGCTTTGTCTGCATTACGATCGATGATGGCTATCGCGACACGCTCGAGCACGCCTATCCGATCCTCAAGCGGTTCGAGGCGCCATTCACGGTCTACATTCCGACCAGCTTTCCCGATCGCATCGGCGAATTGTGGTGGCTCGCGCTCGAAGCCGTGGTCGCCCGCAATCCGCATATCGGATTGCTGATCAACGGCAAGGAGCACACCTTCGATTGCCGAACCACGGCGGAAAAGCGCGACGTTTACGATGAGCTCTACGGCTGGTTACGGCGTCTCGCCACCGAGCAGGAGGTGCGGGTTGCGGTACGTGATCTCAGCCGCCGGTATCACGTTGATATTGCAGCCTTCTGCAACGATCTTTGCATGGATTGGCGGGAACTCAATAGGCTTGCGGCTGATCCGCTGGTGACCATCGGGGCCCATACGGTAAATCATGTGATGCTTGCCAAGGTGCCGGAAGCGACCGCGCGTTCCGAAATGGCCATGAGCCGGTCCGTCATCGAGGCGGCGCTCGGGCTCCGGCCGGATCACCTGTCCTATCCGGTCGGCGACAGGACATCCGCGGCGGCGCGCGAATTCAAGATTGCGGCTGAACTCGGGTTCAAGACCGCCGTGACGACACGGCCGGGCGTCCTGTTTCCGGAGCATCGCGACCACTTCATGTGCCTGCCTCGCATTTCGCTCAATGGCGAACATCAGCAATTGCGCTATGTGCGCGTGCTGTTGTCAGGGGCTGCAACGGCCGTCTGGAACAGGTTCCGCCGCGTCGACGCGGCGTAAGTTCGAATTGTTTGTAGGATGGGTTGAGGAAAAACGCGTTCTTTCTTTACGCGTTTTTCCGAAACCCATCGTCGATCCGCGAATGAGATGATGGGTTTCGCCAAAAAACGCGTGAAGAACGCGTTTTTTGTCTCTACCCATCCTACGAGCGGCGAATCACGAATCGGGGCGCAGCATCCAACGTACGAGCGGCATGGCCGGCAGGACCCAGGCGATGCCGGCGACCACATAATAAATGCCTTCGATGAGGCCGTTTGCCTTGATCGCCGGAAACTGCGCGATCGCCATCGCGATCAGGGCCCACGACAACACCAGCATCAAGAGCACAATGGTGCCGATGAATTTTCGTTGGCGGATGGTCATCTGTTTGACGCCGGTTGGGCAATTGCGAGGGCAGGGGCCCTCACTATATGGTCCGCCGCGACGACCACAAGAGAACATCATGAATGTAGCTGCACCCGCACCGGAATTTCGCCGCCGCGCCATCAGGATTTGGCTTCTGGTGATCGTCGTGCACGTATTCGCGATGGTCATGGTCGGTGGCGCGACGCGGCTCACAGGGTCGGGGCTTTCGATTGTGGAGTGGAAACCGATCAGCGGGATGCTGCCGCCCTTAAGCGTCGCAGACTGGGAGGCGGAATTCGAAAAGTACAAAGCGATACCGCAATATCAGCAACTCAACCGGGGCATGAGCCTCGGCGAGTTCAAGTCGATCTTCTGGTGGGAATGGGCCCATCGGCTGCTCGGGCGAACAATCGGGGTTGTGTTTCTGCTGCCGTTTCTGTGGTTCCTCTGGAACGGCTGGGTCGGGCGCGGCCTGCGCGCAGGCCTCTGGACGATCTTTGGTCTTGGCGCATTGCAGGGGGCAGCCGGTTGGTGGATGGTTGCGTCGGGCCTTGCCGAGCGGGTCAACGTGTCACAATACCGGCTGGCGTTTCATTTGACGCTTGCATGCATTATTTTGGCCGCGACGCTGTGGGTTGCCCAGCAATTGTCATCGCGCATCGTTCGGGCCGGCCCATGGCCAAAGATTCGCGCCAGCGCGATTGGTTTGGTCGTGCTGGTATTGCTGCAGATTTATCTCGGCGCGCTCGTTGCGGGGCTGCACGCAGGCCTCATCTACAACACCTGGCCGTCGATCGGTGGCGGGCTGTGGCCTGATGCCGCGCGATTGCTGTTTCAGGAGCCGTGGTGGCGTAATTTTTTTGAAAATGCCCTGACGGTGCAATTCGTCCATCGCACGGTGGCTTATGTTCTTTGGTTTGCCGCCGTGGCGCATGCCATCGTGGTTTGGCGCAGGCTCGGGAGTGGTGCGGTTCTGTTGACGGCGCTGTTGCTCGCCGTCGCGGTCACGGTGCAGGCCGCGTTTGGAATTGCAACGCTGCTGCATGGAGTTCCAATTTATCTCGCCCTTATGCATCAGGCCATGGCGATCGTGGTTCTCGGGACGGCCGTCGTGCATGCGCAACGGCTTGCGGCACCGGAAACGTTGTAGCCCGGGTTGAGAAATTGCGCGTTCTTCACGCGCAATTACGAAACCCGGGGACGGTCCATCGGCGGCGAGTTAGGCCCAGGGTTTCGCGCGAAGAACGCTCAACCCGGGCTGCGCGACCCTACGCCGTCAGCCCTTGCTCCAGGTCCGCGATGATGTCGTCTTTGTCTTCGAGGCCGATCGACAAACGTACGACGTCGGGGCCGGCACCGGCTTGAGTCTTCTGCGCATCGGTGAGCTGGCGATGGGTCGTCGAGGCGGGGTGGATGATCAGCGAACGGGTGTCGCCGATATTGGCGAGATGCGAGAACAGCGTCACGTTCGAGACGAGCTTCACGCCCGCGTCGTAGCCGCCCTTGAGACCGAAGGTGAAGACCGAGCCCGCGCCCTTCGGCACATATTTGCGCGCGAGGCCGTAATAGCGGTCGACGGGAAGGCCCGGATAGCTGACCCAGGCGACGGCGGAATGATTGACCAGCCAGTGCGCCACCGCGAGCGCGTTTTCGCAGTGGCGCTGAATGCGCAGCGGGAGTGTCTCTATTCCGGTCAGGATGAGAAACGCATTGAATGGCGACAGCGCGGGGCCGATGTCGCGCAATGCCAAAACGCGGCATGCAATCGCAAAAGCAAAATTGCCAAACGTTTCGTGTAACACGATGCCCTGGTATTCCGGCCGGGGCTCCGACAACATCGGATAGCGCTTCTCGCGCGACCAGTTGAATGTTCCGGCATCAACGATCAAACCGCCGATGGAATTGCCGTGACCGCCGAGAAATTTCGTGAGCGAGTGCACCACGATATCGGCGCCATATTCGATCGGCCGGCACAGATAGGGCGTCGCCAGCGTATTGTCGACGATCAGCGGCACGTGGGCTGATTTCGCGATTTTTCCGATCGCTTCGATATCCGTGATGACCCCGCCCGGATTGGCAATCGATTCGATAAAGATGGCTTTGGTCTTGGGCGTGATGGCGCGTTCGAAGGAGGTCACGTCGTCAGGGTCGGCCCAGACCACATTCCAGCCGAAATTCTTGAACGCGTGATTGAATTGATTGATCGAGCCGCCATAGAGTTTTTTCGACGCCACGAATTCTTCGCCGGGCTGCATAAGGCAGTGCATGACGATCACCTGTGCGGCGTGCCCGGAGGCGACGGCGAGGCCCGCGGTGCCGCCTTCCAATGCCGCGACGCGCTCTTCCAGAACCGCATTGGTCGGGTTGCCGATGCGCGTATAGATGTTGCCGAAAGTCTGCAGGGCGAACAGCGAAGCGGCGTGATCGACATCCTCGAATACGAACGACGTCGTTTGATAGATCGGGGTCGCGCGTGCGCCTGTCGTCGGGTCGGGCTGCGCGCCGGCATGAATGGCGAGGGTGGAGAACCCAGGGGTGCGGTCAGGGGTGCGATCGGTCATGGCCGCGTCCTTGTTTTCAGGTTTTCTCGTCGTTGCGCTGGGCGCGCGTCGAGGCGTCGGTCGCGCCGCCTGCCATGGTGGTGCGGTCAAGCGACATACGCTGAATGCCGCCGGGCAGCAATTTTGCTCGCTTGGAGGAGAGGGTGCGGGTATTGACGCCCATCCAGGCAATTTCCGACGATAGCCGCCCATATTCAATCTTCGGGCAGCGATTCATCACGACCTTGAGACCATGCTGCTCGGCCAAGGCGGCGGCTTCATCGCTGCGGACGCCGAGCTGCATCCAGATCACTTGCGGTCGCGGCGTGAGGGCAAGCGCCTCCTGGACGACTGCGAGTGCATATTGCGGCGCCCGAAAGATGTCGACCATGTCGACCGGCTCAGGGATGTCGGCAAGCCTGGCGTAGACGGGCCGGCCTAGGATGTCGTGACCGGCCTGGCCGGGATTGACCGGGATCATCCGGTAGCCGCGTTCAAGGAGATATTTGAATGCGAAATAGCTCGGGCGGTTGTCCCTTGGCGAAATGCCGACGAGCGCAATCGACTTCACGGTATTGAGGATGCCGCGGATATAGTTGTCGGGATAATTGTCGTGGTCCAGCTGCCAAGATCCACTTACGGGTGTTCAGTTACGGGTGCTCAGTTGCGAGTGTTTAGCTTGTCGAGAACGAAGCCGCGCCGGCAGGAGTTTGCCGGAGGGTGGAGGACCTCCTTCCGGCAATGCAACAGCGTTGGATGGATATCAGCCCGCGATGCGGGGCGACATCAATTCGCCACGGCGACCACGCGAAAACGCGCGCCGGCATTGCGGGCTCAAACGCCGCATGTTGGCGAGCAGGCAGGCCTTGACCCTGCGCTCGTCGGGAATCGCATGATTGCAAACCCGGAATGCGTCGTCCTGGCATGCTGACTGATCATTCGAATCGTAAGCGGCGGCTGGGCCACTCGGCAGGGCCGTCATAGCAAGCACAAAGGCGAGGGCTATTAGCTTCTTCATTGATCTGCTCTCCAATTGAGGCCGCACCTGCGACCAAGTCATAAGGACACCAACCGAGGCGCCTTTATGAACGATAAATGGGGCGTTTGGGAAGAGTGCCCCGGGGCTCAACAACTCCGGTGCCGCATTGGCGCGGGCAACGGGCATCGGGTAACCTGCCTTCTGTATCTTCTATCACAAGGAATCCCGCCAGGTTGGCGGGCGCTTGCCGATAAATGCAGAAATGCCTTCCTCCGCGTCACAGGCCATCATGTTCTCGACCATTACAGCGACGGCACGATCATAGGCTTGCGCCAAGCCCATTTCGATCTGCTGATAGAAGGCTTCCTTGCCGATACCGACGACGTGAGCAGACTTTGCGGCAATTTTGCGAGCAAGTTCCAGGGCCTTCGCGCGTTCGTCGCCTGGTTCGACGACATGATTGACCAGCCCCATGCGCAACGCATCGTTGGCCGAAACCGGCTCGCCGATCAGCAGCATTTCCATGGCATGCTTGCGTGCGACATTTCGTGACAGGGCGACCATCGGCGTTGAACAGAACAATCCAATATTCACGCCGGGAGTTGCAAATCGCGCGGTCGATGACGCGACCGCCAAGTCACAGCTTGCGACGAGCTGACAGCCTGCGGCAGTCGCGGTGCCCTGTACGGCGGCAATAACCGGTTGGGGCAGGCGCACGATCTGCTGCATGACGCAGGCGCAAAGCGCGAGGACGCGTTCGAAAAAGCCACGCCCATGGTCGGAATCCTGGCGCCGGCTGTTGAGTTCCTTGAGATCGTGTCCGGCGGAAAAGACCGGGCCATTGGCTGTCAGGACAACGGCGTGCACCGACCGGTCCGCCGCGACCGCAGAGCAAGCCTGCCCGAGAGCGTCGAGCATGGCTTGCGAAAGGCTGTTTCGCGCGTCCGGCCGGTTGAGGGTCAGGATCGCGATCGAGCCATTGCGTTCGCTCAACAAGACCGGCGCGGCTTCGACGGCAAGGGGGGCTTGGGCTTGGATTTGGGCTTGGACTGACATCGGGGCCTCGATTTTGTGCCACCTTATACCAATCCTCTGGGCGGTCGCGTCAATCTGTGAGGTGTAATATTACCATTTTTATAACTATATGATTTTACGTGATAAAAAATGACCCGCTGCGTTGACGAGGGCAGGAGCCTGTTGTATGAGGCGGCCCAACGGAGGCCCATGGGGCGCTCCGATGGACGCCCCATTAATCGATGGCCCCATTAATCCATGGATGTCAGGCTCATGAGCACCTTTGCGGCAAAGCCCGCTGAAGTTCAAAAGAAATGGGTGATGATCGATGCCGATGGCCTCGTGGTCGGCCGGCTTGCTTCGATCGTTGCCATGCATTTGCGCGGCAAGCATCTGCCGACCTACACCCCGCACGTTGATTGCGGCGACAACGTCGTCATCGTCAATGCCGCCAAGATCGTGCTGACGGGAAAAAAGCGCGAAAAGAAAGTCTATTACCATCACACCGGCTATATCGGCGGCATCAAGGAACGTACCGCGCGCTCGATCCTCGACGGCAAGTTTCCCGAGCGTGTCGTAGAGAAGGCGATCGAGCGCATGTTGCCGCGCGGGCCGCTCGCCCGCCAGCAGCTCGGCAATTTGCGGGTCTATCCGGGCCCTGACCATCCGCATGCGGCGCAAAGTCCAGAGAAACTCGATGTTGGCGCCATGAATCGCAAGAATATAAGGAGCGCGTGACGATGGCTGAATCCATGCAGTCGCTCGATCAATTGTCGGCACTCAAGTCAGCGGTAGCTCCTGAAGTGCCAAGATACGTCCAGAAGATCGACAAGCAGGGCCGTGCCTATGCGACCGGCAAACGCAAAAACGCCGTTGCGCGCGTATGGGTCAAGCCTGGTGCTGGCAAGATCACCGTCAATACGCGGGAACTTGAAGTGTATTTTGCGCGGCCCGTGCTGCGCATGCTGATCCAGCAGCCGATCGCCGCTACCAGCCGCAACGGACAATTCGACGTCGTTTGCACCGTATCGGGTGGCGGATTGTCGGGTCAGGCCGGTGCCGTTCGCCATGGGATATCAAAGGCGTTGCTGGCCTACGAGCCCGAACTGCGCGGCGCACTTAAACGCGGCGGGTTCCTCACGCGCGATTCGCGCGTGGTCGAGCGTAAGAAGTACGGCAAGGCCAAGGCCCGCCGCAGCTTCCAGTTCTCCAAGCGCTAATGGGGTAATGTCTCGCCTTCGCCTGACCTTCGCGTGTTGCCGCTATGATCGCATGGAGGCAATCCGTGAGGGGGCGGTGACGGTCGAGGGCGTCGACCTCACCTGCATTACGCTTAAATCGGGCCGCGATGTTTTCGATCGCATGGTCGGGGGCCAGGAATTCGACATCGCCGAACTTTCAGCGTCCGAATTCATCAGCCTTCATGGCACGGGCAAAAGCCCGTTCGTAGCGCTGCCGGTGTTTCCATCGCGTGTTTTTCGTCATGGTTATATTTTTATCAATAAACGATCCGGCATTCGCACTGCCAAGGATCTTGAAGGACGCTTGGTCGGGCTGCCGCTCTATACGCAGACCGCAGCGCTCTGGCTGCGCGGCCACCTCATGCATCAGTTCGGGGTCGATATCGGGACCATTCGGTGGGTGCAGGGGGCGGTCGAAGGTACCGGGACACATGGAAGACCGCATGCGCCGGCGTTGTTGCGTCCGGTTGCCATCGATCAGAATCAAAGTGGCTCGTCGCTCGCAACCCTGTTGGCACGCGGCGAGATAGATGCCCTGATCGGTTCGCGTCGTCCGGAAATCCTCGGCCGCGATCCCGACGTTGTACGGCTTTTTCCAAATTATCGTGCTTTGGAACGGGCGCTTTACGAACAGACCGGCATTTTCCCAATCATGCATCTCGTTGCAATGCGGCGGGAACTCCATGAGCGGCACAGGTGGCTTGCGACCAACTTGTACCAGGCCTTTGTGGAATCCAAACGACGTGCGCTTGCGCGCCTGCGTTATGCGGGGTCGCTCGCCGCGATGTTACCGTGGCTGCAGTCCGAAATTGAAGAAATCGACGAAGTGTTCGGCGGTGACGCCTGGCCCTATGGAATCGAACGTAATCGTTCGACGTTGCAAGCGCTTGTCCAATATATGATCGAACAGCATTTCATTCCGGAAGCGGTGCCGATTGAAAGCCTGTTTGTGCCGATCCCGCTAAGCGAAGGCGCATGAGGTCCCCAGTATCTTTGAATCAATCTTTATCGCTTTTTCCGTGAAAAGCCACGCAATCTCAATACGTGAAAAAAATATTTCCGAGCGATAGTTCACCCCGCGCATGCCAAGCGTCGTGTTCCACACGCAACCTTGGAAGAGTCCTGAGGAGGCCTCAATGCTGGAACCGATCGCCCATTCACCGATCGTCCTAGACGTAAAGACGATGTTCGTCGTCGCGACCAGCGTGACGGCAATGCTGGGCGTGTTCTTGCTGTTTGCCTGGGCACGCGACCGTGTGCGCGCCCTTGCGTGGTGGGGATGCGCCTATCTGGTTGGTGGCTTTGCGGTGGCGCTGTGGAGCATTGAGCCGATGATTTCTCCCGTGCTGCCGGCCGGAACGTCGAGTGCGTTGTTGTTTGTGGCCTGCGGCATGATTTGGAATGCGGGTCGACTGTTCCACGGCCGATCCATACTTTGGGGCGCATTGGCGGCCGGTCCGTTGGTTTGGCTCCTGGCCTGCATGTATCCGGAATTCGTGACTTCGCTGGCAGCCCGTATCGTGCTGAGCTCCATCATTGTTTCCATCTATACCTACCTTACTGCGATGGAACTCTGGAGCGAACGCCGCAAGCACCTGATACGCGGTTGGCCCGCCGTTGTGGTTCCGATATTGCACGGTGCCGTCTTTCTCGCGCCAATCGCGCTTGCAAGCATACTTCCAGACGACAGCGGCGCAGTTGCTTCGGCAAGCGGTTGGATTGCTGTCTTTGCTCTTGAAGTCACGCTGTACCTTGTCGGTTCCGCATTCATGGTGCTGGTGCTCACGAAGGAACGCACCGTGCGGTTCTACAAGGTCGCGGCATTGACCGACGACCTCACGGGTCTGCTCAATCGCCGGGGATTCTATGAGGCGGCTGAACAACTCGTTGCCCGCCAAGCGAAGTTGGGTCAGCCGGTCAGCGCGTTGGTTCTCGATCTGGATGACTTCAAGCAGGTCAATGATCGTTTTGGTCACGCCACTGGTGACGCAACGTTGCGCGTGTTCGGCAAAACGATTGCTGCCGGCACACGTACCACGGACATCCTCGGACGGCTTGGCGGCGAGGAATTCGTTGCCCTTCTGCCAGGGGCGATGGAGGGTGCCTTGATCGTGGCTGAACGGGTCAGGGCGGCGTTCCAGCTTGGCGGCGCCAACGTGGCGGGATGCCCGCTCGATGCGACCGTCAGCATCGGGGCGGCCAGCGCCATAGGCCCGGTCGATATTGCGGTTTTGTTGGCAAGGGCTGATGCAGCGCTCTATCGCGCGAAGTCGAACGGACGCAACCGCATCGAATCAGCGTCGCCCGAAGAGGTTGTGGTCGCGATAGAGGGCCAAGCCGCGGCGGCCAGCGCGGCGGCTAGCGCCGGGAAACCGTCCGCCTGGCGGGGCGCGACCAAGGTGCCATTGTCGGCGGCTTGAGCCGCTTTTTCAGTTGAAAGGTGGGGCCATACGATTGTTGATATCACTATACAGATGTATAGTTTTGTAGCTTGATCTATTATACGAGGAGGCAGACGCCCCACCCAAGAAGTGGAATTCGAAAGCCCGACCGTTCGTTTTTCATTGGTTGGCTTTCCCCGTGTCATCGAAGCTTTGGACTGCTGAAATTCAAAATGCGCAGCGTACCACCCTGGATTGCCGCTTTCTCTTTCGCGGAGAAGGTCATGGACGGGGCGTATCCGGTCGTGGCTTTGTCATGAACCGGAAGGATCGCAGGGCCACCCACAAGCGGAGCCAAACTTCTCACTCACAAACTTCTCACTCATATGCCGCCGCCTCATATGCCGCCGGCTCACGTGCCTCTGCCTCGTATGCCGCCGGCTCACGTG
>Ga0099792_10000259_pt1 | contig 20601 bp, 19 predicted proteins | sample Rivendell_Oct201_8_FD_83780 | JGI IMG/M metagenome (GOLD analysis project Ga0099792, IMG submission 83780) | Vadose zone soil microbial communities from the Eel River Critical Zone Observatory, Northern California, USA -... | ecosystem: Environmental > Terrestrial > Soil > Vadose zone >...
CTCGCAAGTTGGTGAACATGCCCGCTTCGGGGGCGTCGTGCCCGAAATCGCAGCTCGTGCTCATGTGGAATCGCTTGACCACGTCATCGCCAAGGCCATGGCGGCCGCCAAGCAGACATTCAGGACCATCGACGGGGTGGCAGCCGCCGCCGGACCGGGCCTCATCGGCGGCGTCATCGTCGGCCTCACCACCGCCAAGGCCATTGCGCTGGTCAGCGGAAAGCCGCTGATCGCCGTCAATCACTTGGAGGCACATGCGCTCACTGCCCGCCTGACTGACGACGTGCAGTTTCCCTACTGCCTGTTTCTGGCCTCGGGCGGCCACACTCAAATCCTGGCCGTACGGGGCGTCGGGCATTATTTTCGCCTGGGCACGACGGTCGACGATGCCATCGGGGAAGCCTTCGACAAAACGGCGAAACTGTTGGGGCTGGGTTATCCGGGCGGGCCGCAGGTCGAGAAGGAGGCGGTCCACGGCAACAAGACCCGGTTTGCGCTGCCGCGGCCCATGCTTGGAAAGCCGAATGCGGATTTCTCGCTCTCCGGGCTCAAGACCGCCTTGCGCATCGAGGCTGAGAAAATCGCGCCGATCAGCGACGCCGACGTGCGCGACCTGTGCGCATCTTTCCAGCAAGCCGTCGTCGACGTGGTCAGCGACCGCCTGCGCAACGGCCTCAAAATGTTCCGCGAACGATTTGGACTGCCGACGGCGCTGGTCGCAGCCGGCGGCGTTGCAGCCAACGAAGCACTCCGGCAAGCTTTAAACCGGATCGCTTTCGAGGCCGGCACCATGCTGGTGGTACCGCCGGCGGAATTGTGCACCGACAACGGCGCCATGATCGCCTGGGCGGGCGCCGAACGGCTGGCCCTGGGGCTTACCGATACGCTGGAAACTGCACCGCTTGCGCGCTGGCCGCTGTCGGAGGTCAAATCCCGCTACGTACCGCCAGCCGCTGTCAAGAAACCAAGCTAGCGCCATGGCTTTCGAGCGCATAGCCGTCATCGGTGCCGGCGCCTGGGGCTGCGCGCTCGCCAATGTCATTACCCGCGCCGGACGCGTCGTGACGCTCGCGGCACGCACACCAGAAGGCGCAGCCGAACTTGCCCGGCAACGCGTGAGCCCACGGCTGCCCGGAATAGCACTTGATCCCCGGATCGAGGTGGCGACCGGGCCGGACCTTGCCGCGAGACACCACGACGCCATCCTGCTGGCCGTTCCGGCCCAATCCCTGCGTGCCGCGGCGCTTGTGCTCGGTCCATCAATCGCCCGTGGAACGCCCGTCATCTCCTGCGCCAAGGGAATCGAACGCGGCACCCGCAAATTCATGACGGACGTGATTGCCGAGTGCCTGCCGCTGGCGCGGCCCGCGGTCCTGTCGGGTCCGAGCTTTGCGGCCGACGTGGCGCGCGGCCTGCCGACCGCGGTGACGCTCGCATTTGAGAATTCTGCACTTGAGAATTCTGCACTTGAGGATGCACTTGATGACGGAGGAGATGCCGCAAAGCTCGCCGCCGCGCTCGGCTCCGCATCGTTTCGTCCCTATCACACGACGGATATCCGTGGCGTCGAAATCGGCGGCGCCGCCAAGAACGTGCTGGCGATCGCGGCCGGCATCGTAACGGGTCGCGGGCTCGGCGCCAGCGCCGCCGCCGCATTGACCACGCGCGGATTCGCCGAACTGTTTCGTTTCGGCAAAGCGTTTGGGGCGCGGCCCGAAACCTTGACCGGCCTGTCCGGCCTGGGTGATCTAGTGTTGACGTGTTCGAGCCCGCAATCGCGCAATTTCGCGCTCGGTGTAGAACTCGGCAAAGGCGCGCCGATTGGCGCGACACCAATTGGCGCGACACAGAGCGAACCGAAACTTGCTGAAGGTGCCGCGACTGCGCCTGTGCTGGTCGAGATGGCGCAGTCCAAAGGCGTCGAAATGCCGATCGCCGAAGCGGTGGCGGCAATCCTTGCCGGCCGCGCCAGCATTGCGGAAGCAATTGAGAATCTGCTGACACGACCGTTCCGCGCGGAGGGGTGAGACCTCCTGCTTTGAACCGGGAGGGCGCGGAAAAAAGTATCAAGTCTCCGCATGGCGAAAATGCCGGGCCAGATAGCGTAGGTTAAGGATCGTAGCCTATGCCCGAACGGGAGCGTGATACACTACTTCGGTTGTGGATGACCGGGGATCGACACGAGCGGCGGACGACGACATCATGGCTAAGAAAATCGATAGTTTACCAGCCTCCAAGATCAAATCGTCTGAGCGTGGCTATGGTCAAAATTACTGGCTGATCAAGACGGAGCCGGAGGTATTTTCCTGGGACCAGCAGGTCGAACGCGGCGCCAAGGGCGAGCCCTGGACCGGCGTGCGCAATTACACGGCCCGCATCCATCTCAATGCGATGAAGAAGGGTGACCAAGCCTTCTTCTATCATTCGGGCGGCGAGCGCTCGATCGTGGGCATCGCGGAGGTCATCCGCGAGGCTTACCCGGACGCGACCGACCCCAAAGGCGTCTTCGTCGCCGTCGACGTCAAGGCAGTCAAGCCGATGCCCAATCCGGTATCGCTTGCCGCCGTCAAGGCCGAGCCGCGCCTCAAAGACATGGCCCTGGTAAAATTCAGCCGCCTTTCCGTGCAACCGGTGACCGCGGCGGAGTGGAAAATCGTCTGCCACCTGGGCGGCATCAAGGGGTAAGATAGCCTCATTAAGGGATAGGAAGCCTTGGAGGCGGCCATGACATTTGCGGGAATCAACTATCTTGCGGTCATTGTCGCAGGCGTCGCGGCTTGGCTCGCCGGGGCGGTCTGGTACATGGTGCTGGGGAAGCCCTGGATGCGGGCGCTCGGCAAGACCGCCGAAGAAATGGAGGATTTCAAGCGGCAACCTATGCCGGTACTGCCGCTGATCTATGCATTCCTAAGTGCCGTGTTCATGGCCTGGGTGCTCGCCGGCCTGCTCGGCCATCTTGGGCCCGCCTTCATGACGGTACGAAATGGCGCATTGTCAGGGTTGTTCCTGTGGGTAGGATTTGTTTTGACCACGATGCTGGTCAACAACAGTTTTGCCAGGCGCAGGCCCATGTTGCTGGTTATCGATAGCGGCCATTGGGCGCTGGTATTGGCCCTGATCGGCGCTATCATTGGGGGGTTCGGGACGTGAAGCGAGATTGACGATCGAGAATGGCAGCCCGAGGAGGCCTCGGGTCCACAGGCTGATACAGACGAAACCGTGTGAAAGCAGTTCGTGACAGGCAAGGAGAGGAGACGTCCATGCGAAAATACATGACCCCGTTTATGGCATTTGGAGCGCTCGCATTTGTTGCATTTGGCGGTTTGCCGGAATCCGGCATGAAGCCGCTGCATGCCCAGGCCCCGGCCAAGGAGGACGGACCGCGCGCGGCCGATGCCGAACCCGCGCCGTTCAATCCGCAATTGGGCGCGCTCATGGCCATGATCATCCAGCCCCGCCACGCCAAGCTCGGGCTTGCCGGCCAGGCCGAGAACTGGCCGTTCGCGACCTACATGTTCAAGGAACTCAAGCTGGGCTTTGCGGTGGTGGCCAAAGCAGTTCCGCGGTGGAAGGGCTTGCCGGTGCCGGATCTGATCGAGGCTGCCCTGGACCAACACTGGGCAGTGCTTGATTTCGCCATCAAGGCCGGCGAGCCACGCCAATTTGCGGAAGCCTATGGCAAGATCACGCAAGGCTGCAACAATTGCCATACCACGATGGATCACCCCTTCGTGCACATCAAGGTGCCGGATGCATCGGCTTGGCCCAACATTGAGTTCAAGCCGAGCCGGTAATCTCAATTATTTGTGAAAAGGGAATTCGCGCGGACGCAGCACATCGGTAGATGTAGACTGCGTTCCGCGCGGTTTCGTTTTTGTACCGGGAAACCGATCCGAAAACGTTTTCAGGGGAGAATCTCATGCCATTCAGCAAACACTCAATTGGGGTCTTTGCGCTTGTGGGGGCATTGGCGATGCCGCTCATGAACGCATTGGCGCACGATGAATCGAAATATCCCGACTGGGGCGAAGGCCAATGGCGGCGGCCCGCCGGCCTCGACACGCGCTGGGATCAGACCAAACGCTCTGGCCTCGCCCAGGAGGCGCCGCTCAAGGCAGAATATCAGAAGCTGTTGGAATGGAGCATGAAGGATCAGTCCGAAGGCGGCCAGGGCCTCGACACCCGCTATACCTGCATGACCAACGGCATGCCGCGCATGATGGCGGTGATCCAGCCGATTCAATTCGTGATCCTGCCAAAGGTCACCTACGTTCATTTTGAAGCCTTCATGCCACGCCGGATCTATACGGACGGGCGCAGCTTCCCCGACAACGAAGAGCCGAGCTTTGCAGGCTACTCGCTCGGACAATGGCTCGACACCGACGGCGACGGCCGCTTCGACACGCTCGAAGTCGAGACCCGCAATTTCAAGGGACCGCGGACGGTGGAATTCTCCGGCATCCCGCTGCATGAGAATAACCAGACCGTCGTCAAAGAGCGGATCTACCTCGACAAGGACAATCCGGACATCATGCACAACATCATCACGATCATTGATGATGCATTTACCCGGCCCTGGACGGTGGACAAGCGCTACCGCCGTGATCGCAAGGTCGTGTGGTTCGAGGACAATTGCAACGAAAACAATCATCACGTCATCATCGGCAAGGAGAATTACTTCGTCACTTACGATGGTTTCCTGATGCCGGCGAAAAAGAATCAAGCCGGGCCTGATCTGCGCTATTTCAAGGACGCCGCGAAGTAGGCATATTAGAGCGTTGTCCGATAACGATGACGCGTCATGGCCGCGCTACGTCGCGGCCATCCACGTCTTTCTTTCCGCGGCGAAGACGTGGATGCCCGGCCCAGAGGCCGGGCATGACGGAGGAGAGCCCCCGAGTCAACCTAATCGAAAAAGCGCTCTAAATCTTGTGCCCGCGCTTGCGCAGTTCCTCGATCACGAGCCGCTGCAATTCGCCCGCGATCGACTGGCCGAACTGTCGGCCAACGTCCATGCTTTCCTGCGCAACGACCGGCATCTTGTCGAGAAGTTTCCGCCCGACCGGCTGGCCATAGAACGCCGTGATCTGGCGCATCTCCTCGATCGTGAAGTTGCGCGCATAGACCGCCACAATGCCTTCAAGCATAGCCGCCATGGCGTCGCTCCGCGAATTGATGACCTCCTGCAATGCCGGCAGCATGGCGTCGAAATCGCGCGCCACCTCCGGCCGCCCCTGGGTGATGACCGGCTTGAGCTGTTGCAAAATAATGGGCAAGACAGCCCGAAACTGCTGCCCGGCCCGCATCGCAACGACCAATTCCCGCGCCACGGTCAACGCCTCCGGCGAGGGCGTTTGGGCGGCGGCTTGCCCACCAACCAGGATTGATACAGCCAGAAACACAGCCGCGATCGGCGTAAGGCGCTTCGGCATCAAGACCTCCATGGATTTTGGACAATCAAACGTAAACTTGCGGGCATGTCACGTCGAAAGTACGGCAAGGCTGCCCTTGTGGCTCGCACGAGACGCATCGCATAATGGGTCGACAATCCAAGTGGGGCGCCCCAACCCGCGTCCGGAGGACATGAGATGACCGACACTATCCACGAAATTCCGTCCGACTGGAAGCAGCGCGCCTTCGTCAAGGAAGCCGACTATCGGGCAATGTATGAACGCTCGATCAAGGACCCCGACGGTTTCTGGGCGGAAGAGGCCAAACGCATACACTGGTTCAAGACCCCAACGATCATCAGGAACGCATCCTTTGGCCCGCCCGACGTGTCGATCAAGTGGTTCGAGGATGGGGTTACCAACGTCGCCTATAACTGCATCGACCGGCACCTCGCGCGGCGTGCCGATCAGGTCGCGATAATATGGGAAGGCGATGATCCCAATGAGCAGAAGAAGATCACATATCGGGAACTGCACGATGAGGTGTGCCGGTTCGCCAATATCCTGCGCAATCGCAATGTCAACAAGGGTGACCGCGTCACCATCTACATGCCGATGATCCCGGAAGCCGCCTACGCTATGCTGGCCTGCGCGCGTATCGGAGCCATTCACTCCGTCGTGTTCGGCGGATTCTCACCTGATTCATTAGCCGGCCGTATCGAGGATTGCGGCTCCAGGGTCGTCATCACGGCTGATGAAGGCATCCGCGGCGGCCGCAAGATTCCGCTCAAGTCCAATACGGATGCAGCCATCGCAAAGGCAGGCAATGTCGACCATGTGATCGTGGTGCGCCGCACCGGCGCATCCGTAAACATGGATCCGGTGCGCGACGTCTACTACGACAAGGCAGCCGAAGTCGTGACGTCGGAATGTCCCTGCGAACACGTGAACGCCGAGGACCCGCTGTTTATCCTTTATACGTCGGGCTCGACCGGCAAACCGAAGGGCGTGCTGCACACGACCGGCGGCTATCAGGTCTTTGTGGCGGTGACCCATCGATACGTCTTCGATTATCACGAGGGCGATATCTTTTGGTGCACCGCCGACGTCGGTTGGGTGACGGGCCACAGCTATATTCTTTATGGACCGCTCGCCAACGGGGCCACCACGCTGATGTTCGAAGGCGTGCCCAACTATCCGTCGATGTCACGTTTCTGGGAAGTGATCGACAAGCACAAGGTCAATACTTTTTACACCGCACCGACCGCCATCCGCGCCCTCATGCAGGCTGGCGACGGTCCGGTAAAGCGAACCTCGCGGGCCTCGCTACGACTGCTCGGGACCGTAGGCGAGCCGATCAATCCGGAAGCGTGGACGTGGTACCATCGCGTGGTCGGCGATGGCCGCTGCCCGATCGTCGATACCTGGTGGCAGACCGAAACCGGCGGACATCTCATAACGCCGCTACCGGGAGCGACGCGACTTAAGCCCGGCTCCGCAACGCTGCCGTTCTTCGGTGTGGCTCCGGTGATCGTCGATGCCGACGGCAAGGTGTTGGAGGGCGAATGCTCCGGCAATCTCTGCATCGCGGCCTCGTGGCCTGGCCAGATGCGCACCGTATTCGGCGATCATGCGCGGTTCTTCGACACCTATTTCAAGACCTATCCGGGCAAGTATTTCACCGGCGACGGCTGCCGGCGCGACGCCGATGGCTATTACTGGATTACCGGACGAGTCGACGACGTCATCAACGTCGCGGGTCATCGGCTCGGCACCGCGGAAGTCGAATCCGCCCTGGTCGCGCATCCCAAATGCTCGGAGGCCGCCGTCGTCGGCTATCCGCACGACATCAAGGGCCAGGGTATCTATGCCTATGTGACCCTGATGGCCGGCGAACAGCCAAGCGAAGAGCTTCGCAAAGAACTGGTCACCTGGGTACGCAAGGAGATCGGTCCGATCGCTTCACCCGACCTGATCCAATTCGCACCCGGATTGCCGAAGACGCGTTCCGGCAAGATCATGCGCCGAATCCTGCGCAAGATTGCAGAAGATGAATTCACAAATCTCGGCGACACATCGACCCTGGCTGATCCCGCAGTCGTCGACGATCTGGTGAAGAACCGGCAGAACAAGCACGGCGGGACGTGAGTTCAACAGCCACAAGTCCAATCTTAACAGGATAGTGGCATTGATAAGAGTATCCAAGACAAGGAACACTTTGGCTTGGTATCCTGCATCCGCGGCGGCGCGCGCCAGGGGACATCACGGGAACGGTTCAATATGTCACATCGATTCGATGGACTTCGTTGGCTGGCGGTCACCGCGGTAGCAATCGGATTCGTTGGCGGTACCATAGTTCCTCAACAGGCAAGTGCGCGTGACATCGTGATGTTTCACGATGCCAACTACCCAGCCGGCACGATCGTGGTGAGAACCAACGAGCGCCGCCTTTATTACGTGATGGGTGACGGACGCGCCTTGCGCTATCCGGTTGGTGTCGGCAAGGCCGGCAAGGCCTGGAGCGGCCGCGCCCTGATCGATGGAAAGCATATAAGCCCAGCCTGGGCCCCTCCGGCCGACGTCAAGCGCGACAATCCACGTCTCCCCGACGTGATCCCGGGCGGGTCGCCAAATAACCCGATGGGCGCAGCGGCGCTGACGCTCAACGTCGGTCAATATGCGATCCATGGTACGAATGTTCCGAGTTCCATCGGGGGCTTCGTTTCTTACGGCTGCATCCGCATGTACAACCAGGATGTCCTCGACCTCTACGGTCGTGTCAGCGTGGGGACAGCGGTCGTCGTGACGCGGTAGACCTGTGATACGGTAGATTTGGACGCATGACCAAACACCAGTTTTTCAAACGTCCGGTGGGCATGACCATCGGGGAAATCGCGCGCATCACTGGAGCGGTGCCGCGCGAGGGAACGCGTCTCGATCATCTCGTGACCGATATAGCGCCACTCGATCAGGCCGGGCCTTGCGACCTCACGTTTCTCGATAATGCCAAACACGCAAGCATGTTTGCCGGCACGCGGGCCGGGGCCTGCTTGACGGCTGCAGAATTCGAAAGCAAGGCCCCAGGCAACCTGAATTTATTGCGCACGCCGCAACCCTTTGGAGCCTTCGTGGCGGTGGCATCCGCGCTCTATCCAGAGTCCTTGCGCCCGTCGTCACTGTTCGAAACCAAAGGTATCGCTCCGGGAGCCCATATCCACGCGTTGGCCAAAATCGAAAATGGCGTAACGATCGACCCTGGAGCCGTGATAGGCTCCGGCGCCGGTATCGGCACCGGCACCGTTATTGGCGCCAATGCCGTCATCGGACCAAACGTTCAAATCGGCCGGAATTGCTCGATCGGCCCAGGCTGCTCAATCATTTACGCGTTCATCGGCGACAATGTGATCATCCACCCGGGATGTCGCATTGGCCAAGATGGGTTTCGCTATCAGCCTGGCCCCAAGGGCCATACCAAGGTGCCTCAGATCGGCCGCGTGATCATCCAGGACAATGTCGAGATCGGCGCCTCAACTGCCATCGACCGCGGGGGCATTGGCGACACGGTGATCGGCGAAGGGACCAAGATCGATAATATGGTTCAAATTGCGCACAACGTCACCATCGGCCGACATTGCATTATCGCTGGCCAAGTCGGCATAGCCGGCAGCACGGTGCTGGGCGATCATGTCATGCTGGGCGGCCGGGTCGGTCTTGTAGATCACATCACGATCGGCGATGGAGCCATGGTCGGAGCCCTGAGCGGCGTGATGTCAAACGTGCCGGCCAGAGAAAAATGGTTCGGTTATCCGGCGGGCCCCATCCGCGAATACATGCGCCAAGTTGTCGTGCTGCGCAAATTGGCTGCCCGGACAAAGAAAGACGAAACATAGTGCCATAAAGGGGCGGTCGATGGCAGATGGCCGCATTAACCCCTTGATAAGAAAAGAAATCAAGCAATTCTCCGGCACCCGATTCGTTCGACGCGAACAAAGGGGGATGAAACCGGGAAGAGGCCGGAACGGGGCACAAATACCGTTCGAATCGATCAAAAATCCGATGCGATCCCTTTGACTTCCCAATCCCCATAGCGGGCCGGGTCAAGTCCGCCGCGGCCCTTGACCTCCGTGGGGGGTGCGGCCTCGCTGGCCGTGCGTGCAGCGCGGCGGGCCTCGGCTTCAGCGAGTGCGCGCTGGGCTGCCTCGGTAAGCGGCTTTCGCTCCACAGGAGCCAGCTCCACAGGAGCCAGACCCGTGTTTGCGGTGCCGGCCAATATTTCAACGCCGGCGGAGCCGTTCGGTGGATCGATCGTCGTCATGGTGTTGATGAAACCATCCGGCTGGCGTTCGTCAAGATGCTTCCCGTTTGAAGTTCTGCCTTCAGGCGACTCCGCCGCAGGCGGCTCTTTCTTCGAGGTCTCAGCCATGCAACATGACGCGGATGGCTCAACTCTCCACAACGACAGTAGAAACACCCGGTCTTGCCGTACGCCGCATTGCGGCCGACATCCTCGACCACGTGCTGCGCCGCCATCGCCCCCTTGATGAGCAGCTCGACGGTGCCGGCGCCCATCCGGGGCTCGGCGCGCTCAGCGAACGAGATCGCGCTTTGGCGCGCGCAATCATCGCCATGGTGCTGCGGCGGCGCGGAACGCTACGTCACTTGCTTGGACATTTTCTCAATCACGGCACGCCCGCGGACGCGCCACGCGTGGAAACGGCGCTGCTGATCGGTGCCGCCCAAATTCTCTGGTTACAAGTACCCGATCACGCAGCGGTCGATCTCGCGGTGCGGTTGGTACAAGCGGATCGCAAGGCCGCGCGCTATGCGGCTCTCGTCAACGCCGTATTGCGCCGCGTAGGCCGGGAAGGTACCGAGCGCTTGACGCACATCGATGCGACCGCGCTCAATACGCCAGCGTGGCTGTTGGCACGCTGGATCGCGACCTATGGTGCCGAGACCGCACGCGCGATTGCGACCGCAAATGGCATCGAGCCGGCGCTCGATTTCACCGTAAAGCAAGATGCTGCGCATTGGGCGCAGGTCTTTGGCGGGCGCGTTCTGCCAACCGGCAGCGTGCGTGCGGTCGTGCATGGGCCGGTGGCGCAGCTGCCCGGTTACGCTGATGGGGCGTGGTGGGTGCAGGATGCCGCAGCGACACTTCCCGCGCGCCTCCTGGGTGACATCAAAGACCAATCGGTTGCCGACCTTTGCGCGGCTCCTGGCGGCAAGACCGCTCAGCTTGCCGCCATGGGGGCAAAGGTGGTCTGCGTCGAACGTACCGCCGGCCGGGTTGGCCGGCTCACGCAGAACCTCGCACGGCTTGGGCTCCAGGCCGAAACCGTCGTGGCGGATGCGGCAGATTGGATGGGCGGGCCGTTCGACGCCGTCCTGCTCGACGCGCCGTGCTCCTCAACCGGTACCATCCGCCGCCACCCCGACATTCCCTGGATCAAACAGGAAGCCGATGTTTCGAAGCTGGCGGCCCTGCAGCGCCGCCTCGTCGCCCGCGCCGTCGAGCTGACCAAGCCGGGCGGCGTCTTGGTCTTTTGCACTTGCTCCCTCGAACCCGAGGAAGGCCCTGCAATCATTGACGACCTGGTCCGGAGCGATTCCCGCGTGCGGCGGCGTGCCATCTCACCAACCGAGTTTGCCGGGCTTGAGGCTTTCGTGACGGATAAGGGTGACTTACGGACGCTGCCGTGCCACCTCTGCGACCCCAATCCACAAATGAGTGGGTTGGACGGGTTTTACGCAGCTCGGCTGGATCGCATCTGAGGTTGGCCGCCGGGCCGTGCTTGGGTATGGTCCGGATGCGGTATCAGGGGAGATTGCGCGTCGATGTCGCGCATGTCAGTCGCGGAACGATTGAGGTTGTCTGTGTTCTTGGGGCGCGGGCTCATGCATCGCGTTGCCAACCGCGTGACCGGCTTGTCCCTCATCAACTTGCCTTTCGTACCCAGCAAGGTCGACCGGCTCGTGATTGCCCCACAGGACTTGCGCACCTCCGATGCAACCCGCGCAAGTGAAATTTATTCGGGCCGTTTTTCGTTTGCCGGAAAGGTCGTGGTCTGCGACGCGAGTTCACCGTTCCAGGTCACCCCGCCGTCTGATGAATGGGCCGCCGGGGTCCACGGCTTTGGCTGGCTGCGACATCTGCGGGCGGCCGAGACAGAAGTCACGCGCGCCAATGCGCGCGCGCTGGTCAACGAGTGGATTACGCACCGCAATGCCAGCAAGGCCATCGCGTCACGCCCCGACGTCGTTGCACGCCGCATCATGTCGTGGCTGACACAGGCCACGCTGGTGCTGGAAGATTCCGAAGTGCGCTTCTATCGGCGCTTCATGCGCAGCCTCACCTACCAGGTGCGTACACTGCGCCATACCTATCCGCTGGCGCGTGACGGCGTGCCACGGCTGCAGGCCGCAATCGCCCTCACCTATGCGGCGCTCTGCATGCAAGGGCAGGCACGCTATGTCGCGAGCGACACGGAAAGGCTGGGAGAAGAACTGGCACGCCAAATTCTTCCCGACGGCGGGCACATCAGCCGCAATCCCGGTGCCTTGGTGGAATTGCTCGTGGACCTGTTGCCCCTGCGCCAGGTTTTTTCGGCCCGCAACATCCCGCCGCCAGCGGCGCTGCTCAATGCCATCGACCGCATGATGCCGATGTTACGATTTTTCCGTCACGGCGATGGGCATTTCGGGCTGTTCAACGGCATGGGCCCTACGCCGACCGACCTGGTCACAACCATCCTGGCCTATGACGATGCGCGCGGCACGCCGGTCGCCAACGCGCCGCATTCGGGCTATCAGCGCATCGAGGCCGGCGGCACGCTGATCCTCATGGATACAGGTCGGGTGCCGCCACTAGCGGTCAGCCAGGAAGCAAACGCCGGCTGTCTTGCATTTGAATTATCGTCGAAGGCCCAACGCATCGTCGTCAATTGCGGGCTGCCGGGAACCAATCGTGACAGCTGGCGCCAGATGGCGCGCACAACGGCGGCTCATTCGACCGTTACATTCTGCGACCAACCTGCCGGCCATTTCGTGGACTCCGGCACCACCAAACGCTTGCTCGACGGCATACCGATCGTTGGCGGCCCGCGTCTCGTCGAAGTCGCGCGCGAGGACCACAACGGCGGCACGCTATTGCGGGCCGCCCACGATGGCTATTCCGATGAGTTCGGCGTGATACACCAACGCGCCCTGATGTTGTCAGCCGACGGCAAGCGGATCGACGGCGAGGAATTCTTTACCGCGACCCGGAGCAATGCGAGCCTCGTGGGCCGCGACAATTTCGCGGTGCGGTTCCACCTTCACCCTATGATCAAGGCCAACCGGCTCACCGATTCGCACGGCGCCATGCTGTTGCTGCCGAATAAGGATGTGTGGTCGTTCAACGCCTATGAGGACCGGGTCGAGATCGAGGAAAGCGTCTACCTTGCCGGAAACCAAGGACCGCGGCGCACCACGCAGATCGTCATCTACGGCCACGCCCGCAAGATCGCGCGGGTGCAGTGGACATTCTCGTTCGCGGCAGCATCGCCGATCGGGATCGTGCGCCGCCCGCGCAACGAGGAGAAGACCGACCCAATGTAGAGGCAAAACGATAAGTTGCACCGGATTCGCACCCCAAAACTTATGATTGCCATGCGGGCTACTCCAAATCTCATGACCGATCAGCTTCGCCCTATCACTCGCGCCCTCATCTCGGTTTCAGACAAGACCGGCCTCATCGATTTCGCCCGTTCACTTACGCGGCACGGAATCGAACTCGTGTCGACGGGCGGCACCGCCAAGGCGCTCACGGATGCGAGCCTTAAAGTGCTCGACGTGTCAGACGTCACGGGATATCCGGAAATGATGGATGGACGCGTCAAGACGCTGCATCCGGCCGTCCATGGGGGACTATTGGCGATCCGTGACAACAAGGAACACTTAGCCTCGATGCAGGCGCACAACATCCGGCCGATCGATCTCCTGGTAGTCAATCTCTATCCATTCGAGGCGACTGTCGCCAAAGGCGCCGGCTACGACACTTGCATAGAGAATATCGACATCGGCGGGCCCGCCATGATCCGCGCCGCCGCCAAGAACCACGCCGATGTCGCAGTGATCGTGGACACGGCCGACTATGACGTGTTGGTGCAATCGCTCCTGGCCAATGGCGGGAGCACCACGCTCGACTTGCGCAAGCGCCTCGCCGCAAAAGCCTATGCACGCACGGCTGCCTATGACGCGGCCATTTCGAACTGGTTTGCCGAGGCCTTGAGCGAACCTGCGCCCGCCTGGCGGGTCGTCGGCGGCCGCCTGGTGGAGGCGCTGCGCTACGGCGAAAACCCGCATCAGTCGGCGGCGTTCTATGCAACCGGCGAAACGCGCCATGGCGTTGCAACGGCGCGCCAGATGCAGGGCAAGCAGCTCTCCTACAACAACATCAATGACACCGACGCCGCCTATGAATGCGTCGCCGAATTTGCGCCGGACCGCACCGCCGCCTGCGCCATCATCAAACACGCGAATCCGTGCGGGGTCGCGGAAGGCGCAAGTCTCCTCGAGGCCTACCGCAAGGCGCTGCGGTGCGACCCAGTCTCGGCCTTTGGCGGAATCGTCGCGGTCAATGGCACGCTCGATGCGGACGCTGCGCGCGCTATCACGGAAACCTTCACGGAAGTCATCATCGCGCCGGATGCGAGCGAAGAAGCGATCCACATCGTCGGTACGAAGAAAAATTTGCGCTTGCTGCTGGCGGGCGGCCTGCCCGATCCACGTGCGCGCGGGCTCATTGTGAAATCCGTTGCAGGTGGCTTCCTGATATCGACGCGCGACAATGCGGTCGTGGACGACATGACTCTGAAGGTCGTCACCCGACGGGCGCCCACACCAGCCGAATTGCGCGATCTTAAGTTTGCGTTCCGCATTGCCAAGCATGTGAAATCCAACACCATCGTCTATGCCAAGGATTGCGCCACCGTCGGCATCGGAGCCGGCCAGATGAGCCGCGTCGATTCCGCCCGCATCGCGGCGAGCAAAGCGCGCGATGCCGCGAAGGAGGCTGGCGTCGCCGAGCCACTGACGCGCGGTTCGGTGGTGGCGTCCGACGCCTTCTTTCCCTTTGCGGATGGGCTCCTGGTGGCTATTGAGGCCGGCGCGACCGCAGTTATCCAGCCTGGCGGCTCGGTGCGCGACGACGAGGTGATCAAGGCTGCAGATGACCACGGCATTGCCATGGTGTTTACTGGGACGCGCCATTTCCGACATTGAGCATATTTCGGTCGTCTGGAATCAATCCATCGTCATGGCCGCGCGCATAGCCCGTCGAAAGACGGGCGTAAACGCCCTTGTGTCGCGGCCATCCAAGCCGCACCACCTGATTAGGAACACGATCCGATAAGAATCGAATCTACATATAGGATGAGCATCCCCGACACGCACTGTATGTCGGACTCCGATCAAAACGATTGGCTTCGTTTTGGCCAAAATAGTTGGGCTCGTCCTGCTGAGGACCCCTACAAAAATTTATAACTGCGCGAGGATAAAATCTTGTGTTGCATAATGGATTGCGGGGAAGAACCATTGTGCACCCTCAATGGCGCGGAACTTGGCGCGCGCCCAAACTTGTTGACATCGAGAAGCTTGGATATCGATCGTAACAAAAAAGCGCCCGACTGCGGGCGCAATTCGACGAGACCATTTCGCCAATAGTCCATGTGCACAACACCGTCAACCAATTTCTTTGTGCGATCTTGTGCGATTTTACCGGTCGCTGACCGACGAGCACAATGTGTAGGGCGCAATCGCTTTGTTGCGCCATGGGACCACAACGGTCTTAAGAGCCGGGACCCATCTCGCTTATGGCCCGTGACGGCATGGATCGCGGCTCGCGCTCCCTGCGGGCTGAGCCCCCGGGACGACAGCAATCTTGGAAACCGTTCCCGTCTGGACTCCGGCAAAGGCGTGGGCGACACTCACATCCACAATCAACCAAGGGAGGTGCCTATGACAATGTTCCGAATGCTTCCGGCCATCCTGGCCGCAACTGTCGTCTTCGCCGCCAGCGCTGCCAAGGCTGAAATGAAAAACGAATGGGTCGAATACAGCCAAGGCGGCATGAAGCTGAAAGCTTATATGGCCTATGACGACAAGATCACCGGTAAGCGGCCGGCCGTGTTGGTTGCCCATGCGCGCGAAGGCATGACGCAGAAGACCCAGGAACTCACCCAGATCTGGGCCAGGCTCGGCTACGTGGCTTTCGCCGCCGACATTTTCGGCTATGGCCAGGGCATCCTGCCGAAGGACGTCCCGGAAATGACGGCACAGACGGAGATCTACAGCAAGGACCGTCCGCTGATGCGCGCGCGCGCGCAGGCCGGCTACGACACGCTCATCAAGAACCCGATGGTCGACGTCTCCAGGGTGGCAATGGTGGGCTACTGCTTCGGTGGCGCGGTCGGCGTCGAGTTTGGCTCGACCGGCGCACCGCTCACCGCCAACGTGACAATCCATGGCTCGTTCCGCGACCACGCGGCCGGCTGGGCCAAGAACGCCAAGGGCATGTACCTGATCCTGCACGGCGCCGAGGACCCGGGCTTCCCCATCTTCCCGGTCGTCGACAAGGTGATCCAGGAACTGCGCGGCGCCAAGGTGCCGTTCCAATACGAAGTCTATAGCGGCACCGGCCATGGCTTCTCCACGCCCAAGGGCAAGGACGAAGAGCGCGCCAATGCGCAGTCGATCGCCACGACTTCACGTGCGTTCAAGGAACTGTTCGGGATTTGATTCCCGCAGGCTGCAACGCTGTTCGCTACGACGCTTTCGTTGCGGGTGGGCTTCGCGCATGCGGAGCCCACTTTTTTTGCGCGTCCGCGATTGGTCATTGGGATGCATGCGTTGACGGCAAAGAGGTAACTGCTTGTTGCATTGCGCGCGAGGATCTTCTCGTCACGGTCATTGCAAAAGCGTATTGTCGTGCGTATGTAAGACACGCCCCGCTAGCCAGGAGTCTGTCCAATGCCGACTGTCACCATCCGCCTTGATGAGGAAACCGACGCCCGACTGAAGCGCCGCTTGGCGCGCAGTGGCGAGACCTTATCCGGATTTATTCGTGAAGCCGTCACAAAGCACCTCGACGCGAAGCCACGCGTTGAAACGCGGCTGGCGACCCTGACTCGTGTCCTCGAAAAACTGACCGACACGGGCGAAGCCGACCTGTCGACGACCTACAAGACCCGTGTCCAGGAGAGGCTCCTTGCAAAGTATCGTCGTTGATGCCGGACCCCTGATCGCGCTGTTCAAGCCGTCGGACCGGCATCACAAGGCCGCGACGGCATTCTTGGGCCGGTCAGAGTCCGCAACCCTCGTCACAAACCTTCTCGTCATCGGCGAAGTCGCGGCCATGCTCGGAGGCAGTCACACGGACTTGGTCCAATGCCTGAACTGGGTTCTGGAAAACATCGAGATCGACTCGATCGCCGGCATCGACCTGCCCAGGTCCATAAAAATCGTGCAAAAATACAAGGATTTGCCTGCCGATTTGGCCGATGCCTCGCTGGTTGCCCTGTGCGAGCGGCGCGGGACCCATTTCATAGCGTCGGTCGATTCGGACTTCGACATCTACCGCCTGCGCAAGAACAAGAAATTCGAGAACCTGTTTTTTGCGACGGTCCAACAGCGGAATTGAAACTCTCACATCTGGCGCGGCGGCAGCTTTGGATTGAGCACCCTGCGGGCGCTTTCCGCGCCCACCACGGGCAGGCCCTTCGGATCGATGAGCCCGATCTGCACCAGAACGCTGGCCTGATCCCAATAGATGTGCTCGTGGGTAATCTTGCCGTCCTTGCAGCCGACCACGACGACAAATGCCGCTTCAACCGGTTTTCCGGTGGGCGCAACGTTGGGCAACATCCAATCAATCACCGTCGTGTGCGTGAAGCTGATGACGAGTTCATCGACGATCTGCGTGTCGCCAACGGTGCTTGAAACATTCGTCATTTTGACGTCGGGTGGGAAGAATTTTCCGACCAGATGATTTTTGTAAAAATTGCGCACGCCGTCGCGACCGACACCGCCGACCATGGAGGGCACATTATGGAGATGAGGATCGTCCGTCATCGTAGCCATGGTGGTGTCCAAATCGCCGGCCAACTCAGCGTCCACATGTTTTTTGAAAACATCCAGCATGACTTGTTTTGACATTGGATTGATTCCTTGGGCTCCCGCATGGTGTCTGAAGAAAGCAGCAAGGGCGGAGATCGATAGCGCCACGATCGCCAGAAGCCGCGTTATGAAATTTCTTCGGCTCGTCATGCTCGCCTCCAACGGGATGTCATCACCAGATTCCCCGGCCTCCACATTTCAATTCTTGCAATAAAGGAACGATCCGGAATGTCCGCTGTCCTTTCGCTAGCAGGAAAAATGCGGACGAATTCCACTTAATCCGAGCCTTACCGGTTATGGCGCCCGGGCCGCCGGACATCCTCAACGATGGCAGGCTGGTCGTGTGTCAAGCCGCCCCGGTAGCGCGCCGGTCTTTGCCTAAACGTCGATCCTGAGCGGACCGACGTTCTGCCTGCAAGCGCTCTTTATCTTTCGAACGAGTATCTCTTGCAGACCTTCGATCCGACTTCGATCGTCGATCAATGTCAGAGCGTTTACTGAGGCTCTTCTGATGGTCCGTGCCCATGGCAGCATCTCCACTATTGGTTGAGATGCTAATCGCTCTTTGTGAACGAAGCGTAAACTGCAGTCAACGGCCATTAACGGAATCGATTGGCGCACAATGTTTTGGCGAATATCCCCTCACTCGCTCGACAATATCACGTTCCTCACCAGCGGATAAATCTGCCCTTCCCACCTCTTCCCACTGAACACCCCGTAGTGGCCGACCCCCGCCTGCATGTGGTGGCGCTTAAGGTAGGGCCGCAGGCCTGAACACAAATCATGCGCCGCAAGCGTCTGGCCCACCGCGCAGATGTCATCGCGCTCGCCTTCGATCGTGAGAAGCATGGTGCGCCTGATCGCGCGTGGCTCGACCTTGCACCCGCGCCATTCGAGCGTGCCGCGCGGAAGCGCGTGCTCCTGGAACACGAGGCTAACGGTTTCGAGGTAGAACTCGGCTGAGAGGTCGAGCACGGCGAAATATTCGTCGTAGAAATCCTTTGTCGCTTGCGCTTTTGCGAGATCGCCCTTGACGAGGTCGTCAAAGAGGTCGCGATGCGCCTTCACGTGGCGATCGATGTTCATGCTCATGAAGGCGGCGAGCTGCACGAAACCCGGATACACGCGCCGCCCCGCCCCGCGGTAGCGCTGCGGCACCGTGGCAATGAGGTTCTGTTCGAACCACGCCATCGATTTGCTCTGCGCCAATTCGTCGACCTTGGTCGGATTGACTCGTGTGTCAATCGGACCTGCCATGAGCGTCATGCTGCGGGGCACCGCGGCGTTGCCGGCCTGCGCCATCACGGCGGCCGCGACGAGAGCGGCCACGCACGGCTGGCAGACCGCGATCATGTGCGCGCCGGGGCCGATCGCTTCAAGGAACGCGATCAGATGATCGATATAATCGTCGAAGCCGAAGGGACCATCGACGGATGCGACGTCGCGCACATTGTGCCAGTCGGTGATATAAACGTCGTGCTCGGCCAGCATGGTACGGACGGTCGCACGCAACAAGGTCGCGAAATGGCCCGACAGCGGGGCCACGAGCAGGACGCGCGGCTGCGCCTGCTCGATGTCTTTCTTGAAATGCAGCAGCGTCGCGAACGGCGTGACGCGTGCTTCAACCTCGCGCACCTCAACCTCGCGATTGCCGACCGTCACCGTGTCAATGCCAAAGGCGGGGCGGTGGTGGGTCAGTCCCGCCCGCGCGATCAGTTCATAGGTTGCCGTCGCGTTGCGCAGCAACGGATGACCGGAAAAACCCGTGAGCGGTTCGCCGATAGCGCCCGCCGCAGCGCTGCCGGCAAGCGCCCGCAGAGGTGCCATTATGTCGCAGTGAACTTGATAGGCTTGGTAAAGCATTCCCTACTTTCGGCGACGATGGCGCCGTTCCCGCAACGCCGGCGCGACAAACTTAGTGCATTTCATGCTGCAGTGCGAGATACTTTTGCGCACGGGTCAAGGAGAATCAACATGGTTAAAGCCACGCTCACGATTGCCAGCAGGAATTATGGGTCCTGGTCGCTGCGCGGATGGCTTCTGTGCAAATTGGCAGGACTTGACTTCGAAGTGCGGCCGACCGCCAGCGACGACGCATCGGTGCGCGCCGAACTCCTGCTGCTCTCGCCATCCTTTTTGGTGCCATGCCTCACCCACGACGGCAATAAAATCTGGGATACGCTGGCGATTGCCGAATATCTCAACGAGATCATGCCCAAGGCCGGCTTGATGCCGAAAACACGCGGCGAGCGGGCGCGCTGCCGCTCGATCTCGGGCGAGATGCATTCAGGCTTCGCCAATCTGCGCTCGGCGCTGCCGATGAACATCAAGGCGCACTTCCCGGGCTTCAAGGTGTGGGCCGGCGCCCAGGCAGACATAGAACGTATAGCGACCATTTGGCGCGAGTGCCTCGATGCGTCAAAGGGGCCATTCTTGTTCGGCAAGGCTCCGTGCATGGCGGACGCGATGTTTGCCCCAGTGTGCACGCGCTTCACGACATATGACGTCAAACTCGATTCAGTCTGCGCGGCCTATTGCAAAGCGATCATGGCCATGCCGGCGATGCGGGAATGGCTCACCGCGGCCAAGACCGAACACGAGGAACTCGAGGAACTCGATGTCGAGTTTTAGGGGCGCCGCGGTGGCTGTGGCTATTGTTTTGGCACCCGCTTTATAAAGCATCACGCCGCGGCTTTCTTTTGCGGACCGCCGTCCTCGTCCAGATCGAAACCCCGGTTACGTTACAAATCTGGATCATTTTGATCCTGCTATGTTTTTGCTGTCGAAGCTTAGGCTGCGTGACCGTGTCCCTCTTGTTTGAGGGCGCTCACCACGATTGCTCAACCATTCACCCGTCGTGACGAACATTTGGGCGGGAAGCAGGGCGTTTTCTACGGTAAGCTCGTGCTTGAGAACAGAAACTGCACGTTACAGAAACTTACGTTAGAGCAATGTTTTTGCGATGACGACCTTCATTCGGATCGTGGAAATCTGGGTCCCCACTGAGGATCGTAGAGAACTTCGATTTCATGATGGCCTGTACGGCCCATATGAA
>Ga0099792_10000260_pt1 | contig 20566 bp, 16 predicted proteins | sample Rivendell_Oct201_8_FD_83780 | JGI IMG/M metagenome (GOLD analysis project Ga0099792, IMG submission 83780) | Vadose zone soil microbial communities from the Eel River Critical Zone Observatory, Northern California, USA -... | ecosystem: Environmental > Terrestrial > Soil > Vadose zone >...
GCCAAAATGGTGGCCAGGATCGGCCCGATGCACGGCGTCCAGCCGACCGCAAAGCACAGCCCCATCACATAGGCGCCCCAGAGCCCGACCGGCCGCGGCATTTCAACCCGCACCTGCCGGTAGAGGAACTTGATCGGCGTGATCCCGAGAAAATGCAGCCCCATGATGACGATCGCGATGCCGGCGATGATCGAGAGTTCGTGCGAATAGTAGCGCATCACCCCGCCGATCATGCTGGCGCCGGCGCCGAGCGCGACGAATACGGTGGAGAATCCGGCCACGAACAACAGCGCGGCCACGATCGTCTCGCGCCGGACGCGCGGCTCCGGCTCGGCCTCCGCAAGGCGTTCGAGCGACGCGCCCGCGAGATAGGCCATATAGGGCGGTACCAGCGGCAGCACGCAGGGCGACAGGAAACTGATCAGGCCCGCAAACAGGGCGGCGAGGATGGATACGTCAGGGGTCATGGGGCCTTAATGCGACGGCTCGCGGTCCGAGCGCAAGATGTTTGCGGCAGGTAACTCGAAGTTTCGCAACGATGTGATGACGTGGTCCGGGCGCGGGCACCCATCCCGTTGCTTGTAGAAAGGGCCACCCGCGGCGAAGCCGCCGTGGAGGCGGGACTCCAAACGGGAAGCGCCCGTTGGTCAACTCACCGAAACCCGCTTAAGGTTCCGCCATGGCACCACGAAACCTGATCACCGATGTCGCCGGCGTCCGCGTCGGCCATGCACAGGATGAACGCCTCGCGTCCGGCGTCACGGCGATCGTCTTCGACGAGGCCGCCGTGGCCTCGATCGACGTGCGTGGCGGCGGGCCGGGCACGCGCGAGACCGACCTGCTCGATCCCGCCATGACTGTCGAGCGCATCGACGGGATCGCGCTTTCGGGCGGCTCGGCCTTCGGGCTCGAAGCGGGCGGCGGCGTGCAGGCCTTCCTGCGCGAACAAGGCCGCGGCTTCAAGGTGCGCGAGGCGACCATACCGCTCGTGCCGGGTGCGATTTTGTTCGATCTCCTCAATGGCGGCGACAAGAACTGGGGACGCTTTGCGCCCTACCAGCAACTTGGCTATGCGGCGGCCGCAAGCGCGGCTCAGGATTTCGCGCTTGGCAGCGTGGGCTCAGGCCTCGGCGCCACGACCGTCAACCTCAAGGGCGGGCTCGGCTCCGCTTCCGCCACGACGCCGGACGGCATCACGGTCGGTGCGCTTGCCGCCGTCAATGCGGCCGGCTCGGCCATTATCGGCAACGGCCCATGGTTTTGGGCGGCGCCGTTTGAACAGGCTCAAGAGTTCGGCGGTCTCGGACAGCCCGCACGAGTGCCGCCGGAAGCGCTCGAATTCCAAACCAAGGGCGGCGCGCGCGAAAGCACGACACTCGTCGTGGTCGCGACCGACGCTGTCTTGACCAAGCCACAGGCGAGGCGCCTCGTCATCCTGGCGCAGACCGGGCTCGCCCGGGCGCTCTATCCGGTGCACACGCCGCTCGATGGCGACGTCGTCTTTTCGGCGGCGACGGGCCGCAAGCCGCTCGGCGAACCGTCGCTTCTTGCCTTGTCCAGGATTGGCGCGCTGGCCGCCAATGTGGTGGCGCGGGCGATTGCTCGCGCGGTGTTCGAAGCCGAGCCGTTGCGATTTCCGGGCGCGCTGCCCGGGTGGCGGGACAAGTTCTCCCCAGAATCTTCACAATGATCGCCAATAGGGTACGCCGCATAGGCGCTAGGATAACCAAGCAGGATCGTAGCCCGGATTGAGACATAACGCGTTCTTCACGCGTTATGTCTCAATCCGGGGGGCGGCCCCCGGGTTTCGCGTGAAGAGCGCTCAACCCGGGCTACCTTATCCTAGCGCCTATGAGGCTACGCCGTCTTGACTGCGAGACCAAACCGCACCCTTATGATGCGGGGCATGCGGCTGACACGAACTTCAGCGGCGAGATTTTTATGAGATCGATGAGGAGGTAGCCATGCGGGGGTTAACAATGCGGACATTGACAAAGCATCTTGCCACCCCGGTGTGCAGGCTCGCTTTCGCCGGCACGATCGCAATTTGCGGCGCTGCTATTGCCCAGCCCGAGCGAGCCCTGGCGCAGGCCCCCAAGGCCGTGCCCAAGAGCCAGCCGCAAGCTCCGGCGGCATCACCTACCACAGCACCGCCTGCTGCAGCACCACCTGCCGCAGCACCGCCTCCCGCAGCGTCCGCCAGCGCGCCGAATTGCCCCGGCAATCCGAACGCACTCGGCATTTCCCGGACGGTTGAAATCGACACCACCGGCGGGGCCGCCTTCGGGTCTCCGATGTTTCGGACCCACGACTTCCTGCGCGAGGGCGAAGTGGTGCTGACGTTCGATGACGGTCCCTGGGAGAAGACGACGGTTGCCGTGCTTGCAGCTCTCGCTCATCACTGCACCAAGGCCATCTTTTTCCCGATCGGAACCCACACCACCTACAATCCGGGCATCCTCAAGCAGGTGGCCGCCGCCGGACACTCCATCGGGTCGCACACCTGGTGCCATCAGAATCTGGCGAAGACCAAAGGCAAGTGCCAATTCAAAGGCAAGACGGAAGCCGTCGACTACGATCCCAAGGCCGAGATCGAAAAGGGCTTCAGCGCGGTGCGATGGGCGGTCGATGGACCGACAGCGCCATTTTTCCGCTTTCCGGCCTTGTCGCAACCTCCCGAACTCATCACCTATCTGGGCCAGCGCAATATCGCGATCTTCTCGGCGGATATCGATTCGCTCGACTTCAAGCTGCACAAGCCGGAGCAGGTTCGCCAGAGCGTCATGAACAATCTGAAAAAGCAGGGCAAAGGAATTCTTCTTCTGCACGACTTCCAAAAAGGAACCGCCCAGGGGATCGCCGGCCTCCTCGACGACCTCAAGGCCGGCGGCTACAAGGTCGTCTTCATGCGGTCGAAGGATGCCGTCAAGACGCTCCCCGCCTATGACGAAATGGTCAAGAAGCTTTTGACGCCCGCAGGCCTCGGCGACAGCCGTCCGACGTCCAGCGTGGTAAAGGACGTCACGAACTAAACCGCTCCGCGCTATAGGGCGCGGGGTCGCAGAACGGCCGGTTGCCCGTCATCATTTCGGCAATGAGCCGGCCGGTGACGGGCCCGAGCGTGAGCCCCCAATGGCCGTGCCCATAGGCAAGCCACACACCGCGATGGTTGGGCGCGCGGCCGATCACGGGACGTGAATCCGCAAAGCACGGCCGGCATCCCATCCAGGTGACATCGTCGACCAGCTCGCCAAGCGGGAACAGTTCGCGCGCGGCCGGCATCAATCGATCGAATTGCACCGGCGACGGCGGGGCATCGCGCGCCGCAAATTCGACCCCCGTGGTGAGCCTGATTCCCTGCTGCATCGGCGCCAGGCAATAACCGACTTCCGCGTCAAGCAAAGGCCGTGTGAGCGTGGCACTGCCGATTGCACGAAAGTGCCGGTGATAGCCGCGCTTGATTCCGAGCGGGAGTTTGATGCCGAGCGGATCGAGCACGTCGCGCGAAAAGGGCCCGAGCGCCATCACGACGTCGTTGGAATCGATCGGACCTTCCGCCGTCTCGACGCGCCAATGGCTTTCACTACGGTGGAGCGAACGCGCATCGCCCTTAAGCACGACACCGCCGCGTTTGCCGAACTGCGTTGCATAGGCCCGCGTCACCTCCAGCGGATTGTTGATGCTGGCGACGCCCGGCCAATGCACCGCATGGCGCACGACCGGAGAAAGGGCCGGCTCCAGCGCCTTGGCGCCGTCCTGGTCGAGGCGGCGATAGGAAATACCGAATTCGTCGGCCATTGACAGTTCACGTTCGACCGCGGCCAGGCCTTCGTCACTGCGATAGAGTTTGAGCCAGCCCTCCTTACGCAAATATCGCGTGGCGCCTGATTCCGCGAGCAAGGCCTCATGTTCGGCGACAGCCTGCGCGAACAAAGGACGCATCGCATGTGCGGTTGCCACCAGCCGGTCGGGGCGCGAGGCCGCACGAAACGCATAAAGCCAAGGCAGCACGTGCGGCAGATAGGCCGGATGATAATTCGCTTCCGTCGCGCGCTTGACGGCAACCCGAACGAGGGCCGAAAACCGCGCCGGGAAAGCCGCCGGAAAGACCGTATTGCCTTCGATGACCCCGGTGTTGCCATAAGACGTTTCCTCGCCAGGCCCGCGCCGGTCGACCAGCGCAACCGCAAGCCCGCGTTTGGCGAGATGCAATGCGACCGCGGTGCCGACAATGCCTGCACCGAGCACGATGGCGTCGATACGCGCCATGAAGGCCCCCTATGGCTGCGCCGCGCCCCAAGTGCTCGGAACGATGTGCGCGATGCCGATTCCCCAGGCGCCCACAATATCAGATCATGGTTCGCGTTGCCCACCCGGCCGGACCGTGTTACGCGGTCGTAGGATCAAGGAGGCACCATGCGCCGTCCCCTGCTCATCGCCCCGTCAATACTGGCCTCGGATTTCGCCAAGCTCGGCGAAGAAGTGCGCGCGGTCGACGAGGCTGGCGCCGACTGGATTCACGTTGACGTCATGGACGGGCATTTCGTTCCCAACATCACGATCGGGCCCGACATCGTGAAGGCGCTGCGCCCGCACAGCAAGAAGCTGTTCGACGTGCACCTCATGATCTCGCCATGCGATCCTTATCTCGAAGCCTTCGCCAAGGCCGGCTCCGACAGCATCACGGTTCATGTCGAAGCCGGCGCCCATGTCCACCGCTCACTGCAAGCCATTCGTGAGCTGGGCAAGAAAGCCGGCGTCACGCTCAATCCCGGCACGCCAGTCGAGGCGATCGAACCGGTGATCGACCTCGTCGACCTCATCCTCGTCATGTCGGTCAATCCGGGCTTCGGGGGCCAGAAATTCATTTCATTTGCGAGCGATAAAATTGCGCGGCTGCGCGCGCTCGCGGGCGACCGCCCCATCGATATCGAAGTCGATGGCGGCATCACGCCCGATAATGCCGGTGAAGTCGCAGCCGCCGGCGCCAACGTGCTGGTGGCAGGCTCCGCCGTGTTCAAGGGCGGCAAGCCAGAGAACTATCGCGCAAATATTGCGGCCATCCGCAATGCCGCGGCGCTGGCGCGCGGCGAGGTGGCGTGAAGGCTTTGAGGATGCGCCGTGCTGACAACGGAGCGATATGTAATGAAAGCTCGCTTGAAAGTCCTGATCCGCCTTGCGTGCGCTCTCCCCTGCATTGGCCTGGCACTCTGCGGGAGCTACATACTCAACGCAAATGCACAGACCAAGTCGTTTGAGTTCATGGAGGCCACTATCCCACAGTTGCAAGCGGCGCTCGCGGCTGGAACGATTACATCGAAGGAACTGGTGTCGGCGTACTTGGCGCGCATCGAGGCCTATGACCAACGCGGACCGGCACTCAATGCAATCAGCGTCGTCAACAGCAACGCGCTTGACGAGGCAGCCGCGATGGATGCGGAACGACGGGCGGGAAAAACGCGAGGTCTGCTCCACGGCATCCCGGTCATCGTCAAGGACAATTACGAAACCGCCGGCATGCAGACCGCCAACGGCTCGCTTTCATTAGCCGGATGGGTGCCGCCCAACGACGCAAGTCCCGTCAAGAAGCTGCGCGCGGCGGGAGCAATCATCATCGCGAAGTCCAACATGCACGAGTTTGCGCGCGGCATCACCACTGTCGGCTCGTTGTTCGGCGCGACCCGCAATCCATATGCCTTGAACCGCAATCCGGGCGGCTCGAGCGGCGGCACGGCTGCTGCAATTGCCGCGAACTTTGCCGCCGTGGGCATGGGCAGCGACACGTGCGGCTCGATCCGCATCCCGGCCTTTCACAACAGCTTGGCGGGCATCAGGGGAACGCAGGGACTGTCCAGTCGAAACGGCATCATTCCGCTTTCCAACACCCAGGACATCGGCGGCCCCATCGCACGTACCATCACTGACATCGCCATCGTGCTTGACGCCACAGTCGGTTACGATCCCGCCGACCCGCAGACCGCCGCGAGCGTAGGCCATATTCCCAAAAGCTACACGGATTTCCTTCAACTCAGCGGGTTGCGTGGCGCCCGTATCGGGCTGTTGACTGACCTGTTGGCCCCGGAGCCGGCCGACGCGGAAGTCGCCATGATCGTGCGCGCGGCCGTCAATGAAATGAAGGGACAGGGTGCCGAGATTGTCGATGTCGCGATTCCTGGCGTGAAGGAACACATGGCCGACGGCACCGTCCAAAACATCGATTTCAAATTCGATCTGAACGCGTACTTGGCCTCACGTCCAAACGCACCGGTGCACACACTCGAAGAGATACTCGCCTCGGGGAAATACCACAAAACGCTCGAAACCACCCTTCGTACCGCTCAGGCCAACGAGACGCGGGACACTAAAGAGTACTTCCAGCACAAGAGCATGCGCGAGGCCCTGCGGGAAGCGCTTCTCCACGCGATGGCGGAAAACAATCTCGACGCACTTGCCTACCCGTCTATTCGTCGCAAAGCCAATGTGATCGGCGAGGCTCAGCCAGGGACGAATTGCCGGATTAGCGCCAACTCCGGTTTGCCGGCCATTGTGGTTCCGGGCGGCTTTACGCCTGACGGGTTGCCGGTCGGCGTGGAGCTTCTGGGACGAGCCTGGAGCGAACCGCAGCTCATCAAGTTCGCTTATGCGTACGAGCAAGCGACGCATCACCGCCGGCCACCGACCACAACACCGCCGCTTGGCCGCTGAGAATACTTCAGGTGAGAAAACTTCAGGTGAAAAAATTTCAAGCGTGCGTGATCTAGCGCTTGCGCTGTGCGCGCTTTCGCCAGCGGGCGCACCACGCAATTGTTGAACATGAAATTTGATACGACAAACATGTTCGTACGAAGTCTTCCATCAAGGCAGTACAATTGGGCCCATCTGGGCAATCGAAAATAACGCAAACATCCCGCTGCCGACCACGGCAGCTGCAAAACAAAGGATCCAAAACGTTTCATAGTCAATTATATCGTGCCAATTGTGGTGCCGGTTGTTGAGATCGCGGATAGTCATGGCTGACCTCCATTTTAGGTACCGCTCAAGTCGAGTTGCACCGGGCGCGGCCCCAGCGGGCATCGCCTCATTCACGCGGCCCGTGGGCCGCTTCCGGTGAACTGTTCGTGTCGCTGCCGCTACGCTGTGGTCCAAACGAATATCAGAGCGATCATCGCGGCACTCATCCCGGGTGGGGTCATGAAATACCTCCGGGCCATGATTGGCATCCCGTCTCGCGAAGAGATCGGTAACATTCAATTTGGTTCGAGATTGAAAAATGTCAAGATGCAGAATCGTCCTGGTTAAGATGTAGGATATCCCATTCGCAGGGACTAATTCGACTTGTCATGTATTGCGCGGAGAAACCAGCAGCCATCGGATTTCGCGAATCGATAATAGATGACGAAGCCGCCATTGTTGATACCCAGCATCACAACCTTATCGTCAGGCGATTTACGTTCCTCTGGATGTCCATCCCCTTCATGTTGCCCAGTTACGTCTTTTGTGACAAGGCGTCCTTTCGTCCGCTCGGACTTACTTGGAAAATTGGTCCGCCACTTGGACGGTGGAGCGCTAGAATCTCCTCGAACGTTCCGACCTTCCGCAGTGTGTATTCCCCACCCCCTCCGCCCTCCAAAAGGACATATTCGATCGGCAGCGACGTAAATTGGCGCTGCACCTCAGCGCTGTCGGTAAACGCCTGTAGAAACTTGCTAAATTCCTGTGATGGACACGAGATACTTGCCTTCGCAGCCTCTGTTACAGTTATTGGCTGAACCGATTCCGTGCTCGAACAGGTCGTTACAAGAACGACCAAATAGGGCGCGATTGCGAGCCGTGCATCCACCCAAGCGTAACAAGCGTTCCTCTGACCGAAACCCATGCGTGCCCTCAACATCGTTCCTTCCCGCATAAGCCACCCACTACCCGCGCGGGCGGTTGCACATGTCGAGCGCCATCAATGCATAGAGCTTTGCGGCGCGCATCATCTCGTCGATGTCGATCTCCTCGTTACGCGCACTGATGCGACGGCCACGCGGGCCGATCTTGATCGCCGGAATGCCGAGCTCATTGTAGACGTTGGTGTCGGTCCAGATACTGGCGCGGTCCGGCGGCTCCGGTTTGATCTTCTCGCCGAAAAGGTGCTGGTAGGCAGCCTCGGCGCAGTGCACCAAAGGCTCGACATTCCGGCCCTCGTGGCCGAGCAGCGATTTGTAGATATCCATCTCGTATTCCACTCCGCCACGATCGAGCACCTGTTCAAGCTCGTGCTTGATGGCGACCGGCCGCACCTGCGGCGGCATGCGAATATCGACATAGATCGAACAGACTCCGGGAAAGTAGTTTGGCCGGTAGGGGGCTCCGCCTTCGATCCCGCCGATGTTGACCTTGGGCAAGAGCGGACCTGTAGGCGACTGGTAGATATATTTCTCTTCGAACTCGGCGCCCCATTGCTCGATCAGACCGATGATCCTGGTCATCTTCACGATAGCGTTCACCTTTTCCATCGGATAAGCGGCGCGCTCGGTGCCCCAGGCTGCCTCCGCCTTGCCGAAGGTGGTGATCTTGACCTGGACGACTCCCGTCTGCGTCCAGACAATGTTCATGTCGGAACCGTCGCAGCACACCGCATAGTCGGAATGCATACCATGGGCGAGCAGATGGCGCGTGCCGGCGCCTTCGCCACGATAGTCCTGCGACTGCCACTCCCCGATGGGCGTGCGGGAAATCTCGCCGACGACCGCCGCGAAAATGACGTCGCCCTTGAGCCGCACGCCACTCCTCTGCAGAGCCTTGCCGGCCATCATGAACGCCGCGACGCCGCCTTTCATGTTTGAAATTCCCAGGCCCTGCACCTTGTTGCCGACCACGCGGCCGGCAAGCTCCGCTTGCGGCTCGATGTTTGCCACCATGCGGAGATCGGCACTCGTTCCGGTGAAGCTCGTATCGGTATGGCCGTTGAAGCTGAGGCTCAGCCCTCCCCCGCTGCCTTTCACCACGCCGATTGCATTCGGCCGGTCGACTTCGACATCCTGGCGAACGCTTTTGAGTCCGTTGCTGCGAAACCAATCGAGAATGAACTCGCCAATCTGTTTCTCCTGGCCGGTCGGGCTCGGGATGTTGGTGAGGTCGGCGCCAAGCTGCGCCAACTCGTCACGGTCGATCTGCGCCCGGACCTTTTGTGCTGCGTCGCTGTCAAATGCCACGTTGGCCCTCCCCGGAAAATGAGAACCCGCAAAAGGGACTACAGCTATCGCTTGAAGTCAAACGATGCCGAGCCCGGCGAGGAGCTTGTTGCCGGCCCGAATGTCGTGGCTCGAACCCGCAAAATCATCTCCGACTGCCTCGCAGGGTCCGCCGAGATGGCGGGCAAGGAACGCCTCCGTGATGGCATTGAAGGCAATGTTGTTGGCCGGATGATGGAAGCCATGGCCTTCATTCGGAAACACAACATAAATGACCGGAATATCTTTCGCCTGCATCGCAGCGACAATCTGGTCCGCCTCCGCGACTTTGCAACGCACATCGTTGGCACCGTGACCGATCAACATCGGTTTGGTGATATCGCCCGCGCGGTGCAAAGGCGATCGCGCCTTCAACAGGGCGCGGCCCTCTTCGGTCCGCGGATCGCCGATGCGGTGGCATTCCTGCTCGTAAAACGAAGCCCAGTAGGGCGGCGGGTTGGCCAGCATCGTTTCGAGATTGGTAATCCCGACCACCGGGACGCTGCAACAAAAGGCATCGGGGGTGAAAGTCGCGCCAACGAAGGATGCATAGCCGCCGTAGGAGCCGCCGCAGATTGCGATCCGCTTTGGATCGGCAATGCCCTCGACAATGGCCCAATTGACCACATCAATCAGATCGTCGTGCATCTTGCCGGCCCACTCGCGATCGCCCGCATTGATGAATGCCTTTCCGACGCCGGTGGAGCCGCGGTAGTTCACCTGGAGAACCCCATAGCCGCGGTTGGCGTACCACTGCACCTGCCGATTGAAGAACCAAGAGTCGCGCCACCACGGTCCGCCATGGACCTGCAGCACCATGGGCAGCGGCCTTGCGGGCCGCTGGCCGGTTTCGGTCGCCGGCAGTGTCAGATAGCAAACAAGTTCAAGTCCATCGCGCGCCTTGACCACAAAGCCATGCATCGCGGCAAACTTTACGTCGGCGAGTTTCGGGCGCGACTCAAAGAGTTTGCTGAGCTTGCCCGTCGTCCGGTCGAGGAGGTGCCACACGACAGGCCTATCGGGACGACTTGCGGCTATGATCCAGAAACGGTCGTCATCGGACTGACTCTCGACACCGATGGTGGCGTCGAACGTCTGCCCCAATGTCGCAAGGTCGCGTCCGGCGGCACCGTCGATGGCAATCCATTCGGGTCTGATATAGTTCACTGAAACCGCCGTCAGCTCGCCGGTCCGTGGATCCGCGATGCCGTCCGAAATGTCGGCCTGCGGGTGACTTGCAATGACGGTTTCCGCGCCGGTTTCCCAATCAACGCGGATGATGGCGCACGTATCGCGGCCGATCGAGCTGCCCATAAACCAGGCATCGCCCGCACGCGTCATATGATACGGCGCGGTCAACATCGCATCGTCGGCTTCAATCGATAGTATCTCGACAAAAGCAATGCCGTTCCATTTCAGAATAGCCGACCCGCGGCCCTTCCCGCGCGTCGATGACGCGAGCCGAAGGCCAAGGTGGCTGTCAAGCAGGAAGTACGCGATCTCGTCGAGGTTTTTAAACGCAAGCTGCCGTTCGCCAGTGCGGATGTCGACGATGTAGAGATCGTGCCATCGCGCATCACGATCATTCATGGCAATCGCAACCAAATAGGGATCGTCATAATGAAATCCCGCGATATAGGCCATCGTTTCTGCATAAGGTGTCAGATCACACGGTTCGCCACCCTCGATGGCGACACACCAGACGTGGAAATCTTCTTCGCCGGCAGCGTCCCTGCGATACAAAACATGAGCATTCGTTCTTGCGATCCAATGTTCGAAGATCGGGCGCTCCGTCTGGCGCGTGAGCGGCCGGGCTTGCGTGAGATCGTCGCTTGGCGCGATCCAAACGTTCATGACACCATCGACAGCGGCGATCCATGATAGCCACCGTCCATCCGGCGAAATCCTTGGATTGAGATAGGCTGGGTTCTCGAACGGGTGCTTTCGTGGGATGATCGGAACGCCGGAATCGTTAAGCATGACAAATCTCCGCGAATGCGAACATTCTCTGCAATGAATAAGCGCTCAAGCCTGCCATCGTCCAACCCTACCCCATTGAGCGATCGGTCGCATCAATAGATGGAATTCGGAATTCGTAGGGGCGGCCCTTGTGGCCGCCCGTGGTTGGACAAGCACGGGCCAACGGGTTGTACTCGTTCTTGGACGGGCGGCCACAAGGGCCGCCCCTACGAATTCGAAGGGTGTGCGATACCTTCGATTTAGGTGACGCACGGCACTAACCTTTCATGGCTGGATATGGCTGGGTTTTTGGCTGGACTTATCAAGTCTTGCGATGCACACAAAGACGATTGCTCATGCGGCACCCGACTGTCAGTCTCGGGTGCCGTTCGATAATTGCTCCGCAAAATCAGAAGTCCGAGATCTCGATGTCCCTTGCGTTGGCGACCGAACATCCAGTCAAGTTGCCGGTTATCGGCTCCCACCGTGAATTGTGGGCGCAGACGATCGGTTGCCGGGTCCCGCGCGGAAGCCAAAGCGGCCGCGTTGACGCGGTTTTCGAGCACGCCTGCAACGTCGCGCTCTATTCCGGCGAACTTGTCGTCGTGTTGGGGTGCCGGGCCGGCAAAGTTGCGCACGGAATTCGGCTCACGCACGACTATCGGTTCGATCAGGGGCTCCGGCGCGGCATGCCGGTTCGCCTTGGCCCTGACCGCATCGCCTTTGGTAACGGACATCTCACGGGCCTGTTGTCCGCCGCGCGCATCTGGACCCCGGCTTTAAGTCCCGGCATGTTCGAATGGTCTGATCATTCGCGGAGCGCCTTGAGCCAAGTGCGCGACCTGCTCCGCGATTACGCGGCTTCCTCCGGCAGCGAATTTCTCGCTGTTGTCCTGGATTTGAATCGTTCCGAGACGCTGCTTGCTGCAATGGTTTTGGGCGTGCTTCCCCGGCTTGCCATGGCCAGCCGATCGCACGATTGCAATGAAACTTTGAGTCTCTTGTCGCAACTTATCGGACTGGGACCCGGCCTTACTCCCGCAGGCGATGATTTCATCATCGGTTGGCTGGCTGGCCTTGCGCTTTCAGCCAAGGCGCCAGCGCAGCTTTCGTTTCTGCAGGCAATGTGCGCCGGGATCGAGAATTTGACGCAGGCCACCACATCCGTGAGCCGTGCGCACCTGCACGATGCCTGCGCCAAGATGTTTTCCGAACGCTTGTCGGACCTCTGCGTCGCGATCTCCAAAGGCGAGCCAACGGCAATGTTGGAGTCGCTTGTTGCAGCACAAGTTGCGGTCGGCGCCTCATCGGGAGCCGATGCGGCGGCTGGCCTCATGTTTGCGCTGCCGCCATGCGGACCAATTGAATCGGAATTCGCATGACGCCCCCATTTCCGGGAGATCATTTCGGGGAGATAGTGTGATGGCCACTTTGCATGCCGTGATCCCGCGTGAATACCGCGACTCCGTTGCGTTGATGCAATTATCGGCGGCTTTGGCGAAGTTGCCCGGCATCAGCCAAGCCTCCGCCGTGATGGGTACCGAAAATAATCTGAGCCTGCTGCGCCAGGCAGGCATGAACATTGGCGGCTTGGACATTGGCGGCTTGAACAATGACAAAGTGTCGGTCGGCCCCAATGACCTCCTGATTGTCGTACAAGGTGACGAAAGCGCGTTGCCGGGCGCCCTGGCGGACGCAAAAGCGCGCCTGTCCGCGGTAGGGCTGCCGGCGCAGACAGGCGATGTGCGCAGAATGGCTCCCCGCAGCATTGCCATGGCGCTGGCGGAGAACGCAGACGCGAACCTGGCGTTGATCTCGACACCCGGCGAATATGCGGCAGCAGAAGCCCTCAAGACGCTGAACCTCGGCCTTAACGTCATGCTGTTCAGCAACAACGTTTCGGTGCCCGAGGAGGCCATGCTCAAGCGCGTGGCGCGCGACAAGGGGCTCATCGTGATGGGGCCGGACTGCGGCACCGCGATCATCAATGGAATTCCGCTGGCGTTTGCGAATGTGGTCAGACGCGGCTCGATCGGCGCGGTCGGAGCGTCGGGCACAGGCCTGCAAGAGGTGACCGTGCTGGTCGACCAACTCGGTGGCGGCATCTCCCAAGCAATCGGCACCGGTGGGCATGATTTACGCAATGAGGTCGGGGGCATATCGATGCTCACCGGCCTTGAATATCTAACCGACGATCCCGATACCAAGGTGATCACGCTCATCTCCAAGCCGCCGTCGAAGGAAATTGCAGACCAGATTCTCGGCAAAGCGCGGTCCTCCGGCAAGCCCGTCGTGGTGATCTTTCTCGGCGCAGATGCAAGATCGCTGACAGGGGACAACATTTTTGGGGCCGTCACGCTTGAGGATGCGGCACGCTTAGCCGTCGACCTGGCGGCCGACCGCAAGCCCTCGCCCGCGAGCGAAATCGTCGCGATCCCGCCCGGCATACCCCGGCTCGCGTCGGGCCAAAAATTTGTCCGTGGCTTGTTCAGCGGCGGCACGTTCTGCTTCCAGGCGACGATGTTGCTGCAGGAGAGCATGAACGTTCACAGCAACACCAAGGTTGGTGGATCGCTTGCGCTCAACGACATGTTCAAGAGCGAAGGTCACACCGTGGTGGATCTCGGTGACGACGTCTTTACGCGCGGCCGCCCCCATCCCATGATCGATTATCGGTTGCGAATCGAACGCATCGCTCAGGAAGTCCAGGATCCCGAGATGGCCGTGTTGCTGCTCGATGTCGTTCTCGGCTTTGGCTCCCATGCAAACCCCGCCGCTGAACTTGCCCCAGCGCTGATCGCAGCACGCAAGACCACCGAAAATAACGGGCGTGCCTTCATCTGCGTCGGCCACATCTGCGGAACGCAAGGCGATCCTCAGGGCCTTGCATCGCAGGCCGAGGCGCTGCGAGGCACCGGCATGATACTCACCGACAGCAATGCGCAGGCTGTTCGCCTGGCGCGGCATATCATTGGTCAGGCAACCGCGTAGGAGATGCATGCTGTTCAACCAGGGCACAATCGTCAATGTGGGCTTGAGTTCATTCGCGGATACCGTGGCCCAATCAGGCGGCAGCGTCGCCCAAGTGGAATGGACGCCGCCCGCGGCCGGCGATCGGGACATTGGGCTTGCGCTCGCGCGGCTCGTCAATCATCCACATATCGAGACCGCAAACCAGAAAGCATTCGATCTTTATTTGCAATCCCAGCCGGTACTGGTCGGGATCGGCGTGGCGGCCGAGGAATTGCCGGGAATGCAAGACCGCATGCTGCTGCATGCCGGTCCGCCGATCACGTGGGAAAACATGTGCGGGCCCATGCAGGGGGCCATCATTGGGGCGATCCTTTACGAAGGCTGGGCGGCATCGCCGGAAGAGGCAGGCTTGCTTGCCCGCGCAGGCAGGATTGATTTCGCACCTTGTCACCACCACGCCGCAGTCGGTCCGATGGCCGGTGTCATCAGTCCTTCCATGCCGGTGTGGATCGTGGAAAACGCCAACGGCGGCAACCGCGCTTATTCGAACATGAACGAAGGGCTCGGCAAGGTGCTGCGCTTTGGCGCGAATGGCAGGGAAGTGATCGACCGGCTCAACTGGATCGCCGACACTCTCATGCCCGTGCTGGAAGCAGGATTAGGAAAGCTGGGACCCGTCGAGATGAAGCCGCTGATCGCGCAGGCCCTGCACATGGGCGACGAGTGCCATAACCGCAACGCCGCGGCCTCGGCCTTGTTTTTCAGGCGATTCGTGCCGGCCGTCTTGCAGGCCGATTTGCCATCGGACTGTCTTCGAGAGAGTCTAAACTTCCTGGCAGGAAACGATCATTTCTTCCTCAACCTGTCGATGGCGACCTGCAAGGCCATGCTCGACGCAGCGCACAGTGTGAAAGGCTCAAGCATGGTCACCGCCATGGCACGCAACGGTGTGCGTTTTGGGATTCGCATGTCCGGGACCGAAGACACCTGGTTCGAGGCCGATGCGCTGCCGGTCGATGGCCTCTATTTTCCGAGCTACGGACCCGGCGATGCCGCGCGCGACCTCGGAGATTCCGCAATTACCGAAACCGCGGGCATCGGTGGATTTGCCATGGCGGCGGCGCCCGCAATCGTACAATTCGTGGGCGGCACGCCAGATGACGCGATCGCCAATACGATGTCGATGACCCACGTCACGTTCGGGCGCAACAATGCCTTCACGCTGCCGCCACTGAACTTCGGAGGCACGCCGGCCGGCATAGATGCCCGCAAGGTGCTCGACACCAACATCCTGCCGATCATCAACACCGGCATCGCGCACAAGGAGGCCGGAGTGGGACAGATCGGTGCTGGATTAACGCGTGCTCCGCTCGATTGCTTCGCGCAAGCCATCAAGGCGCTGGCCGCATCGGTCGAATAGGCATTTGCGAGGAACGTGATGGATAGCAAGATTCAAACTGCAATTGTCGCGGTCGGGGGCAATTCCTTGATCATCGACGAAGAGCATCAATCGATTCCAGATCAGTACAAGGCGGCGGCAGAGTCTTCGCGCTATGTCGCCGACATGGTCGAGGCTGGCGTGACCGTGGTTCTCACCCATGGCAACGGACCGCAGGTGGGTTTTATTCTGCGCCGCTCGGGCTTGGCCAAGGGCGTCGTTCCGGAGGTGCCGGTCGACTATGCCGACGCCGATACACAAGGCGCAATCGGCTACATGTTTCAGCGTGCGCTTTACAATGAATTCAGGCGCCGCGGTTTACCGCGCAAGGTCGTGACGGTCATCACCCAGGTGCTGGTGGACCGCCATGATCCGGCCTTGGCCAATCCCACCAAACCGATCGGCGGGTACATGGACGAGGAGGCAGCCCAAGAATTTGCAAAAAATTTCGGCTGGTCGGTGCAGGAGGACGCCGGGCGCGGATGGCGTCGCGTTGTCGGCTCGCCCAAGCCGCGACGCATCGTCGAATTGGACATTGTCCGATCGCTCGTCGCCGAGGGGCATATCGTGATCGCCTGCGGTGGCGGCGGCATCCCGGTCGTCGAGAATGCGGACGGCAGTTTGGACGGGCTTGAGGCGGTGATCGACAAGGATTTCGTGGCCGCCCTGCTGGCGCGCGAGCTTGGAGCCGAACTTTTCGTCGTGTCGACCGCGGTTGAAAAGGTCGCCATCAACTTCAATCGCCCGGATCAGCGCTGGCTCGACCGTATGACTTTGTCGGAGGCCAAGCGCTTCCTGGAAGAGGGACAATTTCCACGCGGCAGCATGGGTCCCAAAATCGAAGCGATCGCTTCATTCCTCGAAGCTGGAGGCCGGCGGCGTGCCATTGTCACCAATCCGCCGAACCTTGGCCGCGCGCTCGCGGGCCTCACCGGAACGCATATTGCGCCGGGGTGAATTCCTCATTCGACCGCCGTCACCGTATAGCCCGCTGCTCGAAACAGATCGACAAGGCCGGCTTTGCCCGGCAGGTGCAGGGCGCCGACCGCGATGAACGCGTTACCCTCCTGCAGGAGCGGCAGCGCTGCATTGCGCATCGTGATGTTGCGCCGGTCGATCAGGTCGCGCTCGAAGCGGCCGAAGAGGGAAGTGTCGAAGCCCGCCCGCTGGATCAGGTGCAGGGTAAACGGCAGGATCACGCCGAGGTCGCGCGCGAGATATTGCCGATGCAGCACCTCCCATTGGTCGACGCTACTGTCCATGATCGCAAGCGTCGTGCGAAGCAGGAACACCTGCGTCGCCTCGGGCAGTCCCGACAGCGCACCAATCTGGTCGTCGATCGTTTCCAAGCCGATGACCCGCTTGCCGGCCTTCAGGGCGTCCCTGCCGATGCGCTGATCGAGAAAGGCCAGGCCGGCCGCGCCGCGACGATTCTCGCACGTCGGCATTGCCAGGGCCGCCCACGCAAACCATGGCCGAAATGCAGGAACTGCGTTCGGCGGGACGCCGACAGTGCCCAGCGCTCTGCCCAGGGCCTCCAGCTCGGCTTTCGACAAGTGGCCGGCGAGGCCGGCGCCGCTCGTATAAACCGCAAGCTTGTTGATGTTCTTCGCCTTGGCCATGGCTTCGCCGGGATTGTCGGATGCCAACTCGGAAAGCTCGAGCGCGACCCGATTCGCGGCGTTGAAGGCCGACTTCACAGCGGGGGAAAATTTGTGCACACGTTCGTCAGTGGAATGAATGGTCCCAAAAAGGAACGAGGCCGGACGACCCTGCCGCTCGATTCGCCACAACAGAGCGCGCCCGTTCGGGATCGCATCGGCGGCATCCCGGATATCGGCAAAGGCCTTCGGATCATTGGATTTCAATGCCCCTAATAGATCGCGACCCTGACAGGCCGGCGGCGCCGCCGGTTGCGCATGGATGAGCGACGGCGTCAGAAGCAAAAGAAAAACCCAAGCGGCAATGAATGTACGACGCATGAAGCGGCGCTCCTTCTTGAATTTTTGTACGGTGACAAATTGTATCGTAAAGCGCACCGTCCCTTGTATGGTTCCAGATCAGCACTGCAACATGACGCAAAAAGCGTTACATTCCGGTGTACCCGGGACGGACAGTTTTCAGTTGTTCTTGGTTATTCTTGGACAAGCGCCAAATATGGCGACGTTATGGGAGACATCCAATGAACTATCCAATCGGACTATCAATAACATGCGCAATGGTGAGTTTCATGACATGGCAGGCAGGCGCGCAACAGGCGCAAAATCCATTTCGATTTCAAGAAGCAACCGTCGCCGGCATCCACGATGCCTTGGCCTCCGGCCAGCTAACCTGCGTGCAACTGACCAAACTCTATTTGGACCGCATCGAAGCCTTTAACCTCAAGGGTCCGGCGCTGCACGCCATCATCACGGTGAACCCGAAAGCCCTGGAGATCGCCGCCGAGATGGACCGGAAGTACCAGGAGAACCGATCCGGCGCCGGGCCATTGCACTGTATTCCCATCATCCTCAAGGACAATTATGACACGTTCGACCTGCCCACAACGGCCGGCAACGTCAGCATGAAGAAATCCGTGCCGCCGACCGACGCCTTCACGGTGGCGCGGATGCGCAAAGCGGGCGCCCTGATATTGGCCAAGGCCAATCTGTCGGAATTTGCGCGCGGCGGCATGTCGCTCAGCAGTTTGGGCGGCCAGGTCCGCAACCCTTATGACCTTACCCGCACGCCCGGCGGTTCCAGCGGCGGCACCGGCGCGGCCATCGCGGCCAACTTCGCCGTTCTGGGCACCGGCAGCGATACCGGGCAATCGATACGGTCCCCCGCATCCGCCAACAATCTGGTGGGCATACGTCCGACGCGCGGCCTCGTGAGCCGCGCCGGCATTATTCCAAACAGCCAGACCCAGGATGAAATCGGCCCGATCACGCGGACCGTCACGGACGCAGCTTTGCTGCTCGATGTCATGGCGGGCTACGACCCAGCCGATCCCATTACGGCCTTCGGCAATGGCCATATTCCGAAGAACTACGCGGAGCTGTTGAGCAAGGACGCGCTCAAGGACGCGCGTATCGGCGTCATGTCAAACATGTTCGGCACCCAGGAGCGTCATCGCGACGTCAATAAGGTGATGCAGGGCGTCGTTGCCAAGATGGAGGCGCTCGGCGCGACCATCATTCGCTTCGACCTTCCGGAATACGATACGCTCTCTTCGGTCGTCGCCACGTCGCGATACGAGGCCCGGATTGTCATGGAGCGTTACTTTGCGACGCTCGGCCCCAATGCGCCGATCAAGAGCTTTACGGAATTGGTCGCGGCAAAAACCTCTGCGGCGCAGAAGACTCTTGAAGCCGAATTGGCCGTGGCCGACGGCATGAACAGCCAAGCCTACAAGGACCGGATGTTGAACCGGGACAAGCTTCGGCTCGCCGTCGCCAAAACCATGGCGGATCTAAAACTCGATGCGATCCTCTATCCGTTGCAACAAATACTTGTGGCGCCCGTCACAGCCGATGAGCAAACAGAGCGGAATGGCACGCTCTCGAACGGCACCGGATTTCCGGCCGTTACTTTTCCGGGTGGGTTCTCGGCGCCTGCAGCTTCGGCACCGCTCGGAGTGCCCGTAGGTGCGGAACTGTTGGGTCTCGATTACACCGAGGCCAAGCTCTTGGCCTACGCCTATGCGTTCGAGCAGGCGACGCAACTGCGCAAACTGCCGGCGAGCACGCCGCCTCTGCCAAACGAGCCATAGCGCGCAGGGGCGCAATCGCTTTATTGCGCCACGGGCCCACAACGGTCTTACGGGTATTGGGCGACGAGCGGCGCAATAAAGCGATTGCGTCCTACGCGTTGCGGTACACAGCACACCTGCGCCCCTGCGTGATGCACTGTCCGTGCGCATCGCGTTCGGCCTCATAATGAGTGCGCAGTTCGATTGGCGCACTTAAAACTGTCTGCATCTCGCATCTGGCTATTAATCCAGCAAATTGCTATCGGTCATCCCAGGTCAGTAGTCATATGAAGAAACTTAGGAGATTGTCCATGGCCCTCAATCGCCGTTGCCTCATCGCTGGCCTCGCCGGAATTGGCGCTGTTGGTGTCCTGCCCCGCACGGTGCGGGCTCAGAACTTCAAGGCCAGGCAATATCATCCGCAGCCTGCCGCGAGCCACCTGCATGTCTACCTGAGCAAGCTGTGGGATGCAGTGCGCATCGAAACGGGTGGAAGGCTCGACGTTACCGTTTACGCCCAGAACAATGGCGTGCCCATCGCTGAGCCCGAGATCCTCAAGCAGCTCCAGGCGGGCGAACTTGAGTTCTTCGTGCTCAACGGCAACATCCTAAGTCAAGCCCATCCAAGCGCCGACATTCAGGGCATCCCGTTTGCCTTCACAACGAGCGAGCAGGTGACCTCGCTCACCGACGGCGCGCTTGGCGCCTTGATGCGCACGGAACTCGCGGGCGCCGGCGTCTATCTCATCCCGTTCGGCGGCATGGAGAATGGGTTCAAGCACATCACCGCGGTGGCCAAACCGATCCGTAACGCCACCGACCTCGAAGGCTTCCGCATGCGCACGCCCGGCGGCAAGCTGTTCGTCGAATTCTACAAGGCGCTCGGCGCAGAGCCGAAAATTGTCGGCTTCAACAGGCTCTACCAGGCGCTCGCCGAGCGGCAGGTCGATGGGCAGGAGAATCCGCTCGTCATTGCCGAGGAAAACAAGCTCTATGAGGTCTGCAAATATCTGAGCCTCACGAACCACCAATGGGCCGGTTTCAACATGCTCGCCAACAATGCCTATTGGCAGCGGCTGCCGGCCGATATCCAAGAGGCCGTGGTCCGCAATGCCAAAATCTACGTGGCGCAGCAGCGCGCCTTCGTGCGCGCCGCCAATGCGGGCCTGGAGAAGACGCTTCGCGACCGTGGCATGATTGTCAACACGGTCGACGTCGACAGCTTCCGCAAACGGCTGATCGGCGTCA
>Ga0099792_10000271_pt1 | contig 20087 bp, 13 predicted proteins | sample Rivendell_Oct201_8_FD_83780 | JGI IMG/M metagenome (GOLD analysis project Ga0099792, IMG submission 83780) | Vadose zone soil microbial communities from the Eel River Critical Zone Observatory, Northern California, USA -... | ecosystem: Environmental > Terrestrial > Soil > Vadose zone >...
ACCTCCATCACTTCTCTTTGAACGGCCTCGTCGTCGACTGCGGTGATGAAAATAACGGGAAGTTTCGAGCGGACAGCGTTCAGCCGCCGCCGCAGCTCGATGCCGGACATACCGTCGAGATGAATGTCGAGCACGAGGCAAGCCACATCCTTCGCATCGCAGGAGTCAAGGAATGCTTCGGCCGAAGCGAAGCCCTGTGTGGCAAAGCCGCGCGCGGTCAACAGTCGCTCGATCGCTTTGCGCATCGCCTGTTCGTCGTCAACGACTGCAATCACTTTTTTCTGATCCGCCATGAGGAAAAGAGGCCTAGCCATGTCTGAACGTGGAATGGTCCACAAGACTCCAAAATGTGGAACGGACTTTTCCGGGAGGCTATTGACCTTTAAGGCAAGGCGTCAGGAACGAATTGTTCAATCTTGGCTTGTCAGCATCCCCAGGCGTTCGGCGATCGATACGGCCTCTGCAAGCGAAGCAACCTTCAATTTGTGCATTACGACGTGGCGGTGAGCCTTGATGGTCCTTTCGGAGGCGCCGAGCTCATAGGCGATCTGCTTGTTCAGCCGTCCGCGGACGACGAGAGCAAAGACTTCGCTTTCGCGCGGCGTAAACGCCGATACGAGGGCGCGAAGGGTATCGAGCCGGTCGCGCCGGTCGCGCTGGTCTCTATAGCGCGCAAGCGCCCGCTCGACGGCTTCGAGCAGCGTGTCCTTCGACACCGGCTTCGACAGGAAGTCCTCGGCGCCGGCCTTGATGGCCCTGACGCTGGTCGGGATGTCTCCGTGCCCGGTGAGAAACACGATGGGAAGGATGCTATCCATCCGCTTGAGCCGGTCCTGCAGCTCCAGGCCATCAAGCCCCGTCATGCGCATATCGAGCAAGATGCAGCCAGGCGCGTCACCGGGAGGATTCCTCAGGAGTTGTTCTCCGGATTCATGAAGGACGACCTGATACCCGGACGCCCGCAGCAGCCGGGCGACGGCCGTACGGAAAGGCAGGTCGTCATCGACGACGTGAATGAGAGTTGCGGGGTCGATCATGCCGGACGTACCTCGGACATCGGCAGGGTGAAGCGAAAGACGGCGCCACCACCACTGAGGTTCTCCGCCCAGAACTCGCGCGTCGGCCCCGGAGGCCCGCACTATTTCCAGCCAAGTCCACAGCTGCGGTTACACGTGTCGACAGTTATAGCATCATGCGCACTCCGGCCACTGATTTCATTGGCAAACTTGGCCGGCTATCGAAGTTCGGTAAACTGGTGTATCTATCCCCGTGAGGTTCATTTTCCAGGGAATGATTTTGGCTGCGCGTGGGACGACCGACGAACATCCTTTGCTCCTGGCGACCTTGCCGCCGTCAGGGCGGCAGGGTCGATTGGCGTTTGCCATCCTTGTGGGCTTTGTTATCACGTTTTGTATCACGGTCCCTTTCGCCAATACGCCTCTACCGCGGCTGGATCCCTGGGTGCCCACGTTCACGACCACACTGGTAATCACCGACTTCATTACTTCTGTTCTTCTGTTTTCCCAATTCGCGATCGCGCGCCAGCGGGCGCTTCTGGTACTTGCAGTCGGTTATCTCTTTTCAACCCTGATCATCATTCCGTACGCGCTCACCTTTCCGGGGGTGTTTGCGCCGACAGGTCTCCTGGGTGCCGGTTTGCAGAGTGCCGTATGGTTCTATGTTGTCTGGCACATAACATCGCCATCGAGCGTGATTATTTATGAATTGTTGAAGGATACGAGAAACACGACCACAGAGCCCCGGAAAAACGTGGGATTCGACATCGGCTTGAGTGTGGTGCTCGCAATTGGCACCGTGTGTGCGCTGACGTGGCTTTTCACTGCGCAACACGACATTCTACCCAGCATTTATCTCGACAACAGCCGTCTGTCTCCTTTGGCGAAGGTAGCTGGTGGGTTGATTTCTTTGCTGTGCACTATTGCACTCGCGCTGCTCTGGTTTCGCAGGTCCTCGGTTCTCGATCTGTGGCTCATGGTCACAGTCAGTGCATGGCTGCTCGAAATAACGCTTAACGGCGTGTTCCTGACTGATCGCTTCAGTCTGGCCTGGTACATGGGGCGAATCTTTTCGCTCATCAGCGGCAGCATCGTTCTGACCATGCTGCTTTCGGAAATGGCAACACTTTATGCGCATCTCGCCCGGTCGGCCATGAGGCGGCGTGCAGCACGTCAGGCACGGCAGATCGTCATGGATACAATGGCGGCTTCGATCGCCCATGAACTCAATCAGCCGTTGGGGGCAATCTCATTGAACGCGGAAACGGCCTTGCTGCTGCTTGCAAAGACACCGCCCGATCACGAGGAAGCAAAAGCCGCCCTTGAGGACATCGCCCTGTCCGCTGCACGCGGGACGCAGGTGATTGCAAGTCTTCGCGCGATGTTCAAGAAAAGCGCGCATGTAAGAGCATCGTTCGATGCAAACGATCTCATTCACGAGTCGCTCGCTATGCTCGACATCGATTTGCAGGCACAACACATTTTGGTGTCAACCGAGCTAGGAGCGGGACTTCCGCCGCTTGTCGCCGATCGAAGTCAGTTGCAACAAGTTTTTCTGAATCTGATTATGAATGCGATCGAAGCGATGCGTCCCATCACCGATCGTGCGCGCAGTTTGCGGATAGCATCGGGTCTCAATCCGGAGTCTACTGAAATGCTCATTACCATCGAAGACACCGGATCAGGAATCAACAAGCAAGCCCAGGACCGTATCTTCGAGCCATTTTTCACGACGAAATCTTCGGGGACCGGGATAGGACTTACCATTTGCCGATCGATCATAGACTCCCATGGGGGAAGCCTCCGGGCCTCTGCAAACAATCCCCACGGGACTATTCTTGAGGTTGTTTTGCCAATTGAATCCGGGAGCGGCGGCTGACATATGCGCTGTATGTGAGATGTCAGCGTGACTTGGCGGCTTCCGCACGTAGCGCTGATACGATCGTGTCCAAGTTGTTGTGGAGCAGACACAGTAATTCAGCCAAATCCGGCGTTACGTGGCTAGCAACCATGACGTTTATGTCGCTCCCGTCGGGAAAATGTGCCTTGTATTGCACGCGGGTAAAATGCGTGGTCCCGTCCGGATACGAATGCGGTTCCTTGATGACTTCCCAAGGCTCTTGGTGGCGCTTACGAAGTGCGTCTATTTAATAATGTCATCATCATCCAGGTAATTTACATAATGGAAGGAGTGAAGAACGGTTCCGTTTTCGTACAGACGGGATATCGCAGGTCCGTTGTTTTGCCATTCAACTATGATAGCATCCGTTGTCGTAGTGATATCCCTACAGCATTGATTCTCTTGTCGAAGAACGATCCGCCAGTTGAGGACCGGCGGTGGTCTGCAGCGCCTGCGACTCTATTAGATCTTGCGCCACAAATTCTTGGGTGAATCACTTGGAAACGGAAGCAGAGAGCTCTGCGGCTTCCTCGTGCCGTCCTTGGTCGCGCCAGAGGCAGGCAAGGTTTGAGCTGGCACGCAACTGGAACAGCCTGGCGCCTTGCCGCTCGGCAAGTTTAACGGCGTCGTGATATCTTGCCTCGGCGGCGGCAGCGTCTCCAAGGATTAGCAGCAAATCACCATGCAACCGAAGCGTCTCGGCCTGTAGCCATTTGGTGTGCGTGGCTTCGGCAAACTGCTCGGCTTCGGCGACGAAGGCAAGAGCAACTTGCGGCTGGTCAGCTATCCGATGGGTGTCTGCCAAGAGCGTGAGAACATGTGGCACGTGAAGTATTCCGTTAGCCCGGACTTCAGCCAATCCGGCAGTTATTAATGGGATGCCTTGATACGGCTCACCCAAGGCTGCCAAACACCAGCCGCGAAATGCAAGACTTAAGGCACGCCACATCACAAAAGAGCGCTCATTGGATAGGGTCATGAGCTCGTCTGCCTGAGACAATAATGCTCTCGGCTCTGACCGCCCGCATCGGCGCGCTACCCAGGTCCAGTGAAGCGCAAAACTGAGCGAATGTGCGTGTAATAGACTGCGGGCATGTGCAAGCGCTGAATCAGAGTGCGACTCCCAATTGAGATGTCCGCAACAGACGAGCGTCAACGACAAGTATGACTGGAAAAAGATAAGCGGATCTGTCGTCGCGTAGATCGACGAATACGAACTCTGCTCTGCTGCGTCGTATAGTGAGAGACCCTGCTCAAGGCTGGCACGCGCGACAGCAAAGTCCCCAAGCATCAGATGCGTAAGCCCACTCGCGCGGCAGCTCATCACACGGCCGATAGTATTGTCCTGCGCCTCACTAAAATTTCGGATTTCGGCAGCGAACTTGTGCGCTTTAATCAGATCGGCCACTGAGTGATACGCCCACTGACCATAGAGGATCGGCAACAGTCTGTGCGCACATTTTAACTGCTCACAAAGCTCGCGCGCTCGAGCGTAAATTTGGCTCACCGCTGGCGCAGCATAACCCTCCGTAGCAATTACTGCCTGGCCGAGGGCGATTTGCAGATCGAGCTCTTGCTCCTGGCGCTGGATACTGTCAGGCAAAGTGGCTATTAGGTTCAGCCCCTTGCTGAGTAGCGCCGACGCTTCCACCATGCCCGATAGCTTTAGCGCCTGGTGGCCAGCTTTCAACCAATATCGAACAGCCTGCTCGGCCACATCCGCTTCCGTGAAGTGATGCGCCAATAGTTCGGGCTGAATTTCCCTGATTTCGGAAAAATGTGCTTCCAGCGCCTGGGCAATTCTCCGGTGCACGTCTCGCCGATCGGCTCGCAGCAGCGAGCCGTAGGCTGCGCTTTGCACCAGTACGTGCTTGAACAGGAATCTGGCCTCTGGCCCATCGCCGCGCCGGAACAACAGGCCCGAGTCGCAAAGCAGCTCAAGCGCGGATGCAAGGTCGCCCTCGGATATCCTTGTCACAGCGCGCAGCAGTTCATAATCAAACTCGTGGCCGATCACTGCGCCGATCCTGGCCACCTCTCGCGCCGGCCCGAGGCGGTCGAGGCGGGCCAACAACAAAGAATTCAGGCTCGCGGGCACCGCCACGGCTGACTGCATCTCGCGGGTCAGCGCGTCACTACTGCAACCAGAGCCGGCCTCCAGCACCGCTTTGGTTAACTCCTCGACGAATAGCGGAACCCCCTCGCTGTGCGCTAGGATCTGTTCAATGACCTCGCGCGAGAGTGCCTTGTCGCCCGCAACACGTGCGATGAGACTCGCGGATTCAAGCCGATCGAGCCGCCCTAATGTCAGGGTCGTCAGGTGCGCTTCCTCCGCCCAAGGCGGCCGGAACTCGGGGCGGCTCGTGGCCACCACCAGAACCGGGAGGTGCGCGATACCCTCTATCATGAGCGAGAGCAGTTCGAGCGAACTCGGGTCGATCCAGTGCACATCCTCATAAAGAACGAGCACGGGCTGCCGCGCGGCAAGGCCGGAAAGATGAGTAAGCAACGCCGCCAACGTCTTGTCCTTGCGCTGCTGCGGCGACAGGTCGGGAAGCATATAACGACCGCCGGCCCGGATCGCCAGGAGGCTGGCGATCATCCCGATCTGTTCGTCGCTCGCCTCCGACGTGGCGAGCAGCGCCTGCAGCTTGGCTAACTTTTGGGTCGCGGAATCCGCACGCGAGAACCCGGCGGCCTGTTCAAACTGATCGATGATGGGAAGGAATGCGCTGTCGGCGTGATGCGGCGAACAGAAGTACCGCAGGATGATTGCGGCACCTCCCGACAACCGCTGTTCAAGCGCGAACAGCAGGCGCGACTTGCCAATTCCCGGTTCGCCGCCGACCAGCACCATCCGTCCACAGCCGGCCTTTGCCTGTTCCCAACGGCGTGACAGTAATTCGAGTTCTTCGTCACGGCCAATCAGCGGCGTCGGCTCCGGCGCGCGTAGCGCCAGGAAGCGGTTCGCGGTGCCACCTGCACCGCTCACTTGCCAGGCTTCGGTTGGTTGTGCGAACCCCTCAGCCAGTACCGGCCCAAGTGCGTGCTGTTCGAAAAGTCCACGAACCAGCTGCCGCGTGCTGGCTGCAATCAACACTGCATCGGCTGGAGCCCGAGAAAGCAGCGCCGCAGCTAGCTTCGACGGCTCGCCCAATGCGGCCCGCAACGGCGGCGCAGTTGCAGCGAGATCCCCGACTATGACGAGGCCGCTGGCAATCCCGACGTGTGCTCGCAAGGGCGCATCGGCCCCGGTCCGAAGTTTCGACACTGCCAGGTTAAGAGCTAGCGCGGCGCGGATGGCGCGCTCTGCATCAAACTCCCGCGCCTCCGGGTAGCCGAACCAAGCGAGCGCGCCGTCATCAGCGGATTGGGCGACCGCGCCGCCAAATTTTTGAACAACTTCGGAGCAGCATGCATGAAAGGCTGCAACGATATCGCGCCAATCCTCCGGATCCAGCGCGGCAGCTAGTGCGCCTGCGCTCGCGATCGCGCAATGCAGAACGGTCAGGTGGCGCCGCTCCGCTGGGCGCCTCGGCGGCACCTCCGCCGAAGGCTGCGCCTCGGGTTCTGCATCGGCTGCCGGCGCGGGAGGTACGTGCGGCCGGGCGGTAAACTTGTATCCGACACCCTGCACCGTCGTGATCAGCCGCGGCGCTTTCGGGTCCAGCTCGATTTTCCGCCGCAGCCGCCCGACCAGAACGTCAATGCTTCTGTCGAACGCTTCGGCGCGGCGGCCGGACACCGCGTCGAGCAGCTGCTCGCGGCTCAATACGCGGCCCGAGGCGCGAAGGAAGGCCGCGAGCAAGGCGAACTCTGAGCGCCAGAGCGGCACCTCCTTACCGGAGGCATCAATCAGCGTCCGGCTTGCCAAGTCGAGCGTGAAACCCTCGAACCGCCAGCGCTCGGGGGGTGAGTCGCCGTGTACCTTGGCATTGTCGCGCATTTCACGCGACGCCCCGGAGCCCGGACCCAGCACCGGAACCGGCGTTCGGTTTCTCATGGCCTCGCCTCCAATTCTGGCGCGTGCTCGCTCAGCCAGACCAGCCAGTCAGTTTGGCGAGATGGCGAATTTACGCCGAAGTTACCGCTGCGACATCACCAAATTACACACATCTTCGAAAGTCGCTCGGGAAGCTGTCAGGGACCAGAAACAAATCGGAGGACACAATGAACCGACGTAGCATGCTCAGTATCTCTGCCCCAATGGCATACGGCGCTTTGGCCTTGATTACCTTGATCTCTCCTGCACTCGCGCAGAACGCTCCCTCCCACGACCCTGCTGTCCACCCCGTCTTCCAGAATTTCTCCGACTTGACTTGGGAGAAAACCAACCCCGAAGAGGGCGACAACTCCCCGGAGGTGGCGATTTTGCATGTGAACCCAATCACGAAAGCATCGGAACTTCTGATCCGGACTCCGAAGAACTATCATGTGCCAAAACATTGGCACACGGCAAATGAGACGCTCACCGTCATCCGCGGTACCTTCGTCATGGCGCACGAAGGCAGCGATAAACGGGTGGAGCTGAATGTAGGCTCCTACGCTTACATGCCAGCGAAGATGGTTCATGAGGGCTGGACTCAAGGCGAGGGAGCAATGTACCTCGTGACTGTCGACGGCGCATTTGACATCAATTGGGTCAAATGAGGTAAGCCAGCAGGGGAGCCTGCGCGAAGCCGGGAATGATCGGTCCGTTCGGCCTGGGAGCTTGCAACAACTTCTCGAAGCAAATTTCCAGCACATGGAATTAAATCGCTGGCTTGATTCCTACGTCGATCGTATTCTCAAAGGTGCGAAGCCGACTGACCTTCCGGTGTAGGCATCACCAAATACGAACTGGTCGTCAATCGCCCAGGCGCACGTGCACCTGCATTGGGATAGTCCTGAATATGGAGGAAACCATGAGTGCCTCAACAACATTTGCAATTGCCCGTTCACTTCAAATCGTCGCAATTGGAGGCTGGGTGGCCCTCAGCGTCCCCGTGTCGGCCTTCGCCGATGTGATCACTGATTGGGACGAAAAGGCCGAGGCTGCCATTGCGCCAATGGCCGGTCTTGGCGGCACCACACCATATAAGGCGCAGCGTATCATGGCGATGGTTCATGCCGCGATGTTCGATGCAGTCAATTCAGTCGATCGGCGCTACCACCCGTATTTGCTCCAGCTGCCTGCGAATTCCGCCACCTCAAAGGAAGCTGCCGCTGCGGCAGCAGCAGCTGCGATCCTGTCGACAATCGATGCAAAGACTGCGGATGACACGAAGAGAGCTCTCGCCAGCTATCTTGCCTCGATCCCCGATGGTGCTGCGAAATCGGATGGAATCAAACTCGGCGAGGCCGTTGCGGCGAAGGTGCTAGAGGCGCGGGCAAATGATGGCTCCGAGGCGCCCGACGCCTACCGCCCGAGAACCGCGCCTGGCGTCTATGTACCGACGGCCATCACCATCAACTCGATGTGGCCCGACATGAAGCCGTTCGCCTTGGCGAGCGGGGCTCAGTTCCGGCCAAAGCCACCAGTTGCGCTGGAGAGCGAGGAATGGGCAAGAGACTACAACGAGCTTAAGGACTATGGTGGACAGAACAGTGCCAAGCGCACGGCTCAGCAGACCGAAACGGCCCGGTTCTGGCTCATCGGCGCCCCAGCTGCCTACCATCCTTTCGTGCGCCAGCTCATCACCGCAAAGCACATGAGCGTCGTCGATAGCGCGCGGTTCATGGCATTTGTAGCGCTTGGACTCAATGATTCATTTATTGCTGTGCTGGATGCCAAGTATCATTACAATTTCTGGCGCCCCATCACGGCCATTCGCAACGGTGATGTCGACGGTAATGCGGCGACAGATCGCGAAGCCACCTGGCAGCCCATCGCTCCCACCCCGATGCACCCGGAATACCCCTGCGCACACTGCATCCTAAGCGGCACCGTTGCCGGTATCGTCCAAGCGGCGCTCGGAACTATGGACGTTCCTGAAATCGCAACGACTAGCCCGACGGCACCTGGCGTCACTCACCGCTGGACCAATATGACTGCGTTTACCGAAGAGATCGCAAATGCCCGCATCTGGGCCGGCTTCCATTATCGATCGTCGACCCGCGTCGGGACGGAGATGGGGGTCCAGATTGGAGAATACGTCGTGAAAAATGTGATGCTACCTACCGTCGCGAGCGGGCGATAACGACGGCTTTCGCCGGGCCCGTACACCGGCGCGCCCGGCTACACGGCGACTTCCGGAATTGGCCCAACAGGTCGAATATTGTAGTGCGCAATGAACATCCGCTTTCTGACTCATCGCGTCGGTTTGCCGCCGTGCCGCCCCGGCTGCATCGCAACGGTGCTCAAGAGCACGGCTGTAGTGCAGAAGAAATTTTCGTCATGCGCTGCAGCATCCGTCACCATCCAAAGAGCATGAACGCCGGCGTCACGCCGCCCGGGCCAGTCCTTTCAATGCCAGCCCGCAGACCAGATCGGTCAGCTGCTCGACGAACGATTCGTCGATCTTCAGGTTGAACGGCGGCTGCACGAACTGATCGCGATTGCGCACGAAGATGCTGCATTGCCCCATCAACCAGATCGCGGCGCACGCGGCATCCGTGTCAGATGTATCCGGCGGAAGAAAACGTCGCACCAACTCCGCGGCGCGAGCGAGATACGGCGTGGCATTGGTTGTGATGAACTTGCGCAGCACCTTGCTGGGATGCACGTTCTCCCAGGCGAAGATGCGGACATAGCGGCTCATGTCATCGTGGGCAAGTAGCGGCCGAAGCTGCTGCTGCACAAAGCTGCGTAGCGCCTCCTCGCGCGGCAGGTCCTTCAATTGCTCCGGGTCGAAGCCATTGAACCGGGTATAGCCTTCGAACGCCACCTTGAGCACTTCGAGATAAAGCCCGTCCTTGCTTTTGAAGTGGTAGTTGATTGCCGCCTGATTGGCGCCGGCCTTGGAAACGATTGCTCGTATGCTGGCGCCCTCGTAGCCCCGTTCCGCGAAGAGCGCGACCGCCGCCTTGACGATGTTCTGTCGCGTGTAGTCGGACGGGCGTGTCATTCGGCTCCCCATGATTCAAACATTTGTTCGAATTTAGAATACCCGTTCGTTTTCGTGATTGCAATTCCTATGTTGAAAACACGTTGTTTAACAGATGCTTGTGAAGAAAAGACCGTCATAAAACATTGTCTTAGGGTGCCATAATTTGGCCTGAAACGAACGTTTTAATTTCAAATGATCGTTTTAAACATACGTTCGTGAGGTGCGTCATGACGAAATGCCTGCCCCTGATGCTGCAGACGTTGTCCGCTTTCGTGCTGGAGACACTACCCTGGGCGCTCTCGGCCCTGATCGGCGTGCATGTCGTCTGGAAACACGTGATGTGAGTGAGATGGCGAGCGCGCAGTCAGATTTCCGTTGCTACGATTGCTCCCCGCGCGCTGGTTGGGCGAGGGGCCACGCCGTATGGCAGTCGCTCAGCAGGTTTTTTTCCCCCACCTACCGGCCCGAGCTTCACTACATGCGTGGTCCCGGACCGAAATGGCATGAGAAACACGATCAGGTCGCGCCTCAGTGTAAGTCAGTATTGAAGCGGCAGCGATAGTCCGTCGTTGAGGTCCTCGCGACTAGCGAGTGCTACCAAATTCAGGACGATGATGGGCGCGACCTTCAACATGGGTCCGAGCGGATCAATCCAGAGACGAGGCACAAGTATAAGCGCGCAACGCCGAACTCTTCCAGCCTGCCTCATTGGGCAGGCTCATCTCATGGTTGATGCTTGAGAACATGTCCGGACCAAGCCCAAGCCCTCCCACCGCCGCGGCCAGTTCGACGAGTGTGTTCTTGGGCTCCTCGATAGTAAACAAAGTTCGGACGGTGCACTTGACAAATTAGAACAAAACATGAACATATGGGAGGGGCAACAGGGGGAAAGAGACAAGTTTGCATCACGATGAGTATGACGACGGGGCGCTGGATGAGGGTGCGGCGCCCCATCAGGAGTTTTTACGGAACGAAGCCAATCGGAAAAATCTCAATGATTTTGGCAAGAGCGATATCAATGGGCGGGAGAACGGCGACGGTTTTTACGGAACGAACCCAATTGATCGATATGTCAGGCAATCGGGGTGGGTGCCTTGGCGCGAAGGGAGAGCCACCTGAAGCCGGGGACTACAAGCCCGGGCGAAATTTTCGTTCGTGCGTCTTTGTCTGACACGCACTTTTCGTTCAATCCACCCCCCGCGAGTTTCTCAATTATTTCTTTATTTCCAATGCCTTGGTTTTGCCGCGAATGACACCAACTAATGGATTGTCCGATCAGGCCATGCGGGAGAGACTGGTTTTCGGTTAAAGCGGACGCCAGCGCCGACGGAGCAACCTCCCCGGAAACTCTCAGGCACCAGGACCGCGTGGCTGGACAATCTGGAGAGAGACGCTCCTTCTGATAGAGGGCGTCCACCGAAGGGGATATCCGCGCCGTCCGGTCATGCCGGGCGTCCGGGTTAAGCTCTCAGGTACCGCGACAGATGGGGATCGTCAGGCATTTGCCTGGCGCGAACCTTATGAACGCGGGAGGCCTTCGTGGGTCACATTGCAATCATCGGCGCCGGGATCACCGGCATTACCACCGCATATGAGCTGATTGATCGTGGTCACACCGTGACGGTGTTGGATCGCCACCGCTATGCCGGAATGGAAACATCCTTCGCCAATGGCGGACAGCTTTCTGCCAGCAACGCGGAAGTATGGAACCATCCCGCAACGCTCATCAAGGGCGTCAAATGGATGTTCAACAGTGCGGCGCCGCTGTTGCTCAATCTCAAGCCAAGCTGGCACAAATATTCCTGGCTTGCCGAATTCGTCGCGCAAATCCCGAACTATCGCGCCAATACGATCAGAACCGTGCGCATGGCGCTGGAGGCGCGACGACGGCTTTTCGCGATCGCCGAGCGTGAGGGAATCGATTTCGATCTCGAGAAGCGCGGCATCCTGCACGTCTATCGTGACCAGAAAAGTCTTGCGCACGCCGCCAAAGTCAATGCCTTGCTGCGCGAGGGCGGGCTTGCGCGTCACGCGGCGACGCCACAAGAGATCAAGGCGATAGAGCCGGCACTCACGGGTGAGTTCTACGGCGGCTTCTATACGCCAGGCGACGCAACCGGCGACATTCACAAGTTCACGCGTGGACTGGCGGGAGCTTGCGAGCGGCGCGGCGCGCGGATCATCTGCGATGCGACAGTCGACCATGTCGAGGCCCTCGCTGACGGGGTGCGCTTGCGTTGGCATACGGGCGAGGACTTGGACCAGGGCCGTGCGACACACGAGACGCGGGCCGATGCCGTGGTGGTGTGCGCCGGCGTTGCGAGTCGCCACTTCGCGGCGATGCTGGGCGACCGCGTGAACGTCTATCCGGTGAAAGGCTATTCCATTACTGTCGGGCTTGACGACGAGGCGAGCCGCGAAGGCGCGCCGTGGGTGAGCCTGCTCGACGAAGATGCCAAGATCGTCACCAGCCGGCTGGGAAGCGGTCGCCTGCGCGTTGCCGGTACTGCGGAATTCAATGGCTTCAACCGCGACATCCGCGCCGACCGCACAGCGCCGCTGGTCGAATGGACACGGCGATTGTTTCCGAATGTCGCGACCGGCCGCGTCGTGCCCTGGGCGGGCTTGCGCCCCATGATGCCCAATATGCTGCCGCGTGTCGGCCAGGGACGACACGCGCGTGTGTTCTACAATACCGGCCACGGTCATCTCGGCTGGACGCTGTGCGCTGCCACCGCCCACATGGTGGCGGAAGCGATCGATGTCGCGCGGGCGCGCGATGTGGTGCCGGGCGGCGGCCAGATCGGGGACGCACTCGTGGGTGTGGGGTAGGGGGCGGCTATAGCGTTAGTTAGAAGTCAAGCTGCGTTCGAGGGCGTCACCCCGCGTTGCGTCACGGGATTGTGGGATTGCGCAACACCGCCCTCGTCATTTCAATTGAAGCAGTTCACTACTGCTCGCCGAATTCTCGACGCCCGACATTTCAATGATCGTGCCAAGCGTGCCGACCACGTGTTCGACGACCTTGTGTGCCCATTCGGCGGGCGGAAGCCGCGACCTGATCGAGCCTTCAATTTCGGCGGGAAGCCGCTGGAAGAATTTCTGTTGTATTTTGAGCGCCTGCGAGTTGAGTTGCTCCTGACGCTGCTGCGCTCCGAGCCCGGTCCCGACGAGCCCCCGCAATATGTCACCAACGACCCTCCACAACTCCTTGGCAAGCCCCGGGCCAAGTTGGGTCGAACCTCGGCGGGGCCTGCCTGCGGTGCACTACCATCTTTGACTCGATCGAGAAGTGTTGCAATGCGCTCGGCGTAGCGTTGTGTGTAGTCCGCGATCAGGGTTCTGGCGGTCGCGGCGAGGTTGGCGTACGACGGGTCGACTGGCGGCACTGGGACCTCCTTCCGATGGCTACCTATCATGGGGAAATCCCCGAGTTCAGCAACAGGGTCTATTCGGCCTTGATCCCGGCCTTTCGTATCACTTCGCCCCAACGATTGATTTCGGTCCGGAGGAATGCTGAAAATTCCTCCGGCGTATTGCCGACGAGTTCCACACCCTGCGGCACAAGCCGGGCCTTGACCTCGTCGGACCTCACGGCGGCGATAATCGTGTTCGTGAGCTTTGCCGCGATGGGCGGCGACAGGCCAGGCTGGGCCACCATTCCATACCAGTTGAACGCGACCACGCGCGGCAGTCCGAGCTCCGCGGTGGTCGCCAAGTCGGGCAAGGGCACGGCGCGGCGCTGTCCACCGATGGCTAATGCACGTAACGTCCCGGATTGCACGCTGCCCAGCAGCACCTGGATGTCGGCGAACAGGGCATCCACGTGTCCGCCGATAAGATCGTTCACGGCCTGTCCTGCGCCCGAATAGTGCACGATCGTGATATCGATGCCGGCCGTTTGGCGGAACAGCTCCAGCGACAAATGCGACATGCTGCCTTTGCCGGCGGTCGCAAAATTGAGTCGGCCAGGACGCTGTTTGGCAAGCGCGATCAACTCGGCAAGCGAGCGCGCCTCGATGCCGCGGCCGAGCGCCAGCACCTCGGGCGTATTCGCGACTTGTGTCAGCAGCCGGATGTCCTTGAGCGGATCGTAGGGCACCTTGTCGTGCAGCCCCTGACTGAGCGCGAGCGCGCCTGCGCTCGTCAGCGCGATCGTATAGCCGTCCGGCTCGGCCTTGGCGGCCATCTGCGTCCCGATCACGCCGCCGGCGCCGTTGCGGTTCTCGATCACGACGGACTGGCCCAGGAGGCCGGCCATCTTCTGAGACACCACGCGCGCAATGGCATCGACGGGACCACCAGGCGGGAACGGCACGACGAGACGGATCGGCTTCGATGGATAATCCTGCGCGACAGCGAGACCACTCCAGGTCAGGACAGCCGCAACGATGAAGGCGATGGATCCGCGCATGCTACATTTTCCGCAGGTGTGTCCGTTCGTAGTTCCGCATTTATGCGGCCTTTACCCGCTTGCGGCAAGGAAGGGCAGCCCGCGGCGAAGCCGCCCGCGGCGAAGCCGCCGTGAAGGCGGAACTACAAACAAAGTCGCCCGATTCACTTATTGTTCGAAGTGTCCTAAAGCCACGCCGCAGCGTCGCCACCCGGTTGCGGCGTCGCGCGCTCCCAGCTCGGGGGCGTTTCCGACAGCTGGATGATGGGCGCAAGATGGCGCAACGCGCCGCTCTTCGGCCGGCTCTCGATGCGCATTGCATCGACTTCCGCATCCGGAAGCCCTGTGCCGGCGACTTCCACCTTGCCTTGCCGATAGATCAGCATGCCGGATTGGCAGAGTGAGGCGCGAACGTGCCAGCTTCCGCCTTCGCGCGCCCGCCGTGCGAGCGCCAGGAGCGTGCCGTAGGCCGCGAGATAGCCGGTGGTGTAGTCGCAGGCGGCGCCCGGGAGCAAAGCAGGGCGATCGGGGCTGCCTTCGTGGAGGATGCCTGTCACCGTCTGGGCCACCTGCTCCCAGCCGGCGCGGTGGCTCAACGGCCCATCGGCGCCGAAGCAGCTGATCGAGACATAGATGAGGCCCGGCCGCAGTGCCGCCAGCTGCTCCGGCCCGAAACCGAGCTTGGCAAGCGCACCGGGTCGATAGCCTTGCGAAAACACATGTGCGTCTTTGACAAGCGCCTTCAGCCGCGCTGCATCCTCCGTGCGGGCAAGATCGAGGAATGTGCTGCGCTTGCCGTGGCTGGTGTCGGTCACGTGCTCCGGCACCTGCGGCAGATGCGCTGTCGTTACCATCAGGACGTCGGCACCCTGCTCGGCGAGGGTGCGGGCGCAGATGGGGCCGGCCAGGATGCGCGTGAGGTCGAGTACGCGCAGGCCGCTCAATGGGCGCGGCCCCTCGGGCAGCGGCTCCGGGGCACTGTCCGCGAGCTTGATGATCTCGACGATCGGTTTTCCGGCAAGCACCCGGCCATGGGCGTGCGCCAGCCATTGCGTATTGGTTCGCACCATGGCGCCGCAGGCCCGCGCCTCGTCGATCGCCGCCTCGAGATCGAGCGCATCCCACCTGGCGACCGCGTTGGCGACCGAATCGGGAGTTGGTTCGCATCCGAGCAGCTTCAAAACGCGAGCCTTCAGGTTGGACAGTCCGAAATGCGGCAGGAACCAGCGGCCGTCCTTCGTTGGCCAGGCTTGCGTGATCCGCCGCATGGCTTCCTGGTTCTCGTCGGGCACATAGGCGAAGGTGCCGTCGGGCAGCTGCCGCTGCAGGTAGGAAGAACTGCGCAGAGCGGCGGCGGTTCGACGTACGTCGACCGACACCTTTTGCCGGCGGCCGGTTTTCATCTCCCAGAGATCGGACAGCGCAACGCCGACGCCGCCGAGGACGGCGGCGCAGGTCTCGCCGATCCGGAATCGTGTTGCAAGGACAGGATCAGTGCCCGTGATCGTGACCTCGCCCGGCTCAGGGCTTCCCCGACCACGGGCCGCTATCACCTCTTCGAATGCTTGCAACAAGCCTTTCACTCCATCAATGCGAGCCCCAGATCAACTTGAACAGCGAATAGAGAATCCCCAGGCCGACCAGGATCAGGATGGTCCATACCAGATAGTCGATCTGTCGTTTGAGGTCGGCGGAAGCCTTCTTGAATCTCTCCGACCGGCTGAAAAACATGTTTTTCAGGAACAGGAGAATCGGAATTGCCGACACGAGGAGCACGAGAAGTTTGAACATGGGGTCGAAATTCCGATGCAACAGCGACCATTTAGAAGGTCTCACAATATCAATTGAGAGCTTAATTGCCAGACGGAAGATCATTACGAACCTCGCTGAGCGTGAAATTAAGGTTGGATTAAACGTAACCCCGAAAATCCTCTCCCGTCGCGAAAACGAAAAACAATCCCGAATGCATTTCGACTATTGCTACGTAGTACTACCTAGAATGGCCGTTTCGGTCGGTAGTTACCTTATTGGCGGAGGACGGGCCAAAATGCTGCTGCGAAGCATTAGATCGCGACTATTGGCGCTGGTGATCGCAACCGTCAGTCCGTTCATTGCTCTCGTTGGAGTCGGTCTCTGGAGCCAATGGCGGGACGATCAATCCGCCGCAATTCAGCGCGCCTATAGCGAGGCCCAGCTGCTTGCTGCCCAGGTCGATGACCATATCAGCAACATCGAAAATCTATTGGCGGGACTCAGTCGGGCCGTTTCGACAAATCCAGTTGATGTATCTGCAAACGATGTGCTGCTCCGGCAAGTCAGGCTCAAATTGCCCGAATTGGTCAATAACATCCTGTTTTTTACCCCTGATGGCACAAATATTGGAAAATCGTTGTCGACAGCCAGTATTCCCAATGCTGGCGACCGGGCATATTTCCAAAAGATACTGGCGGGCGAACGGTTCTCGATCGGCGAGGTTGTGCGCGCACGCCGGAGCGGACAATTCATTGTCACTGTCGGTTATCCGGTAGAAGATCAAGAGGGGCGATTGCAGGGCGTTCTCGCCATGGGCACCAAGCTTGAACGCTTTCAAGACGCGTTGAGGATCGATCGCCTTCCTGCAGGCAGCGTCGTACGGATAGTCAACGAACAGGGTATTGTGGTCGCTCGGAATTTGGATGGCCCCAATTGGATTGGCCGCGACCTTGGCAAATCGGAGAACGTCGTAAGGCATATAGCCGCGAAGGAGGCGAGCGAGTTCGCAGTCTGGTCCGATGATGTGGAGCGCATTACCGGTTCATCGACCGCCCATCGCGTCCCTTGGCTCGTGTCGGTCGGGCTGCCCACGGACACTGCCCTTGCGACGGTTTATTGGCGGCTGGGTTGGGGCGCTCTGTTCGCCATCGTCACGCTCACGACAGCCTTCGCGCTTGCCTGGATGATTTCATTGCGTATCATTCGGCCGCTACGTCAACTACGCAATGATGCGTCGGTGCTCGCGGGCGGCAATCTTGGCCATCGCACGCAGGTCCAAACTGACGATGAAGTTGGAAATCTCGCGGACGCTTTGAACCGGATGGCCGTGTCGCTCGAACGCCGGCAAGACGAGGTCCTGCAATCCAAGAATACACTCGCCGCCGTTATCGATGCTTCCCCGGTGTCGATCGTGTGCTCCGATCTTGATCGCCGCATAATGCTGTGGAACCGTGCGGCCGAGCGACTCTTTGGGTACACCGCCAAAGAGGCTGTCGGCACTACGGTAATGATCGTGCCGCCTGAAGAGCGCACGAATTCGCTCGGGCTCTATCAACGGGCGCGGAACGGCGAGAGCATCCGGGACCTTCAGGTCAAGCGCAGGCGAAAAGACTGCACCATGGTCGATGTCAGAATCGCTGCCGCACCATTGCTCAATCCAGATGGCACAATACGCGGCGTCGCATGGGCGCACGAAGATATCACCGAAGCCAAGCGAGCCGACGAGCAATTGAATCGCCTTGCGCATTACGATCCGCTTACGGGGCTGCCCAATCGACTGTCATTGCAGAAAGAATTGGGAAAGCTGCTCGTCGGTGACGGAAGTGATGATCCGGCTGCTATTGCATTGTTCGATCTGGATGGTTTCAAGGAAGTGAACGATACGCTCGGCCACCCGACCGGCGATAAGTTGCTCATCGAAGTCGGCCGGCGCTTGATCGAAGCAGCAGGGAGCCGCGGGGGGGCGGGTCAAGTGTTCCGACTTGGCGGCGACGAGTTCGTCATCATCATTCCCAATTGCGGTGATCCATGCGTAGTCGGCGACATTGTCGAACAGGCATTGCGGCGGCTTAAGGAGCCGATCATGATCGATGATCAGGCCCTCCACATTGGCGGCAGTGCAGGTGTGGCTATTTCCCCCACCGACGGCTTGAATGTCGATGTCTTAATTGCCAATGCCGATCTCGCGCTCTATCAGGCAAAATCCGATGGAGGCCAGAAGTGTCGGTTTTTTATGCCCGTATTGAGAGCCCAGGCCCAGGCGCGGCGCGGACTCGACGTTGAACTCAGAAGGGCCGACGCTGAGAGCGAATTTGAACTTTATTTTCAACCTCAAATTCGCCTTGCGGACAAGGCCGTGGTCGGCGCCGAAGCCTTGCTTCGATGGCGCCATCCTGAGCGGGGTATCCTCGCGCCAAGAGCTTTTATCAAAGCACTGGCCGAGAGTTCAATCGCGCCTGACATCGGCAGGTGGATCATTGGTACGGCATGTGAACGAGCGTCGGCGTGGCGTGCGATGGGATTGCCGATCGGTCGTATCTGCGTCAATCTGTTCCCAGTCCAACTGTATGGCGAGACATTGTTGAAGGACATCGAAGAGGCACTCCAACAAACCTGTCTACCGCCCGAGGTTCTTGAGGTTGAGATCACGGAGACTGTCGCTCTCAATTGTGAGGAAGCGATCGTGCGACTTCGGAGACTTCACCAGAAGGGTATCAAGATTACTTTCGACGATTTTGGCACAGGCTACGCCTCGTTGAGCAATTTGACGCGTTTCCCGCTCTCAAGGATAAAAATTGATCAGAGTTTCGTCTTTAACCTCGCCGAAAGCGCGGAGAGTGACGCCATCGTGCGTTCGTTGATTGCCATGGCGCACAATCTCGGCCTTGAGGTCATTGCTGAGGGGGTTGAGACGGATACCCAAGAGGCATTTCTGATCAACGAGCGGTGCGAAGAAGCGCAAGGCTATCTCTATGCTCATCCGCTCCCGGCTGCCGAGTTCGAGGCGTATCTAAGGGCTAAGCAGATTCGAGAGTGGAATCCCGTTCGGGAAAGAGTTTCCCACGCCTAATCCTTCTGTGTCAGAAAATACGGTGTTTGTTATTGCGCCCTCTCCCCTTGTGGGAGAGGGCAGCTCCGAACGATCAACAAACACGGTGGGGTGAGGGGTGCAACACCAAGAACCTTGTGTGGGACCCCTCACCCATTCTTCTCGTTGAACCACCGAGCTGCCCTCTCCCACAAGGGGAGAGGGCACAGATACGAGCACCGCATAGCCTCGCCGGGAGGTTCATCGCTGATTGCGGCCTACGATTGGAAAGTCAAAACCCTGGTTTGCGAATGGCCTGTTGGCCAATTCGAAGTGCCACCATTCCTTTGCATAGGGTTGGAAGCCGGCGCGCTCCATCAACGTTTGAAGAAGCTGGCGATTTGCGCGCGCTTGCCTGCCCACGCCAGCGTGCCGGGTGGCGGCACGCTCATCGAAGCAATCGTAGCCGGTGCCAAAATCGATCGTACCGTCGTCCCACCGCGCGCCCTTTTGTCCAATGCATGATCGCAGCGGCGCGGCGGTATCGAATATGGGCGGCGTTGAAATGCTTTTCGGCACGATGCCGATGTCGACCGTGCTGCCGCGCGAGTGGCCGGAGCGCGAGGCGATGTATCCGAGCGCAAAGAATTTCGATTTGTCCGTGTGCGGATAGAATTCCGCTTTCATGCGGGTATCGTCGACGATCTTGCTCCAGGCGACAAAGTCCGCGACCGCACGTTCGGGCCGGTAGCAATCCCAGACCATGAGAGACAATTCTTGTGCAGCGAGTTGTGCCTGGGCCTTCGCGAGCGAGCGCGCGGCGGGTTCGGTGAGAATGCATTCTGCCGCCTGGTAGCCGGCAATCGGTCGCCCGACGAAATTGTGTGAGCCCGCATAACGGATATCCTGCACGATAGTTGCGTCGATATCGGCCAGGTAGACAAAGCCCGGAGCGGGCTCAGTACGTGCG
>Ga0099792_10000272_pt1 | contig 20066 bp, 17 predicted proteins | sample Rivendell_Oct201_8_FD_83780 | JGI IMG/M metagenome (GOLD analysis project Ga0099792, IMG submission 83780) | Vadose zone soil microbial communities from the Eel River Critical Zone Observatory, Northern California, USA -... | ecosystem: Environmental > Terrestrial > Soil > Vadose zone >...
CGGCGCAATTCGAACATACGGTTGCGGTGACACCAGGTGGGGTCGAGATTTTCACGCTGTCACCGAAGGGATGGGAAAAGCCGAAGTTTGCGACTTCGGAGGCGCGATGAGGACGCGGCACTCTTTTTTGATCGCCCTGGTCTTGTCATGCGTCCTCGCCGCCTTCAACGCCACGACGCAGGCGCAGTCACCGCCTCCATTCTATTCCGGCAAGACAGTGAGCATTTTGATCGGCGCCGGCGAAGGCGGCGCCTATGCGCTCTATGGGCAGCTTGCCGCCGAATATTTACGCAAGCTCCTGCCCGGCAACCCGACCGTGATCACCCAGGTCATGACGGGCGCAGGCGGCATCAGGGCAACCGGCTACCTCGCCAATGTCGCCCCCCGAGACGGCACCGTGCTCGGCATGTTGCTTGACCTCGCGGCCGTCACTCAAGTGCTGGAACCACGTGCCGTCCGCTACGACCTGTCGAATCCAAGCAGATCATTCCGATTGTGCAGGTGGGGCTCAAGAAGGAGCCGGACCTGGCCGAGGTGCCGTTGATGATTGAACTGGCAACAAACCAGGAAGACCGGCAGGTGCTCGAGTTGATGTCGTCTGGATCGCAAATCGGCCGTGCGCTGTTTGCACCGCCGGGCGTGCCTGCAGAGCGCATTGCATTGCTTCGAAACGCATTTGACACGATGGTCCGGGATCGCGAATTCATCGACGCGGCCGAGAAGCGCAAGCTTGTCGTGCGGCCCACACCCGGCACCGAAGTAGCGACAATCATAGAGAAGGTCGTATCCTATTCGCCCGCCGTTATCGAACGCGCGCGCACGCTCTCGGGCGTTAAAGAATAAGTAGCCGTTATCCGAACAACCACGGCATGGCGGCACGGTGGCGCGTCTCGAACGCGTTGAATTCGGTGGCGTAGCGCTGCGTCAGAGAAATATCGTCGAGCCCTTCGAGCAGGCAGCGCTTCTGCAGCGGATGAATATCGAAGGCGTGGGTGCCGCCGTCCGGTCCGGTCACGGTTTGCTCCATGAGATCGACTTTCACAGTCGCGCCGATCCGTGCGTGCAACTGCCGGCGCAGGTCGGCAACGGCCTCCGCCGGCAGGAAAACGGGCAATAATCCGTTCTTCTGACAATTGCTTGCGAATATGTCGCCAAAACTTGGCGCGATCAGTGCGCGGATGCCGAAGGCGTGCAGCGCATAAACGGCACTTTCGCGCGAGGACCCGCATCCAAAATTTCGTTCCGCCACCACGATGCCGGCATGGCGGTATGGTTCGCGATTGAGAATGAAATCGGCAATTTCCCCGCCCTGCGCATCGAAGCGCCGATCATGAAACAAGATGCGCTCGTAGCCTTGCCCGCGCGGCACTTTGTTGAAACGCGTGGGGCACAGCTGGTTGGTATCGACATTGACCTCGTCGAACGGAATCGCAATGGCCTCAAGTACACCAAACGGTTCCATGCCCGGTTCCTCGTACGCTCGATCTTTGTAGACTACGTCAAGCACAATAATTTGTGAACCATTTCGACGATTGCCCATAATTCGCGCAGCGGCCGGTTTTTCAATTGCTGTTTTCGGATCCCGCATAGTCGCGCAGCCGTATTGCCGAATCCATAGGCAATATTGTGCTCCAACAAGCAAATCGGTACCTTTTCATGATGACCTAGTCGTTACCTTGGTCTTCGAATCAAGAATTGTCCCGACAGCTGACGTGAGCAGCGCGTCGAAAGCCTTCAAAACACAAGGTATCCCTTATCCGCTCTTTAAGATTGTGCCTTTAGATGAACGCATACGAGTAGGTTATGTCGGATACCCCCATGTTATCGCGCGACGGAGGAACCCCACCCAAGCCTTACGCTTGGTGGACAATATTATTGACTGCATTGCGCTCACTGGGCGCAGCGGTCCCTCGCCTATTGTCGAGACGCGGCCGACAACTCGACATGATCCTTCGCAATATCCCGCAAGGCGTATGCATTTTTGACGCCTCGCATCGTCTCGTTGTCTACAATGAGCGCTATCTTGAGATTTACAATTTGTCGCAACAAGTCGTAAAGGCAGGGTGCGGCCTGCGCGAACTTATCAATCATTGTCACGCTACCGGGTTGTTTCCCGGCGACCGGGACGAATGTTGTCGTCGTATCTTGGATCATCATCTACGAAGACAAGCCTTGGCGGTCGTTGTCGAATTGGCTAACGGCCGCTTGATCGAGATCACCAATCGCCCTTTGCCCGATGGCGGATCGCTCGTGACCCACGAGGACGTCACCGAGCGGCGCAGGGCTTCGGACGAGGCTCTGCAAGCGCATACTCGTTTGCGCGATGCAATCGACATCCTTCCACACGGGCTGGTGTTCCTCGATACTGATGGCCGTTATATTCTGTGGAATCAACAATATGCCAACATATACAAGCGGAGCGCCGACTTGTTCAGGTCGGGCGCACGCATGGAGGACGCATTGCGCATCGGCGTCGCCCGCGGAGACTATCCGGAGGCAATCGGGCGCGAGGAGGAATGGATCGCCGAGCGTATCGCCAAGCTCAAGAACCCCTGCGGCCGCCATGAGCAAACCCTGGCGGACGGCCGGTGCATCCTGATCGAAGAACGCAGCACCAGCGACGGCGGCATCATCGGCCTGCGCGTCGATATTACCGAGATGAAACAGCGCGAATCCTCATTTCGTCTGCTTTTTGAAGGCAATCCGGTGCCAATGATTGTGTTCAGCCGCAAGAACCAGCGCATTCTCGCGATCAACGATGCCGCCATACAACATTACGGCTACACGCAGGCGCAGTTCCTTTCCATGAGTTTGCGTCATGTGCAAACCTGCGAATCTTTCCAGGAGTTGGAGGGCATAGGCGGCCCGTTGTCTGAACAGCAGGTCGGGCGTACCTGGCAACACCTCAAGGCTGATGGTAAGCGCATCGATGTCGCGATTTTCGCTCGCGCTCTCGTACACGACAACGAGCCTGCCGGCCTGATCGCGGCGGTCGACATTACGGAGCGCAAGCGGGCGGAGGCGCGTGTCGCGCATATGGCGCACCACGACGCCCTCACCGGCCTGCCAAACCGGGTTTTGTTTCGGCTGCGCATGGAGGAAATGCTGGCGCGCGCGAACCGGGATGGCAAAGGTGCCGCGATGTTGTGCATCGATCTTGACAACTTCAAATCGGTGAACGATACGCTCGGACACCCGTGCGGGGACAATCTCCTCCAACGCGTCGGTGAATGCATCCGGCGCGTGATACGCGAGGAAGATACTGCGGCACGATTGGGCGGCGACGAATTTGCTATTTTGCAGGCCAATGTCGCCCACCCGGCGGATGCCGCAACGCTCGCCAGTCGATTTCTATCCGAGATCAGCGAACCATTCGATGTCATGGGGCACCAGATATTGGTCGGCGCCAGCGTCGGGATTGCGCTGATATCCGGCGACGGCAACGATGCCGATCATCTGTTGATGAAAGCGGATTTGGCGCTCTACCGAGCGAAAGCCGATGGCAAGGCAACGTTTCGCTTCTTCGAACCCGAGATGGATGCACGCGCACAGGCACGACGTCGGCTGGAGATGGATTTACGTCAAGCCACAATTGCGGGCACGCTTGAAGTACATTATCAACCTCTCGTGCAACTTGAGAGCGGCCAAATATCCGGTTTCGAAGCCTTGTTACGCTGGCCGCATGCTGAAAGAGGACTCATCCCTCCTTCGGAATTCATACCGGTCGCGGAAGAAACAGGTCTCATCATGTCCCTCGGTGCCCATGTCCTTTACAGGGCTTGCGCTGACGCCGCCAAGTGGCCCCCGCATGTAAAGCTCGCCGTGAACCTCTCTCCACTGCAGTTTCGCACCGGCAACCTGTTTTTGACCGTGAAGCAGGCTCTTGAACAGAGCGGGATTTCTCCTGAACGTCTCGAACTCGAAATCACCGAGGCAGTCTTATTGGAAAAGGTCGATCACATACTCGCAACGCTGCACGCGTTGCGGGCTATAGGCGTGAGCATCTCGATGGACGATTTCGGCACCGGCTATTCATCGCTGAGCTACTTGCGCAGCTTTCCGTTCGACAAGATCAAGATTGATCGCTCGTTCGTGGAAAATCTCGGATCAAACGCGGAAGCGCAGGCCATCGTGCGTACCATCCTTTCTCTCGGAACAAGCCTGGGAATGACGATCACAGCGGAAGGCATCGAAACCGATGCCGAACTCGCCTGCTTGAAAGCGGCAGGCTGCCACCAAGGGCAGGGTTTTCTATTCAGCAAGCCGCGGCCACAGGCAGAAATACTAATGCTTCTGGACAAGCAAACGCCACAAGCGGCGTAATATCGATGCGGGACATCGCGGCGTGCGCGGCCCGGCCCGAAGCCCAAGCCCAAGTCAAGCACACATCAAGTTCATTCAGTTTGAGTGAAGCGCGTAACGAGCATGTCGCGCACATCCGTGAGCCGGCCCGTCAGCGCCGCTGCCGCCGCCATAGCGGGACTCATGAGATGCGTGCGCCCGTTCGGCCCTTGCCGCCCGCGGAAATTCCGGTTGGAGGTCGAGGCGCAACGCTCGCCTGGCGAAAGCACGTCTCCATTGAGCGCCGTGCAAAGCGAACAGCCGGCATCGCGCCATTCAAACCCCGCCGTCGTAAAGATGCGGTCGAGCCCCTCTGTTTCGGCTTGGCGCTTGACCGGCGTGGAGCCCGGCACCACCACCGCCGGAACTTTGGCTCTGCCAAGACGCGCGACATCGGCGGCGGCGCGCAAATCCTCGATCCGCGCGTTGGTGCATGACCCGATGAACACGCGATCGACCGCGATGTCGGTGAGGCGCAGGCCGGGCGTTATGCCCATATAGGCGCAGGCCGCTTCGATGTCGGCGCGTTTATCCGCGCTAGCCCCATCGAGCGAGGGTACAACGCCCGTGACCGGCAACGCATGTTCGGGATTGGTGCCCCAGGTGACCATCGGGGCGATATCCCGCGCATCGAGATCGATGGCGCGATCGAACGAAGCATCGGGATCTGATGGAAGGCTGCGCCAGAATGCAAGCGCCTGCCCCCAAGAATCGCGCGACGCGTCGCCCTTCGGCGCAAAGGGCCGCCCTTCCATATAGGCATAAGTGGTTTCGTCAGGCGCGATCATTCCGGCGCGCGCACCAGCCTCAATAGACATGTTGCAGATGGTCATGCGCTGTTCCATCGACATGGCGGCAATCGTCGATCCCGCATATTCGATGACATGACCGGCCGCACCACCGATACCGATGCGACCGATGATCGCCAGAATGACATCTTTGGCCGAGACACCGAATCCAAGCGGGCCGTCGATACGAATGCGCATCGTCCCGGGCCGGCGCTGCCACAGCGTCTGCGTCGCGATGGTGTGCAGGACTTCGGACGCCCCGATCCCAAACGAGAGATTGCCAAAGGCGCCGTGGGTGGAGGTGTGTGAATCGCCGCCCACGATCACCAGGCCGGGCTGCGTGATCCCCTGTTCGGGCCCGACCACATGCAGAATGCCCTGCCGCACATCATCAATGCCGAAGAGATTGATCCCATGTTCGGCGGTGTTTGATTCCAACAGTTCGACCATGCCGCGGATTTTTTCATCCGGGATCCCCGCAACCCCGAGCGTCCGATTGCGGGTCGGCACGTAGTGGTCGGAACAGGCAACGATCTGGCCCGGCCGCGCCACCTTGAGGCCGCGCTCCTTCAACAACTGGAAGGCGTGGCGCGAACCTTCGTGAATGAGGCAGCGGTCGATGTAGAGGAGCGTCGCCTCCCCCTCCGCGACCGCCACGACGTGGCGGTCCCAGATTTTCTCGAACATGGTGCGGGCGGTGGGCATACGGCGGCGCAACGATCCAGGCCAAAGAAGGCAACGCTATATGTACGACAGGCTAAGCACTTGCGATACCCATCCGAGCGTCGCACCTACTTGGGCCGATAGACCGTTCCTTCGAGCCAGGCAATCATGCGATGCATGATCTGCTTGTTGTTCTTCTCCAACATCATCGTATGCCCATTTCCGAAAATGCCGGCTTCCGGCAACACGTCAACCGTGACGCTGCCGCCGATCGCCGTCATCTCTTTCTGGAATTTTCGCGAGGCTTCAACTCGGTCCGGAGCGCGGTCGCCGATCACGATCAATATCGGGATGCTGGCAAGCTTCCGGCGGCCCTCGGCCGGGATTTCAGCAAACGCCGTCACCGATGTTTCGACCGCCAGGATCGCCTTGACACGATCAACACGCTCGATCGCGGTAAGATAGCCGAGCAGGCCCGACGACGACCAGCTCTGGATGATCACCTGTTCCGGCACTTTGTCGATCAGGGCTGCAAAGGCTGCAACCGACTTTCGGGTCTCTTGCGGGTCTCGATAAGTGCTCACGGTCTGCGGATAATAGTTGTTGGCTGCTTCGATCGGGAATTGCGTATTGGGATAGGGCTCGCCGAATTTCGGGCCCCAGCGGAACGTCACCCACGACGACTCCGCCGCATAGCGGTTGATCGCCGGAAGTTCCGCGGCAGGCGCGCGACCGAGCCGCACCGCATTGATCTTGCAGATGTCGGTGCCGGAGCGCCCTGTGTTCGGGCGATCGACGCCATAGACCGCAAAGCCTTCACGCAGGAACAGCGTCAGCCAGCCTTCGCGACCGTCCGGCGTCGTGTCATAGACGCGTGCGGTATGTCCGCCGCCGGAGTTGAACAGGATCGGATGCGGAAAGCGCCGGTCGGCCGGATACTGATAGGTGGCGTAGACATTGTCGACCACCACCTGACCGCTGGGCCAGCGCGTGCTGTTGGGATCGCCACCGTCATTCGTGGTGCAGGTGATCACCCGCCCGCCCGCTTCCAGGCTGCCCTGCTTGGCGATGCGCAGGATCGGATCCTGTGCGATCGCCGGCGCAAGCGCGCCAGCGATGGCGAGGGCGGCCATTGTGGTCGAAATCTTCATTATTCCTCCGAACAGTTGGCAGCAGGACCTTGTAGGATGGGTTTCGCGACGGCTCAACCCATTCTACAATCCTTTCGCGCAGCCGACCGAGCGCGCGCAGAGAGTTTCGGGAGCGTCCATGGACATCCGACCCTTGAGCAAGCATGTGGGCGCTGAAGTCAGCGGCATCGATATTTCAAAGCCCCTCCCCGACAACGTCTTCCAAAAAATAGACGACGGCTACAACCGCCATTCGGTCCTGGTCTTTCGCGACCAGAAGCTGACGCCCGAGCAGCAGATTGCCTTCTCGCGTCTGTTCGGCGAACTCGAAGTCAGCCCGCGCACCCAGTTCGCGCTGCCGGGCTACCCGGAGATTCTAGTTCTCTCCAACATCATCGTCGACGGCAAGCCGATCGGCAATGCGGATGCGGGACGGACGTGGCACACCGACATGTCGTACACCAGGACGCCGCCACGCGGTTCGCTGCTCTACGCCCGCGAAATTCCGGTCGCGAATGGCCGCGTGCTCGGCGACACCATCTTTTCGAGCGCAGCCGCGGCGTATGACTCCCTTTCGCCCGAACTGAAAATAAAGCTCGCCGGCCTGCGCGCCATCCATCGCGCCGGTGCCAAGAAATATTCGCCCGGCAGCAAACTTGCGGAAGCCGTGAAGGACATGCCTGACGTCGAGCATCCCGTAATACGAACGCATCCGGTGACCGGGCGCAAGGCAATCTATGTGCGTGAAGGAGAATGCGTCGGCATTGCCGGCATGAGGGACGAGGAAAGCCTGCCGCTTATCAAGCAGCTGAGCGAACTGGTGACGCGAGCGGAATTCTGCTACCGGCACAGTTGGCGCGTCGGCGATCTCCTGATGTGGGACAACAGCATGACCCAGCACCTTGCAATCGACGACTTCCAACTGCCGCTACGGCGCCTGATGCATCGGGTCACGGTGAATGGCACGGTGCCGATCTGACTGCGGCCGGAGCCGAGCAACTATGGCGATTGTCACTTTCCAATGGTCAGGAACTGCAAGGTCACGAACCATTTCATTTCTGCAACGGCCGCTGTGCTTGCGGGTTTGCGCGCTCGTGCGTCTTTCGACCGTCCTGTTCATTGGGCTGACGGGCGTGCTGGCCGGTCGCGTCCACGCGCAGCCCTATCCGGATCGCCCCATCCGCATGATCGTGCCGTTCGCGCCGGGCGGCACGGTCGACATCGTGGCTCGCATCGTGGGCGCCAAGATCGCCGACATCACGGGCGGCCGGGTCGTGGTCGACAATCGTGGCGGCGCCGGCGGCATTGTCGGGACCGGGGTCGTCGCACGATCACCGGGCGATGGCTATACCTTGCTGATGCATAGCGCCGCGATCACCTATGATCCGACGCTGCACGACAAGCTGCCCTATGATACATTGAACGATCTCGCACCGGTCGCGATGATCGGGGCAACGCCCAACCTGCTCGTGGTCGCTCCCTCGTTTCCAGCGCTGTCGGTCACCGACCTCATCGAACGGGGGCGCGAAAAGCCCCTGACATTCGCAACAGGCGGATTCGGCAGTTCGTCGCATCTCGCCGTGACGCTGTTCAGCCATATGGCCGACGTCAAGTTCAACCACATCCCCTACAAGGGCGCCGGGCCGGCGCTTGCCGATGTAGTTGCGGGTCATGTGGACTTCACGTTGGCGACAATGCCGGGCGCCATCCAGCAGGTCCGCGCTGGCAGCCTGCGTGCACTCGGGATATCGAGCCTCATGCGCTCGCCCGAACTTCCCGCCGTGCCGACCATCGCGGAAGCAGGCCTCCCCGGCTATGAATATCTCGCTTGGTTCGGCGTCTTCGCGCCTGGTACGACGCCTTCCGCCCTGGTCGCGCGCATCAACGCGCTCCTGCGGCAAGCCATGCAGGCGCCCGACACACAAACACAGCTGCGCCAGCAGGGCGTCGAGCCCGGACCGCTTTCACCCGACCAATTCCGCGACAAGGTGAACTCCGAAATCGAGCGCTGGGCGCCGGTCATCATCAAGTCCCGCATGAAAGCCTTGCCTTGACACGCGCTGCCTTCTGTCTCGAAGTGGCCGGAATCCGCTATAGTATCCGGCAGAGCGCATCGATGTCAGACCCGTCCAAATCAGCACGAGACAAACCGCCGCGGCGCAAATCAGGTGAAAGCTCCGGTAAAAGTCCGGAGCACGCCTCCGGCGTGGCCGAACCAGTTCCGCACTATCACGGCCATCGCGAGCGACTGCGCCAGCGGTTTCTCGACGGCGGCAGCAACGCGATCACAGACTACGAATTGCTGGAATTAATTCTCTTTCGCGCCATTCCAATCCGGGACGTCAAGCCGCTCGCCAAAGAATTGCTGGAAAAATTCGGCTCCTTCGCAGAAGTGATCGCGGCGCCGCCGCACCTCCTGCGCGAGGTGAACGGTGTCAAAGATGCCGCCATCACGGAATTCAAGATCGTGCATGCGGCCGCCAACAAGATGACACTTGCGGTCGCCAAGACAAAGCTGGCGCTATCGTCCTTCGCAAGCGTTATCGACTACTGTCATTCCGCACAGGCTTTCGCCGACAAGGAACAATTCCGCATTCTCTTTCTCGACAAGCGCAACCAGCTGATCGCCGACGAAGTGCAAGGCACCGGCACCGTCGATCATACGCCGGTCTATCCGCGTGAAGTGGTCAAGCGCGCGCTCGAACTTTCAGCCACCGCCGTCATCCTGGTGCACAATCACCCCGGCGGCGACCCTACCCCCTCGCGTGCCGACATCGAGATGACACGCGTGATCATAGACGTCGCCAAACCGCTCGGCATCGAGGTGCACGACCACATCATCGTCGGCAAGCACGGGCACGCGAGCTTCAAGCAGTTGCGGTTGATCTGACGTTTCTGCTCCGAATGCAACGCACATTAACCCAATGCTAACTTTGTTCTGAAAAGAAATACTAAATTTGGGAACCTCTAATACTAACCAATATATCCAATACCCCATAATTCGAGCCACGTCCGAACAGCACAATGCGACTTCAACCCAAGACAGGGCCTTTTCATCGCCAACCCAATGCTTCGGAAACCTTTCAAAGGCTAATTTCAAAATCGAGCGACTGATCGACGAAAGATCGACCTGCAAGGATGGCGGCCGGCAAACCGTGATTAATCTGACCGCGTAGTTGCGCTTGTAAAGAGGTGTGCGTTGCCTTCGTATCGGCGGAAGTGCCTTGCTGTCAGCGACCGGATTGCGTCGCTTGGGGACACTTTAACCCTCCGTGAACTCCCCCCTGCCCTCATCGATCCGATGGTCCAATAGCAATGCGCCAATACCCGCCAACTCAATTCGCCGTCGACAAAGACATTGCCGGCGCATCTCAATCGCCGGCGCCGCCCGCCACTCCCGCTAAATTGGGCAATTTAACAGCGACGCGCGTTAGGCCCGTCATTCTTCTCGTTGTCTGTGGTTTCGCGCTGGTAGTCTCGATCATAATTCTCACAACTGCGCTCATTTCTCGTCTGCATAATCACTCTCTAGCAAATACCGAACGCGAGTTGGAAAACACGGCGCTGATTCTTGCCGAGTATACGGATAGAGCACTGCAATCAATCGAACTTGTGCAAAAGAGCTTCTTGGACAGCGTGCAGTCTGTTGGAATTTCTACAAGCGAACAATTCAAGCTTGAAATGTCAAGCAAAGCGATAAATCAACTGTTGCAGGACAAGATTAGTGGCCTGCCCCATGTCGATGCAATTACAATTATCGACGCTGAGGGGAATCTCATCAACAGCTCGCGCGATTGGCCGTCTCCACCAATCAATATTGCCGACCGGGATCGATTCCGTTTGCTCAAAACGGACCCAAAATTGACATGGTCGATTGGGGAAGCGGTACGCAATCGCTTTGCTGGTGATTGGACCGTAAACCTGGCCCGTAAGGTTGCAGGGCCAAATGGTGAATTTTTGGGATTGGTTCAGGGGTCGATGCAGCTCTCGTACTTTGAGAAACTGTTCCAAACTATCGTTCTTGGGGAGCGAGCCTCGATTTCTCTTTTTCGCAATGACGGCATGCTGCTGGTACGATATCCACGCATCGAAACGGCTATCGGACGGCCTCTTACAGATGTGGCCGATGCATTCGGAGAGCGCGACCACATCACGGTTCGGTTGGTTACCAAATTGACCGGCAATCAGCGTCTGATAGCCGGTCACAAGCTGGCGCATTTTCCACTGTTTGCAGCCGTTGGCTTGGATGTTGAAGCAGCTCTTTCTGCATGGCGCAATGAGGCAATATTTCTGGCGAGCGCGGGTGGACTTGTGGCCATCGGAGTGACGATTATTTTCATTGTCATTGTGCGCAATTCAATGCTCGGACTTAGATGGTCCCAAAGAAGACTTTATGAGCAAAAGCTGCAACTCGATATGGCTCTCGACAATATGTCACACGGGATATTGATGTTCGATTCGGAGTCGCGAATTGTCGTCTGCAACCGACGCTACATCGATATGTATGGCCTGTCGCCAGACGTGGTGAAGCCGGGCTGTACCTTTCGCAATCTCATTGCCCATCGCAAGGAGACTGGAAGCTTCGTGGGAGACGTTGAACAATATTGTTCGGAGGTCAAGGCTCAGATCGACAGTGGCGAGGCGGCTACTTCCATCGTGACAACCGCCGACGGCCGTTCAATGGAAGTTACCAACCGGCCTTTTTCTGACGGCAGTTGGATCGGAACTCACCAAGATGTCACCCAGCGAAAACGGCACGAAGCAGCGCTTTCCGAAAGCGAAAAAATGGCGCGAGGCATTATTGACACGGCGCTTGATGCCTTTATTCAGCTCGACGAGCGAGGCGTCATCGTCGAGTGGAATCCGCAGGCCGAGAAGACATTTGGATGGTCAGACCAGGAGGCAATCGGAAAGCGGCTCGTCGATCTTATCGTGCCGGAAGCCCATCGAGCTCGCCACAAAGAGGGTGTTTCGCGGTTCCTGCGCACGGGCAAGAGTAACTTGCTTGGAAAGCGCACCGTGATCGATGCTCTTTGCAAGGACGAAAGGCAGATCAAGGTTGAGCTTGGCATCACCGCACTGCAACGGAATAGCGGCTATGTCTTCAACGGCTTCATCAAGGATTTGACGGAAAAGCACGCCGCTGATGAACAAATCCGCCAATTCCAGAAGATGGAAGCTATCAGCAATCTGACCGGCGGTCTGGCGCACGATTTCAATAATCTGTTGCTGATCATCATCGGCAACTTGGACCTGCTGCAAGAAAACATCCACAACGATTCCGGTGCCGCGCAACAACTCGGCGCGGCTTTGGATGCGAGCTTGCGCGGGGCAGAATTGACCCGTCAATTGCTCGCGTTTTCCCGCCGCCAGCCATTGCAGCCAAAGATTGTGGATGTCGGCCAAGTCATAACAAAAACCTCGAAATTGCTGGCTCGGACATTGGGCGGAAATATCAATATCGATCTTCGATTGGCTACCGAAACACCGGGGCTGCTGATCGACGAAACCCAGTTTGAAGCTGCAATCATCAATCTCGCGGTCAATGCCCGTGATGCAATGTCAAACGGAGGAACGTTGACTATTGAGAGCGGCATGTCGCGTCTCGGTGCGGATGAGACATTACTGGGCTCGGGACGCGCTCCCGGCAAGTACACGGTTGTTGAGGTGCGCGACACGGGAGCCGGGATGCCGCCGGATGTGGCTGCCCGCATTTTTGAGCCGTTCTTCACAACCAAGGATACAGGGAAGGGAACCGGCCTCGGCCTGAGCATGGTGTACGGGTTCATCAAGCAGTCGGGGGGCTACATCGGAGTCGAAAGCGAAGTAGGAAAGGGTACCGCTGTCAAATTGTATCTGCCGTGCGCGGCGACCACTGTACAGCCGGCGGAAGACACCGTGTTATTGCAAGCCGCTTCTATCCGCCCAAGCGGCGCAGTGATATTGGCCGTTGACGATAATCCGGATGTCCGCACGACCGCAGTCAAAAACTTGAAAGCCCTCGGATATCAGGTGTTGGAAGCCGATTGCGCAAACCGCGCTTTGGAAGAATTGGACAGCGGGACAAAAATCGATCTGTTGTTCACGGATATCATCATGCCGGGGGGAATCAATGGCAACGAACTTGCCAAATTGGCTCGGATCAAGCGCCCCGGACTTAAAGTCCTCTACACGTCAGGATTTCCCGGAACGCAGTTAGGCGGCACCGTGGAAATCGAGGCGGATGCGCCTTTGCTCAACAAACCGTATCGGAGGAACGATTTAGCCAAGTTGATCGCGGAGGTTTTGGCCGCCGCATGAACGTGATGACTGTCACATGGATGGAAGCCCATGCGGATCATCATGCGAGCACTTCAATATTCCAGCCTCGACTTCTCGCCGACTCGACAAGATAATACTTTGTCCAGGCCGGAATCGGAGACTGTAGCTTGACGGCAATTCCATCACTATGTGCTATGCACTGCGCAACGACTCGGCCATTGAAAGCCGCTGGATCAGTCGACTGTACCGTGTTGTCAAAAACAATAGCGCGGTCTGTTCGTTCCACCATATCGGGAAGCATGCCCATGGTACGTTGTTATCGGGCAATGACACGATCCTCGGGCACATCGTGTCCGCCAAGTTGCACGCGTGTCCGAACGCGTTCGACGTTGATATCGGGGTTATCAATACCAACAAATAACAAAGTTATTTCGAAGCCTGTCGCACGGGCCGCCTCTAACTCACCAAGCTTGCTCGGGTGTGAAAATACGGTCTCATATGAGAAATTCTTCCGGGCAACAATCGCTTCTTGGCGCCACTGGGTAGTGAGGGCCTGTGCCCGCCGGACGCGATCCTCATAAGACCCCTCCAGAGTCGCCGCAGTATCGTCAGGATTGATGTAAGCCCCGAAGTCGTAACCACGCTTCTGAAGTGATCGAGTAAGCGATGTTTTTCCCGACCCGTTGGGCCCGGCAATCACGATCAGCCGCGGTCGCATTTATTCATCGCGCGATACCGCGAATATTCATCGCGCGATACCGCGAACTCGTTTATGTTGATTTGGAGGTGAACTGCCGTGGTCGGGTGCCCCTGATGACTCAACCGTTTCCAGCGGGACCGCGTCGCCCAGAATTTCAACTCTACCATCGGGATGCCTTTTGACGATCTTTTCCCCATCCCGTCCGACCACCGCCACACCAGCCTTGAGGGCGGATTGCGACGCATCAAACCACGCCTCGGCCGCCAGACGGTCTAGTTCTTCAAGGCTCAGGTCAGCAACGTGTTTAGTCATAAAAGCAAGTATATCAACACGCTCATTATTGGCAATACACGCCAATTCGTTTCGTGGCCGATCGCATAAGTGACGCTTTCATGCTTTTCCCGGGTTTCGCCATCAGCGCTTTTACGCGCGTCCATAAGGGCGTAAACGCCCGTCTGCGACGGGCTACGGACGCGCTTGGGGCTCAACCCGGACTAGGAGAATCGACAATTCCTTAACCGATCGCCTATGACGGCTGGCCCGTAGCTCCCACTTCTTGGAGTACCAAAATGCCGATGATCAAGGCCGGGAACTTCGACCTGGAATATTCCGACACAGGGTCCGGACCCGCCGTCATCTTGGTGCATAGTTCCGCAAGCGGTCTTCGCCAGTGGCGGCGGTTGACGGAAACTTTGGCAACCCGCTACCGCGTGATCGCCGTCAACCTGTTCGGTTACGGCAAGACCACGCCCTGGCCCAGCACACGGGCGCTTCGCGCCGCCGATCAGGCGGGGCTTGTAGCGGCCGTGGCCGGTTTGGCCTCCGGGCCCGTCGCGCTCGTCGGCCATTCTCTCGGAGGAGCAGTTGCGCTGGAGGCTGCGGCCCAGCTTTCCGATCGTGTCCGTGTGCTGGTGGCATTCGAGCCGATCCTGTTCGGCACCTTGAAAGAGCACCGCCCCGGGGCAGCCTATGACGAGGTCGCAGATCTTTCGCGCCGCTTCACTGTATTGGCGCGCGCCGGCGACTGGAACGCGGCCGGTGAATGTTTCATCGACTATTGGGGGGCGTCAGGTACATGGGCCGCCATGCCCGAAGAACGACGGCACAATACGATGGCCATGCTGTCGCCCGTGCTGCATGAATGGGACATGGCGACGACCGGCTCGCGGACGCTTGCCGATTGGCGCACGATCTCCGCACCGGTCCATCTCATCCGCGCCGCAGATACGCGCGCACCCACGCGCGAGATTGTGCAACTGCTGGCCAAAACCTATCCCAATTGGCGCGTGCACGAAGTATCCTCCGGCGGTCACATGGCGCCGGTCACGCGGCCCGACCTCGTCAATCCGTTGATTGCGGGTGTGATTGAATGAGAGCGTCAGGAACGCCAGGAGAATCTGATGGCAAAGTTACCGTCGATGGAGTGGCTTGGCGCAGCGGCCATCTCAGCCGCCATTATCGCCACGCCCGCCTTGGCCGCGGAGGTTTGTGTCGAGAATGCAAACGTAGGCGACCTGCAGGAAGCGGTACGCACGGGCCAAACGACAACAGCCCAACTGGTGCGTGCCTACACGGCACGCATCGAGGCCTATGATCGTGCCGGCCCGGGTCTCAATGCGGTACGCGAGCTAAATCCGGATGCGCCGGCGATCGCGGCGGCTATCGACGCCACCGCATCACGCACTCCCACCAATGCCCGCCGGCCGCTCGAGGGCATCTCGGTTCTGCTCAAAGACAATATTGCGACCGGCGACGCGCAGCATACGACCGCCGGTTCGCTGGCGCTCGCAGACGCCTATGCGCAGCGCGACGCGACGGTCGTTCGACTGCTGCGCGAAGCGGGCGCAGTCATTCTCGGCAAGGCGAACCTCACCGAATTTGCCAATGTTCTCGCGGTCGAAATGCCGCCCGGCTATTCCTCGCTGGGCGGCCAGGTCAAAAATCCCTTCGCGCCGGAATTGGACGCCTCGGGCGTACCGATCGTGTCGCCGGGCGGATCGAGTTCGGGTTCGGCGGTCGCGATCGCGGCTGGGTTCGCGACCGTGGCGATCGGCACCGAGACCTCGGGCTCACTGCTTTCGCCGGCCAGCCAGAATGGTGTGGTCACCGTCAAGCCGACAGTCGGACTGATCAGTCGCGCCGGCATCGTTCCGATCAGTTTCAGTCAAGACACGGCAGGGCCGCTCACCCGCACGGTGCGCGATGCCGCAATCATGCTCAACGTTCTTGCCGTGCCCGATCCGCTCGACGGCGCGACGCGCGATCTCAAACGCCCGGCAGACTATACGAGCGCGCTCGATCGCAATGGCCTGCGGGGGGCCCGCATCGGTATCCCGAGCGATCCGGCCGACCGCGCCAACGACGTCTATTATGGGCCGCTGGCGCTGCGCGCCGCCACCGTGATGCGCGATTCCATCGCCGCGCTGGAAGCTGCCGGCGCCACGCTGGTTCATGCCAACATACCAACCATCGGCTGGATGGGCGGTCCCGGAACCGACATGCCGGTGCTCAATCTCAACCCGGAAAGCCCGACCCTGTATCAACCTGAACCGCTTCCCATCGTCTATCTCTACGAACTCAAGCCCAGCCTCAACGCCTATCTGCGCGATTGGGCCAGGGGCACCCGCATGCGCACGATGGCGGACATCATCGCCTTCAACGCCGCCAATGCGGCCCGCACGCTGCGCTTCGGCCAGGATATCTTCCTCGCCTCGGAAGCGTCCGAGGGCATCGAGGCGATCGAATATATCGCGGCGCGACGCATGGACATCCGCGCGACCCGCACGCGCGGGATCGACGCCTATATGGACGAGTACAAGCTCGACGCCATCCTGTTTCCGAGCAATCTGGGCGCCGCCATTGCGGCCAAGGCCGGCTATCCAAGCGTCCAGGTGCCGGCCGGAATGGTGGTCGGAGTTGGATCGCGCGGCACATTCGAAACGCCGTTCGGCGCGACCTTCACCGGCCGCGCCTGGAGCGAGCCTTTGTTGCTGCGCCTCGCCTACGCGTTCGAACAAGCCATGCTGGCGCGCCGAGTGCCGCCCGGCCTGCCGCCGCTCGATCCTGCCTGCGTGGCGAATGCCAATCCGGCTGCCGCGGGCGACCCGTAATATGCGCGAGAACAAAATCGTGAATTCATTTCACTACCTCATCTCGTTTTGCATGATCCGGCTCTGCATTGCGCTGACAACATTATGCGCAGACACATCGCCTGCGGCGGCGCAGGATCGCGAGGCGTTTCTCTCAAAACAAACCATCCACTGCCCGCGTTGCGCGCTCGGCGGGGCCAATCTCGAGCGGCGCGATCTCACGGGCGCCGATCTTTCCGGCGCGGATCTTCGCGATGCAAAACTGTCGCGCACGATCCTGCGTAACGCCAACCTCAGCGGTGCCAATCTCTCGGAAACAAATCTCAAACGGCGCGATCTCACCGGCGTCAATCTGTCGGGCGCCAAACTCACCGGCGCGTCGTTCCATCGTGCCACCCTGCGCGGCGCCAACCTCAGCGGTGCCGATCTCACCGAGGCCAATCTCAACCTCGCGGTCTTGACGGCAGCCAACCTGCAGCGTGCCGTCCTGAAGGAAGCGCTGCTCTACCAGATCGATGCGGGCGGCGCGGATTTGAGCGGAGCCGATCTCCGCGCCGCGCTCATGGGCGGGGCGCGCCTCATCAATGCGACGCTCATCGGCGCCGATCTCACATTCGTCGACCTGGGCGAGGCTCGCCTGACCAACGCGAACCTGCGCAACGCGACGCTCATCGAGACCAATTTGCGCAGCGCCACTCTGCTGCGCGCCAACATGAGCGGCATCAAGGGCGAAGGCGCAAACTTCATCCAGGCGGCGCTGCGCGGCGCCAACCTGGCAAACGCCGTATTGCGGGGCTCGGACCTCTACCAGGCCGATCTCTCAGATGCCGACCTCAGCGATGCCGACCTGCGTTCGGTCAGGCTTTCAGCCGCAAAACTCTTCAATACGAAACAGGCCGGCACCAATTTTCAAGGCGCCACAATGCCGGACAACAGCGTGCATCCGTGATCCTTCGGATCCCGGGCCCATAGCGTGCTATGGCGGCGGCGCGCCGTGGCGCGCCAAAGCATATTGCGCCCTACGCAGTTCGCAGCAGATTCCGCACGGACTCCGGCCAATGAAAATGCTACGATGCAAGGGTTCGCGGTCAAGAAAAATTCCACACATATGCAGGAGGAACCCCGATGACATCATGGGAACACCGCTCCAGGCGGCTTAGCCTGGCCGCTTCGGTTGCAAGCACCACCATCGCTCTCTGTCTTTCGGCGAATGCCGCCGACGTGACATACGAACGGCTCTTGAATTCCGCCAACGAGCCGCAGAACTGGCTCATGCGGGCCGGCAATTACTCCAACTGGAACAACTCGAAGCTCACCGAGATCAACCGCGGCAATGTTGCCAATCTCAAGGTGAAATTCATGTTCGGGATGAGCGACCCGACGCGGCCCAGCAAGGCGGCACAGTATTTCACTCCCATCGTCGAAGACGGCTTCATGTATGTGGGCAACCAATACCATCAATATTGGAAGCTCGACGTCCGCGACGGCAAGCCCAAGGTGGTGTGGAAATTCGACACCAAGACCCAGGGAGGCGAAAGAAGCGCCCACAGCGTCACGCTGTCCGGCAATAATGTGTATATGGTCATGAATTCCAACACGACCAACCCGCGCCTGATCGCGCTCGACAAGAATTCCGGCGTGCCCATCTTCGACGTCAGCCTCAACATTCCGGAAGCGCCCAACCAGGGCAGTTCCGGTGCGCCGCTCGCCGTCAAGGACAAGATCATTATCGGGTCGAGCGGCAAGAACGAGAGCGGCCGCGGCTATGTGGCCGCCTATAGCGCCAAGGACGGCAAGCTGATGTGGAAGTTCATGGTCGTGCCCGAACCGGGCCAGCCGGGTTCGGAAACCTGGGCCGACCCGCGCACCATTGCGTTCGGCGGCGGCGGCGTTTGGACGGAACCGTCGTTCGACCCGGAAACCAACCTCGCCTATTACGGCACCGGCAATCCGGTCCACATGTTCGATCCGCAGGGTCGTCCGGGCGACAACCTCTATACGAGTTCGGTCATCGCGCTCGACGTCGATACCGGCCAGTTGAAGTGGCACTTCCAGACCATTCCGAACGAAGGCTGGGATTATGACGCCGTGATGCTGACGCAGCTCTATGACGTCACTATCAACGGCGAGCGCCGCAAGGTGGTTTCGCAGACCAACCGCAACGGCTTCTTCTATACCTGGGACCGCACCAACGGGCAGTTCATCAAGGGCGAGCCCTATACCACGGTGAACTGGACGAAGGGGCTTGACCCCAAGACCGGCCGGCCCGCCGACTACGACCCCGGCAAGACTGTTCAGGACTATGCCGGCAAGGCTGTGCGCTATGGCCGCAAGGCGCTCGACGTGCAGCCCGCGCACTACGGCATGCCGACCTTCATGCCGAATTCCTACGACCCGACACGTGGCGTCACCTATTTCAACGTCATGGTCGGTCGTGCCAACTACTTCAACAGCCGCGCGGCCGATCTGGAAAAGGGCGTCGCCGGTACGGGTTTCCGCGAAATCTTCTGCGAATCCCACACCAAAGACAATGCGGTCGAACCCATCGTGCGCAACGTCACCAATCCCAATTGCAAGGTCAGCCACGGGCTGCTCGGTGCAATCGACATCGCCACCGGCACAATGGTCAAGAAACTCGAATCCAGAATGCCGGCCTATTCGGGCGTGCTGGGCACCGACGGCGGCCTGCTGTTCATGGGCGATATCATGGGCAAGATTTCGGCCCTCGATAAAGACACGTTGCAGGAATTGTGGAGCTTCGACACCGGCACGCAGTTTTCAGGCAATCCGATGACCTATTCGGTCAACGGCAAGCAATACGTCGCCATGACACTGGGCGGGCGGCCGGGGCGCGATGAAGGGTCCTATCCGGAAGCACTGGCGCTTTCCCAGAACGTGATGCTGGTGGTGTTTGGATTGTAGTGAGCGTATCTGTACCCCGGGTTGAGCGTTCTTCACGCGAAACCCGGGAATACTCGCTGATAGACCGCTCCCGGGTTTTCGTCATCGCGCGTATAAAACGCGCGATGACTTCAACCCGGGCTACAAGACCGATGATGTTTGAATTGCAATGAAGTGGATCGCGCTCATCCTA
>Ga0099792_10000273_pt1 | contig 19972 bp, 17 predicted proteins | sample Rivendell_Oct201_8_FD_83780 | JGI IMG/M metagenome (GOLD analysis project Ga0099792, IMG submission 83780) | Vadose zone soil microbial communities from the Eel River Critical Zone Observatory, Northern California, USA -... | ecosystem: Environmental > Terrestrial > Soil > Vadose zone >...
CGGGGCGCTCGCGGCGCTGTTCATTGTCGGCGATGCTGCGCAGGCCCAACAACCGCCGGCAAACGCCGCATCGCAATATGACCTGTCACGCTATCCGGACTGGTCCGGCCCGATGCGTTTCACCGCGCGCGGCGGTAATCGCTACGACCAGACCAAACCGTCAGGACGCGCCCAGGAGGCGCCGTTGACGCCGGAGTATCGCGCCATCTTCGAAGCCGGCCTTAAAGATCAGCAGGACGGCGGGCAGGGCGGCAACCAGACTTTTTCCTGTTTTCCGGGCGGCATGCCGCGTGAAATGGCCGGCAACCAGGGGCTTGAATTCCTCGTCACGCCCAAAGCCACACATGTGATCTTCGCCCAGGCCATGCCGCGTCGCATCTATACCGACGGGCGCGCCTGGCCGGACTTCATCGAGCCGACCTTATACGGATATTCGATCGGCAAATGGTCCGACCAGGACGGCGACGGCAAGTTCGATCTGCTCGAGGCAGAAACGCGCGGCTTCATGGGGCCGCGCAGTTTCGACAATGCTGGCCACCCGCTGCATTCGGACAACCAGACTATCATCAAAGAGCGTATCTATCGCGACAAGAACGATCCCGACATGTTGCACGACGAAATGACCACCATCGACAATGCATTGACGCATCCCTGGACGGTCCTCAAGACCTACAAGAAGACCAACGCGCCGGATTTCGTCCAGAACATCTGCAGCGCCGGAAATAATCACGTCCAGGTCGGCAAGGACTCATACTTTTTAAGCGCGGATGGATTCCTGATGCCGGTCAAGAAAGACCAGGCACCGCCAGACCTGCGCTATTTCAACACGACGCAACGGTGAGAATTAGGAAACACATAGGAGAGGCACAATGACTCGCCTGATGACAATCACTTTGCTACTCACTACAGTCGCGGCTCTATCGAGTGCCGACGCGCGCGTGACCCGCATCGTCGTCGACAACAAGATCTCGCCCGCCTTTGACGGCGCGAGTTTCGGCGCCGCCGGCCAATATGAAACGCTGTCCGGCCAGGCCTTCGGCGAACTCGATCCATACGATCCGCGCAATGTCATCATCCAGGACATCACGCTGGCGCCCCGCAATGCGCGCGGCATGGTGGAGTACACCGCGACCTTCCAGCTGGTGAAGCCGATCGACATGTCGAAGGCGAGCCGGTTGATGTGGCACGATGTTCCAAACCGCAGCGGACGCCTCACGATCGGGCCGGCAGAGCGCACGACCGGCGACATCGGCCTCTCCAGCGGCTGGCAGGGCGACAATTCCGGCGCGACGGCGCGTCGGCCCAACAGCGACTATGTCATCGTGCCGGTGGCGCAGAACCCCGATCGTTCCCCGATCACCGGCCGTGTCATGGCGCGGATCTTGAACGCTGCGGGCAAGAAATCTCAAGCCATGATCACGCACAACAATCCGCTGCCCTATTGGCCGGCCAAGCTCGATACGTCCCAAGCAACCTTGACCACGCATGCGTCCGAGACCATCGACGGCGTCATCGGCGCGACCGCCACGATTGCGCCGACCGATTGGGCCTTTGCCAGGTGCACGGACGAGAATCCGTTCCCGGGCACACCGGACCCGACGCAGGTTTGCCTCAAGAACGGTTTCGATCCAAAGCTGCTCTACCAAGCGGTGTTCACGTCCAAGGACCCGCCGGTACTCGGCATCGGCATGGCGGCCTTCCGGGATGTCGGCTCATTCTTCCGCAATGCGACGCAAGATGAGGCAGGCACGCCCAATCCGGTCGCCGACAGCGTGTCGTGGACGATCACGCGCGGCAGTTCGCAGTCCGGCAATTTCATTCGCGCGTTCCTGCATCTCGGCTTCAACCAGGACGAGGCCGGCCGCGCCGTCTATGACGGCGCATGGCCGATCATCGCGGGACGGCGCATCGCGCTCAACGTGCGCTTTGGCGTGCCGGATGGCGTGCTCAAGCTGTACGAACCGGGCAGCGAAGGCCCGCAATGGTGGTCGCCGTGGCCCGATCCGGTGCGCGGGCTCCCTGCACGCGGCATTTTGGATCGCTGCACGGCCACGAAGACGTGCCCCAAGATCATCGAACATTTCGGCGCGGCAGAGGTCTGGGGCCTCAAGCTTACACCGGAATGGATCGGCACCTCGGCCGACGCCGACATTCCGCTCCCCGCCAACGTACGCCGTTACTATATTCCGGGTACGCAGCACGGCGGCGGTCGCGGCGGCTTTGGCACGGCTACGCTCGATGCGCCGTCATGCCCGAGCATCGGTTATGGCAAAGGCGCGCTCCCCGGCAACCCGATGCCGCATACCCAGACCGTCAATGCGTTGCGCGTGCACTTCCGCAATTGGGTGATGCGCGACGTAACGCCTCCGCCGAGCCGCTATCCGACGCTACACGAGGGCAATCTGGTCGATCCGACCGCGACCGCCATGGGATTTCCCGCTCTGCCAGGCCTGCCCGAAGATGCGCCGACCGGGTTCATCAATCCGGTGATCGATTATGATTTTGGACCCGAATACAACTACAATGACGGCTCCGGCGTGATGACGATCGTGCCGCCGCGCATCAAGCGCGTCATCAAAACGAAAGTTCCGCGCGTCGATCACGACGGCAACGAGATAGGCGGCGTGCCGGTCGTGTTGCACATGGCGCCGCTCGGCACGTATCTGGGCTGGAACATCACGGCTGCGGGGTTCCACCAGGGCAAGAGCTGCAACTATGCGGGTGGCATGATTCCATTTGCCAAGACCAAGACAGAGCGGTTGGCGGCAAAAGACCCGCGCCTGTCGCTCGAAGAGCGTTACGCCACGCACGAGGGATATGTAACGGCGGTCGCTGCCGCCGCGCGCAAGGCTGTAACGGAAGGGTTCCTGTTGGAGAACGATGCGAAGTCGCTCATTGCCGCCGCGGAAGCGAGCAATGTGTTGAAGTAGCGATTGTGTGAAGTTGCGGCTTCGGCAAGCTCGGTCTGTCCCCTCTCCCCTCCGGGGAGAGGGTTAGGGTGAGGGGGGCCAAATCTATTGTGAGATCGTCCCCCCTCACCCCAGCCCTCTCCCCGGAGGGGAGAGGGAGTCGCACCGAGATCGTCGCACTGTCATCGAATCACATATCCATCGCGCACTACTCATTGCTCCCCGCCTCGATTAGCGATAACAATGTCCCAGGGGCCATCGGCGGTCGCCCCATTTCCCCAAGGCTTGCAAGCCCAAGCACCGTCTCCTTCGTTTTCGGAGGGGGCCTCGTGTTTGATACGATTAATTCCCAGTTCTTCAAGCAAACGGAAGTCTTGTTGCCGCAGCAACACTCGTTGCCGCAGCAACACGCGTTGCGGCAGCGCGCCGTGACGTGCACGTGCAAGCAATCGTGGTGGCCGCTGTGATTTCACGTTCCGAACTCCTGCTTATCTACACCGCGCGCGGTGTACGTGGCTTTGGCGACGGCTTTGCCGTCATTTTGCTGCCCGCCTACCTCACGGCGATCGGGTACGATACTGTCGAGATCGGATACGTTGCCACGGCGGCGCTACTCGGGTCGTCGGCGCTGACTCTTCTTTTCGGCTTCGCTGCACATCGCTACGACCTGCGTCAGATGCTGCTCGTCGGTGCCACGCTCATTGTGGCTACCGGCGTGGTTTTCCCGAATATCGAACATTTCGTTTTCGTCCTTCTGGTCGCGTTCCTCGGCACCATCAATCCGCAAACCGGCGACAGCGGCATCATGGTGCCCCTGGAACACGCGATGCTTACCAAGAGCATTGCGGACCAGGACCGCACTCGGGCTTTCGCCCGCTACAGCTTGACGGGAGCGCTCGCAACGGCTGCCGGCGCGCTGTTCGCGGCGACGCCTGACTTTCTTGTCGGATTTGGCATCACGCGGCTCCAGGCATTCCAAGCCATGTTCTACGGCTATGCCGCCATCGGTGTTCTGGCCGCATTCCTCTACGGACAGCTTCCGTATGCCAGTGCCCGAGAGGAAACCGCAATCACGCCGCTTGGACCGTCGCGCCGCACCGTCTACAAGCTCGCGGCCCTGTTCAGCCTCGATTCGTTTGCGGGCGGGTTTCTGGTGCAATCGCTCCTGGCGCTCTGGCTGTTTCAGCGCTTCGATCTGTCGCTGTCGACCGCAAGTGTTTTCTTCTTCTGGACGAGCGTGTTCACGGCGTTCTCCTATCCCATTGCGGCGCGTCTGTCCGCCCGCATCGGCTTGATCAATACCATGGTGTTCACTCACATTCCTTCGAGCCTGTTCCTGATCATGGCCGCCTTCTCGCCCGATCTGTTCATGACCATGGGATTGCTGCTCGCCCGTTCGGCGTTGGCGCAAATGGACGTGCCGGCGCGTTCGTCCTACGTGATGGCGGTTGTGACTCCCGCTGAGCGAACCGCGGCCGCAAGCGTCACGGCCGTGCCGCGCAGCCTCGCGTCATCGCTCAGTCCGGCGCTCTCCGGTTGGCTCCTGGGTTTGCCGTTCGCCGGCCTGCCTCTTGTGATTTGCGGCGTGCTCAAGATCACTTATGATCTGGGCCTGTTGTATTCGTTCCGCCACGTCAGGCCGCCGGAAGAGCAGGGGCGTTCGAAGTGATGGGATAGTCGGTGTTGGCATGGGGGTCGTAGCCCGCATGAAGCCGTAAACGCGCCTTTGCGCGTTTACCGCGAAATGCGGGGGCGATCTTGATGCTCCCCGGATCGCGCATCTTGAACGCGCAAAGGCGCGTTCGCCGTAGCGCGTTGCAAGACGCGCGTAAACGCGCTGATGTGCTCCATCCGGGCTACGGATCACGGGTTGAGGGAGGCGTTCGATGAATGAGGCCCGCGTCGTCTTGGTCGTTTTGCTCGCGGCATTGTCGCCCGCTGGTCCGGCGCAAGCGCAGTCCGCACCGCCCGATCTCGCGGGCGTCTACTGGGCGACCCGCTACAACGCCAGGATTCAGATTCTCGGCGGCGGCGAGCTGCCGCTTACGGCTGCCGGCAAGGCGGCCTATGACAAGAATGTCGCGGGGTTGCGGGACGGCTCGATGATCGACGAGGCGCGCAAGTTCTGCTTGCCCGACGGGGTACCGCGCGTATTGGCGACGCCCTATCCGTTCCAGATATTCCAGCAGCCGGCCCAAGTCGCGATGATCCACGAACTCAACCATCAGGTTCGCATCATCCCGCTCAACAAGCCGGTTGAAAAAACCTTCGAGGTTATTGCACTCCCGCACTACAACGGCCATTCGTTCGGCCGTTACGAAGGCGACACGCTGGTGATTGAGACGATCGGGTTCAACGAAAAGACATTTCTCGATGCGAGCGGCGCACCGCATACCGATGAACTGCATACGATCGAGCGGATTCGCAAAGTCAGCTCGACCGAACTGGAGATCGTCGTCACCATTCTGGATCCGGCCTATTACACCCGCGATTGGCAGGCGCGCTTCGTCTACGCGCTGCGCCGGGATGTGAAGCTTGAAGACTACATCTGCGGAGAACCGCATCGTGATATTTCATCAGTCGAAGGCGTGCGACGGCCATAAAGGAAAAAAATGCAGGAACTTGTACCAACTGGAAAGCTCCGTGTCGGCGTCGCCTATGCGCCTTCGCCCACGCCGGTCTTTGTGGCCAAGGATGTAAACGGCAATGTGCGCGGCGTGCCGCTCGATATCGGCACCGCGCTCGCCAAAGCGCTCGGCGTGCCGGTCGAGCTCATTGTCGCGGCGACGACCGGCGAACTGACCGATGCCTGCAGCGCAGGTGCGATCGACGTTGGCTTCATGCCGGCCGACGACGAGCGCCGGCAACGCGTCGATTTCAGCCCACCTTATTTCGTGATCGAGAGCACTTATCTCGCCTCCGGCGCGACCGACATCAAGACGCTTGGCGATGTTGACCGGCCTGACGTGACGGTCGTCGGCATTGCCGGTTCGACCACCATGCGCGCCGCCAGCCGCAGCCTGAAGAACGCTAGGGTCGTTGCGGCGAAATCCGTCGACGAGGCCATGGCGATGATGAAATCAGGTGCCGCGCAGGCTTTTGCGCTGACCCATGACGCGTTGCCGGTTCTGCAGAAGGAACTGCCGGGGTCGCGTATTCTCGATGGCGCTTTCCAGGTCACGGGTGTTGCGATTTCGATCGGAAAAGACAGGCCCGCAGCGCTGGCTTTTCTGCAGCGGTTCATCGCGAGCGCCAAACAGGATGGTACTATCCGCCGCGCTTTCGATAATGCGGGGTTGGGTGGATTGGCGATTGCGCCGTAGGGTGGACAAAGGCGCGCATGCCGTGAACGCGTAACACACTCGATCGTTCAGAAGCGCCCCGTGCCCACGCGCCCCGACGTGCGTGTCGGCCGCAACGCGTGGGCACGGCGCCATTGAGAGCGCGGTACATGCTGCGATATTGTGCCAGGCGCCTTTGCCCACCCTACGGCGCCGGATCGCGGGTCCCGGATTTCGCGTGAGGAACGCCCGAGCTAAAGTCCTAGAAATCCGGCTTCTCGGCCGCCGGCACCTTCATGTCGTGTTCGCCATCGGCTTCGCGCCGGTTCTCGGCGCAGATCAATTCCGTCCACGGTATAGTGGATGGAAAATACGTGATCGTCGCCGTCCAGGGCGTCGTAAAGACGTTTTCGTCCTCGACCGTGAAATGGAGCTGCAGCACTTTGCCCCGATGGCTGGGGTCGTATTCACTGCCGCCGGCTCTGAAGTTCTCTTTGAGATTTCGTTCGATGGCATCCTTGGCATCGTTGTAGTCGCGCAGCCGGTAACGTTCCACGACGCGCAGCTTGTCGCTGAACGGGGTGCCGAACATGTCCACCATGGCAAACGGTCCCTGCTTGATCCCGACCGTATCGATTACCAGCGTGTCGCCTTCATAACGGCCGACGGAGTGCCCATACCAGGATGGCGTCACCTTCTCGGGATGCCGCTCGTTCATGTGCACGCGTCGGACTTCATCGCCGTGCCGGTAGATCATGGTGATCTGATCGGGTTCCTGGAACATCTGCACCAGGAAATCCCAGAAAACGTAGGGCACGCCGCCCGGCCAGCACTGATTGCTCGGAGTCGGATAGCCGCCACCGGCTTTGGTAATCTCGCCGAATTGCTTCACGCGTTCGGCTGCGTGTGGCTTGAGGATCGGATTGCTGTGGTCGCCGGTCAGGCGCCGGAAGTTGGCGACGCCGTTGGACGTACGAGAAGTGTTGAGCACGGGGCCGGGACCGGAAGCCGGCGGCTCGTAGCCGGTGAGAAACGGATGCGCCCATACGCCGGAGAAATCCGGAATGGATGCCGCAGGTTTGGGCGTTGTGGAAGGTGCCGTTGCGGGCGCCTGTCCCAATGCCGGTGTCGCGATCACGGCCGCCACCGCGGCCCACAATAGGAAATGCTGCGGTGCGTTCATGAGGTCCTCCCTTTAGCGGTTCGTCCTTGCATATCCGGTCAACGCCGCGTGAGCCCTTCAATTCGCTGTCCGTACGGCCCGCCACTCGTTGTATCCCAAATGCCTGATCGTATACAGATCGGATGGGCGGTGATGCATGACGATTGCCGTCCCGGCGGTGGTACGTAACCGCGTGATTTTTCACCTGCCAGGCATATCGCACGACGTTCGGAGCAGGTCTCCGCAGCCGCTTCAAATGAAGTAGTGGCCACTGACAGGAAAGCGGTGGCTGCAAGCCAGCATATTTTGTGCATGGGAGCCTTCGCCCGTGTCTTGGAGCCGCACCGTGAGTGTAAACCCGAAAATGCGGTAATCAAGCCGGCTCAAGGGCCCACCGGCAACGTCACCCGAAAACAACTGCCGCCCGCCTGCGGTGCCACGATTGCGTCGCCGCCGTGTAGGCGGGCGATCTGCCGCACCAGGGCCAAGCCCAATCCCGTGCCTTGCGCATGTCCGGGCAGGCGGTGAAACGGCGTGAACACGCGTTCGCGTTCGTCCTCCGGAATGCCGCTACCCGCGTCGATGACCTCCAGAACAGCGTTCCCCTCCGCCCGGCGCACGTATACGCGCACCGGCGGTGCGCCGTGGTGGTGCGCGTTTTCAACTAGATTTCGGATGAGGCGCGCCAACAGCCGCCGCTCGCCACGCACCATCACGCCGTCGGCGCTCGCTTCGACAAATGTGTCCTCATAGCGTGCGCACTCTTCGGCAGCGAGACCGAGGAGATCGATGCTCTCTTCCGCCGTGGGCTTGGGCGAGGCTTCAAGGCGGCTTGAGAGCAGTATTTCATCGATCAGCAGGTCAAGTTCGGCGATGTCGCGTTCGATCGCGGCTTTGTGCTTTGGATCATTTGATTGCCCAAAGAGTTCAATGCCCATGCGCAGCCGCGACAAGGGCGTGCGCAATTCATGCGACGCATTGGCAAGCAGCATCCGATGCGCCCCTACCAGTTCCTCGATGCGCGCCGCCGAACGGTTGAAACTTGTCGCGAGGCGGGCAATCTCGTCCCTGCCTTCCACTTTCACGCGGGTGCCAAGATTTCCGGCTCCGAGAGTCTCGACACCTTGTTGCAGGCGTTCGAGACGGCGCGTGAGCCCGCGCACGATCGGAAAGGCGCCGATCGCGACTGCAAGCACAATGCTGCCCAGCACAAGCACGAGATGGACCGCGGGATGCCGATGCCGCGGCGGTGCGCGTGCGACGATCCAGCGCCCGTCGGGCATGTGGAACGCCCAGGCCGGTCCGCCGGTCCCCAGCACCCATCCGCTGACGCCATTGCGTGGCGGCGACGGCAAGGGCCTGCCAACGGCGGCGATCCGCGCACCGACCTCATCGTAGAGTGCGATATCGGTATGAAGGCGCCGCGCGAGTTCGACGAGCGTCTCAAGCTGCGTCGCGGCCGGCGCTTGTGCGGGCGGGAGCGCGCTCGCCGCCAATTCGCCAGCCATTTCGAAGGCGTCCGCGATCGGCGGCGGACCGCCGCCGAAACGCCAGAAGCCGCCCGCGATCAAAACCACCAGCAGCAGGCTGGCCAAGATGGTGAGATAGATTTTTTGATAGACCCGGCGCATCGTTTTAATCCTGCGCCTTGGCGAAGACATAGCCGCTGCCGCGCACCGTGATGATCCGCCGCGGCTTCTTGGGGTCGTCTTCGATGGCGGCGCGGATGCGTGAAATGTGGACGTCGATGGAGCGATCGAAAGCTTCCAGCCGCTCGTTTTTCATCAGGTCCATGATGGCGTCGCGCGAGAGCACGCGCCCGGCATGTTTGGCGAGCGCAAGCAATATCGAGAATTGATAGCTCGTGAGCGTGCAAGCATTGCCATCGAGCCGCGCTTCACGCGCGCCGACGTCGATTTCGAGGCGCCCATAGCGAAGCATGTCGGTCCCGATGCCGGCCTCGCCGCGATGGCGCCGCCGCAAGATCGATTTGAGCCGGGCCAGCAATTCGCGCGGTTCGAACGGCTTGGGCAGGTAATCGTCAGCGCCCATTTCGAGCCCGACGACACGGTCCATGGCGTCGCCGCGCGCGGTCAGCATCAGGATCGGGGTTTGCGCCCGCGCGCGGACGCGTCGACAAACCTCGAGCCCGTCCATGTCGGGCAACATGAGGTCGAGGATCAAGGCGTCGAACGTCTCGCGCGCCTCCAGCGCAATGCCGGCTGAACCTTTGCCCGCGATGGTTACGGCAAAGCCGGCCCTGCCGAGATAGTTCTTCACCATCTCGGCGAGGCGCGGATCATCTTCAATCAGGAGGATGCGGTCGCTCACGTGTGGAGTCTATCACCGATTCCAAAAACGAGGCGGACCTCCGAAGTGGGGCATCGTACCGGGCGGGGGCAGGTGACTGGCGAGCTTGCGCCGTTGTTCCGGATTGAGCACCTCGCCCGCATCTCCGAGCGCCTGCGCGACGCGCTTGGAGAACGTGTCGACGAGAGCGACCTGCTCGGTGCGCAACCGCTCGATCTCGGCACGGTTGATGGTCGGTTCGGTGAGCAGCACGCGCGCCTGCGTGCGGGTCGCGAGCACCTTGTCGCGCATCGGTACGATATCGCGCACGGCGGAGCGTACGATGACCCGCAACTTGTCGGCCTGCTCGTTGGTGGCATCGAGTTCGATGGCCAAATGACGCACCATCCGCTCGGCGTGTTCTTCCGCCTGGGCGGGATCGAAGCCCATCATGCCGCCGTGCCCATGGCCAAAGTGTCCGAACCCGGGCCCGAATCCCTGACTGGAGGCAGTGACGACCGCGCCGGTCAACCCGCCGGCGGCAACGAGCACGACGACCCAGGCGGGTCGAATCCCGCGTCGGCGTGGCGGCGGTGTAATGTCGTGCGGTGTGGCGTTTTGCGGTGTGGCGTTCTGATCAGGCATGGACCTCTCCTTCGTTGTGCCCCAGCGATGCACACCTATATGAGGGGGCCAGATTTCCGCCGCTTCTCTGCATTGTAAAGAATTGTAAAGCCGGCTTCCTGGCGCACTGATGCGATGGGTAAGAGCTGCCGCGCTTGTTGTGTCAAATAAAGTAGCGGTTTCGTAGGGTGGGCTAAGGCGCCTGGCACAAATGTTGGACTGTTCGACAGTCTCTCGTGGCGCCGTGCCCACGCGCCAACGAACGATGCAAGCGGAGGGAAACGCGTGGGCACGGCACGAAGGTGCGCCTTAGCCCCCCTACGGAAGTGAGGCAACGTCATCTGTCCCAGGATGTGTCCTTGAACGTCGGAAGCCCATTGCCCGAAAAAAAATTGTGAGCAATGTCGGAACACTGGATTGCGGTGCGTCCTTGGGACGCGAACAACAGCGGGCGGCAGTAGCATGGAGGGCGAGGGCTCCTCTGCTTTGCTGTGGTCGTTGGTGTTGCCAAGGCAAAAGAAGGGGCTACCCGCGAAAACTTCGTTTGCTAGGGCACGAAACACTGCTTCACGCTCCACACTTGTGAAAGGAAAACCATTCATGTCTACAAACACTGTCCGCTTGCACCGTGTGCTCGCCGCAAAACCGGAGAAGGTCTATCGGGCGTTCCTGGATCCGGACGCCATGGCGCGGTGGCTCCCACCCAATGGCTTCACGGGGAAGGTCCATAATATGGACGCCAAGGTGGGGGGTAGTTACAAGATGTCGTTCACGAACTTCACCACTGGCAAATGCATTTCGTTCGGCGGCGAATTCCTTGAGTTGGTGCCGAACGAACGGTTGCGCTACACGGACAATTTCGATGACCCGAATTTGCCGGGAGAAATTATGGTGACAGTCACGTTGAAGCAAGTATTCGTTGGCACGGAGATCAACATCGTCCAGGAAGGCTTGCCCAGTGTCATTCCCGTGGAGGCTTGCTACCTCGGCTGGCAGGAATCGCTGCAGAATTTGGCAAGACTCGTCGAGCCTGAGATCAATGCTTGACGGGGTAGCACCCGAGGGAACTTCCCCATCACAGCCGCCGCGCGATCCGCAATCCGTCAACGAACGACGAATTATCTTTGTATTCTCCAACTCGCCCAGCTGAGCGAAGTTCTTCCGGAGAATCCTCGAACGATCCGCCGCGCAGGATGCGGCCCGTGCAGTTGTCGGTCAGCCAGGCTGATCCATCGGTGGGCGCGGCTGCGGTGTATTGATCATGCCAGCAGTCGTCGACCCACTCCGCGACATTGCCGTGCATGTCGTAGAGCCCGAACGCATTGGGCGAGAAGCTCCCGACGGGCAGCGTCTTCTGCCGGTTGACGTCGGAGGGGCCCGATCCATCGTTGCTGCCGTCAAAATTTGCCTGGTCGGGCTTGATCTCGGCACCGAATGAATAGCGCGTGGTGGTGCCGGCACGTGCGGCATATTCCCATTCGGCTTCCGAGAGCAGAGAATAGGTCTTGCCGGTCTTCGCGCTGAGCCATTTGACGTAATCGGTGGCGTTGACCCAAGACATGTGGATGACCGGACGCTTGCCGCGGCCCCAGCCATTGTCGCTCGACAGATAACCGCCGCACCCGCCGCCGCTTACGCAAGCTTCCCAATCGTCAAATGTGATCTCGAATTTGCTGACCGCAAAGGGGGAGGCAAGCGTGACCCGGTGCTGGTTTTCGGCGTTTTGTTCCTCGGGCGGCGAACCCATGGTGAAGTCGCCGGCCGGGATTACGACCATCTGCGGGCATTCGCTGCAGTCTTTGAATTCCGTGATCGCGCCGGGAACCTTCCAGATGTCAGGGGGCGCGGCGAGGCGTTGTTGCGCGTTGAGGGCATTGAGACGCGCCAAGGCGGCACGCGCGAGCGCTTCCGTTTTGGCCTTGAGGTCGGCAATGGCAGCCTCGGAGGGGGGCTGGCTGTTTGCGACCTGGGCTTGCGCCGCACCGCCCGACATGGCGCCAACGGTGACGCCTAACATGACGGCACGGATGGCCATCGCTACTGATTTCTGCATATCGTCAACCTTCTCTATTCCTTCAGATAAAGCGAATGACAAACATCGCACGTGATCTCGAGTGCGCGATGCAGGCTTTTCAATTCTTCCTCATCGGCGGCGCGGCTCAAGTCGCGTGCGATTTTCGCATTCGCCATGGCCTGCTTATAGAAATCCGCGAAATCGTCCCAAATATCCGGCGACGCGATCGTATCGGTTGCGGGGTCCTGGTCATCGCCTTCTTTCCACAGGTTCGAGGCCTTTGGAAAGAGATGCGGAAAAACCGTGAGCAGGACGGAGATATCGCGCGCCAGCGCGCGGGCGCGTTCGAGATCGATATCGCGCTCGGAGATCATGCTCCGGATCTGGTCGGATCGGTCGCCCGCCGTCGCCATCAAGACCTTTCGGGCCCAGATGATGTCCTTGACCGTCTTGGCCTCCTCGTCTTGTCCGATCGCGATGGCGCCTGGCCAAAGTGAGGCAAGCGCCAGCAACGCGAGGGCGAGAGCCGCGTGGCGCCAGCGGTGCAGCAATTTTCGAAATGATGGCATCACCATCGCTTCCTTCGGGTGGCCTTTATGCAGCAGACTTATAGCAGACCCGTAGCCAAGTTGAGCCATCGTGAGTGGTTGATTCAGGGCGGGTGCGGTCGACAGGCCTTTGAGTTCCATTATTGAGTTCCATTGGTGCGGGCCCGCTGCCCATCCGTTCCGCCCCTTATCGTTGCCACGGCTCAGTGCTCGGCCTTGCTGGTTTCTGGCTCTTCGAAGGCCGTTCGTCACACGTCCAGACCTCTGGTAGGTCAAGTCGCATCAGTTCCGGCAAGTCCCGTCGTGTGACGGATCTTGATCAGCAGGGACGGAACCATGCTCGTCGCGACAGGACGCACCCAGATGCCTTCGTGTCCCAAGCGCCATTTCGATCCATCCGTGAGCATGAGCGTCGCGATAGCTGCGCGATGTCGCCCCACAGACCCGTCGACGGTATCGAGCGTGTCAACGTCATCGAAAGAGATTGGTCCGAGTTGTCGGTTCCACAAGCCGCTCATCGTGACAGTGATCGACCGCGTGGCCAGATCGAATTCGGTCGTGCAATCGGCGTCGAGCGATTCCTCATAGATGCTCGCGCATCCGATGCCGACGCCGAAAAGCATCAACAACGTTATCTCAAGCCCCTTGCCGTAGATCACAGAGGTAACGACGATGGCCGCGGCCAGCAGGACCAGCACCACCAACGCTACCATAAAGACTGGACCGGTGAGCAGTTCAAAGCCTGACCTCTCGTAGGTCAGGAGCAGGCGCTCTCCATTGCGAGATAGGTTCATGCAGGGGGCTCATTGAGGATGCCGGCGACGAGTTTACATGCGGACGCAGCGGTGTTCGAAGGGGTGGAGTTTGCACGCAGGACCTATGATAAACTGCAAGCATGACAAAGGACCAGGTAAAAGCCGTTCTCGACCGTGTGCTCACGCTGCCGCAAAAGCGGCAGGAGGAGATTGTTGAAATATTGCTGGCCGTTGAGGAGCAGGACAAGAGCCACCTGCGTTTAAGCGACGATCAATTGGCAGAGGTACGTCGTAGACGTGCCAGAAACGATCCGAGGGTGCCGTTCGAGGAGGTCTTTGAACGCTTCCGTGTCCGCGGCACTTGAGAATTACGTTCGATCCGAGGGCGATTTCGGACCTCCAGGACATTTACACATGGATTTCCATAGACAACGAGTTGGCCGCCTACTTTTCTGCCTCGCAGCCCAATTAATTGCTACAACGCTGCCACCCGCATCCGCGACCGCCCAGGCTCCAAAGCCCGAGGAACTCAGCGAATCCTATCGCGGCAGCCAGCGCAACAATGTCGCCTACCAGAAAGTTGCGCCGTTCAAGGTGTTCGACAATCTCTATTATGTCGGGCCGGGTTTTGTTTCGACCTGGATTCTCAAGACACGTGATGGCGCAATCCTGATCGATACGGCGCAAGAGCCATACGTCGACCATGTTGTCGACAGCATAAAAAAAGCGGGCGTGACGCCCGCCGATATCAAATACATTCTGTTGACCCATGGCCACCTCGATCATTTCGGCGGGGCCGCCCGCATCGCCGAACTCACGGGCGCACGCGTTGGTGCGCTGGAGGAGGACTGGCGATTGATCGAGGCCGCCGGCAATCGACCGGGCCGGGACAGTGCGCTGGAGGAGGACTGGCGATTGATCGAGGCCGCCGGCAATCGACCGGGCCGGGACAATGCGCCGCCGCCAGGCGTGCCCCGGCGCGACATGGTGCTCAAGGAGGGCGATACGCTCACCTTGGTCGGCGAGACTCTCAAATTCTATAGGCATCCCGGGCACACGCCGGGCTCGCTCTCGGCTGAGTTCAATGTCTACGACAATGGGGTCGCCCACAAAGCGTTCTTGTTTGGCGGTCCCGGTCCACGCGACGGTGTCGCCGGCGGCGAGCAGTTCCTTTCGAGCGTCAACCGTGTCGCCGAGCTTCCCGGCGTCGAGGTGCACGTGATGGTCCATAGCTGGCTTGCGTCATATCCGTATCCGAATGGAGGCATCTTTGAGCGCGCAATCAAACTCCAATCACGCAAGCCAGGCGAGCCGCATCCCTTTGTGGACACGGCATCGTGGCGGCAGTGGATGAACACGATCCGCGAAGGCGCGGTGAAGAACCTGGACGATGAGCGGCGCAAGGCGGCGGCGAGGTAGAGTAGGTGCTCGGCGGAGTCGCCTAGCGTCTTTTGATGGAGCAGTGCCAAAGAAAACTTTGAGTCTTTCGACGACATTAGCCTGCACCGGACTAGGCATTCACCTTTCTTGCACCTTCCTTGCGTTCGTCAGGGGCTTGATTGCGGCTCGGATACGAGCCGCAAAAAGCTGTGCCAGAGGGCTTAAAGTCCTGGTCTTCAACGTGATGATCCCCACCGGCCGCTGCGTGCCGGGCAGTGCCAGAGGCAGCGCCTTAAGGGAGAGTTGTCCGCCGGGCAGATGCAATGAAAAGCTCGGGAGCGCCGAGAGAAATCGGCCGGTTGCAAGCAACCTGTCGCGCACATTGCGCGACTGGGTGAAGACCGTTGCTCGGGGTGGTTCCACTCCACTCGCGCGAAAGCCTGCTGCGACAAGCGCGCCGATGAGCGTATCGAACGGCAGTAGCACCCACGGCTCGTTGACCAATTCGGCAAGTTGAATTCGCCGTCGACGCGTCCACGGATTCCGCGCGCCTGCCGCTACGACGAACGGATCGCTGAACAGATTCTCGACAACGAACTGCCGATCAAGGATAGGTTCGACCAACCGTACGATGGCCATCTCGATCGTGCGCCCGGCCAATTTGTCACAAAGTTGTTCGACAACTCCCGTCATAAGGTGAATTGAAATTCGCGGATACTGGCGCGAGAGTCGCTCGATGACTCCCAGCACCGGACCGTTCGCAATCGCTTCGCCGGCTCCGATCCGCAATTCCCCCGTCGTTGGATCAGAGAGAAACTCGATGTCCTTGACGCCCAGCCGCAGTTCATCGAAAACCGCAATACCACGTTTGATGAGCGCGCGACCGTAGTCCGTCGGCTCGACGCCACGCGGGCTGCGATCAAGTAGACGCACGCCAAGTGCGTGCTCCAACTCCGCGATTGATCGTGACAACGCGGGCTGCGCCGTTCCCAGGCGCTCGGCCGCTTTGCTCATGCTGCCGGCCTGCACGACCGATATGAGGACGCGGAGGTCATGCAATTTGAGCCGGCGCTCGATTCGGTCCGATATGTCCATGCCAACACCTATAGCGAACCGGTTATACCGCTATCGAACAATAGCATTTCTCAGTCTGATTGAAGCCCCTATGTTCGACCGCATCGACCGTCGATCAATGCAACCATCAAGAGGCCGGCGCCATGTTCAGATCAGCCTTCACGATCGGTGCAATCGGACTGGGGATTGTGCTCAATCCATTGGATGCTGCGCCCGCCGGAGCGCAGGATTGGCCAGCCCGGCCCGTGACGATCGTGATTCCGTTTGCTGCCGGCAGCGGCAGCGATATTGTAGGACGAATTCTCGCGCCCCATATCAGCGAACTCTTGGGCCGGCCGGTGATCGTCGAGAATGTCGGCGTCGCAGGCGGAATCACCGCTGTTTCCCGCGTGGCGCGGGCAGCACCGGATGGCTACCAGATCGTGCTCGGCACCGCCGGCACCCATTCAGTCAACCAATCACTTTATAAGCGGCTGCCCTACAATGCCGCAGCCGATTTCGCACCCGTTGCGCTGACAGTCGAACAGCCGATTGCCGTGATCGCGCGCCCGGATTTGCCGGTCAACGGCTTGCAGGACTTGCTCAGCTACATGAAGGCGAATCGCGCCCGGATGCAATTCGGATCGCCCGGGATTGGGACGACGCCTCATCTGGCGTGTGTGTTGCTCAATGCATCGATCGGCGTCGACATCACGCACGTTCCCTATCGGGGCGCGGGGCCAGCCATGCAGGATCTGATGGCCGGCCGCATCGACTATCAATGTGCCGCCTTCGCGCCTGTCATTCCGCAAATCGAAAGCAACCTCGTCAAAGCCATCGCGCTGTTGAAAAGGACCCGTTCGCCGATCCTGCCGACACTGGCAACCGCGCACGAACAGGGGCTCACCGATTTCGAGGCCGTCACGTGGTACGCCTTTTTCCTGCCGAAAGGCACGCCAAAAGCGATCGTGCAGAAGCTTAATGAAGTCACTGTCGCAACAATGAATATGCCGGCCGTGCAACAGCGGCTGAAGGAGGTGGGTAGCGAACCGGTCGCACCTGATCGGCGGTCGCCAGAATATCTCCAGGGGTTCGTTGTGAGTGAAATCAAGAAGTGGGCTGCAGCCGTTAAAGCGTCCGGCGTGAGTATTGATTGATTTACGGGCGGCGAAGACCCTTGAAATTTTGTCGGAAGCGGGTGACCAGATCGTGCAGCAAGCCGGCAGAGCGGCAGGAAATCTTCTCTTCATCATCTCCGACGAACACCAGGCGCGGGCGCTTTCGTGCGCCGGCCATCCGATCGTCAGGACACCGCACATCGACGCGCTTGCCGAACGCGGCAACCGGTTCGAGGCAGCCTACACGCCCTGCCCGATTTGCGTGCCGGCGCGCGTCAGCCTGGCGACCGGCCGCTACGTTCACGACATCCGCTATTGGGACAATGCGACGGCCTACGATGGCCGGGTTCCAGGTTGGGGCGTTCGACTACAGGCGGCGAATGTGCGGATGGAGGCCATCGGCAAGCTCCACTATCGCAATCGCGAGGACCCGACCGGCTTCGATGCCCAACACCGGCCCATGCACATCTGGAATGGAATAGGACAGGTGTGGGGGTCGGTGCGCGATCCGATACCGGGGCCCAGGGACGATATCGTCCGATTCGAACAGTTGGGCGCGGGCTATTCGAAGTACAATGCCTACGACGAGGCCGTGCGAGACCAAGCCATCGCGTGGATTCGGAACCATGCAAACGATAAACGGCCGTGGATGCTGTTCGTCGGATTTGTGGCGCCGCATTTCCCGCTCATCGCGCCACAATTTTACATCGAAAGGTATCCGCCGGACCAAATGCCACTGCCGGCACTTCGACGGCGGGGCGGCTATTCGCGACATCCGTGGGTCGACGCGCAGGAACGGCTCATGCCGACCGACGCTGAGTTCGGAATGGACGACGCCAAACGCCGCCGCGCTATTTCGGCCTACTTCGCGCTGTGCACGATGCTCGATGATCACGTCGGAGCGATCTGTGCCGCGCTTGGGGGCGCCGGCCTCGCCGAAACAACGACTGTGATCTACACGTCCGATCACGGAGAAGCGCTCGGACAGCGTGACCATTGGGGCAAAAGCAATCTGTACAGCGAGTGTACGCAGGTGCCGCTGGTCGTGGCCGGGCCTGATGCACCGCGCGGACACGGCTGCAAAACGCCGGTCAATCTGATTGATCTTGCGCCCACCTTTCTTGCCGCCTTTGGCCTATCCGACCCGCAACTGCCCGGGCGCTCCCTGTTCGACGTCGCGCGTGAGCCGTTCGATTCCAATCGTGCGGTATTCTCCGAATATCACGCTGTTGGAGCACCATCGGGAGCATTCATGCTGCGGAAGGGGCGGTGGAAGTACCATGAGTATATCGGGTTCGAGCCTGAACTCTTTGATCTTGAATCGGATCCCGACGAAGCAACCAATGTCGCCAACGATCCGGGATGCGCGGCACACGTTGTGAGATTACGCAAAGAGCTTAGAAGGATCGTCGATCCAGAGGCCGCAGACAGACAGGCCAAGACCGACCAGCGGGCGCTTGTCGAGGGTTTTGGCGGGCGGGAGGCGGCATTCCGGATGGGAACGGAAGGCCCAACGCCTGCACCGAATGCGTGATGTCATGCTCCCCCGCAACGGCTAGCCCGACAACGTCATTTACAGACACACGATGAACGTCTCGCGGAAGCCGCACAGGCGCTCGGCTTCCCGCTGGTGCAGGTTTAGCCCTACATGCCGTTTTTGAGGAAGGTCAGCAGGCCGTTATCGAGTTGATCCAGGTCGCTCCCGTCAGTGATGGGACCACGCGGTTCCGTCACTTTGCGAAATGATCGCTTTGCAGATGTCGCACCTGATGGCGGGGCGCGGTGGAACGACGCAGGACTGATCCGTCAACCGCTGCCCGGCAAGCCGAGAGCTCTTCAGCAATGAGAGACATGGCCACGCGGTGCTCGTCGCGCGGCTCGACATCCTCGGTAAGGGCGCTTCTGGTGTAGCGGTGCAGAATATCGGCATCATGCTCGGCGTCGACACCTGACCTGGCGGGCCTCGTTGTGACCATTCGCTTCGTCAATTGTCTGGATAATGCACGTCCGTGGCGAGACGGTGTCGAGGTGGCGAGCGGAACTGCCCGACTGAAAGCGAGATCGCACAACATCGCACAAGATCGCACAGACATTGCGCTTGCTCATTCGACGCACCAGTGTTTTTGTTACCGGTCTTGTCATTCTTGAGGACGCCCGTATTGCGCGTTCGCAACGACGAGACAGAAACCAAGTTTTGACGTAACCGGTGCACAAACAGAGTTTTACGGAACGAACCCAATAGCTGATTTCGGTAGCATAACGGTGGGGTGTGATCGCGTGAAGAATCATCTCGATATTTTGCAGAACAAAGCCAACCGGAGATTCGTGTGATGTTTCAATGGAGTTTGATGGCGCTGGCGATAAGGCTCCATTTTTCAAGTTCAAAGCCAACGAGGAGTTCTCGTGAAGTTTCAATGTGATAGAAAACTCGTCGATCGTGTTGTCAGTTTCCTGAAGGTTTCCATCGCCGGAAGAACTCCGCCGCGTTGCTGGTCTCGCCGGAGCCGCCCACGCCGCAAGACCCCGGACTGCACGCTGGTGGTTACCTGCGGGTCAACGTCTCGTTTTCAACCGAACGGTTTGGGGCCGCGCCAACCCACGCTACGATTTCCGGACTTTCGTTCAAGCCGTGTAGGGTGGGTAAAATCGCTGGCACGAACTTTGGAGTTGGGCACAGCGCCCGGGGCGATTTTGCCCACGCGCCGTGGGCCGACGTGCGCGCCACGCGTGGGCAAAATCGCGCAAACGGTTGTGCAAGCTTCGAGGTCCGTCAACGCGATTTCGCCCACCCTACGGGCTGCGGCGGCTCGAACGATTTTGGCCAAAACGAAGCCAACAG
>Ga0099792_10000276_pt1 | contig 19949 bp, 12 predicted proteins | sample Rivendell_Oct201_8_FD_83780 | JGI IMG/M metagenome (GOLD analysis project Ga0099792, IMG submission 83780) | Vadose zone soil microbial communities from the Eel River Critical Zone Observatory, Northern California, USA -... | ecosystem: Environmental > Terrestrial > Soil > Vadose zone >...
AACGGCACGGTCGAGGAGCGTCTTTCTCACGCGCTGGTCAAAGGGATCGACACGTACATTGAGATCGACGCCGAGGAAGCTCGCGTCAAACTGGGCCGTCCTCTGTTAGTCATCGAAGGCCCGTTGATGGCTGGCATGAGCGTGGTCGGTGACTTATTTGGGGCTGGCAAGATGTTCTTGCCCCAGGTCGTCAAGTCGGCCCGCGTGATGAAGAAGGCCGTGGCGCACCTCACTCCCTACATGGAAGCCGAGAAAGAAGCTAGAGCTGCGGCGGGGGAAGTGGTCAAAGCTCAGGGAAAAATCGTATTGGCGACCGTCAAGGGCGACGTTCACGACATTGGCAAAAACATCGTCGGGGTCGTCCTCGCCTGCAACAACTACGAAGTGATCGACATGGGCGTAATGGTTCCCTGCGAAAAGATCCTCGAACGCGCCAAGGCGGAAAAGGCCGACATGATCGGACTCAGTGGCCTGATCACTCCGTCTCTCGACGAGATGGTGCATGTGGCCCGCGAGATGGAGCGTCAGGGTTTCAAGCTACCTCTGCTCATCGGCGGCGCAACCACGAGCCGGGCGCATACGGCCGTCAAAATCGCGCCACATTATAGTGAGCCGGTAGTCCACATCCTCGACGCCAGCCGGGCAGTGCCCGTTACGACCAGCCTTCTGAGCGACGAAGGTAAACCTGCGTTCGTGGCGCAGCATCGCGCCGATTACGAAGCGTTGCGCAAAGCCCACTCCGCCCCGAAGCTAGGCGTTGTCTCGCTCGAGGATGCCCGGAAAAGGCGGACTCCGATCGAATGGCGCGCGGAAGACCTGCCCACGCCTTCATTCACGGGTGTGCGCGTGCTGAATGACTTTCCTCTGGCAACACTGCGCGATTTCATTGACTGGAGCCCGTTCTTCCATACCTGGGGACTGAAAGGAATTTATCCTCGGATTCTTGAACACCCAGAGCATGGCGCCCAGGCGCGCCAAGTCTTCAGCGAAGGCAATGCTCTCCTTGATGTCATCATTGAGAAAAAACTGATCACGGCCCGAGGCGTATACGGCTTCTTCCCCGCCAGCGCTGTGGGGGATGATGTCGAACTGTACACGGACAGCACACGCGGGACCGTGCTCGAACGATTCCACTTCCTCCGCCAACAATCAAATAAGGAGGGCAACGAGCCTTGCCGATCGCTCGCCGACTTCATCGGACCGAAGGAAACGGGTTTGCGCGATCACATCGGCGCATTCGCGGTAACCAGCGGGATCGGCTTGAAAGAACTGTGCGAGTCGTACAGGGACAAGCACGACGACTACAACGCGATCATGGCGGAGGCCATCGCCGACCGCTTGGCTGAGGCTTTCGCCGAATGCTTGCACAAACGCGTGCGGGATGAATGGGGTTATGGTTGCGCGGAGGGCTTGAGCGCCGCTGATCTTATTCAAGAGAAATATCGCGGCATCAGGCCAGCTGCGGGTTATCCAGCGTGCCCGGATCACACGGAAAAGGGTCCGCTTTGGCGTTTGCTCGATGTGCAGGCGAATACGGGCATGCTGATCACCGAGTCGTTTGCGATGTGGCCCGGCTCGAGCGTGAGTGGACTCTACTTCGCCCATCCCGAAACGCGATATTTCAGCCTCGGCAAGATCGACCGCGACCAGGTCGTCGACTACAGCAAACGCAAGGGAATGAGCGTAGCTGAGATCGAGCGATGGCTCGGGCAAAACCTGAATTACGACCCTGCGGAATAGCTCCGGATCTCCGGTTCAACCCCAGCCGTTCTCTCTCTTTTCGTCAGAATCCGCAGAGTGGACGCGACGCACTCAGTATTTCGATTCGAGTCACCCCACAATCCCTTCAGCATTTTCGGCAAATCGGAAACTGTCAGAGGCAGTCGGGTCACATAGATCCTGATGAGTCGGCATGTGGGAACTCATCTCGGAAGGCACCAACTGACCGACAGTCAGTCGCCTTTTCCAGCCAGTCAGTCCACCGCTATCAACAGGGTGCTTGTCAATGAACGCGATGCCGCCGGCGTGGTTCGATCGCCTTCCACTCCACCGCCCGCGCCGAATGGATCGGCATTCGGCGAAAGTCACCGGAGTCGGGGCCGGTCGGAAAATGCAGTAATTCAGCACTAGAGTAAGCAGAATGGCTCCTCAGGTAGGAAAGTAGGCCACTGAAGCGTCTCCCTGACGAACCTGCTGTCGTACACAGCCTGAAAATGTGTTCCACAACGGCGGACTTCGCGACGAATGTTTGCCCTGCCTGGAGGGTTTGAACTTCGGAATCCGTAAAATCCGTTAAAGTTTGCGAGTTTACGGAATCACGGGGTGATGCACAAGAGTAAGGATGGACTGGGAAAACGGCCCTTGCCCCATCCCCATGCCGGCTCGAAGGGGAAAGTTTTTGTCGCATGCTCAAGTGAACGGAAATTGGGGGCAGGTCACTCCAAGAACGGAGAGACAAAAGATGGGGCTGCCCTCGGTTTTGTACTCGCCGAAACAGGCGGGTCATGACCGAAACCAAGTCACGATCATCCAAATGCCCACACCAACCGGGAATATAGCTGCGAACTTTATGGGGACCGTGGGGCCACGATATGGTTTCACTGCACGATGATCTTGAACGGGATAGGCGCGAGGAAAAGCCCTGGGCAGGAGTGACGGTGCAATGAACAATATTGCGCCAAAGAGCACACAAGACAGGCTCCAGCGATAGGTTGGAGTACGGTTCCAGTTCTGCGGATGCAGCGTCGAACCCTGCCGGATCGGGCGAGAGCCAGCGGGCCTCCGGGTGAAGTTATGTGTGTGAGGCCAGCACGCTCTTCAACAGCGCAGTCGAATGTCCATCAATCAATTCCACATTGCCAGCCCAATTATAGGTATGAATCCCCAAGAGTCCTCTCCAATGTTCGGGAGTGATAGTCGTCAGGGCGCGCTCACGATATCTCTGGCGGGACAGCTCCGTGATTTCATTAAAGCCCACGCTGTAGCCGTAAGCAGGAGCGCAGTTCTGGCTGGGCCGGATCAGGCGACGGTGACTTTGAAAAACGCGGCCTCCGCCGCGGTTGGTACGGATGTCGGTCGAAATCGGATTCGCCGGATGAAAATGCCACTCTCCGGTGAGCGACGTCGAGTAAAACAGCAACAGACTGCCGGCACGCGAACTGGGATCGGCGGTTGTAGTCATGAACCACCACAGCCCGTCGTGCTCCCAGACTGTAGTGTCGACGAACTTCCCTTCCATCAGAGTGGCTTCTCGTACCCACTTGTCTGGAAATTGCTCACACCGAAAAAGATTAACCGAATTGGAAAGTTGCGACTCGGGAATCAAGAATATCTCAGATCCAGCCTGAAAGATGTGCGGATAGGAATAATGGTGCCTGGGATGATCCAGACAAACCGCTGACGGCCCTAATTCACCCTGCGGCGATATTTCCGCACAGGCGATGTTTCCCCGCTTCTCTTGATAGCTATAGTCTTCGAAAAACGCCCAGCACTTCCCCTGATGTTCAAAAGCAAACGGATCGGCCCAGAAGTGTCCTTTGGGAGAATCGATCCACCGAAAGCCGGAGAAATCGGAATCAGAGCCGAAATCATGGAGTGACTTTCCACCGACCCGGATGGCAATTCTCCAATGCTGCACGGTTTCCTTTCGAAACGGATACGAAATCGCCTTCTTCAAGAAAGTTGCTCCCAGCCAGGGAAGCATGTCGGCATTCGTAGGGGTCTTGTAGATGGCTCGCTTTCCCTGGTAGGGAGCCGACGGAACCACTCGTTCCAGCAAATAGTCCCAGCCGAACCGGTGCAGTTCATTCAGTTTGCGGATCATCAGATCGGCGGAGCCCCAATATGGCGTGAATCGATTTCGCGAAACGCTTAACGTGGCCTCGGTAGCAAATACCGACTTGCATAGAACCAACCCCGCGTCCAGGTCATCGGTCAGAACCTGCAGAATTACGCCCGAGAGAGGAGCGCCTTCCCGCAGTTCCCAGAAATGCGCAGGTCCGCCACGATAGAAGTCATTGTCTCCGTGGTGGTAGGACCATACGCCGTAACGGGCAGCCTTTAAGATGTCGCCACGAAGAATATTGAAGCCGAATCGGATAAGAACATCGAGATCCTTGGAGCGAATTTTCTCCAGGACATCCTCCGGGAAGCGATGAACGAACTTCTTGCCCAGCGGTTCCACCTCAAGCGTCTCTATTCCGGAAAGGAAACCGTTGCAAGCGACTCTCTCCACTGGGTCGTTTGCCGGCTTCAGGCGCGCGTCGAGGCGAAGGTAAAGGTCGTAAAGCAAATGCTTTCGTAGGGTCGCATCCGTCAGCCGCCGCGCCAGCTTCGAGGTGCGGGAGCTCGATGGTTTATCTGCAGCCGGTTTTTCCGCAGCCGTTTTCCTGACAACGATCAAATCGATTCTTGCGAAATTGCTGGCCTGGATGTCCTCGATGATCTTTGCGAAGACGGCGGAAATCTCTTCGCATGAATCCAGCAGCAGTCCTATCCGAAGAGGAGCACGATCGCCAGAGGAATTCCGGTAATAACTATTCGCAGTGCGAACCATCGCCGCACAGCGTACTACAACCCGCATTCAATGAAACAATTCTTTTTCGGGTCAATGCAGGTGTAAAGTAGGTTCTATACCCTAAACACTTGATGACGTGGTTCTTCAGACAAATCGCTGAGTTGTGGCCCTACATTCTGATTGCCATTGCGCTGATAGGCTTGGCCTACAGGCTTTGTATGGGCCGCTTCTAAGATCAGCCTTTCTTGCCTCCTCTTTGGTCTTTCCTAGCTGCCTCTGAACTTTGAAAAATGAGGTTTGGATTTTAATCGTTAGCGGGCGCGCCGGATTCGCATCCAGTAAAGTGATACACGTGCATTGTAGGGTACTGCACCCAGCGATCCATCACCCGATCCACAAACCACTCAAACGCCCGCTTTTCCTGTTCAGCGGTCACGGCCCATTCGCACTCATAGGCCGGATTTCCATTCGCATCCCCGGTGGCGAAGCCAAACAGATATTCACGCCCGCCACGGCCGATAAACGGATCTCCTTCCAGATCGAAAAACATATCGCCGGGGGAGGTTCGGGCAGGAGAGAAAAACCGTGTTCCTCATTCAGATCAAGGATTTCGTGTACAAGCATCTTCTGCGTCCGGCCGGCGACTTGAACCCTTGCTTGTTCCCTCACGCGAACATAGCCTGAAGCAGATCCATGCTCCGGGGCGGCGCTCAAGCGGCAACGGCATAACCGCGAGTTTTTCTACCGCTTTGACATCCCAGGAATACAACTGCTTCTGCTGCAGCCTGCTCATGCCCGCCACCAGCGATAAGTGATCATCCTTTCGCCGTTGCCCATCGCACTCAGCCCACCAGCGACAAATTGAGCAATGTGGCGTGGGCTCCGGATAGGTTGCGCCATCATTATTCTCGACAGCGTTTTCAAGGCGATTCTTTACGTGGCGGTAATAGGCCGCATACTCAGAGACCCGGTACGCTTCAGAAGCGAAGCCTTCGCCGGGCGGCACGACATGCATGTACTCGGGCAATTCACCCTGAATGGCAGCGAGACACTCTGAATACAGAGACAGTTGCAGTATTGTCGTCGCCTTCGTTTCCAGCGCCAGCTTACAATCATGGACCTCACAGGACCATGGGCCGAGTCTGCTCGCACGTTCGACACGACGCAGCACATCTGCCCGTCCAAACCAGCGCCCCGTCGCCATCAAGGGTTGGACAATGACATCCACACCTTTTTCCATCGCCGTTGCGACTTCGCGACCTGCCTCTTCTTCGCTAGTGCTCCGCAGATCAACAATCGCCAGCCCCTGCGCCGCTAAATGCGAAACGTACGCATTTTCGTGTTCCAGGCCCCGCTCTTGAAGAACCCGCAAGTCCGGTGAATAAGTTTGGCGCGGGTCTTTCGCCGAGGGCGACAGCGAAGTCCAAAGAGGTCAGGTGACGGCAAGCCAGGTGATTGCTCAGATCACTTGCAGATAAGCAGAACACTCCGGATGATGCTTTCATGTGTTAAGTAGCTTTCTTAAGTCACATGGAGTGTAACCAAGAATGAGAACGAAAACACCCAAGAAATTGTCACCTAGAAGTATAGTTAGATGTCATATAGCCAAAGCCGCGCGGCTCGCTAGCTAAGTCTGATCATTCCCCTAATATTCGGGTTCGATATCAGTTTTCCCGGTTACGTTTTCACGCTGCTGGTATCCGCCAATCAGAATGCTTGCAACGGCCTTCAACCACCCGTAGCATGATGCGTCAGTATTCGCTTGAGCTGGTTTTCTTATCGGAGTAACTCGGAGCAATACATGGATTCGGTAAACCCGCGCGGAGCGCTTTGGAATCGATGGGACCCGCATATCCATGCCCCCGGCACGATTCTGAGCGAAGAGAAAATGATATGTGCGAATCGTTCGATTTCCCTCCGGAGTGCAGTGAAAGAACTGTCTTCTTTCAGCCCGGCCGTGATTGACTCCCCGCGCGTGCAATACCTCTCGCAGCAGTTTGGTATAACACAGTGCGGTGAATGCCCAGCTTTTCCGCCAGCGCTGAGACGCTCTCGCACTTTTTCATTTGCTCTAGCGCCATCAGGCGGAACGCCTTCGGATACGTGTTGACTCGCTTTTTCCTGCCCACCTCACAGCCGCTTTCTCGGCTGGGTGTAGTTATCGCAAGTGTCTCACTTAAGGGGTTCAGTCCACCACTGCGCCCTATCCGCAACTTTTCTGGAAAATACGAGATGGCAGTTGTCAACTCACATGAGTGCGGTATTATCCCACTCACGGTTATGACCGGAACCTCCAACTGATGACCACCAGTACCAGCATTCCCGCGGGCGGAACTGTTATCCACGGAGATGGGATGGAGTTTTTCGCACGAGCAGCCGCAAGTTCGCCACTTGCACCGTTGCCGATTCTTAAGCATCTGGTGTCGGACCCAGTTTTTGCGAGTACAACCAAAATCGACTACACTCTTGCTCCAAGGGCGTTGACTTCACAACTGAGCGCGATTATGGCGAACCAAGATACGGCCGCTAGGCAAACCGGAAAAAATGCTGCTCGCGGCTTTCTCTTTTTTTGGGTTGCGGTTGCGATTCTCTATTCTGCTATTGAGCTCTGGCTGCCGCTCGCAACAAAACTAACGCATCGAGAGCCCTTTCCGAACGACGCAATCGACGAGTCTATTTTGGGGGAGTTGATGGCCCAGTATCCTGTAGCAGTTACGATATCGCCTGATGCATCGTTGCTGCTATTAAAGACACGCTTGACCGATAGCTTTGAGCTAGAAGTATTTGATTGTGCCACAGGTCATATCATAGCCAAATCTCAATCACGTGATAATCAGGTGGGGCTCTCTTGGCGACCAAACAATAGGGCCGTCGCGTACTTCGCCGCCGAAGGCGGTAATGGGTTGTTTCGACCATACTTGTGGGACGTGACCAGTGGGAAAGTGAATTTCCTCCGCGGTCCTCCGACCAGCACTCCGATACCTCGGTTCCGATGGTCTGAGGATGGCTTGAAGCTGGCGTACCTGGTGGGAGGGAGTGACGAAGGATTCCTGGAACTACTGGATCTACGACCGAACGGGCGATCGACCGTTTTCGCTGGGCCTTTTCGAGTCCGCAGCGATTTCCGGTGGTCATGGGATGGACGCAACCTGGCTGTTGTTCAATCGGACTCTCCAAGCACTCTCACGATCCTTAATCTGGACACACACCAGCCTGAACGCAAGATTCCGATAATCGGAGGTTCAGGCGAAATTCGGGATCTGGCATGGCGAGCCAACACTGAGTCGCTGGCATTGACGGCACGTACGAGTGAGTTTCTGAAGTTAATCACAGTCGACACGACTACAAACAAGGTCACCACTTGTCTCGAGGCCAAAGGCGATGTAGGAGAGCCGCATTACAGCCCGGATGGTCAGACGCTCATATACCAAGTGATGAGTGAATCGGCGCAGACGCTCTACATGACACACTGCGACGGTGCGCCTTCCCGGCGAATCGGTCCCTCTACTGGCTTCGTAAATTTTGACCGTTTCATGCCGTCAAAGTCTGCGGTAGCTGCACTGTATACGAGTCTCACTGATCCCCCAGCTATCTACGAATACTCGGTTAACTCGAATCGGGAAAGACAAATTTATCGTCTTCCAAAAGCGGAAGAACTCAAATCGAGTAGCCCGACTGTCATTAACATTCGCTCGTGGGACGGAACACTTGTCCCCACAGTATTTTGGCGCCCCTCCGATGACGCGCAGCTAAAGAGGGTCATAATTGGTATTCATGGAGGGCCACACTTGCAAGCAATGAAACGTTGGGAGATCCTCCCGCATATTGCAACGGAGCGTGGAATTGGCGTCTTAGCGGTAAATTACCGGGGGTCCTCAGGTTACGGCTTGACGTATGAGAGGCGGGGCACAGCGCGTGACCGCGTCGCAGACATTATTGCCGCCTGCAATTATGCGCATGCGATCCTCGGAATACCCAATGAGAAGATATTTCTCTTTGGCACCAGCTACGGTGCTTATCTAGCTGCTCTAACCGCAAACCAAGAGCCCACCGCCATCGGGGGAGTGGTGCTGGTCTCGATTGTACGAGAAGCAGGACTGCCAATCCAGACGGGGAAACCACATTTCCCAGTAGCCGCGTTCCAGGGGGAAAATGACATTGGCGCCAACCCCGATGTTGCACGTCAGTTCTTAGAGTCATTATTTGGCAATAGCGTCTTTGCAGATCCGCGTCACTGCTGGCGCGTTTTTGCACACGAAGGGCATGTTTTCAGTGGAACACATTCTTGGGCGGTCGTTTATTCAAAGCTAATTCACATGATTTTGTCCACGGCGACGTTAAAGGATTGAGTCTGTTGATCAGTCTTCCTGCGGTCTAATCCACATCGCGTGGGTCATCGCAGAGGGAGCGCAGTAATATCGTTGTCACAAATCGAGTGACGCTCGGATGCCAAACATGAGCCCTGAACCCTCTCGACTGGGATATGCGACGTTAATTCTTCGCTTGGGTTATTCGCTAACCGCAGTTTTGGTGGTCATCCTCCTAGCGAGTTGCATTATTTCATATCGAAATACGATAAGCCCACAAGGAATTATCATCCATCATTCGGCTCTATCACGCGCAGAACTCGCCTCATTTGGAACAACGAACCCACAAGTAGTTGCTGTGATACATAAGGAACGAAGTCTCTCATCATTTTATTGGGGGTCGTGGTACCACACTGGATATCACTATATGATCATGCCGGATGGTCAGATCCAAAACACAAGGCCGGAACACTGTCGCGGCGCTCATACTCTGGGACACAACAATTACTTGGGCATTTGTCTGGTCGGAAATTTTAGCTCAAGAAGCAATCCAGATGGAACCCAAGGGCTTCAGAAGCCAACGCCCGCGCAGTTGCAAAGTCTTGTGACACTGTCCCGGATGCTGCAGCAGAAATATGGTTTCTCTTGCCGGTCCGTATTCCGCCACAACGACTTAACTCCCAGGACTGAATGCCCAGGTGACCGCTTTCCATGGAAAGATGTTCGCGCACAACTGAACTGTGATGCCGAAATGACTGCGTCTTCGCAATGACTCTTGTGGTGGGTTGCAACAACCAGTACTCTAAAGTTTTTGAGAGGCAAAATCGGTTCAGGCTTAGTAATACGATTCGAAAGGCGAGCTGAACACTTGCGGGAGCGGAGTAGAGCTTTTTCAACGATATTACGGAGATTACGTATCCCTTTGTGGCTCCCTGTATTGCTGCTGGTGCTGACGACCTCTGCCGCGCGGGATGCTCGACTTCTCTTTCACCACGATATAGCCGTGGGAGCAGACGGCTACTACTACGTAATCCAAACCAGCCACTTGGTAGAGGATGGCCACCTGTATTTTCCGACTCCCTCCCGTGGATTCCTATACATTGCGGCTGGAATGACGCGTCTAGTGGGCAACCCTATCAATTGCATAAAAATGCTATCTCTCACTCTCCACTCCTTATTGGTCTTGGGTATGTTCCTACTCCTGCGTAAGCTTACCGCCTCGGTGTGGCTAGGTATATTGGGGAGTACTTTAGCAGAATTGAGCGCGCTGCATCTCTATTTTATCGCTGAATTCAACAGTAATCTTTGCGCTTTGACTTTCTTGATATGGGGCCTAGTGTTCGCAGGGTACGGAGTTGCCCTAACTTCGCAATTCCGCTGGATTCACTATACAACCGGGTTACTGTTGCTCGCAGCGGCCGGAGCGTCACATGTCTCTGCGATACCTCTCGTAGCAGTTGTGGTTGCGTGTGCCGCCGTAGTAAGTGCGTTGCTGCGAGGCGGTAGAAGTGCGCAAGTGGGATTGGCAGGACTCACGATGGCGTGGCTGACGCCAATCTGGTTGGCTTACTTAATGCCAAGCAAGCTTCCAAGCTGGGCTGAGAACAGCTTCCAAACGCACGCTTCTTGGCCGGTCGTGGATGTCGGGCGACCTGAGAAGTTGTTTCTTCTATTAGCAGCTCCGTTGCTGCTCGCATTAATCGTTACGAGCACCGAAAGGTTTGCCCATCACACTCTCTTTTTTGTTGGGACGGGTGCGATGTTCAGCCTATTGGTACTCCTGAATCCCTTTCTTAATTTTAGCGGAGTGACAACCAATCTTCCGGGCCGACTCAGTTTGCTTTCGTACTTATTGGTGTCGCTCCTTGCCCCATGCTTGATCTGGATGGTTTTGCAAATCGCCCCAAGATGGGTGCCCTTGGCAGTTTGTCTCGTTCTCGGTTTCGGGGTAATTACTACTCGGAGTGCACGCCCATCAGGACTGGGCGACGAATATCTGAGCCGCTGTGAACAGCTGATTGTCGACCTGCGCTCCCACGCCGCTGAGCTTGATCGAGATTCTGTCGTGGTGGCCCGGCCGGGAGATGATTTTGTAGTAACAGCTACTCTAGGAATTCCCTCACAGTGGCAGGTTCCAATCAATGTGAAGCCTGAGAAGACATTCTGGCTAATAGACCATGTACCTACTCAAATGCTCGCCCCTTCGATGCTAGAGTTGTCGTTTGAGGACGGCTCGGCGACTGTTCTCGCCACCAATCAGGAGCTTGTAGCGCTCTTGAGGACGTCTAATCCAAAAGAACTGAAGAATTTAGAGCTGTATAACCCGCATCTATATCGTGCCACCCAATCGGGCTCTACCGAAAAGCTACGAACAACTCCTCAGTGAGTATCCGTTGAGGTTGCAAATATCCAACCATGCCAGAGTTGTAGGCACAACAAACCTATGCGGGCTTCGGAAGAGAACTTTCAACTACAATAATCTCGCTGAAGCGCATCTTGTCCGCCCGATGCTGAAGCCCATTATTCCGTGCTGCTTTCCACTCCGCGGCCAAGTGAAGCTCAAATTGCGGCGGCAACCAGACCGTAATTGTGGCGTACAACCGACTGGCCAGTTACACGAATGGATATTTCATCAGCCAACCGCGTATATTTTAAGCTTGGCGCCGTCATACACGGCAAGCTTTGCTCCATCGGGAGAAAAGGCGACATCCCACTGCCCATTGACCGATTTTATCGAAACCAGGGAAAGGCGTCGCAGGCCGAGAACGTCGTATACGAAGAGAGTTGGCGAGGAATTAATTTTCACTCCATCAAAGATGCCCTTCGGCTCTGACGTAACCCACACGGCAAGTCTTGATCCTGAGAGGTTGGATACTGTCTCACCGAACTGAAACATGTGAGGATCGTATTTCGGCGAGTCGTACTCTGGCCCAACGGTTTTCGACCACGCTAAACCGCGCCCAATATCCACAATGCCAATACCTTTTTTCCCTGAGATCGCGAGATAACGTGAAGAAATCACCTGAAAGTTCTCGCCGTCGGTATCGCAAAGCCGATCATCGCAAATCGTTTTGATCGAAGGCCCGGGAGCAATCATGCGAATACCTGAATCGGAGAAAGTAAAAACTCCTTGTTCGCCGGCGGTTACATTCCTCAGTACATCAAAATTCTTGGCTTGGTATCCTGGCATCTCACGTAGCACACGTAATGTGTCCGAAGCTAGCCACGAGTAAGTGACGTGCAAGTCTGTCTGTGATTCATGTCTCAGGAATATTTGTTTTCCCTCGGCTACAGTCTGTACTGCCCAAAGGTCGGTTGACGTAAATGGACTCAGCTCAAGCTCTTTGACTAACTCGAGGTTGCTCTCATAGAGCATCATCCTTCCATTCGCCATCACCAGGAATCGTCCATCTTGCAGCGGAATCAAACGGGCCTCAGAGTCCCGAAGCTCGTCTCTAGACCGGCGTTGGACGGTCGGCCAAGTTTTAGTCCGCAACAGGCTGCCATCCTTTGCACTAATGAAGAACGCTTCGAGTTGGCGGGTCGCTGTACGCCAATTTGTCCCTTGTTGATTGGTATGGTAGACCACCACCAAATCTTTGGTCAGGAAGAGAATTTTAGTCGTGTCGTCTAATGCCTCGAGTTTTGCCGTACTAAAGTCCTTGAAGAAGGATCGGTTGGATTCGTCCAGTGCAGGTCTCCAGCCGACCTTTTTAAGATCGATGACCACGCTGGGGTCGAGAGGTAACCCAGCGGAGGCTGTCTTCTGACCGACACAGGCGGACAAGAACAGCAAGACAAAGAACACTGATAGCTCATTTGGCGATCGCATATTCTCCGATCCGGGGCGCCGCGACCTGGCCAGCGCCCCGGCAATATCCACTGAAAGACCGTCGGCCTCAACGAAGCCGAGGTATGTGGTACCTGACCATTATCAGCCGTAGCGGGGCTGGATTGCCAGCTCCCCACGTCAACGCTTGCGGCGGCGTATCGCAACCAGCGCCGGAACGACCAAAAGGACGTAAAGCAGAGCCGCGCCCGGGTGGTATTTAGGCGGCGCGTCGAGCAGCCCTACGCATTCCATGTCACAGGTACCACCATTATCTCCGCCACCATCGCCGGAGGCCGGCAAACCGAAAGGATCTGACACTCCGAAGTCACCGCTTCCCCCACGTGGGATCAGTGTAGGTGCAGGGCACCCTGGGCACCAGCCGGAGCCCGGTCCGTGGTCGCCGTTGTCCGGTGGAGCGGGAGGCGCCGCGAGGCTGGGCCCTAGTATCAAGGCCATCCAATCGAACTCGTCCCCCCCGAAACCTGAGCTGCCAGACCCTCCCGCGGACGTAGGACAAGGGCCGCTATTGCCCTTCTTCGTTAAAGCCGTCAGCCGGTCCTTGACCTTTTGGCTGTTGAATTCGTTCTTGAAGCTGTGCCCTTTGGCGACCGTCGTCATCTGTACGCCGGTCAATCTCGCCCTGAGGGTAGCGCCAAAATCCAAAATCCCACTACCCTTGAACACTACTGTATCTGAGCCCTTCGGCCGAAATAACTGTCCAGTAAAGAGATTTAGGCCAGGGGATAAATAGGTGAAGGACACGACATTCTTCGCTAAATCGGGATTGTTTCTCAGCACATTGGAGTCAGTCTGAGCGCCTCCACTGAAGCTCATGAGGTCGATGCCTCCGGGTTCATTCTTGTTTTGCTCCAATAAGCTTTGCAAATCTTGGCCGTTGCCTCCGCCCCCGAACCCGGCGCTCAGCAATCCGCCTAGCAAACCCATGCCGTTGTAAGGATACGTAGAGGCTGCAGACGGTATCCCAAGCGATGCGAAGGTTCCCTTATTGTCACCAACTCCGAAGATGAAAATCGTACACCTTAAGCCCAACGGATCAATCAAATTGCACGGCTGATTAAGCACATATGCATACTGGTTCCAAGTCTGGGGGTTCGTCGGGTTTGTCGCGTCCAATCCTGCCGGGTCTGGCTGCATGAATCTTCCCAGACGCGAAGAATAGCTTCGGAAAATTGCATAATCCAAACCGCTCTCCTGGTCCCGCTCGTAACCTGTGAACTTGTAGTTTTGCGGGCAGGTATTCGAAAAGGAAATTTCCCCGCCGAAAGCTGTGTAGTCGGCGCTGTAACAGACCGCACCGGCGCTGTTTGTAATTGCGCGCGTGCTTCCCAGTTGATCAGAGAAGTAGTAAAACACATTGCCGCTGGAATCGGCTCGGGCGACTCGCTTCCCATCGAAAAACATGTACTGATTCGTTAGAGTACCCGACAGATCGCTTTCGACCACCGTATCTCCCATGAAATTCCGCCAGTACAAGGTCCCATTCGACTTCTTGACGCGCAGGTTATTCCCGTCATAACTGTAAGAGACACCAGCAGCCGAGGCAAGATTTCCAGCCGCATCATACGTGTAGCTGTTTATTCCGTCCGCAGTCATGTTACCCGTGGCATCATAGTTGAAGCCCGTTCCTGTAAGACGATTGTTGGTGGCGGTTACACTTAACGACAAAGCTGAGCACTTGGTGACATTCACTGATAGCAAGTTGGCCCACCGATCATACCCAAAACTCTGGCCCCAACAATCAGGCCCTGAGGTAGCCTGACTTTGTGCTGAAATGACGCGATGAAGAGGATCATAGGCAAAGCTTTGCGTGCGACCTGTATCGAGGTTGTTAACAACCGACGTTATCTCTCCGTTATTTCCGGGAGATGCCGGGAATCCGGAAGTGAGATTCAATACTGAACCTGCGGTAGAGGTCGCCAATTGGTTATTTAGTTGAAGGCGATTGTTATAGGTATAGCTTTCGGTAATTCCAGGGAAGGTGCCAGTTTTTCCGTACACAAGACTGGCGAGCGTACCTTGGGGGGCATACACAACAGACGTGACATAATTGTGTCCCCCATCGTTTAAGGAGACTAGGCGCTTAGCATTACTATAGGCGGCGGTGAGAACTCGTCCACCGGGATAGGTCGTCGAAGCTAGTGAACCATCAAGATTGTAGGCGTAAGAAATATTCTTGCTCACGCCAGAAATGGTGTGCCGTTCCGTCACGATCTCACCCAAAAGGTTGTAGCTCCACGCTGATGAGCCTGACCCGTCGCTCATGCCCGTTAATCGTCCTTTGCCGTTCGTGATTGTTAGCCCGCCATAGGACGACTGGTCATAAAAATATTGCACCTGCGGGGTAGTGTCCGAGTAGGAGACAGAGGCAACGCGGTTCACTGCGTCGTAGGCATTGGTGGTAGTTATAGCGCGCGCATCGTTAACACGGCAAACCAAGCTTGGATCGCCGCTACAAAGCGTTCCGTCCACGTTCGTGTAATACAGTTGAGTTGTACCTGACTCAGGCACGATCCGGGAAGTCATGCGCGATAGAGCATCGTAAACAAAGGTGCGCGATTGACTTCCCTGCACGACCTGCGCTAAATCGCCAAGTAAGTTGTACGTGTAATATGTGACGGTTGGCGCTGTCAAACTTCCAGGATCAGCACCCCCACTCAGGGATGCGCCCGAAGCTGCCGCATTGAATGACACGGAGAACGTACCCGGCTGGGAAGTGGAGGAACCTGCAGAAAGTGAATAGTTCGTCCCAGAACCGGATTGCGTTGCGGTCAACGTCAACGCGCCCCCAGAAACGGTAATCGTGACGGGTGCTCCAGCCATCGCACTCTGTAAAGCCGTGGCGATCGAATTTACGGTGCTTCCCTGCCCATAGGCTACCGTGTACTGGGTTCCATTTACGGTCACCCAAACACTGCCAGAGTCGTATGTTGTGGAACCCGCGGTACCGCCAGTCATTCCAGTGGTCCAGACTCCGAAACCTGGCGAACCGCTCGGTGGCGGATGTAAATTAGATTGAGAACTTCCGGAAAGAGGATAGTTCGTATCGGAACCGCTTGTTCTGGCAATCACTGTCACGTTGCCAGAGCTATCCGCGGAGGCCGTGACGAGCGAACTACCGTTCACGTAGGAAGCCAGGGTCTGGGACAGCCCTACACTTGTGCTGCTTTGCCCAAAGGATGTCGAAGAAGGACTTCCCCCATTGACCGAAACCGACACGGACCCCTGGTCCCAAGTCCAAGAGCAAGCAGCTGGACAAAAATAGACCTGTTTTTCCGTCCCACTAACCGTAAAAGTTCCCTTGCCCGGGGTAGCAGCATTTAGTTTGCTTTGCTCGGCACCCGTGATCGTGACCGATCCCGTACCTGCCGTGGCCGCGATTTGAGGTTCATCCGCCTCGATAGTATTGCCAAAGCCGTTCACCCACACCTGGCGCTTCTTCCCTGAGGGGTCAATAGAAAGAGTAGGGTATCCCAGACCACACGTTGAAGGAGCACACTGTTGGGTCCCGACACCTCCGGCTGCACTGACGGTCGAGCCGTAAAAGGTCTGGGTAATGCTCGCGTCGGGATGTGTAACCTTAATTGCCCTGCCCATGCCATCATAGGAGTAGCTTCTCGAACCGTAGGTAGGATCCGAGGTACTACGGTACGGATTTGTCACGCTCTGGATCCGACCGGAGGTGTCATAGCTCGCAGCTACTGTAGTCTGTCCATCGGGATCAGTTACCAGCACGTTCGAAGTTGGCCGGCCGAAGAGATCCACGCTGGTTTGCTGATGAATACAACTCGTACAGCTTGAGGAGGGTGAAGTGCTGGTGATTGCCGCAAAGCTGTCGGCCTGAGTGGCACTGGAATATTGTGCCAAGCTCCATCCTCTACTTCCTCCAGATAGCGGAAGGTATTTGGTTGAGACACGGTCAACGGAATCGAAGTGAGTGTAGCTATCAGCGCCGTTCTGGTCCTTAACCGAGGCACGATTCCCCGAATGGAAGTAATAACCGTAGGTCGCACCAACGCCTGCTAGGGGACTGGTCACCTGGGTGAGAAATGCATTCGTCGGAGCCGGAGGGGTATACGTCGCCGGAGGGTTCGCCCCATTATCCGTGAAGAAGTTGTCCGTGTAGACAAAGGTTGTCGTATTGCCTTTCGTATCCTGTAACTGACGTGCATGGCCTGTAATGTCGTAGGTGTTGGTGGTTTCGAGACAACTGCTCGATGGGCATGAAGCTCCTGCGGCCAGCAGACGGTCCGTAACCGTGACATTTCCCCGCGTTGTGTTTGCGCTTCCGAAATTCGTGTCATCATGATGTACAACGCCCGTCGCTCCAACTGTGAGCAGCACAGTGCTGTCATACTTGTAGTTTGTTTGGCTTAACCACGCGCCGGAGCCATTGGACACCGTTACTGTCAGGGGGAGATTTAAGATATTTTTCGCTGTGTAAGACGGGGTAGTCACGTACGTCACGTCTGTCTTGCGATCTGGATTACCTGCCGAGGTGCCCACGTAATAGTTCCACTCTCTGATTTCGGTCACATTCGCTGACTGAGAGTTGTCGTAGCTATATTCCGTCCTGCTTGTCAACGTTGTTGCACCAATCGGCAACGACAATGTTTGCGTCATTTTTGTGATATACGAGGCCCCTGAGCAAGGCGACGGCGTGCATGCCTTTGAGAAATCATATGTCGTACCTCCAGTTTGGAGCAGATTGCCTGGGCCGGCTGTTCCGTTGTAGAAGCTGACTTGGCTCTGCCACGCGCCGTTGTTCATCGTAAACTGGTAAACCTGTTGGTCCCCGCTCGGTCTCGTTACCGTCACCTGGTCAGTACACCCGACTCCGCCCTGCGTACACGTAGTGACCACAGCGGCTGTATACGTCGACTGTCCTCCGCCTGATGTCCGCGTATTCACCCACCGATTGATGCTGCCATACGCATCGGAGAAGTTGGTGTGTTGGTAAGTTACGGTACCCCCGGTGGGCAAGCGCACACTCGACAAGAGACCGTAGGAATCGTAGCCAAAGCTGTAATAGGTGCCGTCGGGAAAATCTATTCGGGACACAACGGTGATGCTGCAGCTGGTGCATTCTGTCACTCCAAACTGACCAAAAGCCGTGGTAGCGGTTACACTCGTGGTTGTTACCTTGATCGCTGGCGCAGGGCTGGGATTTTGCGAGACTAATATGCTGTACGTTGTGACATTTCCACTCACCGAAGATGTGATTGGGGTTCGGCCAAGAGTGTCCGTTCCATTCCCGAAATAGTTTCCATTGGTGTCTTCGATGGAAGGAAACACTTGGGTCCCGTCTTTGCTAAATATCGTGGCCGATGTGAAATTAGTAACCGTCATGAAGTAGCCGGTCGCGTCATTCGCATATGCGCTAGCGCTACTTGTCCCTGTACCGGTGCAAATAGACGCCGACTTTGTGAAGGCAGGGAAGTTATGAAGTGTTCCAGATGGGTCCGTCCAGAAGAATGGCCCATATTGGGTGTAAGACTTTGTCGGATCTCCTGGAACGCAGTCTACAGTTGTCCCTCCCGGATTCACTGTACCCACGTCGGCTGAAGTAGCGAATCGCCAACCGCCTTGTGATGCACCTCCTTGGGGATTGAGCACATTTGTTGGCTGCCACACTTCGGAGCTGTTGACAACAGGATGCCAAATCCGACTGTCATACATCATCATCGCGGAAAATCCGTTTTTGCCGCGCTGGGGAGAGGAATACAACGGTACCTCGAGGTGGAGGTCGCCAGTGCCGAGGTCGATGAAACCAAGTTCTACTGGCGATGTGGTAGCGTAGACGGGATTACCAACGTCGTAGATATAACCCTGCGCTTCAGCTTTTACGCTGCATATACTTACGCAGAACACGGCTGTCACTATGAAGTCGACCTTCACCGTACGTCCCCATTTCATGGATTAGGGTCTCCTGGTAGACCGAAGTGGGCGATCAACTACACTGCCTATTTGGGCGTTAAATCACTGTTCTAACTCGAACTCAGAGTTCTGGATCCCGGTGTTCAAGCTGATCGATTGCAGCCTCAACATCCACGTAGTTTGCCCCGCAAACCTCTCGATAATGACGTGTGGTAAGAGCCTCCCTTGAATCGCGCGAAAGTCTCCGAAGAACAATTCATGTACATAGTGATCCTGCGTGCTTGTGGTCGGGTAGAAGACATCCTGAGTCTTAACGAGGTGGCAGGTATTAACCTCAAAAAACATATCTAGCAAACCTGGTTGGTTAGAAATGGCTGTTGACCCCCGATCAGACCTTACCGGTAGCCGTATCTGAATCCGATAGGCCGCCGCCCCATTGACCGTCGATAATCCATACTGAAGGGCTATCCGTGGGTCGTTTAGGAAGAAGGGTACTTTGGCTTCTGGAAATGTGACTGCCCCTGTAACCAGGGAATTATTCATCGCGGACTTGCGTACAGTTCCATCTGCTTTTTCTAAGGTTCCTTGCCCACGATTCACAATCCAGGATGTCTTTCCTTCTGGCAAGCTCGCATCGAGACGGAACTGATCGAGGCCACGAGCGCGAATGCTCGCTTCCCCATCAACCTCCTGAGCTCCCCAGTAGTAAGTAATATTTCCAGTAGCACTGATATCTTGAACCGTCGTAATAGCGCCCGTACCGCCAGTCTTCTCCAGACAAGAATTCAGTACGGTGATAGCTCTTGGATCTCTGCCGGGCGAATTTATGTTTTGGGCCGCGGAAAGAGTGCAACAGCCGAAGCACATGAGCACTACCTGCACTACGCGTCCGGAATGCAGATATCCTACCTTCACTCGTAACGAAACGCCTTCTGCTCTGTCTGGCATAGATCGAGACATGGCCACTGCTCCTCAAAGCACAAGATAGATGACTCATCGTTTAGCGATACAAGCAGATAAGAATGATCGGCGAGGACACTTCCAAACATTGCGTCTTTTTCGCTAGGACCGGCCCTTCCCCTAACATCGAGAGGTTTGTTATCGAGCGCTTCGAAACACTTGGCTGCACCTCCGTTGATACAAGGAGGGGGACACGGCGCAAAAGAGCAGCGACAGAATCGATTGCAATTTTTCTTTACGGAAGTATGGAGCTGTTGCATTGTCGAGACTCACTGCCAGTCAACCTGGGGCCCGACATCGAACAGCACTGTAAAACTAGAAGAAATTCTGGGGCTTTATAACTCATGTTATCCGCGTTGTCAAGAACAAAAATTCGTATTGTCAAAGCTCGTTAGAAATGTCCCCATCGGAAACTCATTAGAAATGTCCCCTTATTGTG
>Ga0099792_10000279_pt1 | contig 19805 bp, 14 predicted proteins | sample Rivendell_Oct201_8_FD_83780 | JGI IMG/M metagenome (GOLD analysis project Ga0099792, IMG submission 83780) | Vadose zone soil microbial communities from the Eel River Critical Zone Observatory, Northern California, USA -... | ecosystem: Environmental > Terrestrial > Soil > Vadose zone >...
AAGCCGGCGTCAAGGCGGGGAGCGATCATGTGCGGGCCAACCTTGCCGCGTTCTATATCAAAACCGTGGACGAACTGGCCGTGCTGCAGAACTCCGGCGGCCGGACGGTATCTCAAAACATCGCCGAGACCAATCGCCGCGGCATGGAGCTGGCCGTCGATGCGAACTGGACCGGCGGGTTCAGCGGCCGGCTCGCCTACACCTACATTCGCGCGGTCGTGGGACAGGCCTACGCCACCTGCATCGCGGCTCCATGCAATCCACTCGCGCACCCGGGAGGTCCCTTGCCCGCGAACTACAAGACGGTGAATGCGGGAAGCCACCTGCCGGCGGTGCCGATGAATTCCTTGTACGCGGGCCTCACGTGGAGCTACGCACCCTTGGGTTTTTCAACCACGCTGGAGACGCAAGGCCGAGCGCGCATTTATGTCGATGATCGGAATTCCGATGCCGCCGCGGGCTTCTGGGTCGCGAATCTGCGGGCCGGGTTCGAGCAAGAAACGAGACACTGGCGGTTCAGCGAATTCGCCCGCCTTGATAATCTTGCCGATCGAGCCTATGTGGGTTCTGTGATCGTCAATGAAACCAATTCCAGGTTTTTTGAGCCGGCGCCGGGCCGGACGGCGTACATTATGGTCAATGCGGCATTGCGAAATTGAGCAGGTTCACGTAGTGGTTCTGCTGCATCAAAACAATGAATGCTGTGCACCAAACAGCTTGAACCGCGTTGTACAGGGTAGGTCTTATTTTATGCGTTCTAAATGGCCGTGCAGGGGCGCGACCGGCAACCGAAGGTGAGAGTCATGAGTACTAGGGCCAAGGGCATTCTTCTGGCAACCGGCATTTTGGCGTCGATACTGATCGGCGCCGCGCCCGCCCTCGCGCAACATGGCGGCGGTGGCGGTCACGGTGGGGGTGGCGGCGGCGGTCACGCCTCGGGCGGAGGCGGCGGTCGCGCCTCGGGCGGAGGCGGGGGTCACTACTCGGGCGGAGGCGGGGGTCACTACTCGGGCGGAGGTGGGGGTCACTACTCCGGCGGAGGTCACTTCGGCGGCGGCGGTCCTCATTATACCGGGGTGAGTCACTATGCCGGCGGTGCAGGCTATTCCCACGGCTACGGCGGGGGATACCATGGTTCGGCCTACACAGGCTACCGAGGCGGCTACGGGGGCGCGTACGGGCATTCCGGCGCCTATTACGGGCATTCCGGCTACTACGGCGGGCGTGGGTACTCCACCGGCGCCTACTGGCGGGGCGGATATTGGCACGGCGGTTTCTGGCCGCGGTGCTACTACGGAGTAGGATTCTCCTGGTTCCTGCCGGTGCTGCCGCTGGCCTACGCGACCTATTGGTGGAGCGGCGTCCCGTACTACTACGCCAATGACGTGTACTACACCTACAACCCGGACTACGAAGGCTATGTGGCGACGGACCCGCCTCCCGTGACGGAGTCGGCCGCCCCAGCCGACGGCGCGGGGCCGGCCGCCGGCGCGCCGCCCAGCGACGGCGGGGCCGCCGGGGGTCAGATTTTCATGTACCCCAAGAACGGCCAGAGCGCCGAGCAGCAGGCCACCGACAAGGCCGAGTGCCAGCAATGGGCGCAGCAGCAGGCAGGGCAGGTGGCGCAAAACGGGTCGGATTATCAGCGCGCGATGACGGCGTGTGTCGAGGGGCGGGGGTATAGCGCGAGGTAGCTTTCGGTTACTTAATTAAAAAGCCGCGCATTGCGCGGCTTTTTTTTGCGGAAGGCAACGGTTACCCCCGGTGGAGGATCCGCATCCATCAGGAAATTTGCGAGATCACTTCCAACAATCGACGTTGGGGTTGGCGCCGCTACCGGAGGCTTGTTGTAGCCCAGTGGAATCAACCGTAAGAGTGGAACAGACATCTTGCGCTTGATCTCCGACCGCTGTGGCAACAATGGTGTACGGCGGCGCACCCAAAGTGATCGTGACGGTGTAGTAGCCGCTACCTACCGACATAGGGGTCGCCGGCGCCAGAGTCACAGTTGAGGTGGCCGGGGCGTAGCCCAGTTTAGCGGCCCCGTCGGTATAGGCGTTGTTGGTGTTGAAATAGCGCTCTTCTCGGCCAGCCAGATCGAGCAGCGCGGTCTTCGCCTCGGTGCGACGCGACTTACGGATCTGAGCGTTGTAGGCCGGTATGGCAATCGACGCCAGGATGGACATGATCACCACCGTGACCATGAGCTCGATCAAGGAAAATCCGCTCGAGGCGTGCCGCCCTGGACTGTTGGGCTTCGTCACGTTTTTATTTCTCATCGTCATCTTAGCTCAACCCAGGTCTTGCGAGTCACGGTGACGTTAGGCGGCATTTTGATCTGTACCGGCTGCACCGGCGGCTGTGCGGCCGCGGGAGGCACGATGGACTGACCGACCAGCCAGGTCGTGCCTTCGCGGGTGTTGACGACTGTCAAGGCGCCGGTTTCGTTGGTCGTCAGACCCACCATATTCGCAAGGTGATTGTTATTGACGAAGCCGCTCGTAAAGGACCCCGGCGTGCTCGAGCTCGAGCCTACGTCCGTGCTCGTGCTCGTGAATGTCCCGCCGGAGATCGGCGATATGAGATAGGTGACCCCGGTGTCGGTGCTGGAAGTGCAGGAAAGTACCGCGTTGTTGGCCGGTATGGTCGAGTTCACGGCGAGGCCCTGTTGATAGGGAGTCGGCGTCGAGACGATTTGCTCGTTAGTTCCCGGCAAATCGGCATACCACCCGAACTTTCCGCTGTTGCAGGTGGGACTACACTGTTCCCAGGTAATCGGGGTGTTGCTCGTGGTAACGATGGGAACGCTGGCTCCATTCAGGGTCGTTGTGGTGGCCGTATAGGTCTGCGCCTGAAGTTGTGCTCGCGTCAACGTATAGGGCGCCGACAACCCAGCTTGAGCCGGAGTGAGACTGGCGTTCGAGAAGGCAGAATTGGAATTCCAGGTGCCGAAGTTCCAGTCCCACACTCCGTACAGAGTTTGAGCGCCGGGGGCATAGGTAACCGGACTCGAAATGGAGAATTGCGTTCTTTGCCCGGTACCGAAGGACAGAATGAGCGCCGGCGAGGTGCCCGCGACCACGGCGGAGGCCAGAACGATCGGCGTTGTGATCGGTTGCGCCGCGCCGGCGGCTGAAACCGCTTGGAACAACGGGCCAGGGGTCACGCCCCATGCCGTGCCTGGACATACGGTTGTCGTGCTGGTAGGCGAGCAATTGGTCAGATCGAAACGCCACACATTGCCCTTCAGATCGCCGGCGTAAACGTAGTCGGTAATGTGATCGCCATCCAGGTCCGCCGAGGTGACGAACGCGATTCCATCGCAATTGGTGGAGCACGGGCTCGTCGTCGTGCCGGTGCCCGAGCCTGTGCTCAGATAGTAGAAAGTCGGCGAGGAGGCATAAGTGTCGCTCGGATCGATGGTCATCACGAAGATCCCGGCATCGCCGGTCACGCTGCCGTAACCGTTGCCGAATATCACGCCCCACTTGCCATTGTGGAATCGGCGGATCAGCGGCGTTCCGTAAGTGTTCCCCAGACTATTGCCGCACGTCGAAGTCGACGTGTCGCCGGCGCAGCTGATCGTGGCCGAACTCCATTCGCCTTTGACCAACGCCGCAGCGTTGCTCTCGCTGAACACGCTGGCGTTTGGATTCGACACACTCCCGCTGGGGTTGGTGATATCAAGGGCGTAAATGGAGGAGCCGCCCGCTCCCAGTCCACCCACGAGCCAGGTATGCCACACTCCGCCGTAGAAGAGATCGCCCGTGCCCGGAGGGGCATCGACGTAGAAATTATGGTTGTAGAGAGAATTCGAGTAATCCACGCCGGCGTCCGCCGGCTCGACGGCGGGGTCGGTGGAAAACTGGTGAATCGCCTGCAGTATCGCACCCGGCATATAAGCCAGAACCTCGGCGCCATCGTTGGGAGTGGCGATCCCCGTACTCGTGGCCGTGACGACGTTGCCGCTGGAGTCCTGCGACCCGCTCTCGAAGCCGTGTAGAAAACCATCGTTGGCGCCGACGTAAACCACGTTGAGACGTGATTGCTCGAGGGTTTGGAAGCTGGAATAGCTTTGACCGGTGTTTTCGAGCAGAGGGTCGGTTCCGATGTAGCGGTTCTTCCATTTCAGCCCGTAGGGGGATGTCGGTGGCCCGACCCAGGAGGGGCTCGAGTCGACGATATCGCCGAGCACGCCGCCGCGCGCGCGATAGAGACCGGCGCCGGTTTGGTCGATTTCGTTCGTGCGATCGCCGCGCAGATAGTTCAAGCGGTTGCCTTTGATCGGAGGCGAATCGCCCGCATCAAGCGCGCTCTGTTGGCTGGAGGTGATGCCGGCGCCCGACCATTCAAACGGGATGCCTGCGTTTCCAGGCGTTGCGACGGTGTCGTTCCCGTTCCAAGTCAGCATCACCCGGCCGGTACCGCCGGCGGTGGGCGATTGAGCCGTGATCGGGCCGGCAACTCCCGTGGTCTGGCAGGTCTTGGACGCGGCGACCCCGGTCAATACGCACTGAGCATCCCAATTAGCCAGGGAATTGATGGTGAGGACTCCGGCGGTGTCGACCAAGCCGTTCGCCGTCAAATTTCCCGTCCAGTCCGTCGGGTTGTAGTACGAGAAATAGATTTGCGCGCCGCCCTGAATTTTCGTCGCCAGCTGCTGGCTGACGGCGGCGGAGTTGGTCGACTGAGTGGCAGGTGCGGCCTTGAAACACATGATTTCGTGAATGTTGGTGCTGCCGCCGGACGATCCGGCGAAACCGAAATAGAGGCTGGCGGGCAGCGCGGGAATCGCGTTCGTCGCCGAGATGCTCCGATTTTTGATGATGCTGGTATATGCAGGGCTGCCGGAGAGGGCGTATGAGAGGCTGAGCAGCCCGTCTTGAGTAATCGTCAGATTGTAGAAGATCGGTACTGCGTTCGCGGAAGAACGGTCGTACACGCCGGCGCCCCATTCGCCGGCGATCTGTTTCGCGGGCAACACTGAAAACGCGCCGGGTATGGGTGCGTAGTCGTACAGGGCCGGACTCGGTTTGTTCACCTGCGTCGGATTCGAGGCGCCATCCGAGTAGTCCCAAACGCTGCCGGTTTTGCAGGTATTTCGAACCGCAGCCTGCTGCAGCGCCGTGGTGTTCAGCGTGCTGGTCGTGTAGTACTTGGGGTAGGTGGTGTTCAGGTAATTCCACGAGATATTGCCCGCTCCGCGCAAACCTATCCGCTGCGGCTGGTAGCCGTAGCCGAGTGCGGTGTTGTCTCCGCTTGCGGTGGGCATGGTATATCCGGATGGCAAGGTTGAAGCCGGCATGAGGCCGACTCCGTTCAAGAAGTTGCCGTATTCGTCTATCCCGAGCCCTATGTACGCACCCGCGAGTCCATCATACGGCGCATTGGCATTGGAGCAGGTATAGCCCAGGCTGCCGCCCCAGGAGCCGATGCCGTTCCATGTAGCTCCCAACGTTGGAGTGCTCGGAAATTGCGTGGCATCGATCAAATAGAAACTCATGCCGTCAGCGCCGTCTCCCCCGGCACCGCCTGAGTCGCCCCGATAGGTGACGGTCTTGAAAGTGATCTGTACGCCTTGGCCCGCGTTGAACGGGGTGGAGGAAACGATGGCACCGTTTTCGTTGTGCCCATAGGGGTAGCCGTTGGTGAAGCGCAGCGCACCGTATCCAACCCCGGCGGTGATTGGGTCGGACCACGTCGCCGTATGCGTAGTGGTGCTGCTGTCACTCTTCCCTCCCACGAGCACCGGATCGTGATCATGCTGTAGCTGATAATAGGTTGTAAGAACGCTCTTGCACGAGGGGATCAGCCCCGGAGTGACTCCCGGAATGCCCGTTCCGGCACCGGTGCCCGCAGTCAGGCAGGCTCCGTTGTAGTAGTACCAGGAGTTCACTGTGGCTGCCCCCGTGAAATCTTCGGTGGAAACCGTCTGTGTCTGTGCATGACCCAGACTGGAAAGCCCCACGGCCAGAATGGCCGCGGCAGTGATCAGGGGAAACTTCCTGTTCATTACAATGCTCCTGGGTTGCACACCAGGCAGCTGACCGCCACGGTGCTCTCGACAACTGCAATTGTGTCCGCGCTCAGGCCATAGCTGTAGGCGTCGACTTGGTAGAGTTCGCCGCTGCGGCCGTAGGAGCCCATGTCGGCGATATAAAAACGGGGCACGTCGTAGTAAACGTCGGCCGAAAGACAATTGTTTCCGGTGCATAACGCGCCATTGGCACCCATGCCGGTGGGCAGGTAGGACACGCCAATGGGTACAGCCCCCGCCCCCGGTATGGTCCACGGAACGCTCGCGGCGCTGATACCGTTGCTCGCCAAGGTGTTATTGCAAATCTGACCTTGGCCGGCATTGGCACTGACCAGAGCCACGCAGGCGACATCGGCGGACGCCGCGGCGTAGGCGCTGACGGCAACGGGAGCATTGCTCTGAGAGCCAAGCCACCACTCCGCGTATTGCAGGGTGCTGGCGGCGGCTTGCATGGCGCGTTGCTTCTCGCGCACATTGCCGGCGATTTTTTCCTGTATGCCGAAGCTGCGGAACATGCTGACCGCCATGATGGTGACGACCAGCAGCAGCAGCAGACTGGTTATCAGCACGACGCCGAGCTGTTTGGAGCGAGGATTATGCGGCTGCGCCATGTCTATAGTCCGGTTTGATTCATCACGGCAATGTTGCGTCGGAGCACGATGGTCGCGGGTTGGCCCTGCGGAGCGCCGGCAACGTACAAGGGATTGGCGAACGTCAGCGCGATTTGCAGCGAAATGACGTTGCTCCAGTTCGACGCCGCAGTGACCTGATCTGCGTTCTGGTAGGAATCGACATTGTTGCCGCTGCCGGTGGTATTGACTCCATACGTGACGCTCAAGTTTTCAACACCATTGATCAAGGGGTACAGAACACCGTTCTCGCGCGTACAGACCAGCTGGCCGACGCCCGCCGCATTTTTCACCACGCTAAACGTGTTTATGTAGGTGAGGATGGCGCCGGTACTCGACGTTCCCGTGCAAGTGAGGATGCCGTCGCTGCCGCTCGTGGTGTAACGCACGGTGATGCTGTCGCCCGCGCCCGGCACTGCCGCGTTGCTCGCGCCCGTCAGGGCCTGACCCGCCACCATCGCGGGGGTCGTGGCCGTGGCAGTGGTTGCCAGCATCGTCGATTGCGCGGAATTGCTGGTCGGATCGGGAAAGTAGCCCGCCATCTGGATCACATCGGTCATCATGGAGAGGGCCAATCGCTCGCTGTCCTGCAGCTGCGCCAACTGGTTCTGATTGCCGAATACGCGCCGATTATCCTGCACCAGGACCAGCAGCCCGCCCGCCAGGAACAGCCCGATCAGCAGGGCGATCATCAGCTCGATAAGCGTGAAGCCATCCTGCTCACTGCGCCGAAGTTCGCTCGTTCGTTGAATCGTGCGCATACGCTAGGGCACTACGTAGAGGGTGTAGGTGGGCGCCGCCATGGTGTTGCCCGCCGCTTGTGCGTTGACCGCCACGTTGCTCTCGCCCCACGTCAACTGGATCATGCAACTGACCGGGTTGTTCGTGGGGCAGCTGATCGTCCCAGTGGCGTTCGGCAATATTGCATTGACGGCCGCGACCCACGTTTGCACATCGTAAGCGGCCAAGGGGCCGGCGGCGCAGGCGTTGCTGCAGCCGGCGCCCGTCAGAGTCGCATCGGTGGCGACGGGAGCGGCGGTAGGGGTGAATTGATAGCTGAAGAGGGGCGGAAGCACGGACCAATAGTTGCGATTGGCATGCATGGCCGAGGCCATGCTCGAGGCCTGCAGCGCAGCCAGTGACCGCAGGGCCGAGGTACCGGTACTGGCGTAGGCCAAAGCCTGAAGTTTGGCGATGCCCAGCATGCCGATGCCGATGATGACCAGTGCCACCAGGACCTCGACCAGGCTGAAGCCTCCTGCGCTGCTGCGCGCTGTGGCAACCGCGAAATGCGAAGTCTGCTTCATAGGCAGGTCCCCCCCGGAGTGTCCCCATTGTAGTGTTGTATCTCCATGAGCCCGGCCAGGCCTACGGACAGACATCGGGTATAGGAAGTGACCTCGGGTACGGTCTGCAGCGTAATAATCAGCGTGCCGTTGGCCACCGGCGTGAACCCCTCGCGATTGAACGTCAACACGGAGAGATTGGGGGTGGCAACAAACGTATCGCTGCCTGAAAACGCAGCCTGCACCCGCAGCACGGTCTCGCCGGCATCGACCACGCCATTGCCGTTCGGATCGGAAAAGACGATCCAACCCTTTTGCCAGGCCAGGCCGACGGTGCAGGTGTGGGCATCGTTCGACACGCAGACACTTACGCTCTGACCCTCTTTGATCGCCTCCGCGCGAGCGTACTGCAGGTCGCCGAGCAGGCCGTTGCCTTCGCTGGCGATGCGATTCGCGTTGGTTACATATCGAAAGGAGGGAGCGGCAATCGCCACGAGAATAGCGACGATGCTCATCGCGGTGATCAATTCGATCATGTTGTAGCCGCGGCTGGCTCGCCGCCACGCTGGATTTGCGAAGCACTTATCGGAAAGCATCCCACTCATGGGCGGCAAGGTTAAACGTGTAAACTTGCTCCAACCTGACGGCGCGAGTTCCGCGACGCACAAAATGAGACGCAGTTCACAAAAAAGTCAGCAGGGTCATGACAGACCACACTGAAAGTTGCTTTCAGGGGAACACCACCACCACCCGGGTTCCTGCCTCATTCGCCCCGGCCTCGATGGACACCGACGCGCCGTAGAGACGCGCGATTTCATCCACTATCGCCAGCCCCAACCCGCTGCCGTGCCCGAGTGAATTCGGCAATCGATAGAACCTCTGCCGCACTCGCTGGCGCTCATTCTCCGGGATACCGAGGCCGGTATCCTCTACCGCGAGGAAGGGTTTCCCGTTCTGCACCCCGGCGCTCGCCGTGACGCTGCCCCCGGCCGGCGTGTATTTCAAGGCGTTGTCGACCAGATTGCTCAATAGATCGTCGAGCAGCGACGGATCGGCATGAATCCTGACCGGCTGCGCCTCGACTCCCAAGTCGATATTGGCTTGCAGGGCGCGATCGAAGAATTTGGCCACCACCTCGCCAACGATGGCGTTCAAATCCACCGGCTCGTTCTTTGCCGCGATGTTCGCGGCGGGGTCGGCCCGCGCCAGGGTCAGCAATTGATTGGCAGAGTGCGCCAATTGCCGTATTCCTTCTTGCAGCGTCAACAAACGCCCCTTGATCGGCAGGGCCGCAGGTTCGGCGGCCAGCAGATCCAGTTGAGCCTGCATTCCGGTGATCGGGGTGCGCAATTGGTGTGCGGTGTTGGCGATGAACTGCTGTTGAGACTGCACGGCGGTGCGCAACATCGCGAACAAACGATTCAGCGTAACCACCACAGGGGCGATTTCACGCGGCACCGAGGATTCTACTATTGGACGTAGGTCGAGCGGCGAGCGGTCGGCGATTTCAGCGCGCAGCCTCTTCACGGGGCGCAACCCCAGCTGTATGCCAACCCACACCAGCACCAGCGTTACGTCCAGCTGTACGAAGTCCCAGAGGAGAGTACTCATGAACCCGAAGCGGGCAGCCGGTTCGTTGGCCGGCCGCGCATCGGCATCCGCAACCGTAACCAGGACGACACCAGCTCGGGTGTCGAATCGTGTGGTGAGGGTGCGCAGGCTACGGTGATCAACCTGCGACATGGCAAGGAGTTGGCTGGTCTCGTTGTTCATTGCGACGGCCGGCAATTGCGGATCACCGGCGAGCAAACGGCCCTGGCCGTCGCGCAACGCGTACTTGATCGAGTCGGTCGGCGGCAGAGGGGGATCGACTTGCGCGCCGGCGTCGACCGCCACTCGACCGTCCTTGATCGACACGTGCGCCATCAAGGCGTTTGCGGCCTCTTTCAGCCGGCGATCGCTGCTGATCACGCCGGGCGCAACGCTGTTGAAGTAATGTACCAGCGCGCCGCAGAGCGCCAACACCATGAGCGGGACCGCCAGCCAAAATATCAATTGACGGCTGATGGACGAAGTCACACGGGTTTTGCTTCTTCGAGGCGGTAACCCAGGCCCCGCAAGCTGCGGACGATGGCGGCGGTACCGAGCTTGGCCCGCAATCGCGAGATATGGACTTCCACTGCGTTCGGTGTGATGTCGTGGTCGGGACTCGTCACCGCTTGCTGAATGCGTTCCTTGGAGACGATCAATCCGGTGCGTCGCACCAGACATTCGAGCACCAACCATTCGCGTGCCGTCAATTCGACTTCGGCCTCGTCGATGCACAGCCGCTTGCCCACGAGATCGACACTCATGCGATTGAGTTTGATGATGCCGCTCGCCGCGCCATTGGCGCGCCGCATCAACGCGCGACAGCGTGCGGCCAACTCGGCGGCTTCGAAGGGTTTGCTCAAGAAATCGTCGGCGCCGAGATCCAGCGCCTTGACCTTGTCGGTGAGGGTGCAGCGGGCGGTGAGAATCAATGTAGGCAGTGCCTTGCCGGCGCTGCGCAGGCGGCGCACCAGGGTCAGGCCGTCGGCGCCCGGCAACCCGACGTCGATCACGGCCATTGCGAATTCCTCGTTCACGAGCGCGGCCTGGGCGGCCTCGGCGCTGGTGACCCGGTGCACTGAATAGTGAGCCGCGGCTAGACCGCGCGTGATGGCGTCGGCGACGATGTCATCGTCTTCTACTATTAGGAGCCGCACGGGCCATTACTCTTACGTTTCCGCGGAAACGTCGGAACGACCGACCAGTGGATGGACTAGCGTTCCCGCGGAGACGTAACCCGTCGCCGGGCTGATACGGAATCCGATCATCTTCTCCGTCTTCATCATTTAGAGATCACCGACGGCTTGGTTCTCCGGATCGGGCTCCTCCCGGTCGGGGCCGAACGTGGTGCGACGCGGCGGCACCAAGGCGCGCAATTTCGCCTCGTAGGCCTTCGCGAAAGTCTCGGCGAATAAATGCGGGAAGCCGTCCGCGGGGCGTTGCGCAAGGCCCGTGAACATCTCGGCATAGAGATCCCAATACTTCGCCTTGTTCTGAGAGCCGAAGACGCCGCGCTTGGTGGCTCGGTCAAAACGTTCCTCCAATTCCTTTGGATCGACGCGCCCAAGAAACTCTTCGAATGCGGCGCGCGTGGCGGTGAGAGTCGCAGTATTCTGCGCCTTGAGCTCACGGAAGTTTTGACGAATCGTTTCGACGGACCCCGCGCGCGTCGACAAGGTGGTCAACAGACGGACCAGTGCTTCGTCGACTCCCCGTGAAAAATTCAGAGGCGACTCCGGACCGTCGTTGGCCGGCGCCGAAATACGGAAGCGGTTACGGAATTCGTTGCGGCTCTGATTGAGGTCCATCAAGCCGAGGACGGCTTCGCGCAGCAACTGGCCTGCAAGCTGCAGCGCTGCGCCGCGGGCCTCGGTCGTGATGGCGCTCGGCTCGATGCCGGCGCCCCGGCAGAAGGCCGTCAACCCCACGTCGAAATCGCCCTCGAAGAGAACGGGATTTTGCGGTCGCGCCGGGGGTATGGGTATGCCCGGGGGTATGGGTATGCCGCGATCGGCCTTGAAGCCTTCCACGGTGAGCGGGCGGGTCATCATGTGCCAGGGGGTGCCGGCGGCATCCGCCTCCGGCTCGAGCCGAGGCTGCGGTAGGGGTTCCGCGCGGCCGGGCACGGCCTGGCCATAGGCGTCGCGCGGCCGGACCCCGGAATCGCCCATCGAGAGGTCGCTGGGCTCCAAGAGCTGGCTCAGGTCCAGATCCTCGCCCAAGTCATTGGCGGTGGATTTCTTGACTGAGGAGGATGGCGACCGCCCGTCGTAGGCCACGATGGCGCTTTCTTCGGGCGGAAAATCATTGCTCCTGTCGATGCTGACCAGCAGCTCGTACTCGCCCAGGCGGATGTAATCGCCCTCTTTCAGCACATAGTCGTGGAACTTGCCCAGGGGCACCTGGGCGCCATTGACGTAAGTGCCGTTGGAACTGGTATCGACCAGGACGTAGGTTCCGGCCCGGAAATCGACTCGGACGTGTTTGCCCGAGAGGTAACGCTCCGGGTCGGGTAGAATCCACTCATTGTCAGTCGAACGCCCGATGGTGCCGCCATGCACGCCGAACACCTTGGTGGATTTCTCGCCGAGGCGGGTTGCATGTTCGCTGACAACGCGTAAGCGCAAGGCCATATTCAATCCCTCCCACGGGTCGACAGGTTTGCGCTAAGTGCCCGTATAATATGGTGAAATACTAACAATGCTTGGAGCCTTCTAAATGGCCGCGAGTCACATTTTTAAAGTTCAGTTCGTAAATCAAGGCAAGGTTTACGAAATCTACGCCAGGAAAGTGAGTCACGGCAGCCTATTTGGCTTCATCGAAGTCGAGGAACTGGTCTTCGGCGAGCGAACCACCGTGGTGGTGGACCCCGCCGAGGAGAAGATAAAGGCCGAGTTCAACGATGTAAAGCGCACCTACTTGCCCATGCATTCGGTGCTGCGCATCGACGAAGTCAAAAAGCAGGGTGTCAGCAAGATCGTGGCCCTGGAAGGCTCGAACGTCGCTCAATTTCCCGTTCCCATCTACACCCCCGGCGGAGATTCCAACGCCCGCAAATAGTGGTATGCCCGCCAAGATGATTCATGTTTAGCCTTTTCGGCGCACCGGCGCTGTCGCCATTTCGTCTGGATCACGCCTTGCGCGCGCTGCAGGCCGAGGACGAGCGTGTCACGGCGCTCAGCTGCCGCTGGCTGCACTTCGTCGATGAGTCGCGGCCTCTGGCCGAGGCCGAACTCGGTTTGCTCGGAAAGCTGTTGACCTACGGGCCGCGAACAGAACTCCACGAGGAGCGGGGTCAGCGGGTACTGGTCACGCCGCGCGTCGGTACCGAATCACCTTGGTCCAGCAAGGCAACTGACATCGTGCATGTCTGCGGTCTCGACGCCGTCAGGCGTGTGGAGCGCGGCACGGTGTATTTCATTCGAGCCACCGCAGCCTTGGATGAGGCGGAGCTTCGGCGGCTGGCGGCTCATTTGCACGACCGCATGACCGAGTCGATCTGGACCGAGTCGATCGATCCGCAGGGTCTATTTCACGGTGCTGCGGCGCGGCCGCTGCGGATCGTGAACCTGGGGAGGGACGGTCGCGCGGCGCTGGCGCGCGCCAATCGCGATTGGGGGCTGGCGCTGTCGGACGACGAGATCGATTACCTGCTCGCCGCGTTCCGTGAACTGAAGCGGGACCCCACCGATGTCGAGCTCATGATGTTCGCGCAGGCGAACTCGGAGCATTGCCGGCACAAGATATTCAACGCCGGGTTCATCGTCGACGGCATCGCGATGCCCATGTCCTTGTTTGCGATGATTCGCGCCACTTACGCGCGCAATTCCGCCGGAGTGCTCTCCGCCTATCGCGACAACGCCGCCGTCATCGAGGGCGCAACCGCCACACGGTTCTTTCCGGATCCCTGGACGCATCGGTATGCAGGCACACGCGAGCCCGTCGATATATTGATGAAGGTCGAGACCCACAATCATCCGACCGCGATTTCTCCTTTCCCGGGAGCCGCGACGGGTGCGGGCGGCGAAATTCGGGACGAGGGCGCGACGGGAATCGGCGCCAAGCCCAAAGCCGGTCTGACCGGTTACTCGGTATCGAACCTGAAAATTCCCGGCATGCTGCAGGCTTGGGAGGGCGACTTCGGCAAGCCGGAGCGAATCGCCTCCGCGCTCGACATCATGATTGCCGCGCCCTTGGGGGCAGCCGCCTTCAACAACGAATTCGGGCGCCCGAACATCTGCGGGTATTTTCGGACCTTCGAACAGCAGGGGCTGGAATCCGGCCGCACGGTGATTCGCGGTTACCACAAGCCCATCATGATCGCCGGCGGCCTTGGCAATGTGCGCAGGCCCGACGTGGAAAAGAAGGAGGTCGTGGTCGGCGCGCCGTTGATAGTTCTCGGCGGGCCGTCGATGTTGATCGGCCTCGGCGGCGGAGCGGCCTCATCCGTCGGCAGCGGGCAGAGCTCGTCCGATCTGGATTTCGCCTCGGTGCAACGCGGCAACGCCGAAATGGAGCGCCGCGCACAGGAAGTCATCGACCGCTGCTGGGCCATGGGGGATGCGAATCCGATTTTGTTGATTCATGACGTCGGCGCAGGCGGGCTGTCGAACGCGCTGCCCGAGGCGATTGCGCACAGTCGGCGCGGCGGGCGCATCGACTTGCGCAAGATCCCGAGTGCCGAGTCCGAATTGTCGCCGATGGAGATCTGGTGCAACGAAGCCCAGGAGCGCTATGTATTGGCCCTGGTTCCGGGAAGCGTGGCGCTGTTCGCGGCTCTGTGCGAACGCGAGCGGTGCCCATACGCCGTGGTGGGCGAGGTCACCGGCGAAGGCCGCCTGCTCGTCACCGATCCACTGTCGTCCGCCACGCCGGTCGATATGCCGATCGAGGTATTGCTGGGCAAACCGCCTCGCATGACCCGCGATGTGCGAACCAGGAACAAAACCGCAGCGGGACTCTCGACTGCCGGAACGACCATCGGCGAGTCTCTGGATCGTTTGCTCTGTCTGCCGACGATTGCCGATAAGTCGTTCCTGATCACCATCGGCGATCGCAGCGTCGGCGGAATGATCAGCCGCGACCAGATGGTGGGACCCTGGCAGGTGCCCGTCGCCGACGTCGCCGTGACCTTGAATAGCTACGACGGCTATGGCGGCGAAGCCATGGCCATGGGCGAACGGACGCCGGCGGCGGTGTTGAATGCGCCCGCCTCCGGACGATTGGCCGTGGCTGAAGCGATCACCAATATTCTCGCGGCGGACGTTCACAGCCTCACCGATATTCGCCTGTCCGCCAATTGGATGGCAGCCTGCGGCGAGCCGGGCGAGGACGCGGACCTCTACGCCACGGTGCGGGCGGTGGGTGTGGAGCTGTGCGCCTCGTTGGGGATCACCATCCCGGTGGGTAAGGACTCCTTGTCCATGCGAACCGCGTGGCGGGACGCCGCGGGCGATCATTCGGTGGTCGCGCCGATCTCACTGATCATCTCGGCGTTTGCGCCGGTGCGAGATGTGCGCGCGACCTTGACGCCGCAATTGGATTTGTCGCAACCGTCGCGCTTGTTATTGATCGATCTGGGCGGAGGCAAGAACCGCCTGGGAGGATCATGCTGGGCTCAAGTTCACACGAAGAGCGGCGGCGAGCCGGCGGATCTCGATAGTCCCGATCTCCTGCTCGCGCTGTTCGCCGCGATAGTTGAGTTGAAGAATCGAGGACTGATCCTCGCTTATCATGACCGTTCCGACGGCGGCGTGCTGCTCACGTTGCTGGAAATGGCCTTCGCCGGCCACTGCGGACTGGCGATCGATCTAGGGGCTCCGGCGGACCCCATTGCCGCATGCTTTGCGGAGGAGTTGGGCGCGGTGCTGCAAGTGTCCGCGGCCCGCGCGTCCGAGGCAGAGGAGGTGCTGGCGCACCATGGCTTGGCAGCGATGACCCGGGATATCGGCGAGCCGCTGGCCGGAGCCGACGTGCGGGTGCACATCGATGGCCGTACCGTCTACTCCGCCTCGCGTCTCGATCTGCATCGGCGCTGGAGCGAAGTGTCGTTCCGCATTCAGGAGATGCGCGACAATCCTGATTGCGCGCGCGAGGAGTTTTCGCGCCTGACGGATGCGGCCGATCCAGGCCTGCATGCTAGCCTCCGCTACGATCCCAGCGACGATGTCGCGGGACCCTTCATCTCGAGCGGCGTGCGGCCTGCGGTCGCCATTCTGCGCGAGCAAGGCGTCAACAGTCAGACCGAGATGGCCGCCGTGTTCACGCGCGCGGGATTCGATGCCTACGACGTCCACATGACCGACATCCTGAGCGGTCGCGTTCGCTTGGGACGATTCCACGGTCTGGTCGCCTGCGGCGGCTTTTCGTACGGCGATGTCTTGGGCGCCGGCGAAGGATGGGCGAAGTCGATCCTGTTCAACAGCTTGGCCCGCGAGGAATTTGCGGCATTCTTCGCCCGCGACGCCACGTTTTCCCTGGGAGTCTGCAACGGCTGTCAAATGTTCTCGGCGCTCAAGGAGCTGATACCCGGGGCGGAAGCTTGGCCGCGCTTCGTGCGCAATCGATCGGAGCAGTACGAGGCGCGCTTGACGCTGGTGCGCGTTCCGCCGTCGCAGTCGGTGCTGACGGCAGGCATGCAGGGCTCGGTGCTGCCCATCGTAGTCGCCCATGGCGAGGGTCAGGCCGAGTTCGATTCAGGGTCGAGTGCGGCGAGTCTGACCGCCCGGGGCTTGGTCACCTTGCAGTACGTGGACAATCGCGAGCGGCCGACGCAGCAGTATCCTTTCAATCCGAACGGCTCGGAGCTGGGTCTCGCCGGACTCTGCAGCGCCGACGGCCGCCACACCTCATTCATGCCGCATCCGGAACGAGTGTTTCGTACGGTGCAAAACTCCTGGTCGCCGAAGGAGTGGTCGGAGGACGGCGGCTGGATGCGGCTGTTCCGCAACGCGCGGGTGTTCGTGGGCTAGCTCACTTCGACCTGGGTGGGAGCGACGTACTTGCGGAAGGTCATCGCCTGCAGCAGGCGCGCCTTGCGCACGAAGGTTTGATACAGCAGATCGCGCATGACTTCCAACAGGATGCCGGCGCGCTCCGAATTGATGTCCGGCTGATGCGGCCAGGGATCGGTGTCGCTGCCGAACAGCACCGCGCGCAGGGCAGAAAAAGTCTCATCGTCGAGTTCAGCCAGGGTGCGAATTTCCTGCAGCTTATCGAACATCTCCAGCTTGCCGCGCTCGCCGAGCTCGCGGAACAGCGATTGGGCGGTGCGCCGGCTCATGGCCCCGAAGGCGTTGAAGCACCCCGCCGAGTAGCAATTGAGCGCCTCTTTGAACAGTCCCTCCGCTTCCTCCGGAAGATACGTCAGCGGAAAATTCTCGCGCGCGCGCTCGATTTCCGTGTAATTCGCGGCGAGCTCCACCCGCAAGGGCGTATAGGCCTTGACGAAGAATTTGAGGAAAACCGGCTCGATGCAGGTATCACAGCTGAACACGATGCCGACGTGCTTGGGCTTGCGGCGGGCGAGGTCCTCGAATTTCGGGACGGCCACCGCCGTGAGATGAGTCAGCGTCTGGCAGTGGGGGCAGGTGAGGGCGATGCCCTGATATTCGACGTGCAGTTCGTCTTGCGGCGTGATGTACATGGTGCGTCTCACCCTGTGAGTGGCTTGTAGCGTATTCGGTGCGGCTGAGCGGCATCTTCGCCTTTGCGTTTCCGGTAATCCTCAACATACTCCTGGTAGTTGCCTTCGAACCAGACCACTTGGGAGTCACCTTCGAAGGCGAGGATATGTGTTGCAATGCGATCGAGGAACCAGCGATCGTGCGAAATGACCACGGCGCAGCCCGGGAAGGCCACCAAGGCGTCCTCGAGGGCGCGCAGAGTTTCGATATCCAGATCATTGGTCGGTTCGTCGAGCAGCAAGACGTTGCCGCCCGCCTTCAATACCTTCGCCAGGTGCACGCGATTGCGTTCGCCGCCGGAAAGATCGCCGATCACCTGTTGCTGTTGTACGCCCTTGAAATTGAACCGTCCTACGTAGCCTCGGGATGATGTCTCGTAATTGCCGACCTTGATGAGATCGAGGCCGCCGGAAATCTCCTGCCACACCGTGTTCTTGTCGTTGAGCGCCTGGCGCGACTGATCGACGTAGGCGAGCTTCACGCTGGGACCCAAACGGATCTCGCCGCCGTCGGGTTTTTCCGCACCGGAAAGCATGCGGAACAGCGTGGTCTTGCCGGCGCCGTTGGGTCCGATGATGCCGACGATTCCGCCCGCGGGCAGGCTGAAGCTCAAGGAGTCGATCAGCAGCCGGTCGCCATAGCCCTTGCGCACGTTCTTGCACTCGATGACCAGATCCCCCAGGCGGTCCCCGGGCGGGATGTAGATTTCGTTGGTCTCATTGCGCTTCTGGAATTCCTGCGACGCCAGTTCTTCGTAGCGCTGCAAACGCGCCTTGGATTTTGCCTGGCGCGCCTTCGGATTGGTGCGCACCCATTCCAATTCGCGCTTGAGGGTTTTCGCGAGCGCGTCCTGCTGGCGTTCCTCTTGCGCCAGGCGCTGCTCCTTTTGTTCCAGCCAGGAGGAGTAATTGCCTTGCCACGGGATTCCATGGCCGCGGTCGAGCTCCAGAATCCACTCGGCCACATTGTCGAGGAAATAGCGATCGTGGGTGACCGCGATCACCGTGCTCGGGTACTCCTCGAGGAAGTGCTCGAGCCACGCCACCGACTCGGCGTCCAAATGGTTGGTCGGCTCATCGAGCAGCAGCATGTCGGGCTTCGACAGCAGCAAGCGGCACAGGGCCACGCGGCGCTTCTCGCCGCCGGACAGCTTGCCCACCACCGCGTCCCACGGCGGCAGGCGCAGCGAATCGGCCGCAATTTCGAGCTTGCGTTCCAGCTCCCAGCCGCCGACCGCATCGATTTTGTCCTGCATCTTGGCCTGCTCTTCCAGAGCCTTATTCATTTCATCGTCCGACATCGGCTCGGCGAATCGATCGCTGATGGCATTGAAACGGTCGATCAGGCCCTGCACGTCGCCGACCCCTTCGCCGACCACTTCGCGAACGGTTTTGGCCTCATCGAGGAGGGGTTCTTGGGGCAGGTAGCCTACTTTGATGCCCGCCTGCGCGCGCGCCTCACCCTCGATATCCTTGTCGACCCCGGACATGATTTTCAGCAACGTGGACTTGCCGGACCCGTTCAAACCCAGCACGCCGATTTTGGCCCCGGGGAAAAAACTCAAGGAAATATCGCGCAATATAATGCGCTTGGGCGGCACGACCTTGCCAACCCGGTTCATGGTGTAAATGAACTGAGCCATCTTGAGCCTTTTGAATGTATCGCTCGAACGCGCGGGGGATCGGGTTGAATTATCCGCGACTCCCCCGGGGTTGTCACGCCATTGGCGGGCGCGAATCGCGTTTCTCGGGGCGGACTCGCTAGGGAACCCTGGACGAATCGGCTACAATTATCGGCTATCTCAAAGGAGACTTAGGTTCATGTTCACCGCCCAAATGACGATCGCCGGCTTCGACCCTGAACTCGCGAAGGCGATCGCGGACGAACGCAATCGTCAGGAAGATCATATCGAGCTCATCGCCTCGGAGAACTATGCAAGTCCGCGGGTGCTCGAGGCCCAAGGGTCGGTGCTCACCAACAAGTACGCCGAAGGCTACCCCGGCAAGCGCTACTACGGGGGCTGTGAATTCGTCGACGTCGCCGAAGCCTTGGCCATCGATCGGGCGAAGCAGCTGTTCGGCGCCGCCTATGCCAATGTGCAGCCGCATTCCGGCAGCCAGGCGAATGCCGCCGTGTACCTGGCCCTGCTCAATCCGGGGGACACCATTCTCGGCATGAGCCTCGATCACGGCGGCCACTTGACGCATGGCGCCAAAGTGAATTTTTCGGGCAAGCTGTTCAAAGCCGTTCAATACGGCATCAAAGCCGACACCGGTGAAATCGACTACGACCAAGTGGAGAGCCTTGCGAAAGAGCATCGCCCCAAGGTGGTCGTGGCCGGGTTTTCGGCGTATTCGCGCGTCATCGACTGGGCGCGGTTCCGCGCCATCGCCGATTCGGTGGGCGCCTATTTCTTCGTGGACATGGCCCACGTCGCGGGCCTCGTGGCCACGGGCATCTATCCGAACCCGGTGCCGTTCGCCGATGTGGTGACGACGACGACCCACAAGACTTTGCGCGGCCCGCGCGGCGGTTTGATCCTGGCGCGGCCGCACGCCGACCTGCACAAGAAGTTCAA
>Ga0099792_10000283_pt1 | contig 19728 bp, 17 predicted proteins | sample Rivendell_Oct201_8_FD_83780 | JGI IMG/M metagenome (GOLD analysis project Ga0099792, IMG submission 83780) | Vadose zone soil microbial communities from the Eel River Critical Zone Observatory, Northern California, USA -... | ecosystem: Environmental > Terrestrial > Soil > Vadose zone >...
TGAAGTGGTGCCGCTACGCAAGATCATCTCGGACGAGATGATCCTCCGGTATGGCGCTATGCAGATCGATGTGTTCGCGCTGCTCGCGGAGGCGCGGCAGCGGATCAATGCCAGCGTAGCGGCGATCGAAGCGCGGCGTGAATTCTGGCTCGCCCATACCGATCTCGGCGTGGCTGTGCTCGGCGGCGGTATGTCCGGTACTAGCGAAACATCCAGAACGGTGGCGGCTGGCACTGCCGAGCCGGGTGGCCGTCACTGACTGTCAGGGAGAATGACCATGATGTCACGGAGAGGATTCGTTGGATCGGCGGCCGTGCTCGCCGGCGCGAGCCTCGTGAGCGGGCGAGCCCAGGCGGCGAGTATCCCGGAGGCGCCGACCACGACGACCAATACCATGCAGCCGCCGATCGCCGCGTCAGGCGGACAGAATTATCAGCCGGTGGTGACCCTCAACGGCTGGACGCTGCCGTGGCGCATGAATGGCGACTGGAAGGAATTCCACCTCGTCGCCGAGCCGGTTGTGCGTGAATTCGCACCCGGAATGAAAGCGCATCTGTGGGGCTACAACGGTCAGTCGCCAGGCCCGACCATCGAAGCTGTTGAAGGGGACAAGGTTCGTATCTTCGTCAGCAACAAGTTGCCTGAGCACACCACCGTTCACTGGCACGGCATGCTCCTCCCTAACGGGATGGATGGCGTCGGCGGTGTCACGCAGCCACACATCGATCCCGGCAAGACCTTCGTCTATGAGTTCGTGCTGACGAAGAGCGGCACCTTCATGTACCACCCGCACTCGGACGAGATGGTCCAGATGGCGATGGGCATGATGGGAATGTTTGTCGTCCATCCACGCGAGCCTGCATTCCGGCGCGTCGATCGTGATTTCGTCTTCATCATGGCGAGCTATCTCATCGATCCTGGCACATATCTGCCCAAGGTCAATGAAATGACCGACTTCAACATGTGGACCTGGAACAGCCGCGTATTTCCCGGCATCGACTCCATGCCGGTGCGCCTCGGCGATCGCGTGCGGGTTCGGATGGGAAATCTCACGATGACCAACCATCCGATTCATCTCCATGGTCACCATTTTGCGGTGAGCTGCACAGACGGCGGCTGGGTACCGGAGACAGCGCAGTGGCCCGAGGCCACCACCGACGTCCCCGTTGGGGTGGTCCGGGCGATCGACTTCAAGGCTGATGCGCCTGGCGACTGGGCGTTCCATTGCCACAAGTCACATCACACGATGAACGCCATGGGGCACGATGTGAAGAATTTGATCGGGGTGCAAATGCGAGACCTGTCCAGAGTCATCAGTAAGCTCGTCCCGGATTTCCACGCCATGGGCTCGGCTGGAATGGCCGACATGGGATCGATGGAGCATCCCATGCCGGATAACACGCTGCCGATGATGACCGGCTTCGGCCAGTTTGGGCCGATCGAAATGGGGGGAATGTTCACGTTGGTGAAGATCCGTGAAGGGCTTGCAGCCGGCGACTACACAGATCCTGAGCCCTACAAGCACCCCGCTGGAACGGTGGCTTATGAGGTGGAGAGCCCGGCTCCAACTCCAGCGCGCGCCGGCAACCGCAACCCTTCCTCTACATCCGCGCCCAAGGCGGTCAGGCCAACGGGCAAGAGCAACCACAGTGGCCACTAACACAGGAGACAGCCATGAGGCGAAGTTTGATTCTCACATCAGCCGGAGCGCTGCTATTCGGTGCAGCGAGTTCCTTCTTGACCGGTGTTATTGCTCCAGTGCCGGGACTGGCGCACGAGGGCCACGACCATGGCGCCTTTTCTGCCGGGGAGCCTGGCGATCCAAAAAAGCCGGCCCGCGTTATCAAAGTGAGGATGCGTGAGGAGGGGAACAAGAAGTTCTTTGAGCCTGCGCGCATTGAAGTACGCCGCGGGGAACAGATCCGGTTTGCTCTGCAAAACGACGGCGGCGGACCCCATGAATTTGTCCTTGCGACGGCTGCTGAAAATCGCAAGCACGCGGACGAGATGAAGAAACTCCCAGAAATGGAGCATGATGATCCCAACGCAAGGCGGGTTCAAGCATCCACGGGTGCAGAGCTCGTGTGGAAGTTTACCAAGCGCGGTGAATTCCAGTTTGCGTGCGTCATTCCCGGTCACTACGACGCGGCCATGTTCGGCACCATTGTTGTGAAGTGACCCCGAATCCTCGTATGAAAGGAGACAGCTATGCGTAGTATGCGTAACACCATCCTCATCGCAAGCAGCGTACTCGCGCTGACATTCACGGCTCCAGTGCAATCGACGCTGGCCCAGTCCGAAATGGTCGACGGGCAAGTCACCAAAATCGATGAGCCCGCCAAGAAGATCACCCTGCGGCACGGGCCAATCAAGAAGTTCGGGATGGACGAGGGGCACACCATGGTCTTTGGTGTTCAAGACCCGGCAATCCTAAAACAGGTCAAGGCTGGCGATAAAGTCAGGTTCATGCCTGACCGGGTGAACGGCCAGTTTGTGGTCACCAAAATCGAGAAGGCGGGGTAATTCCTCGCATCGATCAAGCAACGGGAGGAGATCATGTTTCGCATTGCTCTTTTAGGCGCAGCCGGCGTGCTTGCGTCTTGCACCACAACCTTGGCCCATGTCGCCCTGGAGAACGAGCAAGCGGCCGTGGGCTCACGCTACAAGGCAGTGCTGCAGGTCTTGCACGGCTGCGGCGGCTCGCCGACCACGACCATCCGAGTGCGCATTCCGGAAGGCATCCTTGCCGTGAAGCCGATGCCCAAGGCGGGCTGGAAGCTTGATTTGGTCACCGGCAAATACGGGAAGCCGCACAGCCTTGGTAACGCGAATATCAGCGAAGGCGTGACCGAAGTTGCATGGTCCGGCGGTAATCTTGCCAACGCATTCTATGACGAATTTGTATTCACCGCCGATATCGCGACCGATCTGAAGGATGGCGAGACCATCTACTTCCCAGTGGTTCAGCAGTGTGAACGCGGCGTCAATCGCTGGATCGACATTCCGGCCGGACCTGCCGCTGCGGGCGGTCACGGACAAGGAGGAGAGGGCGCACAACCCGCACCAGGATTAAAGCTTCTGCCGCGGAGGTGATGCGATGCGCCGCCTGGCACTCCTGCTCGCAGTCATACTGGCGGCCGCGGTGCAGTCCGCGGCCGCCTGGGCGCACGCATCCCTGGTCCGGACGGACCCGGCAGATGGCGCGACAGTGGCGGAAGCTCCAGTAACGCTAAGTCTTGTCTTCAACGAGCCAGTGTCGCCCCTGATCATGCGCTTGATTGGTCCCAATGGTGAGACCACAATCGCGGAGGCGACGGCTGAGAACGTTGCTGTCTCAGTGAAGCCCCCGGAGCTGGCGCGCGGCACGCACGTCCTGAGCTGGCGCGTCGTTTCAGCTGATGGGCACCCGCTGGGTGGCGCGCTGACGTTCTCGGTTGGAGCGCCCAGCCCAATGACTGCTCCCCCACAGACCCAATCCGACGGCGCGGTCAAAACCGCAATCTGGCTGACGAGGCTCTTGTTGTACGTCGGCCTCTTCATGGGCGTCGGAGGTGCCGTATTTGCTGCCTTGGTTGCAGACGCACGACCCCTTCCTGGCCGTATCGAAACATGGCTAGCGGGAATGATGGTGTGCGGCCTTGTTGCCTCGATTCTCTCGGTAGGTCTCCAGGGATTGGACGCTCTCGCGTTGCCGCTATCCGATCTGTGGCGATCGCAGGTCTGGGCGATAGGACTGTCAACATCTTATGCATTGACGGCGCTCACGGCAGTGGCCGCGTTCATCTTCGGCTTGGCTGGTCTGCGATGGTCGCAAGGCTTCGCGGCCAGACCAATTGGGGTTGCCGCTGCCGCGGCTCTTGCTTTGGCGCTCGCCATGAGCGGACATGCAAGCACGGCCGAGCCCCAGGTCCTCAGCCGCCTTTCCGTCTTCTTTCATGTCCTGTGTGTGGCTTTGTGGATCGGAGCGCTCTTGCCGCTTCTTGCCATCTTGTACCGCCCGCAGGGCAACGAAGCTGCACTCGCGCGATTCTCGCGCTTCATTCCATTTGCACTTGTCGCCTTGGCGGCGAGCGGAATATTTCTGATCTATGTGCAATTCGATCGCTTCGACGCCTTTTGGACGACAGATTACGGCCTGGTCCTGTCCGCGAAGATTTCCGCGGTGGTGGCACTCTTGGCGCTCGGAGCAGTCAATCGTTACATCCTCGTGCCTCGTTTTGACGCAAGAGGCGAAGCCGCTGCCAAATCGCTTGGTACTTCGTTTGCCGCCGAGTTCGCAATTGCGATTGTCATACTTGGAACCGTAGCGCTTTGGCGATTTACACCGCCCCCGCGCGCGCTTGCAGTCGCCGAACCGATCCCTATCCACCTTCACAGCGCCAAAGCTATGGCTCAGATCGAGATTGAGCCCGTCCGTGCCCGCGGGGCGAATGTCCTCGTTCAGGTCAGCAACGGTGAATTGGAGCCTATTCCAGTCAAGGAGTTGTCGTTCATTCTCTCGAACCCCGCCGCTGGCATAGAGCCAATGCGACGTGAAGCCGTCAATGAAGGCGAGGTGACTTGGCGCATCGACGACTTGCGAATTCCACTTGCCGGCCGTTGGCACGTACAGGTCGAAATCCTGATCAACGATTTCGAAAAAGTGACGCTGGAGGATGATGTGCAGCTTCCACGCGCGCCATGAAAAGGAAAAAGGGAGACACAGATGTTTCGGCCTTCGCTCGTTATCGCTACGCTTGTCGCTGCCTGCAGCTTTGCGCAGGCGCAGCAGCGCCCATATGAGGGGCTTCAACAGCGCAGCATCAAGGCCCTTTCCGATCAGGATCAGGCGGACTTGCGCGCCGGACGCGGGATGGGCTTTGCGCTTGCAGCGGAACTCAATGGCTATCCCGGCCCGGCGCACGTCCTGGAGCTCGCGGACAAACTGGCTTTGATCGCTGAACAGAGAGCGAAAGTGCAAGCGCTCTTCGACCGCATGAAAGCTGAAGCCATCCCTGTAGGCGAGAGTCTAGTAAAGCTCGAAGCAGACCTTGACCGGCAATTTGCTTTGAGGATGGCGACGGAACGTTCGGTTGCAGATGCCACTGCCGCCATCGGCACCACACAAGGCGCGCTCCGAAACGTGCATCTAAAATTCCATCTGCTGACTGTCGAAGTGCTCACACCGGAGCAAGTGCAGCGATATTCAGAACTGAGGGGTTATAGCGACACAGGCCAGTCCATGCCCCATCATCGGATGCATCCGCGGTGAAGGTACGCGCCGCCGTTTAGCGTGTCGCATTTCGCGCAAGGCGCATGGAGCGTCGCCTCATGCGCCATGATGGTCCTCTGTCACGCGTGTCCGCTCGGCGTCGAACACGACCGACTTGATGGTGAAGCGCCTGATCGCGTCGGGGTCGAGCCGGGGCCAATATCCGGCTTTGAGATGAACAGCGCCTTCAGCGAACGTCAGCGGCGGGTCGAGCAGGCGATCATGCGGCTTCAGGAAGCCGTTGAACTCGCCGGCATTGCGAATGGTCGAGCGGGCGACCGCGGCCTCCAGCCAGCCATGGACCTCGCTACCAAGGCCATCGCCCAGCACCGGCTCCATGCCGCAGGCGCGCACGCGCTCCAGTCCCTCGTGCAGGCGGTCGAGACTGCCGAAGCGCTTGAGCTTCAGCTTGCAGAACCCGACTCCTTTGATGGTGGCGGCGCGCTCGATGTCGGCGAGCGTGCAGATCGGCTCGTCGAGCATCAACGGCACGGCGGAGGCGGCAGCTACGACGGCATTCGCATCCCAGTTATCGGAGTCGCAGGGCTGCTCGAACAATTCGATGCCGGTGGGATCGAGCGACGAGGCGAAGCGGATGCCGTCCGCGCGTAAATAGGCCCGGTTGGCGTCGAGCCGCAAGGTCGCGCGCTTGCCGGCCACCTGTTGGATCACCTGCACGCGTCGGAGGTCAGCATCGACGTCCTTGCCAACCTTGACCTTGAACGTGCGGAATCCCTGCGCCAGCCATGCCTCGACCTCGCGCACGATCTCCTCGGGCTCGGATGCGTTGATCGGCGTGAGCAGCGGCAGCTCGGCATCGGCGCTGACGTTGAGAAGAGCATGGCGCTCGAGCACCTCGAGCGCACACACGATGGCGGTGGTGGCAACCTTGCTGGCGGGAAAGTGCGCGAGCAACAGCGGCTTGGCGGCAGCAACCTCTTCGCCCAGCACCTCGCGGATGCGACTTTGGAGGAAAGTCCACCCGCCCTCACGGGTCTCGCTGCTCGAACCCGGCGAGATGTGGCCGTCGGCGAAGCCGATGGCGCCGCGATCGTCGGTGACCTCGATCAGGTAGGGCTCGAACTCCTCGAATGTCCGATACGACAAGCGATACGGCCTGATCAGCGGCTGGCGCAGCTGCCGCAACACGATCTGCGCAATCCTTGCCATCGCGTTCTCCCCATCTCGCGTCGCGCGCCCGCAAAGGCTGGCGGTGACGGATTAGTCGTCGCGACAGCTACAACAGTGTCCTTCGATGTGCAATGTGCCCGGCTTCTGCTAGCTCTTGCGTTGCATTGTCTTGGCGATCTTGCGCAGGTCTGCAACGAAGGCGAGGAATTGCTGCTGCCGCTCGGCTCCATCCTGGATCCGCAGCAGCGCCGATGGGTGAATGGTGACGAAGGCCGCTGTTCCATCGGCGAGCACAAGCGCCTGCCCGCGGACCTTGGTGATCGTGATCACGCGCCCGAACAGGCTGCGTGCTGCGGTCGCGCCGAGTGCTACGATCGCCTGCGGGTGTACGATGGCGCGCTCCCGCTCGAGCCACCACTTGCAGCGATCGATCTCATAAGCATTCGGGCGCTTGTGCAGGCGGCGCTTGCCGCGCATCTCGTGCTTGAAGTGTTTGACTGCGTTGGTGACGAACACATCCTTGCGCGCGATGCCGGCGCGTTCCAGCGCTTCATCCAGGAGGCGGCCGGCGGGACCAACGAATGGGCGGCCAGCCAGGTCTTCCTTGTCGCCCGGCTGCTCGCCGACCAGCATCAGACGCGAAGGAGCGCGGCCCTCGCCAGGCACAACCTGAGTGGCGAACTCGTAGAGCGGGCAGCGCTCACATTGGGCTTCATCAGCCCGCAGCGCGTCAAGCGTAGTGGCTTCGCGTGCGGCTCTTTCAATGATGGCGCCTGTTCGATGCACGACGAAAGATCCTGTCCAAAATAGAGCGCCCGCCCCCCGGAGCAAAGTCCGGAGCGGCGGGTTCGGTGCCGTCATCAGTACATCCGTGACGAGGCAACCGAACGTCTCAACGCATGGAACGCGCATGTGTTCCAGGCGGCAAACGGCCGGCATTCGTGGTAAGACTTACCCAACGGGAGGATTGGCAAATGACACGATCTCTAAACGGCGTGCGCAGGGGCTTGGGCATTGCGGTCGCGATTGTTATGGCGAGTTCTGTCGGCCCAGCCGACGCTCTGGCGCTGAGTGGCCAGACCACGACACTCGCGGTGCTGCCCCTCGAGAACAATTCCGGCGATGCCGCGCAGGATTTCTTTGCCGGTGGCATCACGGACGAGATTGCCGTGGTGCTTGCTGGCGTGCGTGGCCTCGGTGTCGTGGCGCGATCATCCTCGTTTCAGCTCAAGCCCTCCGATCGCGACAGCCAGGCGGCCGGCAAGGCGCTCAATGCAGGCCATATCGTGCAGGGCACGGCGCGCATGAGTGCCGATCGGGTGCAGCTGAGCCTCCGGTTGGTGCGGGCTAGCGATGGCGTGCGGCTTTGGTCGGAAGAGTTCGATGCAAGGCTCTTCGAGATCTTCGATCTCGAAGAGGAGATCGCGCGCAAAATCGCGAATGCCCTGCAGCTGCGAGTCGGTGCGGACGAGAAGCTCGTGCGCAGCCGAACGCGCGACGTTGCGGCCTATCTCGATTTCCTGCGGGCAAAGGTGGCGGCGCGGCCGCGCGGGGCTGCCGCGCTGGCGAGTGCGGTCACGATCCTCGAGAAATTGGTCGAACGCGAGCCCGATTTTGCACCGGCAGCGGCGCTGCTCGCTTATGCCTATGCGCTGACGCCGCTGTTTGCGCCGTCGTTGCGCGCCGGCATGCCCGAGGAGGAGCGCAAGATCGTCGAGCGCACGGTTCCGCGCAGCGACACGCTGGCCCGCCGCGCCAGCGCGCTCGACCCGAACAATGCCGAGGCTTTTGTGGCGCTCGGCTATGCCAACATGGTGCAGCGGCGGATGCTTGCCGCCGAGGATGCCTTCAAGCAGGCGATCGCGCTCAATCCCAACCAAGCCGATGGGCTGCATGGCTACAGCCAGCTCCTGGCCGCGCTCGGGCGCATCAAGGACTCGCTTGCCATGCGCGAGCACCTGCAGGCGGGTGAGCAGTTCATCATCAACTACACGGCCGACACGGCCGAGATTTATTGGCTCGCCGGCGACACCGAAAAGGCCATCGCCATGCTGCAGCCGTTCCGGCCAGGACGAACGCTCGAGCTTGCGATCGTGCTGGCGGCGGCTGAGCGCTACCAGGAGGCGGCCGCCGCGATCCGCGAAATGCCGGCCAGCAACTATCCGCCCGGCATGACGGGGGCCGTCGCAAGCATCCTCGAATCCGCACCCGCCAAGGCCGAGTCGCCGGAGAGCCTGCCGCGCATCGGCAACATGAGTTTCGCCTATCGGCACGTGGGGGCGCCGGACCGAGTGCTGGAGTTCTACGAGGACGAGGTGCGAGGCAACTACTTTCAGCCGATCTCCGCCACCTGGTTCTGGCACCCGACCTATGACGCCGTGCGCAGGACGGCGCGCTTCAAGACCGTCATGCGCGATTTTGGCTTTGTGGATTATTGGCGGGCCCGTGGCTGGCCGGCGCGATGCCGTGCCGCCGGGTCGGACGATTTCGTTTGCGATTGAGGGCGGGCCTCCCGCATGCGTTCGGCCGTGCTATAGACCCCGCCACGGAGGGCTCTGGTGCGCGGCCGATGGGTTCCACTTTCGCTGCCTCGGCGCATGATGGCCGACGCGATGCATTTCGCGTTGGGAGTGCCGAGCGTGGTTGTCCAGCGCAGGCTCGCGTTGGCGCCGCTGGTCGATGTGCGCAACGCCTCCGGCCGGAGCGTGCCGTGGTCGGCGATCGTCACCAAGGCCTATGCGATCACGGCCAACGAGTTTCCCGAGTTGCGGCGGGTCTATCTCAAGCTCCCGGTGCCACATTTCTATGAGTATCCGGCGAGCATCGCGAGCGTCACCATCGAGCGCGAGCACGACGGCGAGCGCTATCTGGTCGGCTGCCAGATCAAGGATCCGGCTGCGCTCCCGCTGCCGGAGATTGGTCGTCGCATCAGGCATGTGCGCGAGGCGCCGCTCGCCGAGCTGCGCCATTTCCGACGCGCACTTGCGGTGGCGCGGCTGCCGTGGCCAGTGCGCCGGCTGTTGTGGTGGCTCGCATTGAACATCGGTCGCCAGCGCGCCAACCAGTTTGGCACATTCGGCATGTCGGCGATCCCGGAGGCGGGCGTCGAGGTGCTGCAGCCGCGCACGGTGTGGACGAGCTTCATCGCCTATGGCTATGGCTCGCTGAACGATGACGGGAAGCTGACCGTGACGATTACGTGGGATCATCGGGCGTTTGAGGCCGCGACCGCGGGCCGGATCCTCGCCCGGCTCGAAGCGGTGCTCAATGGCCCGATCGCCGATGAGCTGAGGGCGCTGAAATCCCAAAGTAGTCCGTCATGAGTCATCCGCCCTGCCCGGTGACCGGCGAGCCTGCGGTCCGGCTCGTCCAGTGGATCAAGTCGCGGTTCCTGATCGATCTGTGGCGCTATGGTCTGCGCGTCGACGCGCGCTCGAGCATCGGCAAGGTGGAGCGCTTCGGCCTGTGGGAATCGCCGACCGGCCTCCATTTCTTCGATCCCATGATCGAAGGCGACCACACCTTCTACACACAGTTCTACGCCCATGCGATCGAGCGTAGGCTCTGGGCGCGCGAGTGCATCCGGGAGGAGTTCAGGCTCGCGGCGCGCAGCATCGCGCCGGGCGCTCGCGTGCTCGATGTCGGCTGCGGCTTTGCGGAGTTCCGCCGCGTCATCCCGCATGCGACTTACACGGGCCTCGATCCGCATTTCGCAGGCGAGAGTAGCGACGCGGACGTGCGCAACGAGACGCTGCGGGCGCATCTCGTCGAGAACCGTGGCGCCTATGATGCGGTCTGCGCCTTCCAGGTGATCGAGCATCTGCGCGAGCCGACCGCGATGTTCGCCGACATGGTGCAGGCTGCCAAGCCCGGTGGATTACTGATCGTCGGCGTTCCTCACGTGCCGTCGGCGTTCACGCGCTTCCCCAATAATCCGGTGAATGCGCCGCCGCATCATCTCAGCTGGTGGACGCGGGCCGCGCTCTCGGCGCTAGCCGAGCGGCATGGCGTGACGGTCGTCAGCATCGAGCATGTGCCTTGGGGACATTGTGATTCGCTGCTCTACTGGATGGAGCGCTGCTCGCCCGTGCGCTGCCGCGACATCTACTATCGCAACCGGCCATGGTGGCATGCCTCGGTGCTGATCGGGCTCTTAGGCGGGCGCATCATGCACGCGCTGCGGGGAACGCCGCAGACCACCGACGAAGGCGCGGGCCTGCTGATGGTGGCGCGCCGGCAGGCATAATCCGGCGAGCCTTATCAGAACTCGCTCTGCTGCAGCCTTTGTTTTGCATCGATCCGGTAGGTGCGGCCGGCCCAGCGAATGGTGCGGCCAAATAACGTGGACCAGATCACAGCCGCGTGTAGCGCCAGCCAGGCGGGTGTCGCCCAGCGATCGAGCCACTTGATCCGCGGCTGGCTTTCGACGCCCCAGAGATTGCGTGGGATGCGCTCGCGCAACCGTGCGCGCGCGTAGTCGAGCGCATAGGCGACCACGATCGTGCCGATGGCGAGCTTGTTGCCCATCAGCGCCAGCGGGAGCGCGGTCACCCAGCCGACGAGCGGGATCGTGGTCGCGGCGGCTGCCACGATCCAGAGCTGCGGCGCGTGCGTGCGCGTGAACAGATACTGGCGCCGGCCGAACACAATGGCATCCTTCCAGCTGTAGGAGGCGAGCGCCGGAACCAGTGCATCGCGAGGGCTGCGCACCTTGCCACCGAGCGCGCGCACGGCGGGCGAGATTGTCAGATCGTCGGAGACGGCGCGGTCCCAGAGCGTCGGAAGCGCAAGCGCCTCGATCGCGTGCCGGCGCAACGCCATCGAGCCGCCCCAGGCATTGGCCCACTTCGAGTCGCGCGGGGTCGAAGCGATCGACGCATTGACGATGCAAACAAATGCGGTCGACCATCGCTCGTCGGCCGGGATCAACCAGCGGTAGCCTGACGTCATGCCGACGTGCTGGCTATCAAGGTCGCGCAGGAGGCGCGCCAGCCAGTCGGCCGCCGGCGCGATGTCGGAATCTGCGAAGATCACGATTGCGTCGGTCGGCTCGAGGCGACCGAGCGCGGCAAGCATGTTGTGGATCTTCTGACCGCGTCGGGTGGCCTCTCCGGCGACTACAACCTCGACAGGCGGTCCACCTGTGAGTTTCTGAAGCCGCGCGTAGGCCGGGTCCTGCGTGCTCTCGACCGCGAAGATCACGCGGGCGGGCCGATGCGTCTGTGCGCAGATGCCTCGCCACAGCTCGGGCAGGTATGTTGGTATTCCGCGTACCGGAACAATCAGGACGGTCGGCTCGATCTCGCCGACGCTCGCCGGCGGACGTTCGCGCTGCGCGATATAGACGCCAAAACAGGCAACCGCGGAAACGATGAGCCATGCCGCGAGCAGAACAATGAGGGGGTCGCCAAACATTGGGGAGGGAGCCTTGACGCGCGGCGTTGTCATAGCGCGTCCGTCGCGCGCGGGCTACTGTCGGCGCGTGTCTTGCGACTACGCCTTAACCTTCACATAGCTTCCCGGTGCGTCTTCGAGTGGCTTGAGCCTGCCGCCGCCCGGTTTTCGCGCCGAGACCTCGGTCGGGTCATGGTCCCTGAGCCATTGCAGCCAATGCGGCCACCACGAGCCCGGACGCTCCTCGGCCTTGGCGAGCCACGTCTCGACATTGCTGGTCGCCGGGCCATCGATCCAATGGCTGTATTTGATCTGATACGGCGGGTTGACAACGCCGGCGATATGACCGGAACCGGCGACCACGAACTTGACCGGGCCGCCGAAAAACTTGCAGCCGAAGAACACCGACTTCGCTGGCGCGATGTAGTCCTCTCGTGTGGCCAGGCTGTAGAGCGGAACGGTGACATTCCCGAGATCGATCGTCTCGCCGGCGAGCGTCATCTCGCCTTTCGCGAGCTTGTTGTCCAGGTAACAGTTTCGCAGATAGAATGAATGACTCGCCACCGGGATGCGGGTCGCGTCGGAATTCCAGTGCAACAGGTCGAATGGCCGTGGTGCCTCGCCCTTCAGGTAGTTGTTGATCACGTAGGGCCAGATCAGATCGTTCGACCGCAGCAGGTTGAAGGTCTCGGCCATCATATGGCCTTTGAGAAAGCCGGTCTTCGACATCTGACGCTCAAGCGACTCGATCTGCTCTTCATCGATGAAGGCCATGATGTTGCCCGCATAGGTGAAGTCGACCTGAGTGGTGAGCAACGTCGCCGAGGACGCCCGCTCGTCGCCCTTCGCCGCCATGTAGGCCAGCAAGGCCGCGAGCAGCGTGCCGCCGGCGCAATAACCGAGGGTGTGAGCCTTGTCCTCGCCGGTCACCGTGGCGATGACTTTGAGTGCTTCAAGCGGACCTTCCCGCATGTAGTCGTCGAAGCCCTTGGCGGCGAGCTTCGCATCCGGATTGACCCAGGAGATGACGAACACAGTCAGCCCCTGGTCGACGCACCATTTGACGAAGGATTTCTCCGGAGTGAGATCAAGGATGTAGTATTTGTTGATCCAGGGTGGAACGATGAGGATCGGACGCTTGAGCACCGTGCGGGTGGTCGGCGTGTATTGAATGAGCTGCATCAGCTCGTTCTGATAGATCACCTTGCCCGGCGTGATTGCAAGATTGCGGCTCACCTCGAACGTCGCCCGATCCGTCTGACGGATCTTGAGGCGCCCATGACCCGTCTCGAGGTCCTCGGCGAGCATGCGCATGCCGCTCACGAGATTCCCGGCGTTCGAAGATAGCGTCTTGCGCAGGAGCTCCGGATTGGTCAGCACAAAGTTCGTAGGCGAAAGCGCATCGGTGAGCTGACGCAGATAGAACTCGGCCTTCTGCCGCGTGTGCGCGTCGACCCCTCTGGTATCCTGGACAACGCGATTGCACCAATCCGAGGTCAGCAGATAGGCCTGCTTCAGGAAGTCGAAATAGGGATTCGATCTCCATTCCTGGTCTGCAAAGCGTCGATCCTTCGGGTCGGATTTGACCACCGGCTCGACCTGTACGCCGAACATGCGCTTAGTGGCCGAGACGCAGAGGTCGACATAGGCCTTGCCGAGGTTCGCCTGCGCCTCGATCGCGCGTTGCGGATGGGCCAGCCAATATTCGGCAATATGGCCGAGCGTCCTGACGACGCCGACGGCATCGCTCACCTCGCTGGCGAGCCGGCCCTCCTCGCGAGGCCTCAAACAGGCGGCCGTGGCCTTGCCGCCCTGCTCCATGAGGCGGACAAAGTTCCTGGACAGTTGCTCGATGTCGATCGAGACGGTCGGGGCCGCTTCTTCCGGCGCCCTGTCGGATGTTGCCGCTGCACGTTGCGGGGTCGCAATCTCGGCGATCGGTGCGAGCCTGATCGGTGCATCGCTCGCGTTCGCTGCGCGGCGACCGCGCGACTTCGCGGGTCTCGTTCTGGTGCGCCGTTCGCAGATGTTGTCGATTGCGGCCACCAGAGCGAGATGGCCTTTCTTCGAATCGCGCTCCGGCTCGTTGTTTTGCGCAGGATCGTTTCCGACCATCGGTTCGCAGGTCTGATCGGGTCCGAGGCGTGCCTTTTCGGGGTCAGGCGTCAGCGTGCCATCCAGGGGCCGTTTGAACGCGGTCGGGCCCTGATCATCGGCCCGCCCGCATTGCACCCATCGCTCGAGGTCGGAGGAGGACGAATGTCGGTGCTCAGGCGCCGCGTGTGGCGTGGTCGTGCCGATCGGCTCGATGGATACGAGGGTTTGCAGCGGCAGGGCGCCTTTCATCGGCATTCGCAATTGCACTGTCTTCCTGCCTGCGCGGATCATCGCCTCTCCTTCGCGACAAGGATCTGCTTGGCAAGATGGCCCATCTCGCGTGCCGCCTCGCTGTTTGGCGCAGCCTCGATCACGGCGAGCCCTCGCGCGGCGCTCTCGGCATAGATAACGCGTTGGTTGAGGGCCGTTGCAAGCACGGGCAAGTCTTCAAACTGCGCCAGCGCGGTCGCGGCCTCGCGGCCGATGGCGGTGTTTGCGATCTTGCGATTGATGATGAATGCGCCTTTGAGACTTACCCTGAACTGCCGGGCTTCCCGAATCAGCTGGACCGTCTCGGCCGCCGCCCAGATGTCATAGGGTGAGGGTTGGACCGGGATCAGGACCAGGTCGCTCGCCAGGATTGCGGCACGGCCGAGGTCATTCACGCCAGGCGCACCATCGATCATCACGACATCGTACCGCTTGGCTATCCCGGGAAGCTCCTGGTGGAGGGTGGGCCGCGCCATGCCCACCACCGCGAAAAGAGGATCTCGCTCTCGCATGCTCGACCACGCCAAGGCGCTCGCCTGCGGGTCGGCGTCGACCAGCAGCACGCGGCCGCCGGCTGCGGCAAACGTCGCTGCGACATTGATGGCGACGGTGGTCTTGCCAACGCCGCCCTTCCGATTGAGCACCCCGATGATCATTGTTTTCAAACGCAAAGAGCGGCCCGACCAGTTTTTGATCGGGGGGACTCTCGCCACAGGCGACCGCATCAGCGGCCGCGATCAACTAACGGAAGAGCAAGCGCCGAGCTCACGCGACCTTCATGCATCCGGCCGACGCAAAATCCCTCAAGTTGCACGCATAGCTGATTCGCTCGCGCGGTGCACATGGGAAATGGTCAGCCTCGCCAAAATCCAACGGCAGGTCAGCAGGGCCGGCGGCGCGCCGTAATCCCTCACCGCGGCCGGAAGATTTCCAGGAAAACCGTATTCCACTTCTTCTGATCGTCGGCCGAGAACACTGCTGGCAGCACCTTCTTCTGGTGCAGCACCTGCATCACGCCTGGCGGATTGGTCTCGACGTCGAGCCGCGTCGGCAGTCGGCCGAACTGGGTGAGGAACTGCTGCGCCTGCTTGCTCAGCACGAAGTTCGTGGCGAGCAGCGCGGTCTTGGGATGTGGCGCCTGCGAGTTGATTCCGACCGAGCCGAAGATGAGCGCGACCGGATCGAGCGCCCAGTAGTCGGTCGGCGCGCCCGCAAGCTTCACGTTGAGCGTGAGGTTCGTATAGTTGCTCAAGGCAACTGCGTACTCGCCGGCGCCGACCGAGCGTGCAAGCAGGAGGTGCCCCTCGGTGAGGATCGGCTTGAGAATAGTGGCAAGGTCCTGCGCGAGCTTGCGTCCGCGCTGCTCGCCATAGTGCTCGAAGATCGCGCTCAGCCACTCGGTGTCGCCCTTGTCGATCGCGACTCTGCCGACCCATTCCTTGCGCGTGAGGAAATCCTCGTAGGTCTTGGGCAGGTCCTCTTTCTTGACCAGGTTGGTGTTGTAGGCGGGCGTGTTGTAATTGGCGTAGACACCATACCAGCGCTTGTTGGGACCGCGCGCCTGCGGGATCACATTCTGAGCCTCGTTCGGCTCGAACTGCAGCAGCACCTCGTCCGGCAGCCGGTTGACCGGCGTGGTGACGACGAGGTCCCAGGTGCGCTGGCGCGCGCGGTGCTCGATCAAGATCTTAGAGAACAGCGCCGTGTCCGACGCGCGCACATAGGTGACCTTGATGCCGGTCGCGTCCTCGAACAGCTTGTAATAGGGCAGGGCCTCCTGCTCGTTCATCGAGCCATAGACCGTCATGGCGCCGCCTTCCGCCTTCGCAGCGGCCACGAGATCGGCCGGCGCCCAGGCGGGCGCCTGGGCGACTGCGGGTGTGGCGATCCAGAGGCCGACGAGGGCCGAGATGGCGGTCAGCGATGTCCACCGGTGCGGCACGGGCGTCTCCCCTTTGGTCATTCGTGCGTTTGGCAAAGAGTAGTTGATTGTCGTGCCGCGGGCGAGCGGGTGAATCGTCGCTCCGATCAATCCCGCTCTTGCACATCTCGCCCGGGGTCCCGGCTCTCGCTCCGGCTGCGCCTTCGCTTCGGCCGGGACACGAACTGCGTGTCCCGGGCGAGCACAGCGAGACCCGGGACCCAGGGCCGTAAATAGGGCTGCAGTTAGTTTTACATCGCAATGCGCGGTCAGGCCGGCCAGGTGCGCAGCGTCATGTCGGCGACCTTGTGCAGATCCTCTCGGCTCGCGCCGCCAGCCGCCTGCACCGACAGGCCCTCGAGCACTGTCATGAGGTAGCGCGCGTAGTCGGCGGGATCGAGCTCCGGCGGCAATTCCCCCGCAATCTTTGCGCGCTCCAGGCGCGCCCGCAGCCTCTCCTCGCCGGTGCCGCGGCGCGTGACCAGCTCGCGCGCGATCTTATCCGCGGCCTCGCTGCACGCCATCGGGCCGCGCACGAACAAACAGCCGCGCGGATTGCACTCGTCGGTGACGAAATCGACACTCGCGTGCAGGAGGTGCTCGATCATCGCGCGCGCGGTCGGTGCGGCGCTGGCGACCTCCCAGAAGCCGGCGTGGCGCTCGACGTAGCGGTCGACCGCCTTGCGGAACAGGCCTTCCTTGTTGCCGAACGCCGCGTAGAGGCTCGGGGCATTGATGCCCATCGCCTCGGTGAGGTCGGCGATGGAGGCGCCCTCATAACCGTTGCGCCAAAACAGCAGCAGCGCCCTGTCGAGGGCGTTGTCGATGTCGAACTCGCGCGGGCGTCCGATCGCCACGGTCCGGGATCTTTCAATTTTTTTATCGAACACTATATAAATCCCTTGACAGCTTCCGTCCAGGGGCTAAGTTATGTATCAATCGATACATAAGTGGCGACGGAGCAAAAATCAATGAACAATTTGTCCATTCGCGGCCGCCTCCTCGGCGGAGGTGCAGTATTGGCCGCAGCGGCCATTGGCGTGGCAGTGCTGGTTTCAGTGCCGAGCAGCGAAACGCGCTCGAACACCCCCTCACAGGCGGAGCCGGCGGCGGTTCCGGTTTCAGTTGCGGTCGTCGAGCAGCGCGATGTCGCCCTGTGGGACGAGTTTTCGGGCCGACTCGAGGCGGTTGAGCGCGTGGAAGTGCGCTCACGGGTTGCCGGTGCCATCAAGGTCGTCCATTTCCGCGAAGGCGCGCTGGTGAAGGAGGGCGATCCGCTCATCACCATCGATCCCGAGCCTTACGCGGCCGAGGCCGACCGCGCCAAGGCGCAGGTGCTCGCCGCCGAGGCGCGGTTGACGTTTGCACAGAAGGAGCAGGACCGCGCCCGGCGGCTGCAGCAGGCGAACTCCGGCGCGATTTCTGAAAGCAATGTCGACCAGCGGGTCGGCGCCTATCGCGAGGCCGAAGGCAACCTGCGGGCCGCCCAGGCGGCACTGCAGGCTGCACAGCTCAACCTCGACTACACAGAGGTGCGGGCGCCGGTCGCTGGACGCGTCGGCAAGCTCGAGATCACCGTCGGCAATCTGATCGCGGCGGGTCCCGGCGCTCCAGTGCTCACGACGCTGGTCTCAGTCGACCCGGTCTATGCGAGCTTCAATGCGGATGAGGAAGTCGTCGCGCGTGCGCTCAAGTCGCTCGGTGCCAATGCTCACGCGCAAGTCGACCGGATTCCGGTGCGGATGAATACTGCCACGACCAATGGCACGACCCACGAAGGCCACCTGCAGCTCATCGACAACCAGGTCGATGCGAAGAGCGGAACGGTGCGGGTGCGGGCGGTGTTCGGCAATGCCGAAGGCGGGTTGATCCCGGGCCAGTTCGCGCGCCTGCGCATGGGCCAGCCGAAGACCGAGCCGGCGTTGATGGTCAATGAGCGCGCGATCGGCACCGACCAGAACAAGAAATACGTCATGGTGATCGGCGCCGACAACAAGGCCGCCTACCGCGAGGTGACGCTCGGCGGGTTCGTCGATGGCCTGCGCATGGTGACAAATGGCCTCACTGCCGGCGAGCGGATCGTGGTGAATGGATTGCAGCGCGTGCGCCCAGGCGCGTTGCTTGCGCCGAAGCTCGTTTCCATGACCGGTAGCGATCAGGCGCAAGCGCCGGCGGCGAGCAACGTCGCCGCACGCTGACAACGCAAATCTCGGAACTCTGCAACGCCGACGGGGGCGTGAGATGAATATTTCCAGATTCTTCATCGACCGGCCGATCTTTGCCGGCGTGCTGTCGGTGCTTATCTTCGTGGCCGGGCTCTTGGCGCTGCGCCAGATGCCGATCTCCGAATATCCCGAGGTCGTGCCGCCGTCGGTGGTCGTGCGCGCGCAATATCCGGGCGCCAATCCCAAGGTGATTGCCGAGACCGTGGCGGCGCCCATCGAGGAGCAGATCAACGGCGTCGAAGGCATGCTCTACATGTCGAGCCAGGCAACGACCGACGGCCTCATGACGCTGACGGTCGTGTTCAAGCTTGGCACCGATCCGGACAAGGCCACGCAGCTCGTCCAGAACCGGGTCGCGCAGGCGGAGCCGCGCCTCCCCGAGGACGTCCGGCGTCTCGGCGTTACTACGGTCAAGAGCTCGCCCGACCTCACCATGGTGGTCCACTTGCTCTCGCCCAACGACCGCTACGACATGACGTATCTGCGCAACTACGCGTTGCTGAACGTCAAGGACCGGCTGGCGCGGATCGACGGCGTCGGCCAGGTGCTCATGTGGGGCGCGGGCGACTACTCGATGCGCGTGTGGCTCGATCCGCAGAAGGTCGCTGAGCGCGGCCTTTCCGCGACCGATGTGGTGAACGAGATCCGGGCGCAGAACGTGCAGGCGGCCGCCGGCATCGTGGGCGCCTCGCCGGGCCTGCAGGGCCTCGATCTTCAGCTGTCGATCAATGCCCAGGGGCGGCTGCAGAGCGAGGAGGAGTTCGCCGACATCGTTGTCAAGACCGGGACCAACGGCGAGGTCACGAGGTTGCGCGACATTGCGCGGATCGAATTGGGCGCATCCGAATACGCGCTGCGTTCGCTCCTCGACAACAAGCCCGCCGTTGCCATCGGCGTGTTCCAGGCGCCGGCCTCGAACGCGATCGCGATCTCCGACAATGTCCGCGCCACCATGGCCGAGCTGAAGAAGAACATGCCCGAGGGCGTGGACTACGAGGTGATCTACGACCCCACGCAGTTCGTGCGCGCCTCGATCGAGGCGGTGGTGCACACGCTGCTCGAAGCGGTGGCGCTCGTCGTGCTGGTGGTGATCCTGTTCCTGCAGACGTGGCGGGCGTCGATCATCCCGCTGTTCGCGGTGCCGGTCTCGATCATCGGCACCTTCGCGGTGATGTATGTGTTAGGCTTCTCCATCAACGCGCTGTCCCTGTTCGGGCTGGTGCTGGCGATCGGTATCGTGGTCGACGACGCGATCGTCGTCGTGGAGAACGTCGAGCGCAACATCGAGAACGGATTGAAGCCGCGCGAGGCGACCTATCATGCGATGAGCGAAGTCTCCGGCCCGATCGTCGCGATTGCGCTGGTGTTGGTCGCGGTGTTCGTGCCGCTCGCCTTCACCAGCGGTCTGACCGGCCAATTCTACCGGCAGTTCGCTCTCA
>Ga0099792_10000307_pt1 | contig 18513 bp, 18 predicted proteins | sample Rivendell_Oct201_8_FD_83780 | JGI IMG/M metagenome (GOLD analysis project Ga0099792, IMG submission 83780) | Vadose zone soil microbial communities from the Eel River Critical Zone Observatory, Northern California, USA -... | ecosystem: Environmental > Terrestrial > Soil > Vadose zone >...
CACCGCCGGGTGCTCCGTCGATTTATGCCCATCGTTTTATGCCCATTATCAAACGGCGTCGAGAATGACATAATGATCAGCAGGCCGTGAAACGCCGCGGGTGATCATTTCTTCCAATAACGCGACATCGTGTTGCCATCACCGGCGGCAGAGTGGTTTCATGTGTGTCGGTGTCGCAATCAACGGAGGAACTCAAACATGTCGATACGTATTGGTTTGGCTGCAGGCGTCGTCGCAAGCTTTATGCTGCCGGCAGCGCCAAATGCCCAGGTGCTGGTGCAAAAAGACGTTTCTCTCCGCATGGCCTTGACGATCGCGGAAGCGGCGATTGCCGAATGTGGAACGAGGACGTCTGTCGCGATTGTGGACCGCGCCGGCCGGTTACGGGTTTTCCTGCAGGGCGACGACGCTTCACCGCACAATCTGGAACTCGCCCGTCGCAAGGCCTATACGGCGCGGACGTTCCGGACTGAATCGGCCGATTGGGCCAAGCGTACGGAAAATGCCAACCAGGGCCAGCGCATGTTGGCTGATGTCATTCCGCTTGGCGGCGGTGTGCCGATCAGGATCGGCGAAGATGTGATTGGCGCCATAGGCATGAGCGGCGCCGTCGGAGGCCAACCCAAGGAAGAAGCCTGCGGCAAGGCCGGTATTGCCAAGGTGGCCGACCAGCTTCGATAAGGGCTTCTGCCGCGCTTTCGTGCGTCCAGGACACTTCAAGATCGTAGCCCGGATGGAGGCGATAGCGCGTCGCCAGACGCGCGCATCGGCGCAATCCGGGGACGGTCGCGCGAAGAATTTCCGTCCCGCATTATGCTATCGGCGCACACAAGGTGTGCGCCGACTGCTCCATGCGGGCTACGATCCTGCGTTTTTTTGCAGAGCAGAAATGGCGCTTCAGATGATTTTGGCTCGTATCCAGGCGGTCATGATCTCGGTCGCGATCACGACTCCGAAGATGACCAAGAGGACGAGCCCCGCCTGATCCCAATAGAGGTTGGACAGGGCGGTATCGAGCGCCATGCCGAGGCCGCCGCCGCCGACCAGGCCGAGGACCGCGGATTCCCGCACATTGATATCCCAGCGGAACGCCGCGATGGCCAACACCGAAGGCTTTACCTGCGGCCAGTACCCCATGAGCAGGATTGCGCGTCTCGACCCGCCGGCCGCGGCCAGGGCCTCGATTGGACCGGGCCTCGCGTCCTCAATGGCCTCGGACAGGAGTTTGCCGGTAAAGCCGATCGAGTGCACCGCAATTGCGAGCGTGCCGGCGAGCGCACCGGGACCGAACATGGCCACAAAGAACAAGGCCCAGACAATCGTATGCACGGACCGTGTTGCGACCAGGATGAATCGGCCGAACGCATTGATAACAGGCGAGTGGGTGATATTGCTCGCCACCAGGAGTGCGACGAGACCGGCCATCGCCACCGCCAGGATGGTGCCTAGGGTTGCGATGTGCAGCGTCTCGATGAGCGCCGCGTGGACGACCTTTGGGTACCAGGCCCAGTCGATTGGCCACATGCGCGCAAACAGATCTGCGGTTTGCTGTGGGGCGTCGTACAGAAATTCCGGGAAGATCTCGATGCTGCGCAGCGACCACGCGATCGCGATCAAGACCACGACATGGAAGCTCGTACGCATGATACGTTCGCGTGCCGAGAATCGATGCCATTGGCGGCGGATTCCATGAGGGGATGCCTGCGAATTCGTCATTGGAACAGCCTTCGCATCCATCCGGAAAGAATCTCGCCGACCATGATGACCGCAATCACGCTAAGAACGATCGTGAGCACGAAATCGTAATCGAACCGCTGGAACGCGGTGAACAAAGTCGCCCCGATGCCACCGCCGCCCACGAGGCCAACGAGCGCAGAGTTACGCAGGTTCGAGTCGAGCTGGTAGGCTGAAAAGCCAATGAATCTTGACATGACTTGCGGCACTACAGCCATAACGACAAGCGACAGGAAGCTCGCTCCCGTGGCACGCACGCCTTCGACCTGCTTCATGGACATTTCCTCGGTAGCTTCGGCAAAGAGTTTTGCGAGGAACCCCACCGACGCCACGACAAGTGCGAGCATGCCGGCGAGCGCTCCGAAGCCAACCGCCTTGACGAACAGGATCGCGACGATGACCGGGTGGAATGTTCGAAACAGCACGACAAGCGTGCGCGCCATCCAGGCCAGCGGCCAGGGCGACAGGTTGCGCGCGGCTGCAAGCCCGAGCGGAAGGGACAAGACCACGCCGACGATCGTCGCAATGATCGCAATCTGCAGGCTTTCCAGCATGCCGTTGAAGAGAAGGTCAAGCTTGTCGCCAGCCATGTTGGGCGGCAGCATTCGTGCGATGAAGCGCGCGCCCTGATCGAGGCCAATGACAAAGCGCGACCAACTCAGATCGATGACGGTCGTGGCGTAGATCACATATGTTGCGAGCGCCACGAGCCCCAGTCGCATCGGCCAGTTGGGTGGAAAGGCATCGCGACGCCGGTGCGATGACACTCTGGCCTTTCCTTGGGAGATCCCTTGGATCATGTCATTCCAGCCAATCCTCGCCGCCATAGATTTCCACCAGATGAGCATCTTCGAGCCCGGTCGGTGGACCATCAAAGACAATCTCGCCTTTGGACATGCCGATGATGCGGTTGGCAAAGCGTTTTGCGAGGGCCACGTTGTGGATGTTGACGATCACTGGAATGTTGCGTTCGCTGGCGCGGTTGGCAATCAATTCCATGATTTCGACGGACGTCTTTGGGTCAAGCGACGACGTCGGTTCGTCCGCAAGAAGGAGGTTCGGTTCCTGCATCAGGGCACGCGCAATGCCGACCCGCTGACGCTGTCCACCGGATAGTTGATCAGCCCGTTGTGTTGCAAACGTGCTCAATCCGACGGCATCGAGCAATTGAAAGGCGCGTTCGATGTCGCCTGCAGGAAATCGTCGCGACCAGGTGCGCCAGAGCGGCACAAAACCGAGGCGCCCGCACAATACGTTTTCGATCACGGAAAGGCGTTCAACGAGGTTGTACTCTTGGAAAACCATGCCGATTTGCCGTCGCGCCATGCGCAGTTCTTTGCGGTTGAGCGTGGCGAGGTCGCGACCGAGGAACACGATCTCGCCGGCGGTCGGCTCTACGAGACGGTTGATGCAGCGGATCAGGGTCGATTTCCCGGTACCGGACGGCCCGATGATGGCCGTCATGCCGCGGCCGGTTACTTCGAAGCAGACATTTTTGAGAACCGGTTCGCCGGCGCGGTACTCCTTGCGCAGGTTGCGAATGACCAGTGACGGGGCGGCGTTTGGCCCCGCCGACATCGGCTGACCGGATGCCGGTACTTCCATGGTGACTTGGCGCGTTATTGCTTGGGCGATGTTTGTTGCCGCTGCCGGGCAAGGGCCTCCGCTTCGCGCTTGCCTTCTGCCTCATAGGCGGACTTGTTGTAAGGCGTTCCTGAGCTTTCCGCGATCTCGCGCACGACCTTCCAGGTCTCATTATAGGTTATGGGGAAGAAACGATCGTCGCCATTGAACTCCTTCTGCATGGCCGGCGGAAAACGGAAGGCGTAAAAACAGTCGGTAATCTTCTTGGCGAGGTCGGGTTTGAGGTCATGGGCGTAGGCGAATGACGATGTCGGAAAGATTGCGCTCTTGAAAATGATGCGGAAATCACTGTCCTTGATCGTTCCGCGCGCGACCATGCGGTCATAGACGTCGGAAGCGACACCACCCATGTCGTAGTCGCCCGCAAGGACACCCAGCGCCGATTTGTCATGCCCGCCGGACATCAAAGGCCGGTAGTCTTCGTTCGGTTTGAGACCTTCGGGCGGATACAGGACCAGCGGCGCGAGATGCCCGGAATTGGAGGACGGTGCCGTGTGGGCCACGCGCTTGCCCTTGAGGTCTGAGAGTTTCTGGTAGGGACTCGTCGCCTTCACCAATGAGATGAGGTGATAGCCTTGCGGCCCGCTTTCGGTACCTTTGGCCGCAAACGGCACCGCGCCCGCAAGATTGACCGCAAATCCCGTTGGGCCCGTAGAGAATCCGGCTACGTGGAGGCGACCTGATCGCATGGCCTCGATCTCGGCGGTGTTCGACTGGACCGGATAGTAGACCACACCCTTGCCGGTGCATTGCGCCAGATATTCGGTGAATGGCCTGAATGCATTCTGGTAGACTGCGGGATCTTCCACCGGCGTGTAGGCAAAGAACAGTCGCGCGGGATCCTTCCATTTGCGCGGGTCGGTCGGGGTGTCGGCGACAAGATCAAGATTGTCGTCGCAATACAGAGTGTCGAGCTGCCCACGACTGCGACACTCCTGGGCGCGTGCGGTATCCGGCAACGCCGTTGTAACCGCGAGCGCGACGGCAAGAGACGCCGCAACTATTGTTGAGGAACCAATCATTCCGAACATTGTTGTCTCCGCGCCCCGCCGTAAAACTTTACTAAATAAAGATACGCGCCGTGGCCGTGACGGGCAACCCGTCGCGTTTAGCGGCCTTGATGCATGGGAGGTGTCAAAATGGGGGGCGTATCAAAATAGGACAGGGACCCTGCCCTACTGCGGTCACAATCTGCCTGCACGAGGCCTTATCCCCCACATCGAGAGAAGTGAAACAGCAGCGCATGTATGCGGTGCCAAAGAATTTGGGGGTGTGTTGACAGTATTTGTAACAGACATAGGAGAGTGCGTTGAAACTGAAGCTGAACATTTTACTTTTGGCGATGATGGGAACATCGATCGTTCCGCTCATTTCAAAGGATGTTCTTGCCAAAGACGGCATCGCATCTATCTATTCAACCCGCGAAGGAGGGACCCAGACAGCGAGTGGGGTTAAGCTCGACGACAATGCTTTGACAGCCGCTCACCGAAGCCTGCCGTTTGGCAGCAAGGTGCGTGTAACCAATACCAAGAACGGTCAGTCGGTGGTGGTAACAATTACCGACCGCGGCCCGTTCGTTCCTGGGCGGGTGATCGATCTCACGCCGGCTGGGGCACGCGCGCTTGGCTTCAATGGGCTTGCACCGGTAACCTTGGAGCCCGGAGTAATCGTGGAGGCCGGCGAATAAGCCGGGGAGGGTGAATTTGAAGTGCCCAAATGGAGGGTTCGCACAGCGAAGCGGCACTTCAAATTCATCACTCAATCAGTTGCGATGCGTGGCTGGAACATCGATGGGCGCGCAGTTGCGCCGGCCTGAAAGAAAGCAATCCTGTTGTTTTCGCATCTCGGCAATTGTTTCCGCAATCCAGACACCCATAACGATCAGCGCGACAGTAACGGCGAGCGCCAGAAAATTCATCTGCATGCGGTGTTTGTAGTCGTCCGCGTGCTCGCCGTGCTCATATTTGGCAAGGTCGTCGACGGGAGTATCGGGGGGCTTGGGTGCACGTGTCGGCCACCGCCAGCGGGTATCGCCACGTGGCCGGAATGGGATCACGCGATTGTCATTGTCGGACGGTGGCGGCCGTTCAGGTACCATTTTAGCCTTGTTCGGCATGCTTTCCATGGAGTTTTTGCATCAGCGAATCCGTTTCCTGACCGTTGATGGCACAGACTAGCACCGCTGACGAGAAAAAGGGATTGCAACTTTTCAGTGAAAGCACGATTGCGCACCCTAAATTTTCCTAGTATGGGAATGGAGCATAATTTAGCCTATAAGATGCATGGCAGGGGAATAGAAACCTTGTTCCCAGTGCGGTCGGGGGACCGGATCATGTGAACGGGTGGGGCAGCCGAATGTGCATCTTGAAAATGTGCATCTTGATGGGAATGTGAATCTAGAAGCGGATTTGGATATTAGGCTCGGGAAATGTCCGGAGTGCAGCTGGAGTGTATGACGTGACCAGCGTCCTGGAAGCGTTGGGTGACCTTGACCCCATGTGGGTTGCGAAGCTGTTGTCCCTCTTCTTGCTCCCGCTGGCGGACGAGGATATCGCGATTGCTTTTGGCAGCTATTTTGTTGTGAACAAAAGCATGTCCATCGGCCTTGTCGCCATCACGGTATATTGCGGAATGGTCATCAGCGATTTCGCGGTTTACGGAATTGGGGCGGCGGCGCGCTATGTGAAGTGGCTGGATCGCCTTGCCGTCAGTAAGCGCGTCCGGATATTTTCCAACACCTTGTCCCGCAATCAGTTCGAACTCGTGGCGATCTGCCGGGTTGTGCCCGGGCTTGAGCTGATTGCTTTTGTTGCGTGCGGTTGGATGCGCGTGCCGTTCGGGAAATTCATGGTGGCCAGCATCGTGGTTTCGGCACTCTATCTGCCGCTCATGCTGTATTTGGTGATTGCCTTGGGCGACGGGCTCGGCAACCACGTCGGGGTGTGGGCCTGGCCCGTTGTTGTGGTGTTCCTGGCGGTCGTTGCTTTCGTTCGCCACCGCATATTCACGCTGCGAGAGCGGGCGCCGGCGACGGGCGGGCCTTCTGCATTGTTGCGTCCAATAGCGGGCGACCAATTTGAAGAAGGGTCGCGGCTCGCATTTCGGGATTCCCATCCTCGCTTGAGCCGGGTGCGCGCGGTGGCAGGGCGGGGTGGGGTGCGTCCGCCTTGATTGGCTTCCAGCACGGTCTCGGCTCATACTGGACGCACGTCACTTTGATTCCTACAATGGCGGCATGAAATCTTTCGCAATTCTGGTTGGTTTGGCGGTGGCTCTGGGCGCGACCCTGGCCTCGGCTGAGAATTTCTCCGTTGGCTCGATCGAGGTCGGCAACCCTTGGACGCGGGCTACCCCCCGGGGCGCGCCGGTCGCCGTGGTCTATATGACGATCACCAACAAGGGGTCCGTGGCGGATCGCTTGGTGGGTGGTTCGACGGCGGTCGCGGGGCGCTTCGAGGTCCACAACATGGTGACCGAGGACGGCGTCGCGAAAATGCGCCCCGTCACTGGTGGCCTTGAGATCAAGCCTGGATCGACCGTGACGCTCGAACCAGGCGGTCTTCACGCGATGTTGATCGGGCTGAAACAACCGATTACTCAAGGGGGACGTGTCCAAGGCACGCTCGTGTTCGAGCGTGCCGGCAAGGTGGATGTCGAGTTCGCGGTGCAGCCGCTGGGCGGGCCGGCGCCGGCCGTCGGCGAGCATAAGGGACATTAGCGGACCGTCGGTTCTGTGAACGGGAGCGGCGTGCCGTCCGGGATCGGCATGCGGAAGACATCCAGCGTCATGGCCACCATTGCGTAATAGCCCAGCAGGCCCACGAGTTCGACCATGCTGGCGTCGCCCAGGAGCGCATGGACCGCTTTGTAGGCCCGGTCGCCGGCCCGTTTGTGCCGATAGACTTCCGCGACAAAGTCGAAGATCACCCGTTCATCCTTCGGCGCCTTTTTGGGGTATCGGCCGGCGCGCAGGTCGCGGATTGTTTCCGGCGTCACGCCCTTCTGTTCCGCGATGATGGCGTGGGCCGCCCATTCATATTGCGATTTCCAGTGCCGCGCTGTGGCCAGAATGGCAAATTCCGACAGGCGGGGAGCTATGCTGGTCCCGAACCTCAAGTGGGCGCCGAGTTTTTGCGCAAGTTCGCCGAAGGCGGGGGCATGCAGATAGCAGTAGAACGGTCCGCTCATCTTAAAGCGGCCGCGCGGTCCGGAACTGATCGATGTCATCAAGTCCCGCTGTGCCGGCGTCATCGTTTCCTCCGCGATCGGCGGCAGGCGGCATGGCGCCATCGTGTTCAGAGACTTTTTCCTGGACGTCCTGGTTGGCGCCTTCATCGTGGTCTTTTTATTGGTGGTCTTCTTTTTGGCGGGCATCGGTATCCTCGGTTAGCTTGGTCGTGGAAGTTCGAATCCACGCACTCTATTGCAATGCAGGGACTTGTTACATGGAAAACATAGAACCGCTGGCGCCACTTTGCTTTGTGCTCATGCCGTTCGGCACCAAGGCCGACAAGGCCGGCCGCGTCACCAATTTCGATTCCGTCTATCAGAAGGTGATCGCGCCGGCGGTGGTGAAGGCGGGGCTTGAGCCGGTGCGCGCCGACGAAGAGAAGATCGGCGGCACCATCCACAAGCCGATGTTCGAGCGCCTGATGCTTTGCCACTACGCCATCGCCGACATCACCGGCGCCAATCCCAACGTCTTCTACGAACTCGGGATCAGGCATGCGCTGCGGCCGCGCAGCACCGTCCTTTTGTTCGTCGAGGGCACGGTCATTCCCTTCGACATCGCGCTGGTGCGCGGGATTTCCTACCGGACCGACGGCAAGGGCGAGCCCGTCGACATCGACGGACCCATTGCGGCGATCGCAAATCAACTCAGTGTGGCGCGTGCCGATCCGCACGACGACAGCCCGATCTTTCAGCTGATCGACGATTTGCCGCGCCAGGATATCGACCACACCAAGACGGATGTGTTCCGCAAGAGCGTCGACTATTCCAAGAAGTACAAGGACCGTTTGGCGGCGGCCGTCCGCCAGGGCGTAACTGCCGTGGAGCAGATCGCCGCCGAGCCCGGCCTTGGCAACCTGCTCGAGGTCGAATCCGGCGTCGTCGTCGATTTGTTCTTGTCGCTGCGCGACGTCAAGGCCCACGCCGGCATGATCGAACTGTACCACCGCATGCCGGTGCCGCTGCAGCGCGCCAAGATGATGCGCGAGCAGCTCGGATTTGCGCTCAACCGCGAGGGCCGCTTCGAGGAGGCTGAGAAGGTGCTCAAGGCCGTCATCGACGAATTCGGTCCCTCGAGCGAAACCAATGCGCTGCTCGGCCGCAGTTACAAGGATCGCTGGGACCTCGCCCGCAAGGAGGGGCGCCCGGAAGCGCGCGGCCTTCTACGGCGCGCGATCGAAACCTATCTCGAAGGTTTCCAGACCGATTGGCGCGATGCCTTTCCGGGGATCAACGCCGTGACCCTGATGGAGATGCAGGACAAACCCGATCCCCGGCAGGCGCAGCTCCTTCCCGTTGTGCGCTACTCCGCGACGCGCAAGGCCGAAATGAACGCCGATTATTGGGATCATGCCACCCTGATGGAGCTTGCCATCTTGGCCAAGGACCTGGACGACGCGGAGGAGCAACTGTCCGAGGCTCTTGCGCTGGCGCGTGCCGCCTGGGAACTGGAATCGACCGCACGCACCATCGCGCTCGTTCGTTCCGTGCGCACCACGCGTGGCGAGGACACGTCATGGATCAAGGGGTTGGAAGATCAGCTGTTGGCGGCCGCGGCGCGTATCGCGCCGCCGAAGGGGGCGTGAGGGGGCGGGGCCGTTGGCGTGAAGGACCGTAGCCCGGATGGAGAATCGCGAACGCGCCTTTGGCGCGTTCAAGATTCGCAATCAGGGGCGGACTTGCAGCGTGGCAGGTCCCGGATTGCGCTTGATCACACGCGTAAACGCGCGTGATCGCGCTCCATCCGGGCTAGTGCAGCGAAGCTAGCTGTCATTCCAGCGGGTGCAAGTCCCGCCGACATAGGAGTCCAGTCGATGTCGTAGTCATACCCAGCGGCGGGAAGGGTGACCAACCTGTCGAAAGCCTGGAAGTAAAAGTCTCCGAAGGCTTGGGGCAACCCCGGTCTGATCCGAACAGGGAGGCGAGCAACCTGGCAGGCCGTAGCGTCATAGCGAACCAGTGAAGCCACGAAATGGAGCCCCGCGTGAATCGGATTGCGGGATTATTGGGAATGTCGAGCCGGTTAGTCCGCGGCGAAGACCATGTCGGCATCGAGGGCGTGGACATGTGCGATGTCGAGTTCCCCGGGGTCGCAGAGGATGGCATGTCAGGAAGGAATGTACAGTGAAAGCACGGAACCACTCGCGGGTCGCCAAGGCGCTCCCGTACAGCGAAGACATCGCGTATAAGCCGCCGTGCGGTGAAATCGCGGTGTGCCTGCGAGTGGGGCGGATGAGGCCAATAAGTGATGACGGACCGGGACACTATAACCCGGACCCGAGCGAGGGCCTCTGGGGCGGAGGAGTCAATTCCTCCAGGCGGTGCATCATCGAGTCCGCTTCCCGACACAGAGCGGGGCTACTGCGCGAGAGCGGAGCACCGGCGCGACAACGAGATGCACGAAGAGCGGATGCAAACTGAATAATGGGACGGCGCACGCCGGGAGCAGGCTTAAGCTGCCGATTATTCAGGAAGGCGCCGCTTGAAAGGCCAGCCTTCCAGCCGTACCGAGGGAAAACCCGCCGTACGGAATGATAGGGGGGATCGAGGAAACGTCGGGACCACTCAAAGCCCGCTACGCGCCTCGATCCTACCCGACCTGTCCTTTACGGAGCGCCAATGGGGAGGCCTTCGGGGCGAGCGGAGCGAACATCCAACAAGATTTTGGGTTCGTTTTGGCCAAAATACCCGGGTCCGTTCTGTCGCGGGGGTGCCCGATGTAACACAACACTCGAAAGCGGCCGGCTGTCGCAAACCAGTATTGCAATTTCAACGCATTTTTCGGTCATGTTCATTCACTTTCAACACGTAATGGCTGACGCCCAGGCACTTGCGTCTGTCGACGATGTGTTAAAAACTGTTCAGGTCAATCCGCTGGCAAAGTTGCATGATGAAGATGTCAGCGGCGCAAGTCACCAGCGGCTGACTAAACGCCTGGCCGGACTGCGGCAGCATTGGCCTTGCGGACGCAATTCGACACAATCATTTCGCCAATAATCGAACGGCAAAGCACAGTCAACCAAATACGTTGTGCGATCCTGTGCGATGTTGTGCGATCTTTTGCGAGTATCGGTGCGACGAATGTCGCGCAATTGTTGAAGCGGGAAATGTGCGGTGCGAAAGCAGGCAGCTGCCGACTGATGATCTCGATATCGAATGCCGGTCGACGAGATGCCTGGTTGATCAAGCGTTTGGCTACCGGTGGGACTCAATCCGCCTTCGCGCCCGAGAACTTGACCACCTTGGCCCACTTCTCAGTTTCTTCCACGATAAGCTTACGGAAATCGGCGGGCGAACCCGCAATGACCTTGCCGCCCAAGTCGGCAAGCCGTGCCTTCAATCCAGGGTCAGCGAGGGCAGCATTGATTTCCTTGTTGAGCTTGCCGACAATTTCGGCGGGTGTGCTCTTGGGCGCACCAACGCCAAACCACGCACTGGCCTCATAGCCTGGTACGAAGTTGCCCACCGTCGGTATGTCTGGCAACGCCTCCGTGCGAATAGCTGTGGTGACTGCCAATGCGCGCAGCTTGCCCGCCTTGATGTGCTCTATCGACCCAGTCAAGACGCCGAACATCACGTGCACCTGTCCCCCGAGCAAATCGGTAAGCGCAGGCGCATCACCGCGATAGGGCACATGGGGCATGTTGACACCGGCCAGCATCTTGAACAGCTCGCCGGCCAGATGGACGGAGGTTCCATTGCCAGGCGACGCCATATTGAGTTTGCCCGGATTGGCCTTGGCATAAGCGATGAATTCGGGCACCGTTTTGGCGGGAACTGAGGGATTTACCCCCATGACATTGGACACGCGAATGATGCCGGCGACCGGCGCGATGTCGCGAATGAAATCGTATGGGAGGTTCTCGTAGAGTGTCGCGCTGATTGCACTATTCGGAGCGACCAGGAGCAGCGTATGGCCGTCCGCTGGCGCGCGCACGACAGCCTCGATGCCGACATTGCCGCCTGCACCCGGCCGGTTCTCGATGACGAATTGCTGACGGAGCCGTTCCGACAGCCATTGACTGATGAGACGCGCGAGTACGTCAGACGTCCCACCAGCGGCAGCACCGACGATCATGCGCACCGGCCGGATCGGATAGGTTTGCGCCATTACGATCCGCGACGCGGCCGGGACTGCGGCGGTGCCCGCCACCAGTTGTAGAAATTGTCGGCGTGCAAGCTTCATGATCATCCTCCCGGAGTTCTCGCGGCGATTAGAACGGAAACTCGTAGACACCCACTGGACGCGTAGTCTCAAAATTGAGAATCCCTTCAAAATTCCATCAGGTCCTTGGCAACAAGCACCTGACCGGAGAAGTATTTATTCACCTCATTGACGACTGGTGTGTAATCATTGTCGGGCTTGTAGGTCAGGTGCGTCAGCACGACGGTCTTGACGTTGGCTCGTGTCGCCATCTTTCCGATAAGTTCGGGAGTCAGGTGTCCCTGGGTGGCCTGTCGCAAAAACCCGGCCTGATCGTCGAGAGTCATTGATTGCCAGCGACCGTCTTTGGTCATCAGTTGAATTCGATCTTGCACCGAGACGGTTTCTGTTACGAGCAGATCCGCATCTTTCGCTATTTCATTGACGGCATCGCTGGCGCCTGTGTCGCCCGTAAATACGATCACACGTTCAGGTGTCTCAAAGCGATATGAATAGGACTTGTGTTTGCCTGCAGCGGAGCCGCTATGGAAAGCAAAATGGCTGTTTTCGACGGCCGTCACTTTGACGTTCGCGTCCTGGTAAATCACCCCGGTGCCAACATCATGGCCGAACAGCACCTGGGACAGCGGTACCGTAAGGCCGCTTGCTTCGTCGGCAAGTCTGATCTCAGCACTAATGGCGAAATACTGCACAGCGGCCTTGACCAGGTCTTCCGTCCGGCGTGGACCATAGACGTTGATCGGCCTTGTGCGTTGGGCGTCCCATGCGACCGACACCAGCGTACCAAGTCCTGCGGTATGGTCGTCATGGTGATGGGTGATGAAAATGGTTCCGATGTCGCGGACGTTGATACCAGCTTTTACGAGGCGTCGGGCAACGCCGTCGCCGGCGTCAATGACGTAATGGGTCCCGTTCACGGTGAGCAGATTGGACGATTGCGCTCGGCCCGCTCGCGGCGGGGGGCCAGACTGCGTTCCAAGTGTGATGAGGCGGGTCCCAGCCTTTGATGGTGCGCCGGCCGTTTGCGCCTCGCACTCATTGGCTAGCAGGATGACGCTGATGGTGATCAAGCCGGCAAATAGAAATGACGATTGTTTTTGCATCTTTCCCTCCTTACGGGGCATTATTGTCAAACGATTGCTCTGATAAGCTGTTCGCCGAGCCGTGCCTTGAGCCCATCGCGCCGATTCTTGAGATAGCGTTCGTACACCTCCTCAGGCATCAGATGTATCACATCGGAAAAGCCCATTTCCCGAAGCTGCGCTTTGAGGTCTTCAGCGCGGAACGTGGTCAAATATGGCTCTCCTACCTCCGCTGACTTGTTTGCAGCCATCGCCCGCGCTTCAGCTTCAATCTTCGGCAGCATTTCAAGCGGAAGTACGAAACTGAAAACGATCTGGCTTAAGCGGGGGAGCGAAAGGACAAATTCCAGCGTCGCTCTGATAGCGTCGGGAGTCAGATATTGTGTCACACCGAGCCAAGAACAAAAGGTCTTGCTACTAAAGTCAAAATTGGCAGCCCGCAAAGCGCCAACCAATGCAGTTTTCTCGAAGTCGATCGGAACAAAAGTTAGATTCGGAGGAATCGCGATAGTGGCAGCCGCCAGCCGGTCGCATTTCCAACGCTGGGTCGCCGGATGATCAATTTCATATATGCAAAGAGATCTTGCCCACGGGGGCTGACGAAACGCAAACGTGTCAAGTCCCGCTCCAAGAATCGCGTATTGTTGCAGGCCTCCTTCGACGCACTCGGCGAGGCAATCCTCGGCGTACCGGTTGCGTATCAGAAAGCCCGCGCGCCACTGTTTGGCGAATGGATGGCCAAGAATGGGGGCGAGCCATTCATCATCGTTACCCGTGGTATCGACGAGGCGCGGCGCGATCGAGTCAGCCAGGATTTTCGGATCTCCATCCGCAGTCTGATGAATTGCCCGCATGATCGCCGTGAGTTCGCCCGTCCGGCTTGGATTTTCTTGTTTCATGCCTCGTCTCCATGCCTCCAAACGCGGGACTTATTCGTCGGACGTAAGTTTGGCGTCCTTGATGATTTTGCGCCATTTGTCCGCATCGGACCTGATGGAGATGGCGAGTTGTTCCGGTGAACCGATCATCGGCTTATAAAAATTTGACGAGAGGAACTGGTCCCGAAAACTGGGATCAGCAAGGACCACTTGCACAGCGGCGTTTATCTTTTGAACGGTATTTTTCGGGGTTCCGGACGGCGCAAAGAGTCCAAACCAAAACGTCGCTCTAAAGCCCGGCAGGGTCTCGGCAATGGTCGGCAGTTCAGGAAACTCGACGAGACGCTCGCTGCTTCCAATCCCGAGTGGTCTGAGTTGGCCTACTTTCCAGGGCTGCGCCATAAGCCCCAAACTGATAAACATCATCGGGATGTGTCCGGCGATGACGTCGGTTAGCGCGGGGCCAGCACCTTTGTATTGAACGGCACTGAGCTTCACCCCTGTCATGGCTTGCAGCAGTTCCATGCTGAGGCGAGAGGCTGAGCCGACGCCAAAGCTCCCGTAATTCAAATCGCCAGGCTTGTTTTTAGCCAACGCGATCAAGTCCCCGACAGTTCGGATCGGCGCTGAAGGATGAACTACCAGCGCCTGGTTGATGACGCCCAGGCCGCTGACCGGCGCGAAATCCCTGACTGGGTCGTAAGGCAGGGTGCGGTAGAGGTAAGGATTGGCGACAAAATCCGTGTCGGCCGTCGCGAGCAGCATGTAGCCGTCCGGCGCAGATCTGGCGACGTAGGCCGTCCCGATTTGACCGTTGGCGCCTGGCTTGTTCTCAACAACAACCGGCCGGCCCCACGATTCGGTGAGCCGCTGGGCGACCGCCCGCGCGATCACGTCCGCCGCTCCTCCGGCTGGGTAAGGAACCACAATTGTGATTGCCTTGGAGGGATAAACCTGGGCCTGCGCCGATGCCGGGCAAAGCAGGATGCAACTGAGCGCGGTCAAAATCCGCATGCGTCGGATCATGTTTCCCTCTATTGAATTGCGGTAGCAAAGGTGCCGGCTGCGAAGGTTGCAACCACCTACAGGAGGCACGCTGGCTGCTTTCGCCGCAATCGAACGGCACGATTCATAAGTCTCATGGCATTCGTCCTCACGAACGCTGACCTTGTCCAGGTCGACATTGAGGATGCCATATAGTTGAACGACGCGCTTTCAGACGGCCTTGATTTTTCTCAGGGCGATCTTGGTTTTTCTTTAGATGAGCCGTGCTAGGATCGCGGAGCCGGAGCCGCGAGGAAGAGCAAGTTGCTGTATTTGTTCGACAATTATTCGCTCGACACCGACCGTCGCGAGGTGCGCCAGGGGGCCGCCGTGGTTGCGGTCGAGCCGCAGGTATTTGACCTTCTGGAGCATTTGATCCTGCATCGCGACCGCATCGTCAGCAAGGATGACCTCATCGCTTCGATCTGGCAAGGACGCATCGTTTCAGAATCGGCGATCAGCACGCAAATCAACGCGGCTCGCTGTGCCATCGCTGACAGTGGCGAGAAGCAACGGCTGATCAAGACTATCCCACGCAAAGGCATACGATTCGTGGGCGACGTGCGCGAAGAACAAAAGCCCGAGGACATGGCCAAGACGGCCATTTCCTCAGAACGAGTAAGATCGCGCTTGACCCTGCCGGATCGTCCCTCAATCGCGGTCTTGCCCTTCACGAACATGAGCGGTGATCCGGAGCAGGAGTATTTCGCCGACGGTATGACGGAGGAAGTCATCACCGCGCTCTCACGCTGCAAATGGCTATTTGTTATCGCCCGAAATTCATCGTTCATTTACAAGGGCAAGGCGGTGGACGTGCGGGAGATCGGACGCGATCTCGGCGTGCGATATGTGCTTGAAGGCAGTGTTCGGCGCGGCGGAAACCAGTTGCGGTTCGCCGGGCAACTTATTGACACGACGTCTGGTGCATACATCTGGGCCGATCGCTTTGACGGCGACATGAGCGATGTCTTTGTTCTGCAAGATCGATTTGCCCAAAGCATCGTCGCCGCGGTTGAGCCGAGCCTGCAGCTCGCAGAGATCGGACGTCTCAAGAGCAAACCGGCGACAAGTCTCGAAGCGTATGATTTGACGCTCCGCGCACAGCAGTTGGAGTACGAATTCACCGAGGAGAGCCTTGCGGCGGCGCTTCGCTGTCTGACAGAGGCGCTTGCGATCGATCCTTCTTACCCTCCGGCGATGGCCTTGGGAGCGTATTGCTACGGAGAGCGTCGCATTCAGGGTTGGGCACAAGACCTCACGGGAGAAGTCGCCGAAGGACTCCGTTTGGCTTCGCGCGCTGTCGAACTCGGAACGGATGACAGTAATGTCTTGTGGATGGCAGCATTTGCCGTCTGGCGTTTGGCGCAGGACGCTCAGCGCGCAAGAGACCTCGCCAATCGTTCGCTGCGGCTCAATCCGAATTCCGCCATTGCTCTTGCAATCACGGCGTGGGCCGAGATGCAAATGGGGCATTTCGGCAAAGCCATAGAACTACTTCATCGTGCCGAGCGATTGAGCCCACGCGATCCAAGAGGATGGCTCATTGCGACAGGCTTGGGCTCAGCACACTTCTATGAAGGACATTTCGACGAAGCCGCATCGTGGGCCGAAGCAGCGCTATTTCAAAGCCCGCGCTTTACGGTTGCATTGCGCCTCCTCGCGGCAAGCCTCGCACGACTTGGACAACAAGAGAAGGCGGCCGTTGCTGTTCAGAAATTGCTGAACATCGAGCCGAAGTTTACTCTTGCTGAACTCCGTAAGCGCGTACGGTTCCTGGATGGCACTCCATGGGGAAATAGGTTCCTGGACGCGCTACGCCTCGCCGGATTTCCCGAGTGACGGATTAATACTGATCATTGGCTGACATTTCAATCGCTGCGTGTAAAGTGTGACGAGTTGCAGCGTTTTGATGGTGCCTGCAACAAGAAGGAGTTCCCGATCGGGAACAATATTCGGATACGTTTGTCCAGCTATTGGGATCCAAACTCTTGCTCCAATCGCAGCAAATTCGGAAAGGACCGTTGTTTCACAGCTGATCGCCCGTATCTCGCCGCGATCGAGGTTGGCGGACAACCTGTCATGACCGGATGGGCGCCGAGCTTGGCGGTCCTGGCTCCTTTCGGTTTTATTGCGGCACTGAGCATTCTACTTGCCTGGAACGGGTGGCGAGTGTCGCAAATCCGCACGCGAACCATATTGGTGTGCACCTTCATTTTCATCTTCTGCTTCTTCGGACCGGCAGCGTACTTCTAATCTCTCCACAGTCTGATAGCAGGCGACCATTTACGATTCGCTTCTATTGGTTGTACGTACGAATACGCCCTGTGAGTGCTGCCCGATAACGATCCGCGACGTCGTGATCTTGCGCCCTTGCGAATGGCGAGCGTGTCCTGATTCCGCTGAGCCTTAGCTTTCATCCAAGTTGATGGAAGAACATCTGAATCGAACAAGTCTCTGAATCCTTCGGAGCGAGGCTTGCTGCCTCAAATAAGGAGAAATCAAATGCACACCCGCATAGTGAGCGCTATTGGTTCCATCAGTAGATTTCTACTTGGATGCATTGGAATATTGCTGACCCTCGGCATTTCAACTGCTGCCGTGGCACAAACCGTATTTACTAAATCTCCCGTGCCGGCTCCTATGCCCCTGAGTGGTTTTTATCTTGGCCTGGGCGGCAGTTACAACTCGGCTAATTTTGGCGTTCAGCACGTCTTTGCGGTGGGAACTTCCGATGTCTTTGATAGTGGCGGAACCTTGGTTCAGCAGGGAAGCGCTGACGGGCCGCCTGCACCTGTTTTCATGGACCCCAGGACAAGCTTTGCCCCATCATTCCAGGGAGGCTACTTCCAGCACTTTGAAAACAGCAAATGGTTATGGGGAGCCAAGTTTTCGTACAGCTATCTCAATATAACATCGACCACCCGGAATGCTATCATTCCTCAGGTTGGCTCATTCACGACCGTGCCGGGTGGAGTTGTCACTCCTTTTACAGGTAATGCCTACATCGATTATTCCCAGACGACAGTTCGGCATCAAATGGCTTTCATGCCTTTCATTGGGCACTCGTTTGAAAGGATCTTTGTATATGTCGGAGCTGGTCCTACCCTGTCTCAATTGCGAACGGATGAGAATGGTCTGATCGGTTTTGCAGACATCAGTGGAACCCATACGAATGTGTCCGGCGCGCCGCAAAATTTCTCTGGAACCAAGTGGGTGTATGGCGGTGCAGGGACGATTGGGGCGACCTACTTCTTCGACCGCTCCTGGTTCCTGGATATCAATTACACTTATGCCATGACCAGAAACCATACCGTCGATTTTTCGAGCACTTTCAACAATCCCAATGGTCCGAATAGTACGACCCTGACCGGAACGCTGGTTGGCAACTCCACCTGGAAAGTGATCACACAAGGAGTTGCTGTTACAATCAACAGGCTATTTTGACGAGGACGGATCACTGGAACAACAAGTTCTTGGATCGGTACCATGTCTTCGTAGGGGCGGACCTTGTGTCCGCCCGAATTGGAACATCGGGGGAGAGGCGGGCGAACACAAGGTTCGCCCCCATAGGCGTTAGGTTTAGGCACGATGTGCCCGTTGCGTAGGGGCGGCCCTTGTGGCCGCCCGCAACACGACCCACACAACGTGCGGAGTTTTTGAACCCCGGGCGGCCACAAGGGCCGCCCCTACGAAACAGCGACATCGTACCTCGCTTAACCTAACGCCTATGAGGTCC
>Ga0099792_10000308_pt1 | contig 18447 bp, 13 predicted proteins | sample Rivendell_Oct201_8_FD_83780 | JGI IMG/M metagenome (GOLD analysis project Ga0099792, IMG submission 83780) | Vadose zone soil microbial communities from the Eel River Critical Zone Observatory, Northern California, USA -... | ecosystem: Environmental > Terrestrial > Soil > Vadose zone >...
AGTTCTTCCATGCACAGGTCACGAAACGGGTCGACTTCTCTCCCGAACTCTGGATGTTCCGCATCCGCAGCGGCGGAGACTTCAACTTTATTCCGGGGCAGTATGCCACGCTCGGAGTGGAAGCCGCAGGGGGGAAGAGGATCGAACGTCCGTACTCGATTGCGTCAGCACCTTACGAAGATGAAATTGAATTCTTCTTTGAGCTCGTGCCTGACGGAGCTCTTACTCCCCTGCTGTACAAGTTGCAACCGGGCGACTCGTTGCTCATGCGCAAGTCCCCCAAAGGACGATTCGCCCTGGAAACCCAGAACGGCCGGAACCATCATTTGCTGGTTTCGACTGTCACCGGCGTGGCGCCGTTCGTGAGCTACGTGCGCGCACTTTATCGAGACTGGAAATCTGGCAAGTTTGACGGCGCACACAAGCTGTATTTGCTGAACGGAGCGAGCCGTCCCTTTGAATTCGGCTACAAAGATGAATTAACGCGCTTCGCCCAGGAAGTTCCATGGCTCGAATATGTCCCGACCGTAAGCCGGCCCTGGGATCACCGAGACTGGTCCGGGGAGACCGGGCGCGCCGACGACGTTCTCCGCAAATACGCCGATCAGTGGGGTCTTGACGCCGGCAACACCCACGCCTATCTTTGCGGCCATCCCGAGATGATCGAGCACAGCAAAGCAATTCTGAAGCGCCGAGGCTTTCTCGACAAAGGCGCGATCAAAGAAGAAATCTACTGGATCCCTCCAAAATAATTGCTCACGTAGCGACAGCCGCCCTTCGACTTCGCTCAGGGCAGGCTCTCGGCTGTCCCGCCTGGGCGAAGCCCGCGGCCGCCGATCCCATCTACACACACCTCTAACTCTCGGCTGGCGCAAAGCAGACAAGCACTGCCAATTCTTCCGCCACATCGTAGAAGCGATGCTCAACTTCAGCCGCAACGAAGATCACGCTCCCAGTGAAAACCTCGCGGTCTTCCGCACCAGCCTTGAAGCGGGCACGACCGCGAACCACGTAATACATTTCATCTTCGCGATGCGGTTTCTGCGGATCGATGCTCCCTGGCGGCAGCACGTAGAGACCAGCACTCATCGCCGGCACGCGGAGAAATTCTCTATAAAGCTTTCCACTCTGAGCTCGCGCGTGATCGATTTCGGCAAGATTCGCGAATAAAGTTTTCACGCGAAGATTCCTCCGAAGATGAGCTCGGTAAACTGCGGAATCAGATTGTGCGTCTGCAGATCGCCTTCCGGCTTGTACCACTGGTAAATCCAGTTGATCATTCCCAGCAGCGCGAACGCCGCGGCGCGCGGGCTCACTTTTCCGCCGGCCAGGCGCGTTCGTCCTTCCTTCTGTGCTTCCTTCTGTGCTTCCTTCTGAACCTCCCTTTGGACTTCGGCCATCAGGTTTTCGAGGAAGTGGACGTAGTCCTTTTTGCGGGCGTTGATGCGCTTGCGCAGCGCCGGCGGCAGGGGATGGTTTTCATGCAGCATCACCGTGATCTCGCGATCGCGCGGGCTGAGCACCACCTCGATGTGCAGCCGGATCAGCGCCCGCAGCCGCCCCTCGGGATCGGCGATGCCTCGCACCGGATTGAGCACCCGCTCCTGGGTGATGTCCATGGCGTGGTTCATGATCTCGAACAGGATTTCGTCCTTGCTTTGAAAGTGGTGGTAAAGACCTCCCTTGCTAAGCTTCAGCGCCGCAGCGACGTCGTTCATCGAAGTAGCGTCGTAGCCCCGCTGCTGAAACAAGCGGGCGGCGGTGCGCAGGATTTCCTGCCGGGAATCGATCGTAGCCTCACGAGTCATCGCCGACATGGTAATCAGTTGCGGCACGGAATGCCAATTCGCGTGCGAGCTGCTAGCTCCTAGCTGCTAGCTTCTAGCCAAACTTCGCTGCTCCCTCTCGACAAGTCGCTTACAAGAATTGTCATCCCGACCGGATCTTCGCGTTCCCGAAGGGAACGGGGAGCGGAGTGGAGGGATCCCTAGCTTCGCTCAGACTCTTTGCTCACCCCCGCTAGACTCAAAATAAAGTTTGCAATGACGTACACGGGGAGGTTCACGACCTGCGCGCTTGAGTAACAAAATGGGATATCCCCCTCCCCCCTCGATCTATTGGAATCTTCACGTTAGCGCGAAATTCCCGCCAGATCCGAAGGTCTAAAGGACTTAGATACCAAATTCCGTGAAACAAAGGACTTAAGGGCCGGACGATATAGGTTCACCCAACTGTCACGGCCTCGATCATCATCTAGGAGCGATGCTGTGGACGGCAAGGTCGGATGTCACATGCCGATGTCGAAAGATGAACTTCAAAAGACCACCAAGTGTTTGGGCGGGCGCCTGGGTTCGGCTGGGCCAGCCTTTGCCTTGGCCGCGTAGAAACGAAAAATGGGGAACATCCCGTCGACCCTGCATTTCCCACCGGTTTATTCCCCCCGGTTTATTGACCGCAAGGGCAAAACTTCCGCCCGCCTACAGGGGAACCTGCAACTCAGACCTGTCGAGTTCGCGAAGAGTGTCCCGGTACGCCTTTTTCAGGTTGGCACCGCACCAAGGACAGAAGTGAATGTGCACCTCTGACACAGAAGACAGTGGGAACCCCGTGTTTGGCACGGGCGACCCAGGATCCAATGCCCGATATTGCAAAATGAACGCAGGCTCAGAGCCGTCACGCGTTGACGAGAAGACGCCAAGCCCTCGTTTGCCAGCCTCCTCGAACCACCCCTGGAATACCTTGCAGCACCATTTCATAAGATTCACCGTCAGTGAACTGCTCGGAAAAACTGGACTACGAACTCCGTTGCTTGTGGCGTGAAGCGTAACTCTGTCGCTACGGCACTCCCCATGCTTGTCGTGCTCCTAGTCACTAACCCTGCTTTCTCCATCGTCTGCACGAGCGCCTTCGGGATGTTCGCGACGTACTTGGTTCCTCCGCCGGCAGCATTTGCTAGCGCGTCTGCTCCTTGTCCCGTGGCCGCAGAAAGAGCCCGACCGGCTGCAGGGGCACCGTCTAGTGTGCATACGGCCCGGATTGTCTCGCCTCCGCTATTAGCCGCAGCTTCTAACGAGGCCCTACTCACCTGACCGAACATACCTCCAATCATGTCGCCAGCCGCTCTGCCCGATCTTAGCAAGGCCAAAACATCACGTGCCGCAAAAGGCAAATCCGCAAGCCCTGCCCAAAAGGAGGCGTTCACCCCCACTTCTGAGAGAGAGGAAGTGGTTGTCAAATTCGCAACGCCACTAGCAAGTTGATAGGACACGTCATCGGTAGTGGCCTGCACCGTGACAGACGGCCCCGTGGTGGCATTATTGACATCGACCTGAGCGCAGCTTTCGCCGCCGCTATTGTCGTTGTTCCAGTTCCCGTTTGCATCCTGCACGCAGGCATCACCTGTCGGGTCTGTGAACCTCAATGGATTGTTGCGGACGAAGCTGTAGAGATTCCAGCTTTGGGGATCACGTGGGGACTGATCGTTGAAAGGCTTATCGGGGACCATGAATCGCCCCATCGTAGACCCGTAATACCGTGCACCAAAGTCGTCTAGTCCGGATTCGGCATCGCGTTCTTTGCCGGTGAACCTATAGCGGTTCGTGTCGCTGCCAGTGATGGGGATTTCGCCGCCGTAGGGATAGTAGTCTGACTCTTTCAGGATGTTGCCACTGCCATCGGTAACGATGCTGGTCGAGCCCAGATGATCGTGAAAATAATAGTGAACTGCTTTTGACGGGAGATCGACGCGGGACGCAATTTGACCATGAATTAAGCCATAGGCTGCCGTCCAGTTGCCGCCCAGGTCGCTTTCGGCTAACGTGCTGCCATCCGCCAACTTCCAATAAAATATTCCTGAAGCATTGGTCGCGCATGTGCCTGCCATTGTCCCCTTGGTGCATTTTTCTACTCGCTGCCCGTCGCCATCATAGATATAGCTATAACCCCCGGTTGAGATCAACTGGTTCTCTGCATCGTACGTGTAAGTTATCGAGCCATTCTGAATCAAGTTCCCCGCTGCGTCGTAGGTGAAGCACGTGATGAGTTGATTTTGGATGTTTGCGGCTGCGCAGGCAAGAGGTTCTGAGTTCGCTTTACCCGTGACTGGCCCTCTGTTCGTAAGATTTCCCCACGCGTCGATTGTGTAAACTTCACCCCAGTTCGGGCCATTCGTGTAAGCGGTCTGAATCCTGTTCAAGCCGTCGTAGGTAACATTCAGCGTCCGATTGTCATCTTTCCCATTCGCAGTCTGAATCACGTTTCCATTATCGCTGCCGCTAGTGCCATTTCCCAGGTTGAAGTTGTAGGTCAAATTGAGGATCGGCGTATTCGTCGCAGTCGAGACTGAAAGCACAACTGGCTGGAGGCGGTTGTTGTATGTATTGGAAATCGTACTGCCAGCGTAGGTCCCTCGCCCAACCAAAGCCGTGGCAAGTGCCCCATGCGGCGCGTAGGTTCCACGCTCCAGGACGTTGTTGTATATATCACCTGCTGAGGTCACTCGACCGGCGGCATTTTCACCCGTGTAGAACTCGTAGTTGGGAATGCCCGGCTGAGGATAGAACACTTGGGCCAAGTCTCCATTGAGATCGTAGTTGTAATTGACATTCGCCGAAATCGTCGGAACCCCGTTGATGGTTACAACAGTCGCGCCGTATGGAGGCGTGAGTCCAACGAAGCGAGCGTCGCTGTTCTTGGCCCTGCCCATTGAGTCATAAATCCAAGACTTGCTTCCAACGCTGTAGCACATTGCAGTACGTCGACCGAAAACGTTCTTGGCAGCTCCTCCGCCTGCCTGCCCGATCGGAGTCGGACAGCTGAGGAGAACACCATCATAGCCATAGGTCACACCAGACGTGAGATTTCCGTTATATCCATCGCTGTAACTTTTTCCGGTTAGCCGATTCAAAACATCGTAGGTGTACATGGTCGTCACAGTGGCGGTGCCCGCGTGGGGCTGGTTCGGAGCGGGTGCTGTCTTCGTCTTTAAGTTTCCGTTGCTGTCATAAGCGTAGGTGACGGCACCAAAGGGGAATGTGCCGGTGGCCGAGGCGGGGCACGTGACGGCCTGAATCTCGGGGTTGGCGGCGCATACCAGACGAGAGAGAGAATCGTACGTAAACGTGCGGGTGCGCCAACTGCTGGAAGGTGATCCTCCTTTCTGTGTGACCGTGGCCAGGTTGTTCAGAACGTCGTATGCGTAGTCAGTTTCATAGTTAAGGCCGCTTGGATCTTCGACAATCTGCGTCATCCGTCCCAGGCCGTCAGCGTAAGTCTGCCGCTTCTTGCCGGATTCGTCTGTAACCGCCATGATATTTCCCGAGTAACTAGTCGTAACGGCAGAGCCGTCGGGTTTCACAACCAACTGAGCCCGGCCAAGCGCATCATAGTAGGAGCGGGTCACGCCGTAGGTTGAATCGGAGGTTGTGCGATAAGGATTGCTGACCGACGCAGTACGGCCCAGTGCATCATAAACAATATCCGTATAATCCACGCCATCCGGATCGCTCGTCAATTGTGTCTGTGACGTGCGGCTGTAACCGTCCATGATCGTTGTCGTCGCCTTGCTTAGACCGGACGTGAGTAAGGTGGTCTGCGTGAAATATGGCGGCTGAGCGGCTGGAAAATAGGAGGTGCAGTTTTGGCCCCCGTCCGGGTAGTTGGTACACAATGGCCGGTTTGCCCAATCGTAGGAGTAAGTCACTCCTGATCGGACGGGGCTGGCGTCCAAGTCGTTTTCATCCGCCTCGGCACTGGCAAGTCCGGTGCACGTGTAACGTGTTGTCCTGGTGCGGTGTCCCAAGGCATCCGTGATCGTTGTTGGAAAGGCACGCGTTAGGGTGCCTGAGCCAATGCAAGAAGTGTCCGCCCAGTTCTCGGTGTAGTCGTAGTTGGTAGCGTTTCCGAGCTCGTCCACTTGCTGGGTGGCATTTCCGAGCGTGTCGTAACAAATGTGTGACGTAACGTACGTCGTGCCGGAGATGAGCTTGCTGATAGAAGTGACATTGCCGCGTGCCCAGAACCCATAGCCATGACCGGCGTCGTCATGATTTATCGCGCCGGTAATATTTGTCAGCATGGGAACGCTGTTCTTGCAGTAGTTCGCCCCGTACTCATCGTACGTGTAGTTCGTTTTGGAAATCGGCGATCCGGTGCCGCTGCCCGCGTAAACGCTTACGCTGGCCGGTCGGTTAAACATGCGGTACTGCGAGTTGTAATGGATGGTGCTGGTGTCTCCTTGATAGGAGATTTTCGTCGTGCGGGTCGGAGTTGAGGCGCCAAAATCATATTCTTGTTTTTGGGCGACGAGAGAACAAAATGTGGAAAGACTCCAGTTGAGATACTGATACTGAATCTGTGACGATTGACCTGTATCGTTTAAGGTAGTACTCACCGAACTGACGCAGCCGCCCCCGTATGCGAGGGGATAGGTAAAGCCGACCGTTTTAAAGAGTGAGCTCGGACCGCTGTAGTGTTGAATAGTCTGGATATGTGGCGGGGCGCTGCCCGGCACACTCGTATAGACGGTCTTGTCATTTACATAAGACTTCGAGACTGCATCGTAGCGCGGTGGACTAGTCACTGTGACGGTTGTTTGGGTGCCGTTTCCTGTTCCACTGGTGACGCTTCCAAGCTGCCAGGTGCCTCCTTCGAAGGTTGCCGATGCAAGGGGAGCGCAAGTTCGGTTGAAACCGTAAAGCCAGTAACAGCCGGTAGGGGCAGCGTAACTAAACTGCAGTTGCCCGCGAGTCGGGAGCGTCACACTCGTTAATCCACCCAAATGTGTACCCGAGGTGCCGGTGTCGTAGGAAAAGCTATACTGCGTGCCGTCGGGAAGCACGAGGCTGGATATCCAAAGCTGGGTGGTCGTTGAGGTACCCAGGGATATTGAATAGTATTGGCAGTTGATGGTGTAGGTTTGTCTAGATCCGTCGGAAGCCATCACGTAAACGTGGCTTGGAGCTGACGGAAGGCAGGTCACGTTATCTACGGTAATAGGACTCTGCGTAAACGGCCCAAAGAAATTGTTGCCGTTTGTGCTGCCGACCCAGCCGTAGCTAACGGAGAGAAGATGTTCAACCACGGTGCCGTCGGCTGACCACACTTCGGATAGAAGGTTCCCTGTACTATCGTACGAAACGTCGAAGGAGTAGCCGGCACCGTCCGAGCTAAAGCCGGCCCAATGATGTAGCGTACCAGTGTTAGGGTCCTGATTCCCCTGTGCGTCGTGGCATGCTATCCAGGTTAATTGCGGAGTCGTGCTACCGGAGCCCGTGTGGTGGACCGTTCCGTGAAGATCTGTGAACCGGATGTCGTAGACGTTGGCAATTGATCCATATGGATAGGCCTGATCGGGGCAGGTGGATGATGTCCAGACGGAATAGCCAAAGGTCCCCATGGCCAAAACGGTTGAAGAAATAGGAACCATCTTGAGCTGCCAACCGGTTCCGTAACCGCACGTCCACGTGGGCGAGGGGTAGCAAGCGATGGGATCGTAGACGAGCGTTGCCGTGGAAGGCGGAGCGTTGCGCTGGGGAACTGAGGCAATCGGAATCTCTAGATGAACCTGGGTGGAAAGCGGGTCAATGAAACCCAAAGGAATTGGAATAGTGGCGGAATTCACCGGAATCCCGACCGGGCTGCTGCTTTGCGCGCTTAGGCCAAAAGAAAGAGCACAGACTAGGGACAAGATAATGCCAACGCGAGCCATGAGGATTCCTCCTGATGAAATGAAAAGATTGGGCCCAACGACTTGTGTACTCACACGACTGATGGTCCGCACTTGCGCGCCGCATGCGCTTCGCGGGCGCAATCCGTTAATACTATCGGAGGAAGCAGCGATCAGGATCACTGACGGAACTGAGAATCCGTCGCCCCCCGGCGAATCCGTCTCGCTGATAGGGCGGAACCTTACGCGCGCACGATGTGAATGTCAAATAAAAAAACCCGCGAGCGAAAAATTTCCAGCGATTGCTTCGCCCGAACTGCCCACCAAGAATACCCGTCATCTTGATGAAAATTCCTTGCGGAGCCGCAGGTTCTGTAGAGATGTTAGATCCCCTTCGGCTTCGCTCAGGGCAGGCTTTCGACTGCATTTGTCACGCGCTTCGCGCGCGACAAATTCCGCTCAGGATGACAGTTTTGCAGGATTTCTAATTCGTCACTGGCTTAGCTGTACATCACTTTGCGCTCGCCTTTTACGATGCGGCCTACGGTGTGAGCTTTTTCGCCGACGCGTTCAAGGAAGGTGTGGACCTTCTTGAATTTCGCGGAAGGGATCACCAGTAACATCCCCAGGCCCATGTTGAAGGTGCGCAGCATCTCGTCTTGTTCCACGTTGCCCAACTGCTGCAAGTGCTCGAAGATGGGGAGCACCGGCCAGGAGCCGAGTTCAATGAGAGCGGCTGTGCCGCGGGGCAGCACACGGGGAAGATTTTCTGTAATGCCGCCTCCGGTAATATGCGCCAGGGCGGAGACGCAATCCGCATCGAGCAGCTTTTTCAGCGACGGCCAGTAGCTCTTGTGGGTCCGCATCAGCTCGTTGCCGACCTTGTTTCTAATCTCGTTGACATACGTTTCCGGCGAATAGTGCGCCACCTCGAAGAGCAGCTTGCGGGCGAGCGAGTATCCGTTGGTGTGCAGGCCGTTTGAAGGCATGCCGAGAATTATGTCTCCAATCTGCACATTCTTGCCGGTGATGATGCGCTCGCGGTTGACCACGCCCACGATAAAGCCGGCCAGATCGTATTCACCATCGGGATAGAAGCCGGGCATCTCGGCGGTTTCGCCACCGATCAACGCGCAACCGTTGTGCTTGCAGGCATCGGCGATGCCTTCCACCACTTGTTCGGCAATTGGGGGCTCAAGCTTCCCGGTGGCGAGGTAGTCCATGAAGAACAGCGGCGCGGCTCCCTGCACCAGGATATCGTTCACGCAGTGGTTGACCAGGTCGCCCCCGATCGTGGAATGCAGCCGCATCTCGAATGCGACTTTGAGCTTGGTTCCTACTCCGTCAACGCTCGATACCAGCACAGGGTCGATGTATTTGGCCTTGTCTACGGCGAAGAGGCCGCCGAAACCGCCGATTTCGCTAAGTACTCCGCGGGTAAAAGTCTTGTGGGCGAGATATTTAATGCGCTGCTTGGTGCGATTGGCGCGGCTGATGTCCACACCGGCATCGGCGTAAGTGACGGGACTCGGGGTGGACGCAGGGTTCTTGGCCACGGATTCTTCTCTCGTATGAAGTTAGATCGGAGTGACGACGCCAGGTCCCTTGCGAAGCCGCAGTGGCTCCTAAGGTCGCTCATTGTAGCACGTTGTAACACGTTCAAAGTGGGATGGGGGGCGACTAGGCCGGCGTGGGATTGCCGAACGTGGCAGGGACACTCCAACTCTGTCCGCGGGCGCGCACGCCCGTTCGCGACCACCACTTGCCGGGGCTAGTGAGCGATGAAGTCTGAGATGAAGTAGGCCAGAATCCCGAAGAGCGCTAAGCCCGAGATTCCGTATGCGGTGAGTACCCAGGCGCCGCGGCCTTCATGATGCCTAGTGGTAGAGGCGGATTGCTGCGAAACAGGAGAGACAACAGGGGCCCGATCTTCCATGCAAAAACCTCCAAACGGAAAGATCGTGGCGCAAATACATTATGCGTCACGTTGCCCCGCGTCATGGCGAGGCGAACTTATGGGCAAGATTTTAACCCGGATTTGCGCCAGCAGACAGGAAAAATTTGAAGAGTTGCAGCTACGAATCTCGCTCGCAGGCGCAGGTCCGAGTTGCGCAACTTCCCAGCTTACGATACAAACGGCGCAGGGTTTAGTCTTACTTTCACTCTTATGCGCAATCCAGTTATTGCCTGTTTCCTTGTTTTTGTTTTGGGTTTCCCCGTAATTGCCGCTCCCTCGCCAAAGCCTCGTCAGAGTCAGTCGACTGACCGACCGGCGAAGCCCAAAAAACCGAAGTTGGGCGAACCCGCCATTGCCAAGCCAGCAGAGACTGCGGCGGACAAGCCTGCTGATAAGAAAGCCGACTATTCGCAGGAAGCATTCGTCATCGAGCAACTGCGGTCCAGTTACCGTTTCGAGAGCGATGGCACCGGCCGCAGAGAGTCGATTGCCCGCATCCGAGTGCAAAGTGAGGCTGGCGTCCAGCAGTGGGGTCAGTTGCAGGTGGGATACAACTCGGCCAACGAGCGGGTGGAGATCCCCTACGTACGGGTTCTGAAGGAAGATGGCAGCATCGTGAAGGCGGGCGACGACGCGGTGCAGGACCTGAGCGCCCCGGTGGCGCGCGAAGCTCCTGTCTATACCGATTTTCGCCAGAAGCATATTACGGTGCCAGGGCTGCGTCCGGGCGAAGTGCTGGAATATGACCTGGTCACGGTGGTTCACACGCCCCTGGCGGCTGGCCAGTTCTGGACCGAACACAACTTCGACCAGAACAACATCGTGCTCGACGAGCAGGTCGATGTTGATACGCCGGCGGACCGTACCGTGAAGCTCAAGAACAAGTCTGGAATGGATCCGAAGATTACCGAGCAGAACGGACGGCGCATCTATCACTGGTCGAATTCGCACCTGGAACGTGAGGACGATAAGAAAGAGAAAGAGAAGGACAAGAAGAAAAAAAAGAAGAAAGGGGACGAGGAGCGGCCCGATATTCAGCTGACGACTTTCGGGACCTGGGAAGAAATCGGACGCTGGTACGCCAGTCTTGAAAAAGATCGCCGCGTTCCCTCCGGGGAAGTCCGTGGCAAGGCAGAGGCATTGACCAAGGGACTCAACACGGATTTGGAGAAGACCGAAGCGCTGTACGATTTCGTGGCAAAGAACTTTCGCTACGTGAGCCTTTCGCTGGGAGTGGGGCGCTACCAGCCGCACTCCGCCGCGGACGTACTCCACAATCAGTACGGAGACTGCAAGGACAAACACACGCTGCTGGAGTCTCTGCTTGAAGCCGAAGGTTTGCATGCCTCGTCCGTGCTGATCAATTCAAGCCGCAAGCTCGACCCGGACGTTCCTTCCCCGTCGCAATTCGATCACGTCATCACCCTGTTACCGATGGGCAAGGAAGAAGTCTGGATGGATACGACCAGCGAGGTGGCTCCCTTCCGGTTGCTGGCTTTTACCCTGCGAAATAAGCAGGCGCTGGTCATTCCTGCCGAGGGTACGCCGCACCTCGAGGAAACTCCCGCCGATACTCCCATGCCGGACTTCGAGCGGTCGGAGATTGACGGCAAGATCAACGAAATTGGCAAGTTGGAGGCGCACGTAAATTATGTTTTCCGCGGCGACGAAGAATTGTTGCTGCGTTCGATCTTCCGTCGCGTGCCGCAGGCGAACTGGCAACGCGTGGTGGAAAACGTAAATGTGGGACTGGGTGGAGACATCACGAATCTCAAGGTCAGCGATCCCGCTGCCACGCGCGAAGCGTTCACGATGTCCTATGACATTTCACGAGCGAACTTTCTCGATTGGTCGAAGAAGAAGACGGAGATGCTCCTTCCTTTGTCTTCCTTCAGCCTGCCGGACATAGGAAATGATGATGGCGACGCAGATGCGGAGCCGCTCAAGCTGGGGCCAAAAGCCGAGTATTCGTACAACATCAAGTTGCAGCTTCCGGCGAAGTATACGGCGCGAGTCCCGCTTCCCTTCTCGCTGAAGCGCGACTATGCGGAATACGAAGCGACTTACAAGCTCGAGGGCCATGCCTTTACGGCAGGCCGAAAGCTGACGCTGCGCCAGGACGAATTGCCGGCAGCACGAGCCCCGGACTACGAGTCTTTCCGGCGGGCTGTGACGGCCGATCTAGGGCAACATCTCTCCGTGGAGAACGCAGCGGCAGGGGCGCTCGTTCCTCCCGCTGACATGAAGGCCGACGATCTTGTGGACAGTGGCCGCGCGGCGATGGCCAGCGGAAATTTTGCGGTCGCCATCGCACTGCTGAAGCGGGCTACCGAGGTCGATCCGAAACACAAGACCGCATGGAACAATCTGGGCCTGGTTTATCTGGCAACACGAGAAAACGATGCGGCGATTGCCGCGCTGCAAAAGCAAATTGAAATCAATCCCTACGACGAGTTCGCCTACAACAATCTGGGGCGCGCTTACTGGCAGCAGCGCAAGTATGACGATGCCGTGACCGCGTTCCACAAGCAGCTTGAAATGAATCCGCTCGACAAGTTTGCGCATGCGAATCTTGGCGCCATGTATGCCGAGTGGCATAAGTATGACGAAGCTGCTCCTGAACTGGAGAAAGCAGCATCGTTGACGCCGGAGAGTCCGGAGTTGCAGGTGAGTCTGGGCGATGCCTATCTGAATCAGGGGCAGGACGACAAAGCGCTGGCTGCGTTCGATCATGCGGTAGAACTTTCCGCCACGCCACTGGTGTGGAACAACATTGCATACCAGTTGTCGCTCAAGAAAGCCCATCTCGATCGAGCGCAGCAGTATGCGGAGTCGGCGGTCTCAGCTACGGCCGCGGCATTGCGCAATATTTCGCTGGACCGCCTCACGCACCAGGAACTGCCGCTCGTCCCTTCGCTCATTGCGTATTGGGACACCCTGGGCTGGGTCCACTTTTCCGAAGGCAATCTCGACAAGGCTGAAAAGTACGTTGCGGCGGCTTGGGAGCTTGGTCAGCACGGAGAGGTAGGGGACCATCTCGGACAAATCTACGAGAAGCAAGGCGATAAAGATCGTGCGCTGCGGACTTATGCCATGTCGATGAGCGGGCTCCGACCCATCCCGGAGACTCACGTCCGGCTGGCCGCGCTAGCGGGGAGCGACGCCAAAGCGGACGCTGCGGTGACGAAATACAAAGACGATCTGCAGCACCGCCGCACCATCGATCTGGGCAAAGCTAAAGAGACGGGCAACGCCGAGTTCTTTGTACTGTTGAGCGGGGGCGCCGGTTCGGCCGCCAAGGCTGAAAGCGTGAAATATGTTAGTGGAGATGAAAAGTTAAAACCTTTTGCTGAGGCACTACGCACCGCCGACTATCACCTGACATTTCCTGACAGCACTCCGGTCAAGGTGTTGCGTCGCGGAATTCTTTCCTGCTCAACGGCAACCGGCAACTGCATGTTTGTGCTCATGCTGCCGGACGATGTCAGAACGGTGGATTGAAGACGCTGCGGGAAAACTCCGGTGCCGCAGCGCTCATCGTTACGATAAGGTGCTATTTTCAATGAGGGCTTCAGGGTGTGCGTGAGAACGGTCTTTCGCCCCGCTGGGGCTTGTCTGTTTCCCCACTTCTCCCACGGCTCGCGCCGTGGGCTGCATTTTTACGCCGCTTCGCGGCTAGGAACGTGGAGTTTTTTTCACCGCGTCACCGAAATTCTTAGTTCTCAGGCTAGATGATAAGCAGGAGTCCGTCGGAACAGTGATGCGTGCGGCACCGCTCACTCTGAGCCGGAAAAAACGGGTATCGCTGCGATGTCCTCCACAAACGCCGTTTGTAATTGAAGCGATGCATAGAGGCTTGTATTTCACCCTAATACGCCGTTTCCGGAAAACTCTTGCTATCCCGTTCGCATCCTCTCGGGCCGGTCTATAATCGGCAGCTTGTTCGGTGATCTTGACCCGTGCGCATACTTCTGCTCAGCGACATCCACGCCAACCTCGAAGCCCTGGAAGCCTGCATGGCTTCCGCTCCCGCATTCGACCTGGTTGTGAATCTGGGTGACATCGTCGGCTACGGCGCCAGCCCCAACGAAGTAGTATCGCGCGCTCGCGACTTGGGAAAGATTTTCGTTCGCGGCAATCACGACAAAGCGGCCACTGGACTTATTGGCCTCGATGACTTCAATCCCCTTGCCGCCGCTGCTGCGATGTGGACTCGCGAGCAATTGGCCCCGGAGAACCTGGAGTGGCTGCGCTCGATGCCCCATGGGCCTTTGCAACTGGCAGATTTTCCGGGGGTGCAGCTGGTTCACGGTTCCCCGAACGATGAAGACGAATATGTAGTTTCTTTCGGCGACGCGCTCGCTTCCCTGCTCACCCTGGCGTCGCCCCTGACTTTCTTTGGACACACACACCTGCAGGGTGGATTTTTCGTCAACGGATCCGGCGGCGACGGTTTCCGTCCCGAATATCGTACCGTGGGTCAAGCCGAGTCGGTCGCGCTGCAATTGAAATCGGAAGCTCGCTACCTGATCAATCCTGGTTCAGTTGGACAGCCCCGCGACGGCGACTGGCGCGCTGCCTTCGCACTCTTCGACACCGAGGCGCAAATCGTTCACTTCCACCGAACTCCCTACAACCTGAAAGCCGCTCAGGACCGCATCTTCGCCGCCAACCTTCCAGCGCGCCTGGCCACTCGCCTGGCTGCCGGGCGCTAGCCAGGTGTTCAACCGCACGTTGTAAACTCAGATATGCCATTCTCTCGCGTCGCCGGAGCCAAGCATCTGTTCGAGCCCCGCGAAAATCCTCCTCAACATTATTTGATCGCTCACAGCGATGGCGGCGCGCGCGGCAATCCCGGCCCGGCAGGATATGGCGTCGTCATTGAGGACGAATCGGGACGGAAGGTCGCTGCTCTAAGCGAGTATCTCGGTCACCAGACCAACAACTTCGCCGAGTATCAAGGCCTGATTGCCGCACTCGAATACGCCATCAAACACGGCCACAAAGCGCTGAAGCTCATCAGCGACTCCGAACTTCTGGTCCGCCAGATCAAAGGCATCTATAAGGTGAAGAACGCGACACTGCAGGATCTTCACGGTCGAGCCAAAGAATTGATTGCCAAGCTGGACTGGTTTTCGATAGGCCACGCGCTGCGCGAGCACAACCGCGAAGCCGACCGCTTAGCAAACGAGGCCATGGACAAAGGCATGGGACGTGCAGGCACGGATCGTGTGGCGCGGGCACTCCCTTCGACGGGCTCAGAGCCTGCCCTGAGCTTGCCGAAGGGGCAGGCTCTGCCTGCGAACCCATCAATCGATCCCAATCTTGCTGGGAAGGAATTCGAAGGCGTCGTCCGCAATGGTGTTGTGGAATTGCAGAATGGAAAGCTTCCGGAAGGCACCCGAGTTCAAGTGCGAGCGAGAAAGTGATGAGTATCTAGCAGGTGGAGGCTAGCAGCCAGAAGCTGCCTTACTCCGCTGCCGAAGTATGGTCGTGCACAATCTTCCATCCGTCGGGAAACCTGCGAAACACCAGCGTGAATAGTCCATGCGGCGTCTTTCCGTCCGGCATCGTCAACTGCCAGGCGCCACGCACGAAGGCCGCGCTCGGCCCCAGCGTCTCGATGCGCACGCCGGAGAATTCCAGCTTCCCCATCTCGTGACCGGGGCTCGAATAGGTGGCGCGGTAACGCGCGATTGCGGCCTGCCATCCATCCGATTCTTTCGCGCCAGAGAAGAATGTTAACTCCGGCGAGTTCCAGTATCCTGCCATGAACGCTTCCAGGTCGTGACGGTTCCACGCCGCCTGCTGTGTGTGCAACACCTGTTCGATGGCACTCTTCGTGTCTTCTTGAGCGACGATGTGACTGGGCGTCTGTGCGCCCGACTCCAGGTTCATCAGGAAGAGAGAAACGACAGAAAGGAAGACTGCAAAATGTATGCGCACAGAGACCTCCGTGGCGCATTAGTTTGGCATACAAGGGTCAGCTTGAGAACAGATTTCTGGGGGACAGACTTCGACCCGGCCTGTGTCGACACTGGGTTGATATCGACGTTTATGTCGACCTAGGCGCGGCCCTTTTTGGCCGCAGCCGCTTTGCCCGCCACTTCCCAAGGCCGCTTGGGCCGGTCGACAGCCGCTTTGTCGCGGTCTTCAACTCGATCGTACTGGTACGACTCGCTCACCGTGCCCAGCGATTCGTTGTACAGGCTGGGCAATCCAAGCGCGACTTTCAATTCTTCCGCAAACGAGTGCAGCGCCTTGAGATGATCGGCTGAGGCTGGCACCTCGGTCTTCGATGTCTTCAGAAACTGCTGGTACCCACGGTTCACCAGCTTTGAAATCTCGCTGCCAATCAAATAGCCAGGGTAGGCAAAAATCTTCACGCCATCCTCGGGCGTCTTCTGAATCGCCGCCGACACGTTATACTTTCTCATGAAGACGCGGCCATTCATTCCCGGCGCATCCAGTACGTCGAACCCGTGCTCGCGTAACCAGGCCAGCGCTTCTTCATAAGTCCGTGCTTCGATAGTTTTCGCCATTGCTTCCTGCTTCAGCCTTTCACTATCTCTAACGTTAGATGCAGGCCGCGCAGAAAACGCGCATCTTTACATCGTCCGCATCGCCGTGTCATGTTTATCATCTAAGACACCATACTACATACCGTGTTTCGGGCTTTGTAGCACATTACGTAAGTCACGACGGTTCGTTCCGAGTTCGATACCAAATTCGGCTCAACATGATGCAAAGTTCCACCAAGCTGAATAAAAGACCGCTTCCCGCCTCGGCGAATGGCCCCGGACGCTCTGTCCCAAGCCTTGGTCAAAGCGTGTTTGACCGTATCGGCAATACTCCGCTATTGCGTCTCACCGCGCTTACCGCCGATGTGCCCGGCGTAACACTTTTGGGTAAGGCCGAATGGTACAACCCTGGAGGCTCCGTCAAAGATCGCGCGGCCTCGAACATTGTGGTGGAAGGCCGCCGGAGTGGAAAGTTCCGCGACGGCAAGATTCTGCTCGATTCGACCAGCGGGAATACCGGAATCGCTTATGCCATGCTTGGTGCAGCCGAGGGATTTCCGGTCACGCTGTGCATGCCGGATAACGTGTCGCTCGAACGCAAAAAGATACTGCACAGTTACGGCGCCAACATCATTTATACAGATCCTGGCGAGGGATCCGATGGCGCTATTCGAAAAGCGCGTGAACTTGCCGCGGCCGATCCCGACAAATATTTCTACGCCGACCAGTATTCGAACGATGCCAACTGGCAAGCCCACTATCACGGCACGGCGAACGAAATCTGGCAACAAACTCTGGGCCGCATCACTCACTTCGTTTCCATGCTTGGTACCAGCGGAACTTTTGTCGGCACGACGCGCCGGTTGAAAGAACTCAATCCCGCGATTGAATGCATTTCGCTCCAGCCCGACTCCGCTTTCCACGGCATTGAAGGCGCCAAGCACATGCCCAGCGCGCTGGTGCCTAAAATTTACGATCCGACGTTGGCTGATCAGAATCTCGAGATCGCCACCGAAGATGCCTATGCCATGGCCAAACGCCTTGGGCGTGAAGCCGGATTGCTGGTCGGGATTTCATCTGCTGCTGCCGTGGTCGGCTGCCTGCAGATTGCCCGGCAGCTTCCGCAGGAACGACGACAGGAAGCCGTCATCGTAACCATTCTTTGCGACTCCGGCGACAAGTACCTGAGCGAACGATTCTGGACGGAGGAGTGAAGGAAAAGTAAAAGAAAGAAGTCAGAAGTGAGAAGTCAGAAGTCAGAAGTAAACGGACAGAAGAATTAAGAGGCGCAGCGATTTTAATTCTGCATTTTGACTTCTTACTTTTGCATTGCATCCATGCTGAAAATTGCAGCTAAAGACTACGAGTCCCTCCGCCGCCACGGTGAAGAAACTTACCCGCACGAGTGCTGCGGAGTCCTTCTCGGCCGCACCGGCGACGATGGCACCCGCATCGTGACCACGACCGCCCGCTGCGGCAATACCCGCACTGACTCCGCACATAACCGCTACAACATCGATCCCCGCGAACTGGTGCGCATCCAGCGCGAAGGCCGCGAGCGTGGGGAGGACATCGTCGGCTTCTACCACTCTCACCCCGACCATCCCGCCCGCTGGTCGCAGACCGATCTGGCCGAAGCTCACTGGTTCGGCTGCTCCTACGTCATCACCAGCGTGGAAAAGGGCAAGGCGGCGGTTACGAACTCGTTCGAACTTGCCGGAACCGACGAGGGCGACAAGCAACTCATCGACGATAAAATCGAATTCGTATGAGTCATACTGCCGCAATACTGCGGCAATACTGTCCCACCCATTCATCCGAATCCCTTATCCCATACCGCTTCTGCGTGATTTTCACAAAGCCAAGGTCATGATGGAAAGCGGTACGTCAAGGCCAACCTCTACCAATAATTGTCAAAATCGGCGATCCGGTCGACCTACTGCGAGATTCCTGAATTCTTGTTCTGCGTTCTGCACCAAATTCAGTCACACCCCTGTGGACACGCTGCACTCGATTGAAAACACACATAGTTACAAACCGCTCTTTTCTGTTGACTATAAAAACAGAAAGCGTACAAACGGAATCGTTCTTTGACAACTTCTTAAGTTTTTCCGGTTGGTGCGGCGTTCCGGGGCTCAAGCGTAGTCACCCTTTCATTGCAAAATGATCAAGGGAGGGCGAGCAAGGGTCTATAGCAAAGCGCTGGTCGAGGAGAACGAGAAGCCAAGTCGAAGGCAGGATAGAGTTCCGAGGCGTTGGGTAGGTTTGTCCGGTTGGCGGTAAGCCCGGAGCCCGAGCGAAGA
>Ga0099792_10000310_pt1 | contig 18413 bp, 18 predicted proteins | sample Rivendell_Oct201_8_FD_83780 | JGI IMG/M metagenome (GOLD analysis project Ga0099792, IMG submission 83780) | Vadose zone soil microbial communities from the Eel River Critical Zone Observatory, Northern California, USA -... | ecosystem: Environmental > Terrestrial > Soil > Vadose zone >...
GCTGTTGTCCTCGCGAAAGGTGCGCACATCGACCATGCGGGAAAAGTTGAAACGCACGGTCGCGGTTTCACGTTCAAGCTCGCTGGTGATCGCGCTGACCATCGGCGGCGGTGCCGCGACCGCGTCGGCAAGATCAAACTTGTAGGCCCCGTCGAAGGTCAGCGTCAGCTTTTCCTTGCTGTTGTCGGCGGAGACGGCGACGAGCTCGGAAAAGTTGAAGATGTAGCGGGTAAAGGTCGGCTGCATCGCGACCCGCACCCGGATCGGCGCGCTCGGAGCCTGGCGCGCAAGCGCGCGCTGCTGCCTGGTCTTGCGTTCGGCGTCGCGCGCCCGGCGGGCCAGCTCCTCGATGATTTCGCGCGGCAGGCCCGGCGTCATGCCGCTCCAGCCTTCGGGCAGGAGGTCGACGAACAGCCGCTCGGCGGCGGCAATCGAGTTCATGGTCACCTTGCGCGCGAGCGCGAAACGAATGGCCTTCTTGTCGGGATCGCGACGCGCCGCTGCCACGTAGCCACTGGAATTGGCGGCGACACGCTCGACCGCGATGTCGACCGGTTTCTCGAAGGTGATGCTGAGAATGTTGTTGGCGACGCGGACCTTGGTCTCGATCTCCTCCGCGAACTGCAGCACAAAGCGGGCGAAGCCGTTCTCGACGGTGACGCTGATCTCGCCTTTGATGTTTTGGGCAACCGCCGGACGTGGCGGCGCGATGGCCGCCAGCGTGACGACTGCAAGCAGCACCATTCTGACCGCAATGCTGCGGCCGAGACGCAGAACCTGGGCGAACTCGCTAGACACGCAAACTCACACTCATGCTGATCGGCGGGCGCAATGACCCGCTTGGCTATGGCCCACCTTGGCTGTGGTAGCGGAGTCTAGAATGGGGCGTTTAACGGGGTCTTAACCCTGGACCGGGCCAAGACAAATTCTCTTGACGGCGGTCTAATTGCCCGCCTGCCGGCCTTCGATCTTGGGCAGATCGCTCCCCGGCCCGTTTTCCTTGGCCCGGTTCGCGAGCTCGATGGTGAGCCGCTCAGCCGCCTCCGGGGTCATTTGCGCCATGATATCGGACATGCGGCGCGGATTGATCTGGCTTGCCACCTCGATCAGGACGCGCATGTCGAGACGGTCGAAGATCTTGGCGGCGTCCTTCGCCTTCATGTTGTCGTACATGGTCACGAGATTCTTGAAGCGCTGGGCCTCGCCCTCCGCCTTGTTCTGCATCGCCGAGTTGGCGCGTGACTCAAGCTCCCTGAGCTCATTGATGCGCGCCTCGAGCTGCTTCTCCGCCCCCTTCAACAGGCTCTCGCGCATGTCGAGATCGTGCGAGCGCTGCTCCAGCTCGTTGCGCCGCTCCGACAGGCGTTCAAGGATCGCACGCTCGGCTGGCGACAGCACCCGCTCCGGCGGTGGCGGCACCGGGGCGGGTGGCGGCGGATTGACGGCCTTGGGAGCCGGGCGGTTGCCCTTGGGCTCGGGCGGCGCTGATTTGCTTTCCGCGACTGCGCCGGTGATGTCCGGAAAGCCGAACATCTGCTGCGCCCAAGATTGGGAAGGTTGTTGGGAAGGCTGTTGGGATTGCTGCTGGGCCCGCGGCGCCTTCGGCGCGGCCGTCGACGGCGCGTCATTGCGCCTGGGCTGCCCGATCGCGCCGGTTACCTCGGGCTCAGGCGCGTTGCGTGGCGACACTTCGGCGAGTGTGTAGCCGCCCTCGAAGATGAGACCGAATGCCTTGAGCGCGAACAAAGCTATGATCGCGACCAGCACGATCGGAATAAGCCGGATGTCGCCCAGCCTTCGCATCATGCGGCCAGCGCACTCATGCGCTCGCGCAGACGGTCAGCCAGCGAGCGTGCCGCAGCCGCAACCGCTTTCGGATCGGCCGACGCCAGGGCGGCGGGCGCAGCTTTCGGCACCGCCGGTGCGGGCGCGGCCGGTGCAGCAGCGACTAGCTGCACATCGTCGAGCTTGCGCGAGGCGACCACCACGCGCGCCAGCCGCTCGATCACGAGATCGCCGGCCTTGACCTGCCGGTTGAGCTCGGCACAGCATTGGTCAGCGCTCGCCAGGCGCTCCCCAAGCGTGCTCTCGCATTCGCGCGCCGTAATCCTGAGTCCGGCCACCGCCCGCTCGGCCATCTCAGTCGCGGTGATGAGCTCCGCGATGGTTGCCTTCAGGGCCCGCTCGTCGGCTTTGAGCCGCTTGAGCCTGTTGTTGAGGATCATGCAGTAGCCGATCGTGACCATCAGCAGGATCGCGACCAGCGCTTCGATGATGAGTCCAAATCCGTAGCTCACGACCCCTCCACTCGGTTGGAAGATCCCTCTGACCCTTCGAACATGGCGAACGTGGTTCTCGGCTTGCGCAGCGGCTTGGCGACGCGGACCGCAACCCGGTCGCCGACCCGACCCATGCGGCCTTCCGTCAGCGTCACATCGCCACTGCGAACGGTGACCAGGGCGTCCGGCCGTAGCTCCAGCGGCAGCGTGTCGCCGACTTCGAGCCGCATCAGCTGCCGCAGCGGCAGCTTGGCTTCATAGAGCACGGCCTCGACCGCAATCTCGGCCTGACCGATCTCGGTCGCGAGATGCCCTTCCCAGATCGGGTCGCGGCCGAACTTCTCGCCCATGAACATCTGCAACAGCACGTCGCGGATGGGCTCGATGGTCGCGTAGGGAAGCAAGAGCTCGACATTGCCGCCACGGTCCTCCATGTCGATGCGCAGACGCACCAGGATGGCAGCATTCGCCGGCCGCGAGATCGCGGCAAAGCGCGGATTGGTCTCCAGACGATCGATGTTGAAGCGCACCGGCGACAGCGGCTTGAAAGCCAGCTCCGCATCGGCCAGCACGACCTCGATCATGCGCTTGACAAGGTTTGACTCGATCGTGGTGTAGGGGCGGCCTTCGACCCGAAGGGTGGTCTGGCCGCGCCGCCCGCCGAGCAGGACGTCAATGATCGAGTAGATGAGACTCGAGCTGACCGTGATGATGCCGAAATTGTCCCACTCCTCCGCCTTGAACACCGCCAGGATGGCCGGCAGCGGGATCGAGTTGAGATAGTCGCCGAAGCGCACCGATGTGATCCGGTCGAGCGAGACTTCGACGTTATCGGAGGTGAAATTGCGCAGCGATGTTGTCATCAACCGGACCAACCGGTCGAAGACGATTTCCAGCATCGGCAGGCGCTCGTAGGAGACCATCGCCGAGTCGATGATCGCCCGAATGCCGGAATTATCATTGAGCGAGACATCAGCGATGCTGAAGCCGAGAAGACCGTCGATCTCCTCCTGCGAGAGGACGCGCTCGGCGCTGCTCTTGTTCGCGTTAAAGCTCGGCGCGTCGTCGACGGACGCAGCCCATTGCTGAGCAGCAGCCTCCTGACCTTCGCCTGCAACAGCGCCTTCTGCAGGGTTGGGGTTGGGGTTGGCGTTGGCGTTGGCGGCACCATCAAGGCTGAGGCCCCATTCGGCCGCCAGGGCATTCTGGTCGACTTGGTCCTTGCCGTTTGCCATCTCTGGGAGCCGTTCCGATTCAGGTGTCAGGTCGTCTCAACGCGGCGGTTACTGCACGACAATTTCCTTGAACAGCACGGCGTTGATCCGGCTTGGCGCGATCGCCACATTGACCCGCCGGGTCAGCTCCTCTTTGAGGCGATAGAGTCCGGCGGACCCTTCGAGATCGCTTGGGCGCAGCTCGCGAAGATAGGTCTGGAACGCGTCCATCACGCGCGGCATCGTGTTCTGCACATGCGGCTGCATGGTGCTGTCGGGCAGCTCCAGGACGATCTTGACCTTGAGATACTGCGTGCGGTCGCCGGTTGCGTTGGACAGGTTGACCAGCACCTCGGGCATGTCGAAGAACGCCGGCGGCTTCACCACCGCGACCTCGGGCTTCGCTTCGTGGTGTCTGAAGAACGCGAAATAGGTCCCGCCTCCTCCGCCGCCAAGCACCGCAACGCCACCCACGATGATCAGGATCAGCCTCAGTCGACTTTTTGGCTGCGCTGCTTCCGTGGCTTCCGCGCCTTCGCCGTCGGCTTCAACGTCGTCTTCCTCGTCCGTCTTCTTTGCTTTCGCTGCCATGCTCGATGTCCCTGCGATTACACCAGCGGTAAAGCGTCGAAAAACCGCTAGTGCTCCGTTTCCGAAGTTCGGCGGCACTAGCGTCCTTGGCGGTACCCTAGGGTTCCGATGGTTAACGAAATCTTTCCAAGAGACGGCAACCCGGAAAGTTTTGCCGGGTGGATGGTTGCTGGCGGCTGAATTTGCCGGCCCGGTGACCCGCCCAATTCTAATAAGTATCTGAATAATCAAGATTTTATCCCCTGGCACAACCCCTGCACAAGACCCAGTGAGCCGGCGCTTGGGAGAGCCCGGATCACCGGACGACGGCACCCTATGGGAGTGGGGCGTCGACGCCGCAGCACCCGGGCCCCGCGCCCGGACATGGGGAGCCTGCCGATGGAGAACACTCTCCTGATCGGACTGTCGCGACAGATCGCGCTCCAGCGTGAGCTCGATGTCGTGGCCAACAACGTCGCCAATATGAACACCACCGGCTACAAGGCCGATGGCGCGATCTTTGAAGAATACCTGATGCCGCAGGCGCAAGCTGCCGGCTTCCAGGGCGCCGACCGGCGTGTGAGCTACGTGCAGGACCGCGCCACCTGGCGCGATTTCGGCTCCGGTCCGATCCGGCCGACCGGCAACCCGCTCGACGTCGCCATCGATGGCGATGCCTTCTTCGTGGTGCAGACCCCACGCGGCGAGCGCTACACGCGCAACGGCGCATTCCAGATCAACGCCCAGGGCGAGCTGGTGACCAACACCGGCGAGCGTGTGGTCGGCGACAGCGGGCCGATCCAGTTCCAGTCGACCGACAACAGCATCTCGATCAATCCGGACGGCACCATCACGGCGCGCGAGGGTAGCAATTCGCGCAACGACTCGGCGCGCGGCAGATTGCGCCTCGTCCGCTTCGACAGCGTCCAGCAGCTGCAGAAGGACGGCACCACCATGTTCAGCACGCCGGCAGGTGTGGCGCCGCTGGAAGCGGGCACGAGCTCGCGGGTGAAACAAGGCTCGATCGAGCAATCGAACGTGCATTCGGTGATCGAGATGTCGCGCATGATCGAGGTGACGCGAACCTACACCCAGATCACCGCCATGATGCAACAGTTCAGCGATCTGCGGCGCAGCGCCGTCGAGAAGCTCGCCGAAATTCCGGCCTAACCCTGAGAGAGAACAATCATGCGCGCGCTCCACACCGCCGCCACCGGGATGATCGCCCAGGAACTCAACGTCCAGGTAATCTCCAACAACATCGCCAACATGCGCACGACCGGCTACAAGCGCCAGCGTGCCGAGTTCCAGGACCTGATCTACGAGCACGTCAGCCGCATCGGCACCCAGACCTCGACGCAGGGCAACATCCTGCCGGTCGGTATCGATCTCGGCGGCGGCGTGCGCACCGCCGGCACGCCGCGCGTGATGACACCAGGCACGGTCATGCCGACCGGCAAGGATCTCGACGTCGCCATCCGCGGCGACGGCTTCTTCAAGATCCTGATGCCGGACGGCAGCTTCGCCTATTCCCGCGACGGCTCCTTCGAGATGGACGCGCAGGGCCGCGTCGTCACGGCCAAAGGCAATGTGGTTCAGCCCGGCATCACCATCCCGACCAACGCGTCAGCGGTGACCATCAATGCCCAGGGCCAGGTGTCCGCGACCGTCCCTGGCTCGACCACACCGACCGTGCTTGGCCAGCTCACGCTCACCCGCTTTGTCAACCAGGCCGGCCTCCTCTCGATCGGCGACAATCTGTTCACCGAGACGCCGGCGTCCGGCACGGCGCAGGACGGCGCGGCCAACACCGACGGCTATGGCGACCTGCTGCAGGCAAACCTCGAGATGGCCAATGTTGAGGCCGTCACCGAGATCTCCGACCTTATCGCCGCGCAGCGCGCCTACGAGATGAACGCCAAGGTGATCACCGCGACCGACCAGATGCTGTCGGCCACCTCCAACATGATGCGATGAGGGTTAGCGCCATGATCCTTTCAACGATCCGCTTCGTCTCGCTCTCGGCTCTGACCAGCCTCGCGCTTGCCAATGCCAGCGTCGCCGGCGAATTCCCGGCGCGGACGTCCAGCCCGGAATTCGTCGAGCGTTTCGGCGGCGCGCCGATCAAGGTGCTCAACACCAACGTGGTGGCGCCAGTGCTGGAGACGCCGGTCGTCACGCGGCCGACGCTTAAGGCTGAAGCCACCATCATCGGCGACGTCGTTCGCATCGGCGATCTGGTCGAGAACGCAGGCGAGGCCGCCGAGGTCGCGATCTTCCGCGCACCCGATATCGGCCAGACCGGGACGGTGCCGGCGAGCCGGGTGATCGAGGCCGTGCTGCTGCATCGGGTCCTCGGGCTCGACACGCGCGGCCTTGCCGAGGTCGTGGTCACGCGCGCCAGCCGGCCGATCACCGGCAAGGACATCGAGGCGCGCATCCTGCGCGCGCTCGCCGGCCAGTCCGGGCTTCCCGATGCCGCCAACCTCACGGTCGCCTTTGACAATGAGATCAGGCCGATGCAGGTCGAGGCCGCGATCACGGCCGAGCTTCGGATCGTTCGACTTGGCTACGATCCGCGCAGCGGACGCTTCGACATATCGCTGGAGCTGCCAGGCAGCGCGATCGCCCGCAAGCTGCCGATGCGGTTCACCGGGTCGATCAGCGAGACCTTCGAGGCGCTGGTGCCCACGCGCGCCATCGCGCAAGGCGAGCTGGTCCGCGCCAGCGACCTCGTGCCGGCACGGCGCCCGAAGAGCGAAGCCGCCCCCAATGTCATTCACGAGGCCGAGCAGGCCGTCGGCATGGTGGCCAAACGCGCACTGCGCGCCGGCCAGGCCGTCCGTCAGAGCGATCTCGCCAAGCAGGAGGTGGTCGCTCGCAACGGGAGCGTGACCATCAGCTACGAAGTGCCAGGCGTCACGGTGAGCATTCGCGGCCAGGCGCTCGAGCCGGGCGCGCAAGGCGACCTCATCAACGTGCTCAACGTGCAATCCAAGAAGACGCTGCAAGCAACCGTCACCGGCCCGGGCCGCGTCAGCGTCGGCAACACACCCGCAAGCTCGCGGGTCGCCACCCTGCCCTCCAACAACACGCGCTGAGGCACCGAGTGAGAGTCATGACAGAGCAAACCGCGTCTTCTAAAGTGCTACGCAACTTGGTGCGTCTTCCTCCAGGGCTGAGCCGCTGCATCTCCACCGTTCGTCCCCGCGAAAGCGGGGACCCAGTGCGGCACCACGATGAATCTCTGCAAGCGGCCCTGGGTCCCCGCTTTCGCGGGGACGAACGGAGCACGCATAGGCCACCGAGAACACGCATCGGTGCCTTCCTCTCACGTCTTCTCGCCGCGACATCCCTCGCCGCTCTGGCCGCCGGCTGCTCGTCGATTGAGCGCCTGAAAACGGTCGGCGAGCAGCCGGCGCTTTCGCAGATCAACAATCCAACCACCAAGACCGGCTACAAGCCCGTGCAGATGCCGATGCCAGCGCCACAGCCCGCGAGCTACAATCCCAACTCGCTCTGGCGCAACGGCTCGCGCGCCTTTTTCAAAGACCAGCGCGCGCACCAGGTGGGCGATATCCTCACCGTCAAGGTGAAGATCACCGACAAGGCGACACTCGAGAACGACACCACGAGGAGCCGCAAGAACAGCGAGGATTCCGGCGTCACCGATTTCCTCGGCAGCAAGCTGATCAAGACCCCGGCAAGCTCGATCCTGCCCGGCAAGATCCTGACCGCAGACTCAACCGCGTCCAGTGAAGGCAAGGGCTCGATCGACCGCAAGGAGGAGCTGCTCACCAACGTCGCCGGCGTGGTCACGCAGGTGCTGCCGAATGGCAACCTCGTGATCGAGGGCAAGCAGGAGGTGCGGGTCAACTACGAGGTGCGCGAACTGATCGTGGCCGGCGTCGTGCGACCGGAGGACATCGAGAGCGACAACACTATCGACTCGACCAAGATCGCCGAGGCACGCATCGCCTATGGCGGCCGCGGCCAGCTCATGGACGTGCAGCAGCCGCGCTATGGCCAGCAGGTGCTCGACGTGCTGCTGCCGTTCTGACCTGAAAGTTTATCACTGAGCTCCCCGCCGTTCGTTGCGCGCGCATCGAACGGCGACACCAGCGGCCTCCGGAAGCTCCTCTCCGGAGGCCGCAGTTCTTTTGCTCTCGCGATGATATCAATTGCGACGGGCGCTGCGCCGCACCGACGCGGGCGTCTCGGTGACCATCACGTCGGGCGCAAGCAGCGTCGTCAACGCTGTCCGCGCGCAGGCACCCGCGTCGGTGGCGCCCGCCGCATAGAAGCGCGCGCAGGTTACGGCATCGACGAGCTTGCGCTGAAGAGCGGTGTTCTCCTCGCGCAGACGCGCGATCGTGGTGCGCATGTGATAACTTGAGAAACGGCTCAGCGCCCGTTCCACCATCGGGTCCTGCTCGCCAGCCATGCCGGGAATCCAGCTTTCGGCGCGCACCCGCGCGAGCGTCTGCACATGCCACTCCACCACGGCGTTTTTCCACGCCGGCCAGGGCTCGCCTTCATGCGCCAGCGCGATGCCATCGAGCTGAGCATCGGCGAGCTCCCGTTCGTCAAGCTCGACGGGCACGAATTGAGTAGCCATGGCGGCACCTGCAACAGAATCAAATACCTGATCACATCCTGTTTGAACGCTAGGTGATTCGTCAGATACCGCTGCGGTAAGTCGGTGCGCGAGGGAAAAAACCACTGGATAGGCTCGCGCACCACGTGCAAGCCACGCGCTCGCTCAATTGTTGTGATGTTTGTTGTGATGTTCTAACCGAATCGCTCATCCAGACGGATGGCAAACACTCAACGAACGCGGCACTCAGTCGTCACTCAGTCGTCCTTGTAGACGCGCTCACGCCGCTCGTGCCGCTCCTGCGCCTCGATCGTGAGCGTGGCAATCGGACGTGCCTCCAGCCGCTTGAGCGCGATCGGCTCGCCGGTCTCTTCGCAATAGCCGTAGGTGCCATCCTCGATGCGGGCGAGCGCCTCCTCGATCTTGGCGATCAGCTTGCGCTGGCGATCGCGGGCGCGCAGCTCGATCGCCCGGTCGGTCTCGGAGGATGCGCGATCAGCGAGATCAGGGTGATTCTGATTCTCGTCCTGTAGATGCTGCAGAGTTTCCTTGGCTTCCTTCAGAATATCGTCCTTCCAGTCGAGCAGCTTCTGGCGGAAATACTCCCGCTGTCGCTCGTTCATGAAAGGCTCCTTATCGGAAGGCCGGTAGTGGTCCGGCGAAATAGCATGCCCATTCTTGGCGACGGCGCTCTTCTTCTTGTTGTCTGTATTCTTGTCAGAACGCATGGCTTCCCCATGAGACGTTGACCGCGAACCCCCCCGCTCGCGCGCGCTTATATAGTGAGACAGTGTGAATGGACAATAACGGAATCTGCCGCTGTCCCCGATGATGCGGCGCACCAGCGCGCCCCGTCGGGCCCCCCCGCTAACGCATTGAAAGCTTTGCGATTTCAACTTCCACGCGAAGCTCGATCTCATCCAGCACGCCATCCAGGCCCGCCTCCCCCGAGTTGTCCTTGAGGAAAGCGGCGGCCGACCGCAGCTTGTTCAAGGTCGCCGGAGTGAGGGTACCCCCCAGGAGCCCGATCTTGAGCTCATCGAGAGCATCGAGCGCCAGCCGCCCCCGTTTCACCCCTTGGCGACGCCGCTCGAGCGGGTCGTCCACACCCTGCAGCGCAATAAGGGCGTCGATTCCCCCAAAGGTCCGGACCGCAGATGGGCCCTTGGTGGCAGAGCTTTCGGTGTGCTCATTCACAGAAAAAGTGCCTGACGGCGCCCGTCGCGCGGGAGTCGCCGAGGCGGCGGCCATAGCGGTACCGGTGGGTCCCTGGATGCGCATGACGGCCTCTGATCCCATTACGGTGGTGTCTGGGTGTGCGCAGCGTCGGCCAGTTATGGTTAATGGCGAGTAAACGACCCGGCAAAAACTGCCGGCCCGGCAAGAGATGGCTGGCATCGAGCGGCCCCTCCGCGCCACGCCGTTGAAAAAAACGTCGATTTTTCAGCGCCCTGAAGCGGCCGCTGCGCTGGCACGCGTTTCGCTAGGTGCCTGATGGCCAACCTCTTGGGGAGCAAGGGATGACCAATAGAGTCTCGGCCGCCATCCTGGCGGGATTGCTGCTTATTGCTGGCGCTGCCGCACCGGCCTGGGCGACGTCGCGCATCAAGGACCTCGCCAATGTCGAGGGCGTGCGACAGAACCAGCTCATTGGTTATGGCCTGGTGGTCGGCCTCAACGGGACCGGCGACACCCTCAACAACATCCCGTTCACCAAGCAATCACTGCAAGCGATGCTGGAACGGCTCGGCGTCAATGTCCGTGGCGCACAGATGCGCACCGGCAACGTCGCCGCCGTGATGGTGACCGCCAATCTGCCGGCCTTCGCCACGCAGGGCACGCGCATGGACGTCACCGTCTCGGCGCTCGGCGATTCCAAGAGCCTGCAGGGCGGCACGCTTCTGGTCACGCCGCTGTTGGGCGCCGACGGCAACGTCTACGCGGTCGCGCAGGGCTCGCTCGCAATCTCGGGCTTCCAGGCCGAGGGCGATGCCGCCAAGATCGTGCGCGGCGTGCCGACCGTGGGCCGCATGTCGAACGGCGCCATCATCGAGCGCGAGATCGAATTCGCGCTCAACAAGCTCGGACAGCTGCGGCTCGCGCTGCGCAATCCCGACTTTACCACCGCCAAGCGCATCGCTTCCGCGATCAACGATTTCATCGGCTCGCCGGCCGCCGAGCCGCTCGACCCGTCGACGGTGCAGATCACCATCCCGAAGAACTTCGAGGGCAACGTGATCGCGCTGCTCACCGAGGTCGAGCAACTGCAGATCGAGCCCGATCTCACCGCCAAGGTCATCATCGACGAGCGCTCCGGCATCATCGTGATGGGACGCGACGTGCGGGTATCGACCGTCGCGGTGGCGCAGGGCAATCTCACCGTCACCATCTCCGAGACACCCGTCGTCAGTCAGCCGCAACCGTTCTCGCGCGGCGAGACCCGGGTGACGCCACGCACGCGCGTGGGCGTGCAGGAGGACGGCAAGAAGTTCGCGGTCGTCAAGGAAGGCGTATCGCTGCAGCAGCTCGTCGACGGACTGAATGCGCTTGGCATCGGGCCGCGCGATCTGATCTCGATCCTGCAGGCGATCAAGGCGGCGGGCGCCATCCAGGCCGACATCGAGGTGATGTGATGGCCAATGTCGCGGTGTCACTGCCGCAAGGCGTCATGGCGCTCCCCAGCGCAGCCGCGCCCAGCCCCGACGCGCAGGCCAAGGCGCGTGCCAATGCGGTCGACTTTGAGGCGATGTTTCTGAGCACGATGTTCAGCCACATGTTCACCAGCACCGACGGCGAAGGTCCGTTCGGAGGCGGCGGCGCCGGCGGCGTCTGGCGCTCCTTCCTAAGTGACGAATATGCCAAGTCATTCGCCAAGGCTGGCGGCATCGGACTCGCCGACAGCGTCTACCGGTCCCTCATTGCCCAGCAAGAGGCGCGCGGGGCCCAGAAGTAGACGCCACGGAGCACGCCTTGATCTGTCTGGAAACGACTGTGCAGGATCCCAATGAGCAATATACCGCATGACCCGATCATGTCCCCTGCCCCGGTGAAGACCGCAGCGGAGGCCGACGCGCTGATTGCTCAGGTCATGGGCGTCATGGCGGAGCTTGCTGACGTCGTCCAGCAGGAAACCGCGCTGGTGCGGGCCGGCCGCGTCAGCGCCGCTTCGAGATTCGCCGAGCCCAAGGGCGATCTCAGCCGCCGCTATGTTGCCGGCACGATCAGGCTCAAGGCGAGCAAGCCGCAGCTGGCGCACGTCGCCCGCGATCGGCTGGCCACGCTGCAGCAGCGCCACGAGTCCTTGCGCATGCTGCTGCAGACCAATCTGACCGTGCTGGCGACCGCGCACGCCGTCTCGGAGGGCATCGTGCGCGGGGTCTCCAACGAGATGGGCCGCCGCTCGACGCCGCAGACCTATGGGGCGTCAGGACGCGCCAATGCGCCCACGCGAGGCTCCGGCGTTCCGCTGGCGGTCAGCCGCACGCTTTGACGGCGGAGCATCAGTCGCTTGGCGCACAAGAAACTGGCGCACAAGGAAAAACGGCGGGGCGCTTGCGCCCCGCCGCCGTGATTGTCAGTGATTGTCGTATTAGCCGAACAACCGCAGCACCGCCTGGTCGGCCTGCGAGGCCAGTGACAGCGAGGTGAGCGAGAGCTGCTGGCGAGTCTGCAGGGCCAGCAGGTTGGCGCCTTCCTCGTTGGTGTCGGCCAGGGTGAGCTGAGACGAACCGGTCTGCAGCACGTTGATCAGGTTCTTGCTGAAGTCCTGGCGGTTTTGCACCACCGACAGGTTAGAGCCGAAGGTCGAGGCCTGCGACCGCAGCGTGACGCTCGCCTGATTGAGCGACGTGAGCACACCGTTGGTCGAGGCGTTGTCAACGAAGTCCGTCCCGGACGTGAGGTTCGACAGGTTCAGGCCGGACGCGGTGAAGCTCACGCCAGTGATGCTGAGAGTCGAAGTGCTCTTCTCGTTGAACACCAGCTTGAGCGTATCGCCGTTGAGCAGGTTCACGCCGTTGTACGAAGCATCCTGCGCGGTCGTCGTGATCTGGCTCAGGATGTTGTTGAACTGCGATACCAGGCCCGAACGGGTCGATGAGGAGGTTGCGTCGGCCACGGGGGCCCCCGCCGTCGTGAACGTCAGCGTCGACGTCAGTGTGCCGCCGATGGCGCCACCCTTGATGCCGCCCAGAGTCGAGGAGGCATAGTCGTTGCTGGCCGAGATAGTCAGCTTGCCGGTGGTGTCGACCGTTGCAGTCAGGTTGTTGGCCTGCAGCGAGGTGTTGAGCTGGTCGAGCGTCTTGACGGTGCCACTGGTGCCGTCGCCGAAGGTGACGTTGACCGCCGTGCCGCTGTTGAAGGAAGTGAAGGTCAAGGTCTTGCCGCTGATGCTGCCGGCGCCGGCCGAGCGCGAGGCCGTGAAGGTCGTTGCCGTGCCGGTGTTGCCATTGAGCCCAAGCGCGGCGAGCGTATTGCCGGTGCCGGAGATCGTCAGGTCGGCCGCGGTGCCGGTGCTGATCTGCAGCGCGCCGCTGGCGGCGATCGACGAGGCGGTCGCGCCAGACGCGGTGGCCAGGGTCGCGGTGCCGGACGCGTTGGTGGTCGTCTTCACGCCGGTGGCGAGGTCGATGGCATTGAGCACATCGGCGACGGTGCCCTTCTCGAGGTAGACCGTCGAGTTGCCGCTGCCGTCGGTCACGATGTTGCCGCTGACGCCCGAGCCGGTCGCCACGTTGGCGGCGAGAGGCGTGCCCGCGTTCTTGAACGTGACCGTCTTGCCGTTGACGTTGAGCGTCGAGCCGTCCGTAATCAGCGTGCCGAGGCTGGTGCTGAGGGTCGTGCGGGCGGCGCTGACGGTGGCATTGCCCGTGCCGGTTGCGGTGGTCAGCCCGAGCGCCTTGAGGGCGTCGGCCTTGCCGGTAATCGAGAGGTCGGCGCCGGTGGAGCCCCGCACCGTGATCGCGCCGGCCGTGATGTTGGACACGGTTTGACTGGTGTTGGTCGAGAGCGTCGCCGCACCGGAGGCGATGACGGCATTCTGCACACCACTGGCGAGGTCGATGGCGTTCAGCAGGTCGCCGACGGTGCCAGTCGATTGCGTGCCGGTGCCGAGATAGACGATGGAGTTGCCACTGCCGTCGGTGGCGATGTTGCCGCTGACGCCATAGCCGGTCGGCGCTGAGGCAGCGGCCGGGACCGCACCCGACTTGAAGGTGATGGTGTGACCGTCGACGGTGAACGTGGAACCATCGGTAAACGCCGAGGCGGCCTGGGTGGTCAGACCGCCGGAGGCGGCGGCGCCGCCGGAGGGACCGTACAGCGCGGTCGCAGTCGTGATAACGGCCGGCGTGGCCGTGTTGTCGCTGACGGCGCTGCCGGTGACCGCGCCAACGTTGCCGGTGGCAACGCCAAGCGTGGTGGTCGAAGCCGCCGCGGTCGTGCCACCGGCGGTGCCGGTGTAGAGCACGTTGCTGCTCGCCGTCGCGCTGGTATAGGTCGTGGTGCCGCGCAGGTCGCTCGATGTCGCACCGCCGATCGTGGTCGAGACGTTCGACTTGGTCGTATACCCGATCTGGGCCTGAAGCGCCTGGTTGGCGATCGACTTCGCGGTGTTGATCAGATTGGTCAGCGAGGTGATGCCGGTGTCGGCGGCCTTCAGGGCCTGAACGCCGTTGCCGATGCCGTCGAGCAGGTTGGAAATGTCGTTGGAGCGGCTGTCGAGCCCTGATGCTGTGAAGAAGTTGACCGGGTTATCGAGTGCCGAGTTGACCTTCTTGCCGGTCGCCAGGCGATTCTGTGTGATGCTCGCCAGCGAGGCCGTGTTCTGCAGCGAGAGCAGGTTCTGCCTGACTGCAGAGGAAAGGGTGATACCGGACATTATTGAACCTTTCTGGTACGCGTTTACTGAGCGATCCCCCTTGGATCGGACCCGCAAAATGGCATAGGCATAGTAATACCAAGTAAAAAAACATGGTTAATGGTGATTCAATTGAATCTTGACACGCTACACCTGTGGAAGTTCCGAGATATACATTGTTAACCATAAACAATAGTACATTATTTACTATAATTGGTCGGACAGCCGAGGAATTTCAGGGAATTAGCGGATTAGCAGCCGTTCGTAGTTAATTCATCGTCAACCAATCATTTACCGGGCATTAGGGTTACCAAACGATTATCGCAACGAAGCGCTTCGAAACTCGCGGCAACCTTCGACGAGCAGACCCTGCCATGAATGACATCGTCCTATCAGCCGGCGTGCGGCAGAACCTGCTGGCGCTCCAAAGCACCGCTCACTTGATGAGCCTGACGCAGAACCGGCTGGCCACTGGCAAGAAGGTCAATACCGCCGAAGACAACCCGATAAGCTTCTTCACATCCCAGTCGCTGCACAGCCGCGCCGGCGACTTCAATTCCCTGCTCGACTCGATCGGACAGGCGCAGCAGGTGCTCGCCACCGCCAATCAGGGCATCACCTCGCTGAGCAAGCTTGTGCAGTCTGGAATTTCGACCGCCAGACAGGCGCAGCAGAGTCCCATTGGCTACACCACCAAGTCGAACCTCTCGACCACCATCGGAGGCGCCACGGCGCTCGACCTGCGCGGCACCACGACCTATATCAGCGCGCAGGCGGCCAGTAACGTGCTCTACACCGGCGCCGCTGGCGGCACGACCGCCGCGACCTCGACCACCACGCTCGGCGGCACCATCGGCGCCTTCACCGGCAGCGTCGTCCAGGACAATGCGAGCACGCCGGTCAATATCACGGCGGGCACGGCGCTCTTTGGCCCCTCCGGCGGCGGCGCAGGCACGGGTGGTCTGACCACGCAGGCCGCAACGGGTTTCACCGACGGCTCAACATTCACGGTCGACGGCCACACGATCACGTTCAGAACCACAGCAGTTCCAGCAGCGGCCGCCGCGCCGACCGGCTACGGCGTCAGCGGCAACATTGCCACCGACGGCAGCGGCAATTCGATTGTCTATCTCGGCACTGGAACGCAATCGACCGGAACCGTTGGCGACCTCCTGAATGCCATCGACGTTGCGAGCGGCGTGAAGAACGCTGTGATCAGTGGCGGTGCAGCCACGATCACAACAAACACCAGTCAGACCGCCTCCTCGATCACGGGCGGCGCGGTCACGGTGAGAAGCTCTACCGGCGGCGACCTCTCAGTTCTCGGCAAGGCCGACGCCCTCAAGGCGCTCGGGCTCACCACCGCGACCGGCTCCGGCAATGCCACTGTCACCGCCCCCCGCACCACCAGCAGCACGAGCTTGGGTAACCTGATCACCGATGGCTCGACGCTCAGCGTCGATGGCAAGACGATCAAGTTCAAGAACGCCGGGACGCCACTGGCGGCCAACGTTCCAGCCGGTTCGGGCGTCGTCGGCAACGTCGTCACCGACGGCAGCGGCAACTCGACCGTCTATCTCGAGAAGGGCACGATTGCCGATGTGCTCAATGCCATCGATCTCGCCAGCGGCGTGCAGACGGCCAGCAACACGTCCGGCACCGCAACGCTGAGCACAGCCTCCGGTGCCACCAACTCATCGATCGCCCCCAGTGGCGCGCTGCAGATCAGCACCGGCACGACCGCCGACCTGATCATCTCCGGCTCCGGCAATACGCTCGCCGCGCTCGGGCTCAATGGCAATACCGGTAACGCGACGACCTTCACGGCGTCGCGCATGGCCGCACCCGGCGGCATCAGCGGCACGACCTTGACCTTCACGGCCTTCAACGGCGGCACGCCGATCAATATCACCTTCGGCGACGGCACCGGCGGCACCATCAAGACGCTCGATCAGCTCAATGCCGCACTCCAGGCCAACAATCTGTCGGCGACGCTCGACACCAGCGGCAAGCTGACGATCTCGGCGAGCAACGACTATGCCTCCTCGACCATGGGCGGTTCCGCGGGTGGCCAGATCGGCGGCACGGTGACCTCCGCCCTGACCTGGACGTCCGCCTCGGCACCGGTGCCCGACGCAAACGCGCTCGCAACCCGCGCCAGCCTGCAGAATGACTACATTAGTTTGTTGACGCAGATCGATCAGCTCGCCAAGGACTCGTCCTTTGGCGGCATCAATCTGATCTACGGCGACAGCCTCAAGATCGTGTTCAACGAGAACGGCAGCAGCGCGCTGCAGGTCGTCGGCGTGACATTCAGCGCGGCCGGTCTTGGCCTGGCGTCGCCAACAGTCAATGCGTTCCAGGACAATGCCAGCATCAATGCGGTCGTCGGCAGCCTCAACAATGCCCTGGTCACGCTGCGCACGCAGGCATCCAAATTCGGCTCCAACCTGTCGGTTGTGCAGAACCGGCAGGACTTCACCAAGAACATGATCAACCTGCTGACGACCGGCGCCGACAGCCTGGTGCTGGCTGACAGCAATGAGGAAGGCGCCAACATGCTGGCTCTGCAAACCCGCCAGCAGCTCTCCACGACCGCGCTGTCGCTGGCATCGCAGGCAGACCAGGCCGTGCTGCGCCTGTTCGGCTAACCGCCGCGCAAGCCACTCATACAACAAGCCATTAATACAATGAGATCAAGAATAGCGGCGGGCTCAAACCCCGCCGCTTAACGCTTCGTTTACCAAAGCGGGCTCACCATCCATCGATATCGACCACATAGGGATTGAATCGAATGGCACTCAAGGTCGAGCTCAAGCCACGCGAACGCATTATTATTGGCGACTGTGTCGTCACCAACGACGATCAGCGTACGCGTCTGCTGATCGACGGGCACGCGCCGATCCTGCGCGAAAAGGACATCATGACGACGCGGCTCGCGACGACACCGGCGAAACGCATCTATCTTGCGATCCAGCTGATGTACACGTCGCGCGATCCGAGCGTGCATCATGATGTCTACTTTGCTCTGGTGCGCGATATTACGAAAGCTGCGCCGAGCGTTTGGCCGCTGGTAGAATCTATCAATAATCTAATCTTAACGGGGGATATGTATAAGGCACTAAAGCAGGCCAAGAAATTGGTCACTTACGAAGAGGAACTGGTAAATCATGCAAAATGCCGCACAAGCGTACGCCAAAGTGGCCAAGCAGATCGTCAATCCGCGTGAATTGGAAGCTGATCTGCTGCTTAAGGCGGCGTCACGGTTGCAGACCATCGTCGACGGCTGGGATCGCAAGAAATCTGAGCTCGACGCGGCGCTGCTCTACAATCGCAAGCTCTGGTCGATCTTCATGATATCGGCCACCAACACGGAACACGCCTTGCCGGTTGGCATCCGTCAGAACATCGCCAATCTCGGCCTGTTTGTGATGAACCAGACCATGTCGATGATGGCCAATCCCAAGCGCGAGCAGATCAACCCGCTCATCAGCATCAACCGCGAGCTGGCCGCCGGATTGCTCGGACGCGCGTAGGCACACTCACCCTCGCTCAAGAAAGATCAAGACATCTCGTATGTCCATGGCTCGCATGGAGCCATCTATCTGCTGCCGCGCGTCTTCGACGCGCGGTGGGAACCCAAGGTCCTTGGGCAAGCCGGGTCTTGTCGCAGCTGCGACGCCGCGCATTGGACCAGTCGTTGCAATGATCGACACGCTCTCAACGTCATGGCTGGGGCTAGAGCAAGATGAGCTGAGTTTGAATCGCCTCTTAGTTCCGCTCGTCCCCGCGGAAGCGGGGATCCAGTTCTTTGGCAGAGTTCTCGGCCTGGATTCCCGCTTTCGCGGGAATGAGCGGAGATTGGTTCAATGGCGGTGCAAACCTAAATTCATCCC
>Ga0099792_10000311_pt1 | contig 18353 bp, 12 predicted proteins | sample Rivendell_Oct201_8_FD_83780 | JGI IMG/M metagenome (GOLD analysis project Ga0099792, IMG submission 83780) | Vadose zone soil microbial communities from the Eel River Critical Zone Observatory, Northern California, USA -... | ecosystem: Environmental > Terrestrial > Soil > Vadose zone >...
CAACAATGCGCCGATGCCGGCCGACGGCAGCGTCGAAAGAATCGTCAGCGGATGGATGTAGCTCTCATAAAGCATCCCGAGGCTCAGATAGACCACGATGAGCGCGGCCAGGATCAAGATCGGCATGCTCTTGAGGGATGCCTCGAATGCCTGGGCGTTGCCCTGAAATGTGCCGACCACCGAGCCCGGCACGCCGATGTCCTGGGCGGCCTGCCTGATGGCATCGACCGCCTGACCGAGCGCGACGCCGGGGCGCAGGTTGAATCCGAGCGTCACCGACGGGAACTGGCCCTGATGGTTGACCTGCAGCGGCCCGACTTTCTTGGAATCAACGTCCACCAGTGCGGACAACGGCACCAATCCGGCGGTCAGTGGCGACTTCACGTAGAGCCGGTCAAGCGAGGCAAGCGATCCCTGCAACTCGGGCAAAATCTCCAGAATGATCGGATTGGCGTTGATTTGCGTCAGGTATTGCGTCACCTGGCGCTGCCCATAGGCATCGTTGAGGGTATCGTCGATCGTCTGCGCCGAAATGCCGAAGCGCGAGGCCTGGTCACGGTTGATCGTGAGGGCGAGCTGGGGCGCAAACGCCAGAAGGTCGGTCGATGCGTCCGCGAGTTCCGGCAGCGTGCGCATCTTGGCAAGCATCTGCTGCGACCAGTCGATCAGTTCGACGACATCGACGGCTTGCAGGGTGTACTGGAAGCTTGAGCGGCCAATCCGGCCGCCGACATTGATATCCTGCGTGACCTGCAGGTTGAGATTGACGCCCTGGAGCTGGGCGAACTGCGGCCGTAGCCGGTTGACGATCTCGGTCGCGGAGGCTTTTCGCTCGTGGCGTGGCTTGAGTACGATGAAGAAGCGTCCCGTATTGGCAGTCGTCGGATTATCGTTGCTGCCTGTTTGCGAATTGATGGCCAGCACATCCGGATCACGCAGGATCACTTCGCCAATGCGTTGCTGCAAACGCATCATCTCTTCCGGCGGCGTCTCCTGGGCAGCTTCCGACACGCCCTGGATCAGGCCGGTATCCTGGATCGGGAAGAAGCCCTTCGGGATCTGTACGGCCAGATAGACCGTGATCCCAAGCGTTGCAAAAAACACCGCCAATGTGATGGCTTGGTGGCGTAAAACGACATCGAGTGTGCGCCGATAGCCGGCCAGAATCGCATCGAAGCCTGCTTCGATGAAGCGGAAGATACGGCCGTGTTCGTGGACCTGCTTCATGAAGCGCGAGCACAGCATGGGCGCAAGTGTGAGCGAGACCACGAGCGAGATTGCAACGGCCGCCGTCACGGTCAGTGCGAATTCGCGGAACAGGCGGCCGAGGATTCCGCCCATGAGCAGGAGCGGTATGAACACCGCGATCAGCGAGCAAGAGATCGACACGATGGTGAAACCGATTTCGCTCGAGCCCCGCAGCGCCGCTTCGAAGGGCGGCACGCCGTCCTCGACATGGCGATAGATGTTTTCCACCACCACGATGGCGTCGTCGACCACGAAGCCGATGGCGATGATGAGCGCCATCAGGGACAGGTTGTTGATGCTGAAATTGAGCAGATACATCACCGCAAAAGAACCGAGCAGCGCAAGCGGGATGGTCACGCTGGGGATGAACGTCGCCCAGAAATTGCGCAGGAAAAGCAGGATGACGAGGATGACCAGCCCGATGGTCAAGAGCAGTGTCAGTTCCACTTCCTCCACCGAAGCGCGGATCGTGGTGGTGCGGTCGAGGATCACTTCGACTGTCATGGCCGGCGGAAGATTCGCCGTCAGCCGCGGCAGCATCGATTTGATCTTGTCGGCGATTTCGATCACGTTGGCGCCGGGCTGCTTGTGGACGTTCACCAGAATGCCCGGCTCGCTGTTCTGGAACGCCGAAACATTGCGGTTGGCGCCGTCCCTGACGACTTGGCCAATGTCGCGCACCCGAATGGGTGCGCCATTGCGGTAGGCCAGGATGACATTCTCGAACACGGCTGGATCGCTGATCTGGTCATTGGCCGAGATCGTGAACGCGGTCTTGCTCGTGTTGAGTGTGCCTTTGGCGGCATTGGTCGTCGCGGTGAGGATAGTCGAGCGGATTTCTTCGAGCGTCAGATTGGCGGCGGCAAGCCTGGCCGGATCGACCTGGATGCGGACCGAGGGCTTCTGGTCGCCGCCAAGCGAAAGGCGGGCCACGCCTGATACCTGCGAAAGGGCCGGGAGAAGGAAGTTGTCGGCATTTTCCTGCACGACGGTGAGCGGCAGTGTTTCGGAACGCAGCGACAGCGTGAGGACCGGTGCGTCGGCGGGGTTGATCTTCCGGTAGCTCGGTGGCTGGCTGAGATCGCGGGGCAATGACTTGCCGGCGGCCGTGATTGCGGCCTGGACATCCTGTGCCGCCGAATCAATGTTCTTGTTGAGATCGAATTGAATGACGACTTCGGTCGCGCCGAGCGTGCTCGTCGACGTCATTTGGGTGATCCCGGCAATCTGCGCGAACTGACGCTCGAGCGAGGCGGCGACTGACGCTGCCATGGTTTCGGCGCTGGCGCCCGGAAGGGTCGTCTGGATCTGTATGGTCGGAAAGTCGGTCTGCGGCAGCGAGGCAACCGGCAGGAACGGAAAGGCCGCGATGCCAACGAAGGCGATAGCAGCCATCAATAGCGAAGTTGCGATCGGACGGTGAATAAAGGGACCGGAGATGTTCATCGCAGGGCTCCCGCATCGGCCGATTTCGGCGCCGTGATACTGACGGTGGCATTGCGCTGCAGCTTGTATTGCCCATCGATCACGACGCGCTCACCCTCGTTGAGGCCCGACGTGATGACCGTCAAGTCGCCCGTTGTCGGGCCCACTTCGATCGGACGTGGTTCGGCAGTGTTGTTCGGTGTCACGATCCAGGCAAACAGGCCTTGCGGCCCACGCTGAACCGCCGACGATGGGACGGCGACCACGCCTTCCTGCGTCTTGAGCAGTAACCGCGCATTGACGAAATCGCCCGGCCAGAGCTTCTCGGCCTCGTTCTTGAATATTGCTTTGAGCTTGATGGTCGATGTGGCCTGATCGACCGCATTGTCAATCAGAAGAAGTTCGCCGGTTTCGAGCACTTGCCGGTTGCCCTGGTCATAGGCGCTGACCTCGACGGTGCCGCGCGCCATGGCCTCGCGCAGCTCGCCGAGGTAGCGCGACGGCAGCGTAAAGATGACGGCCGAGGGCTGCATCAAAATGAGGGTTGTGATCGGGCTCACGTTCGCGTCTGCGACCCGCACATAATTGCCGGCATCGACCAGGCGAATGCCCATGCGGCCGTCGCTTGTCGCCTTTATGGTGGTGTAATCGAGCTGAGTCTGCGCGTTTTCGATGAGGGCCTCGTCGGCGGCAATTGTCGCCTTTAGCTGGGCGACCTTGGCTTGCTGGGTGTCGAAGTTCTGTTCTGTGCCGAAATTCCGGTTCATGAGCGTGGAGGCGCGCGCAAAGTCCTTCTCGGCCGCGACCAACAGCGCCTCGTCCTGGGCTTTTCGTGCCTTGTTCTGATCGAGCGCTGCCTTGAACGGGCGCGGGTCGATCTGAGCCAACACATCGCCTTTCTTCACGCGCTGGCCTTCAGAAAACAGTACGTCCTGCAGCTTGCCGTCGACTTGGGCACTGATGCGGACCGTTAACGATGCCTGAACGGTACCAAGTCCGGTGAGGTAGAGCGGCAGGTCATGGCGGGAGGTCAACGCAACGCTGACCGGAACGGCGGAGCGGGTTGCCGGGCGCGCCTGCCGAGACTCATTCTGAAACTGTGAATAGTACCAGTAGCCTCCGCCACCGATAAGGGCCAGGCAGGCGACGGTGAAGATGGTTCGGCCGTAGGACCGGGGTGAGCTACTCACGGCTGGATTCACGGGCACCCCCTGGATGAGGATCAATTTCGAGTATTTCGAAAAATCGGGCTGTCGCCGAAACCCTTTCAACTGCTTATTTTTAACTGCTTTTTAGCTGCTTCTTTGTCTTGTTTGTCTTGCTGGCCTCACGGCCCAGCGGGCGACGGCCAAGTTAACCCGATTAATTATTATACAGCAATTCGTTGAATGCAATCGAACCATGGTATGCGGGCAATGGGTCTGTCTTTCGCGATTGGACAGCGGATCGGGCACGAGAATCACGGGATGCGACCCCAGGAAGTGCTCCCGAGAGACGGCGACAGGAGGCGGTTCTGGAGGTTCAAGGGGAGCGTTTTGGGGCCGGCGGCCGGAGATGTCCCGGAGCGGAGGGGGATTTCCGGGGGAATGAAGAACTCCGCCCCTTGCCCGAAGGTCGATTTGAGGATTGATTGAACGTGGGAAGATGTGTATTTTTATTCTCCCTGGAACTGCCCAAAACGCGGGATGTGCCGAAATCACCGGGGCAAGCGGTAGTAGCCGATGCACAAGAGCATCGCTGCAAAAGCATGCAAGGAGCAGTCAAGATGCTATCGGCGGGCGCAAAAACTTCGGGCCGGAGCTTTTTCGGCATCAACTTTGAATGTTCACATTTGATCTCATCTCGGGACGCGATAAGCGCGTCCTGAGGCCCTGGATCGATCAAGGGGAAACACCATGAAAGCAAAATTGGCGGCAGTTATCGGAATCGGAGCTTTGGCGGCAACGAGCGGCGCCGTTCTGGCTCATCACTCCTTCGCTATGTTCGATCAAGAAAACCCGATCGAACTCGTCGGTGCTGTGAAGGAATTCAAGTTCACCAGCCCGCACACCTTCATCCTCCTGGAGGTCAAGGGCAAGGACGGCGGCGCCTCGACGGTTTGGAACCTCGAAGGCGGCAGCCCGAGCGCCCTCGTGCGTGACGGCATGTCCAGCAAGACGCTCAAGCCGGGCGACGAGCTGGTCATGAAGATTGATCCTCTGCGCAGCGGCGCGCCTGGCGGCGCCTGGGGCGTTGCGAAGACCAAGTTCAAGGACGGCAAGGCGCTCAACACTCACTAATTACATAGAAATACCAGACGTTTCGCCTGGTATTTGATCCCTGAAAAGATCGATTCGCGGCCCGGATGTGGTGTGGCACTCAAGGAGGTGCCACATCGCAGTCCGGAGCCGCATCGATCTTTATCTTTTATGGATGGTCAGTCACTGTTTGGTGGCGGGTGTTTGGTGGCGGGAAACGATGTCAATTCCCCTTTCGGGCGCGCGCGAGCCTTTGCAGTTCTTGGCGATTGACCTTACCGGTTTCGTTGCGTGGGATATTGTCGACCATCTGGACGTGGTCGAGCGTCGCCTCGATTTTGGCGGCTTTGAGCGCCGCATTGAGGGTTGCGAGCGCAACCGGGGTTGCAAGTGCAACCGGCTGTGCTGCTATCACCAGCGCCACGATCTCGTCACCGCAGCTGCCTTGGATTGCGCACACCGCCGCATCCTTCACGCCCGCGACGCCGGCGAGGCATTGGTCGATGATGGAAGCCGACAGCTTGACGCCGCCCTTGTTGATCGTATCGGTGGCGCGTCCCTGGATCACCAGCATGCCGTCGGGCGTGACCAGGCCGCGATCGCCCGGATAGAACCAGGTTTCGATCGCATCGTCCTGGTCGGATGCGGCGCCATGGAGAACGCCCTGGTTCGGCGTCTTGATCCGTAGTTCTCCCGCCTTGCCAGCAGGCAGCACGGCGCCTTCATCATCTACGCTTTCGACGCTCGCCCAAGGACACACATAGCCGACCGCTCGCTCCACATGCTTGATCCGGTTCCACATCCCGAAGGCCGCAACATGAGCTTCGGTCGAGGCATAAACGCACACTACATCGCGGCAGAGATATTCGTTGATCTTGGCGAGCAAGGTCGGCGTCGGTACGGCGCCGCCGAGCCACACGCATTTGAGCGTGCGTATGTGCTGCTTGACGTGCGCCAAATGATCGACCAGCCCCTGTGCCTGCTGATTTGATGCGGCCAAAAGATCGACGCCGAACAATTCGATGGCGCGGCTGATTTCGTCGGGCGATTGCGCAAAGGACAGCGTGCGTCCCATTTCGAACGCCAGTGCAACCTGGCTGAAGGCAAAGTTGGTCGACAATCCTGGCATGATCAGGGAGCGCATCCACGGCACGTCACCTGTCACGGCGCGCAAGAAATTTGAACGCGCCGCAATGTCCTCATCCGCGAACGCGATTGCTTTGGGAACACCTGTCGTTCCGGATGTGAATGCCAATTTTGTGCGTTGCGCGGACCCATGGCGGCGGACTTTCGGCGGTTTTGGATCGTTGAACCAAGGTATTTCGGTCTTTACCGCCGTGATGCCCGACAACGGTTTGGCCTGTCCTTCGTGGATCAAAGTCTTGGCGCCGATCTTGGCGAGATAGTCGACCTGGGCGGTCCTTACGACGATCGAAGGAATGCCGAGCCGCATCAGGGCGCAGTTGACCACGATGTTGCGCGCCGGATGTTCGATCAGGATTCCGACCGGTGCTGCCATGTCGGATATCTTCTCGGAGAGATGAGCCGCGACCGCATTGATGGCTTGGCTCAACTTTTGATACGGGATGATCACATCGAACATGACGATTGCCGGTGTATCGGGCTTGAGCTTCGCCCAGAAGTCGATCATCGCATTAAGTTTCATGAACCTACCTTTAGCAGTGCGTGCTGTTTTTATTGCTTTGAATTTCTGTCCTCATAGGATCACGCCAAAACGGCAAGGTGAAGCCTGTTGGGTCGCTGATGCAACGGCGCACTCCGCTGGGGTTGTTGGAAAGCTCTGGGTTGTCCACAATCCGGCAGCAAGTTCTGTCTTGAAGACATAAACTGGTGTTTAGCTACTACAGAATGTATTTTCTAAATTGTTATGATTATCAATGTGTTGCGAGAGCTGTGCATCAAATCATGTGGCAGATTTGCAATACCTGGAAAGTGTTTTATCTCGCGACTGTTTTCGATCTTGTGAGAGTGTCGCTTCTGATTCACCATGTTGCAGATATATGCAGCTCGATTCTCGGGTGTGATTGGGGGGAATTCAATAATGAAGAAGTTTGGTCTCGCGGCCGTGACGACACTGGCGCTCGCCAGCGCGTCTTATCTGGCACTCGCCGGTTCATCTTATGCCGCCGACATGATGTTGAAGTCGCCGGCGATGGAAGCGGCGCAACCGGTCAGCGGCTACATCGAATTGTACAGTGGCTGGGGCAACACGACAATCAAAGGCGACGAAGGTTATCGTTTTGGCCTGGATGGCTGGACGCTGGGCGGAGCGGCCCGCGGCACCTACTGGTGGTCGCATAACGCCAGCCTGCAGCTCGATGTGCAGGGCGAAGGCACCAGTTTCAGCGATGGCAGTCAGGGGCGTTTTTCTGAGCACAGCTTTCTGATTGGCGGTCATGCGAGCTGGCGTGATTCGCGCTACCTTTGGGGTGTCTTTGGTGCGGCCGGAGATGCAACAACTTTCTCCGGCCCCAACTTTCGGCACGGTGTGGTCGGAGGAGAGGGGCAGGCCTATCTGGGGGCAGTGACGCTCTATGGCCAGATCGGTTACGATACGACGGTCGGCAGTCCGCTCTTTGGTCCCGTTAACGGCATAAATGCCGTGTTCGGGCGCGGCACGGTCCGCTATTATCTGGCACCGAACACGCGGCTCGAAGGGACGGGTCTCTATGCGGGCGGAAAAGTGGATTTGTGTTGCGGAATCGCCGAGGAAAATTTCCACATCTGGCTGGCGCGCGCCAAGATCGAGCACAAGTTTGCGGGGTCGCCGTTCTCGGTTTTTGCGGCCTATGAGTGGTCGGAAACTCACTTCGATGGAAGCCGTCTAGAGAACCAGAAGATTACGGCTGGTGTCCGGCTTGGCATCAACGAAGGCACGTTGCAGTCAAACGACCGCAAGGGCACCACGCTCGACATCATCGATGTGCTCAGGCTGGTTGGCGGCGGCATTGCTAACTAAAGTAACTAACCCTAGGGATCGTGGGCCTACCTGAAACCGAGCCCTTCGATATTTCGATATTAGACCGGGTTGCCCTTTCGGGTGGCCCGGTTTTGCTTTTCGCTTGGGCGTAATCGCGTGTTGCCCGCGGCTGCATGGGCAATGTGGCTGCGCAGGCGATTGTGACCTCGTCTTTACGGGACCAAAAGCGGCCTTTGTCCACAGGTGGAAGCGTCTGCCCATCGGTTGGCCGGTTCTTACCGCCTCGTGCCAACGACATGAATTTCGCAGATTATTCTATCATATTAGTAATACCCCCTACCCGCAAGGCCGAGTGGGCCGAATCGCATTTCATCGAGCACGGTCAGGACGTCGGCAGTGTGGCCCGCTACCTGGGCTCCCCATCCTGATTGAAGCTTCGGCCCGGCTGTCCTATGGACATCCTGAAATGCCTCTCTGGGAGACCACGTCATGGCGAATAATGCGCAGAAGATCGGCTGGATCGGCATGGGCCGTATGGGCCTGCCGATGGCCGAGCGCCTGCTCAAGGCCGGCTACGACCTCTCGGTCTGGAACCGGACGCGTTCCAAGGCCGAGCCGCTTGCTGCCAAGGGCGCCAAGATCGTCGATAAGCTCGCCGATCTCGCAGGCGCCGATGTGCTGTTCTCCATCGTCTCGACCGGCAAGGACCTCAAGGAAGTCTATTTCGGCCGCGATGGCGTGGCGTCGGGCCGCCACGGTGGGCTGCCGAAAGTCTTCGTCGATTGCTCCACCATCGCGGTTGAGGATTCAGCCGACATCCGCAACAAGCTCAAGGAACTGGGCGCCGATTTTGTCGCAGCGCCCATCTCCGGCAATGCCAAAGTGATCAAGGCGGGGCGGCTCTCGTCCGTCGTGTCGGGCACGGAAGGTGCCTGCAAGACCATCATGCCCATGATGGAAGCGATTGCGCCGGCTGGCGTCTCCTATGTGGGTGAAGGCGAACTCGCGCGCATTTGCAAGATCGCCCACAATGTGATGCTCGGCGTCGTGATCGAAAACCTGATCGAGATCACGCTGCTCGCCAACAAGATGGGCGTTCCGCGCCATGCGTTCCTGGCGTTCATGAACAACAGCGTGATGGGCTCTATGTTCACACGCTACAAATCGCCCGCGCTGGTCAACCTCGATTGGACGACGACCTTTACGCCCGAATTGTTGCGCAAGGACATGGACTTGGGGCTCGGTCTTGGCCGCGAATGGGATGTTCCGATGCCGGTGACGGCGGCGGCGCGCGAGGTCCTGCAAAATCATTTCGGCACCGCGATCCTGCAGGCCAATCCGGAAGCCTACCTGGAAAAAGATTTCGCCGCCATGATGGAAACCATGGCGCTTGCTTCCGGAATGAAGCTGGAAAGTGAGAACAAGAACGTGCCGACAGGATTGGAAACGTAGGATGGGTAGAGCAAAAGAAACGCATTTTACATGCGCTTTTTTGCGAAACCCATCATCGGATCCGCGCGATGAGGTTGATGGGTTTCGCAAAAAAGCGCGTGAAGAACGCGATTTTTGCTCTACCCATCCTACAATTCCGTAACTGCGATTAAGGATTTCACCCGTGCTGAGCACCGAAAAAAATCGCATTCTCACACAGGTCGATGCCGGAACGCCGATGGGCGATTATCTGCGGCGCTATTGGATGCCGATCGGCGGCGCGAGCGAGTTCGACACCAATCCCATCAAGGCCATTCGGCTGTTCGGCGAAGACCTCGTGCTCTATCGCGATCAAGGTGGCCGCTATGGCTTGCTCGACCGCCATTGTCCGCATCGCCGCGCCGATCTCTCCTATGGCTTTGTCGAGGAGGCCGGCATCCGCTGCAATTATCATGGCTGGCTGATGGATGAGGCGGGGCGCTGCATCGAGCAGCCCTACGACGACATCGTCAATCCGAAAGGCCGCGCCAAAGAACGTACCAAGGACCGCTGCAGCACCAAGGCCTATCCGGTGCGCGAAGTCGCAGGCCTGCTGTTTGCCTATTTGGGGCCGCAGCCGGTGCCCGAATTGCCGGTGTGGGAGCCGTTGACCTGGGAGAACGGTTTTCGCGAAGTCGTCATATCGGAAATTCCGTGCAACTGGTTCCAGTGCCAGGAAAACTCCTGCGACCCGGTGCATTTCGAATGGATGCACGAGAACTGGAGCACGCGCCTTGCCGGCAAGACCGGCCCCTATGCGGCCCGCCACCTCAAGCTGGTGTTCGAGGAATTCGAGCATGGCTTCATCTACAAACGCGTGCGCGAAGGGCAGAAGGAGGGCGATCCGGTCTGGACCATCGGTCGCGTTACGCTCTGGCCGAACGGCTTTTATCTCGGCAACCATTTCGAATGGCGCGTACCGATCGACGACGAAAACACCCTGAGCGTTTGCTGGTTCTTCATGCGCGTGCCGAAGGGCCGCGAGCCCTATGTGCAGGGGAACGTGCCGACGTGGCATAGTCCGATCAAGGACGAAAACGGCCGCTGGATATCGAGCCATGTGATCAACCAGGACATCATCGCCTGGGTGGGGCAGGGGCGCATTGCGGATCGGACCAAGGAAACGCTCGGCGCAAGCGACCTCGGCATTGCGATGATGCGCAAGCGCTTGTTCGACGAGCTTGATGCAGTGGCGCGCGGCGCCGAACCCAAGGCCGTGTTCCGCAATCCCAATGTGGCGCGCTCGATTGATCTGCCCAACATCACCAAGAAGACCAGCGTCGAAGGCATCACGCTTGAAGAGCACGAAAATTATCCGCTGCTCAAGGTTCGCCTCAAAGGCTTTCGCCATTGTTTCGGTCAGCCACCGGAAGTGCGCCGCGCCTTCGAGGAAGCGATGGGGATTGCGGGGAAGCGAGTAGCGAGTAGCGAGTAGCGAGTAGCGAGTAGCGAGTAGCGAGTAGCGAGTAGCGAGTAGCGAGTAGCGAAGAAAGAAACTGAGCTCGACAAACCTTCTTGCTTACTATTCGCTATTCGCTACTCACTACTTCGCGGAAACACCTTACAGGAGAAAATATGGATCCGGTTACGACGCGGCGCGTTGCTTCCCAAGAACATTGGACGACGTCGAATGGCCGCAAGCTGTTCATGGCCGAAAAGCGCTCGGTGGCGCCCGGCCCGATCAAGGGCACGGTCCTCCTGGTGCATGGTTCATCCATGGGATCGCAGGGTTTCGACCTGGATATTCCGGGTGATCCGGATGCCTCGATCATCGATTGGCTCGCCTGCCGCGGCTTCGATGTATGGCGGTTGGATTTCATCGGCTACGGCCGCTCCGACAAGCCGGCGGATCACCTTGCCACCGTGGCGCAGGGCGTGCCCGATCTGTTGGCGGCCACCGACTACATCATGAAGGCCCGCAACTGCGGGCCCCTCATGCTGATTGGATTTTCCTCAGGCGCATTGCGCGCGGCGCTCTTTGCGCAGCATCATCCCGAGCGAGTGAAGCGGGTTGCGCTCGAGGCCATGGTTTATACGGGCAAGGGCAGCCCGACCCTCAAGAAGCGCGCGGAGAAACTCGACCAGTGGAAGTCGAGCGTGACGCGCCCGATCGATCCGGCGTTCCTGATGAGCACCATGACGCGAGACCACAGCGACACCGCGATGGAAAGCCGCAAGAAGCCCTATATCGACGCAATCCTGGCGATCGAGACGACGGTGCCGAACGGCACCTATATCGACATGTGCGAGAACCTGCCGGTTTGCGATCCGACCAAGATCAGTGTGCCCACGGCTATTCTGCGCGGACAATTTGACGGCATCGCGAGCGATGACGATCTCATCGAGTTCTTCCGACTGCTGCCGAACCCGGACAAGGAATATGTCGTGATGCCCGGCATCGCACATGCGGCTGGCACCGCGAAGAACTATTTGCGATTCTATGACGCCATGTACACGTTCTTCGCCAGACCCGAGGCGGTGTTCAAGGGTTGATTACATGGGGGGCGAACTTTAGGTCCGCCCCCACACACAACACTGCGCTTCATTTCAATAACGCGCTGCTTTGGCGAAGCTTCGGCTTGCGCCATACGCATCTGCTATCGTTCTTGTAGCGCCGACGCATTGTGCGCCTGCAACATTCCAGGGAACTTCTTCGAAGCCAAGGGCATTATAGGTTCGAAAGCGCGCGGGGCGTGCCAATGGAGGTTCCTATGAACTCACACATAGGGCTAGCTTTTTTTGGTTTTATGGCTCTTTTGCAAGCCGCACCCACGCAAGCCGCACCTGCGCAAGCCGGAGATGTCGAAACCAGCGTCGCACCGGTTTGCAACACCCAGAAACAAGTCGAGCGGCTCGCCGACCTGATTGATTACAGCACCGAATCCGCCGTGCATACCGTCAATGTCGAGGCCCAGAATCCGCGCGCCTGCGGTATTGCCAATATGGCGTTCCTGCGTGGGTCACGGATCGCAACAGTGCGTGCGCACGAGGCGACATTCGAGATCGTGGAGGTGCTCGTCGTCGGCATGGTGTCGGGCGAAAGCGTCGTGGTCGCCAAGCCGGCGGTTTATTTTTCGCTGCTCAAGATCGACGAACGCGGTGTGTAAGTGCTAGTCTGCCGGCGCCCCCCACACAAAAATGGTGCGCCATGCATGCATACCTCAAGCGTTCGACAACCTTCGCAAAGACCATCCTGCATACCGGTCCCGCCATTGCCGTGGCGGTGGCCGGTATCTTCGTCATCGGTGCTGCGGTTGCCCAGCCCGTGAAATGGAACGAAATCCCGGCGCCTTCCGGTAAAGAGGCTTTGTCGCGGACTTATCCGGCCGGATACAGGACCGACGTGATCGATGTCCCGATCAGGGGCAATGACGGCGATCTTGAATACAAGATCAAGATGAATGCCGGCGACACGGTCGTCTATTCGTGGGAAGTACGCGATCTCAAGAACCCGGAAGAATTCTATACGGAGTTCCATGGTCACACCGAACCAAAAGGCGGGGCGGGCGACCTGATGTATTACGACAAGTCGACCGGCGGAAAAGCGAACGGTGCTCTGGTCGCGCCCTGGGAAGGCATCCATGGCTGGTATTGGCAGAACCAGGGTGCCGCGCGCGTCGTGGTCCGCCTGCGCATGTCGGGATTCTACGAACTCGTTCCGAACCAGGCCGGAACGCCGGTGAAGGAATAACTGCTATAGCCCGGATGCAGGGCCATAACGCGCTTGCGCGTTATGGCACGCAATCCGGGGTTCTGCTGCCCTACACGATCGCTCCCGCATTATGCCACCACGCGTCTGAAGACGCGCTGTGGCTCCATGCGGGCTACGACGCACTCGCTCGCCTTCGGCCCCGCATCGCCCGCGACACAACAACGACATCCTGTTTGATGCGGCGGCCGGCAAGGTAAACGGCGGTTGCCGACGCGGCAGCGCCGCCGAGCAACAGCACCAGGATAATCACGTCCCAGAATGGTCGCGCCCGCAGCCAGCTGGTGAAGTCGATGCGGTGCAGCCCGCTGAACAACCAGCGTTGCCATCGGCCATTCTCGTCGACACGCTGCAGCAGCGCCCCTGTGCGTGGATCGAGGTAATAGCGCGTTTGATCTTCATCGCCGAGAACGACGCGGTAGACCGGCAGGACAAAATTGTCGCGTCGTCGTTGCAGGAAGTAAGTATCCTCCTGTGCGATCAGTCCTTGCTCCGCAATGCTGTACGCACCCGCGATGCGTTGTGCGGCCTGGGTAAGGTCGGTGTCCGTCAATGCCGCAACTTTGCCGGCCGCATCCAGCCGAATGACCGATCCGTCTTGCAACGTTGCGCGCCAAAAGAGCTGACCTGCGAATGGTGCCGTGTCGAGGTTCACGGCCTTGGCCAGGAAGTCTTGCGCCGGAACGGGCCGTTGCCGCAGGTGATCCAGCGAGGCACGCACGACATTCCATTTGGGATATTGGCCGCGTAGGAGCTGGGCTTCCTCTCCGCCTCCCTGGCGTTCGAGGAAGCCCCATGGGTTCATGGAGACCAATCCACTGAAGGCCCAGGTAAGCGTAAAGAGCCCGAACATCAGCCCCGCGATGTGGTGCCAATAAAACCATCCCCGATAGGGCGAGACCTTGCCGCCGCGCCGGAACTGCGCGATGCCGAGGTAAAGTCCAAGTGCGGTGAGGACGGCGCCGAAGAGCGACGTCCAGATCACGATCTGGCTCCAGAGCGCGGGATTACGGCGCAGATCAAGGAAATAGATGAAGTGCGGGATGGTGCCGAGCCAGTTCCAAAATCGTTGCGTCGATGTCGTCCAATGCATGACCTGCCCGGCCGTGCCGGACACATAGATATTGGTGCGCTCCGGGTCGTCGAATGCGAAGCGATAGAACGGCCGGTCGCGCTGCAGGCCGCCGATGGTCCATTGGTCGACCGGTTCCTGCGCACTCGCGGTAATGGCCGCGGGGCGGCCGATGATGCGCTGTGCGGCTTCGAGCGCAATAGCGCGCGCTTGCGCTTCGTCGACGCGCAGCGCCGCGCCGTGCGCGAGATCGAGCGTGCTGTCTGGCCGTCCGGGCCGCTGCAGCCGCAGCGTCGGCGCGCCGTTGAGATTTTCGATCCTGGCGCGAATGATGGTTTCGTCGTCGTCGGCAAGGCCGTCGCCGATGCGACAGCATTGCGCCCAGGGGATCGGCGGCAGCGTGCGTATTCGCTCGACCTCGCTCGTGCGCGGATAGGGCACATAGACCATCACGATGCCGGACAGGAACCACATCAGCATCAGGAGGCTGCCGAGGACGCCCAGATAGCGATGCACGATCACAGTCGTGCGCCAGATTGTGTTCGACACTGCATTCACGGTTGCACCAATCGCTGGAGCATTTTCCGGAAAAGTGGGTACCGGTTTTCCGATAGGAAATGCGACCACTATTAGAGAGCATTTTCCGGAAAAGTGGGTACCGGTTTTCCGATAGGAAATGCGACCACTATTAGAGCATTTCAGTCCTTCTTCTGGTAGAGCGCGTGGCAGCCGTCGCAACCGGCCCGCAACTCGATGGCATATTTCTTGAACTCTGCAGGGGTCTGCGCCCGGCTGGCGTCGAACGCGCTCTTGGCTGCATCCGCGGAGCGTTTGTAGAAATCGGCGAAGCGGGTCCATATCTCCGGCGCAGCGAAAGTATCACTGGCCGGGTCCTTGTCGGCGCCGGCCTTCCATTCGTTGCTGGCGGGCGGGAACAGATGCGGGAATGCCAGCAGCAAAACCGAAATCGTATCGGCATGCATCGCGCCGTGAGCGACATCGATTTTGTCGGTCTCGACCATGATGTCGAGGTCGTCCATATTCTCGCCAACGGTACTCATGAGGACCTTGCGCGCGAAGATCACGTCCTTCGTCGGGGCGGCGCCCTGGTCCTGGCCCAGCGCAACCGAACCGGTGCTTAGCACGGCCGCGAACAAGAAGGCCGCGCCGATTGCGCCCGCGATCGAAGGGCGAACCCTCAACAGGAACCACTTCATTGTCGTTTCTCCCTTACGAGTGAACAGAGGAACATCAGGGATTGGGTCGGCGGTTCTCCCGCGCGGATGGAGTCGGTTGCGAGCTTTCACCTGTCCCGGCCTGCCAGAAGATGAAGACCGACACCGCCTTGAGTTCCTCGGGCTTGAGCTTGTCATCAAACGCCGGCATGACGCCGCGACGCCCTTTGATGATAGACTCGCGGATCGAGGCGCGGTCCGAGCCCCAGAGATACGAACTTCTCCTGGTCAGGTTCGTCGATCCGAACGTATCGATGCCGGTCCCGCCGTTATCGTGGCAGTCGAAGCAATTGCCTTTGGTGTTGTCGTGGAACAGCACCTCGCCGCGGGTCGCCTTGGCGCGGTCGGCCTGTTGACCGCTGATCTGGAGGACGTATTCGATGACCTCGTCGATCTCGGCGTCGGTGAGGAATTTGTCCGATCCGAAGTCTTCGGTGTCTTCCTTGGTGCGAAATTCGGGATAGAAAGCCAGCATGTTCACTTCCGCTCCGCGCGCGTTCTCATGCCCCGAGCGGACTCCGTAACGGACGGTCCATTCGACATCGGAGGGCAACTTCTTCAATCCGCCGGATTCGAGATCGTCACCTGAAAACCGCCATTCGGCGTCGGTCAGGTCGGGCGTGTGCTGGTCCGGGATGCCCTTGAGATCGGCGCCATGGCAGGAGGCGCAATGCTCATCGTAGACCTTCTTCCCGAGCACCATCGCCTGGCGATTGAGGCGAAGCGATCTGGCAATGCGATTGACCGAAGGGGACGCCAGTTCCTCCGGCCGCACGTAGAACTCGCCATAGTCGTCGGTCGGATCGTGCGGCGCGGTCGCTTGTTCCGCAACCGCGACCGCCGCCAGCACGGCAGCGCCCATCACGCCCGCCATCACATAGCGTGAGCGCAACACCCGGGTTTTCTTGTCCATCACACTTCCTCTTGCGTCGTTACTACAAACAATCCTACGCGGTGGCCCGGTCGATCCAAGCCTTTCGTTTGATCGGTGCGTGGGCGACTGCCCGCCCCGATCCCAGAAGAGGCTAGGGATGCAACGACATCACGCGCGCGTGATAAGTTCTGGTCATATGATCACGAAAGAGTTATAGAATAACCCAAAGGCTCGGAGAAGAACATTTTTTTCGCGCCTGAGTTCCCCTCTGACGGGAATTCCGCGGCGCGACGCGTCAACAGTGGGCACATCGAAGGCACACATTGGACGAGGTCGTAGAAAAATTCAGGTCGGATTGTTGGAGTTAAAGCATGCGAAAGCTGATGCTGGCTTGCGTTCCATGTCCGGTATTGACGACTTTCGCGAAGGCGCAGTCAGTCGAAAACGTGGTCCAAGACTTTCGTTTGATCGGTGCATGGGCTTCCGACTGTTACAAGCAGAAACGAGCATGCGACGTTTTCGAAGACGCCCTCCGGCAATATCCAATTAGTCAACGATTTTGGATCCAACTACGACCACATGGTCTATCGGATTGTTCAAGCTGAGCGTGTTGGTCAAGATCGGCTCTATTTGCGGCAAGTCCTTACGACGGATCATCTCATCGTCGTCGATGTCGTCATATGGAAAGTGAACGACAGGATTCGCATCTGGTCATCGAGACTTACCGACGGAACAACACTGGTCAACAATGGGACGGTGGCTTCGGCGAACGGGCAGGAAACGATGTGGGTGGTGCGTTGTGAAAGGTCAGCCGCCCAACCGCTCGGGGCAGACGTGATTCCGCAATGAAAACCAGTATCCATTTCCGGTCTGGCGTAGCATAGAAGGTTGCAGTGCGCTGCTGAGGGACCTGTTTGACTTTATTCCAAACGATGCGCCGCTGTGGTCCGTGGCTATTTGGGCTCTCGTTCATTTCGACCGCTATCAGGTTCAGCTGCGGCTCGTCGTTGGATTCTAAGGTTCCCAGGGCCCCTACTTGCCATTACCACTTGAACGCTGCGGAGACTTCGTAACTCCGCGGTGCGCCGAGCAGAACCTGGTCGGGATAGCCCGGATCGGCCCAAATGGCATATTTCTTGTCAGTCAGGTTACGCACACGGAATCCAATCCGCGTCGAGTTGACACCTTTGATGGGATTGTCCATCCGCGGGATGCCGATGAACGCAAAGGCGTCTACTATAGTATAGGAGTTCATGATGACGAGATTATCGTCACCCATGAATCGTGCCCCTACGTGGCGGACCGATCCCCCGACCTCGACCGGCCAGCGAGTTACGAATCGATAGGATGTGCCCACATTGCCAATGAACCGCGGCACGTTGGGCGAAGTCTTGCCAGTGAAATCCTCGCCCGTGTCGTTATCAATGAAATTCCCATATTTCGATTCGATGAAGGCTACGTTGGCCCATAGCTTCCACTGATCCGTGGGGCGTACCGCACCGGCGATCTCGATGCCTTTTGCGTGTACGTTCGAGGCAACATTGACCAGATGCCCGCTTTTGCTCTGTATGACATTGTTGCGCTCGATATCGAATGCCGAGAATGTCCATTCGGCCCGGTTGTTCCAGAACAATTGCTTGAGGCCTGTCTCGTAGGTGCGGGACGTCGTCAATACAAGTTGATTTGGCCTGATATTGAAGATGTTGTTGGCCGCAGGATCCGCCGCGGTAGCGTACAGGCTATAGAAGGTCAGTCCGGGGACCGCCTCCCAGGTGTAGCCGATGCGACCGGTGACCGGCGTGAAGGTCTTGGAGTAGCCGTCCGCGCTTCGCAGCACACCATTGACGTCAAATGCCGTGCGATGGACGTTGATCTCTTCCACGCGCAAGCCGCCGATGAGTGCGAATGTAGGCGTGATCTTGATGCGATCTTCCAAGGATAGTGAAACGTTGTTGATATGGCTAAAGAAATTCTTGGTTTGCTCAAAGCCATACAGCCTACATTCCGCACTTTCATTTGGCACGACTTGAAGCGCCGCGAGCGGGAGCTGCGCTACTTGCCTGGACCGTAGACGTCGGCTGGTATTGAGAGCAATTGAAGTATTTGTGATTGTACCGGCGTCAGGACATCTGCAAATTGTCG
>Ga0099792_10000315_pt1 | contig 18294 bp, 13 predicted proteins | sample Rivendell_Oct201_8_FD_83780 | JGI IMG/M metagenome (GOLD analysis project Ga0099792, IMG submission 83780) | Vadose zone soil microbial communities from the Eel River Critical Zone Observatory, Northern California, USA -... | ecosystem: Environmental > Terrestrial > Soil > Vadose zone >...
CGCTGCGCGAAGCCGGTGCGCAGGCACACCATGTCGCCCGCCTCCACCTCGACCTTGTCCTGCTGCAGGATCGCCATGAGGTCGTCGAAGCCGACCAGCTTGCGCTCGTGGCCATAATGCGCCTCGAGGTCGATCATCACGGCGCGGCCCTGGATCGCCTTCGCCGCCATGTTCTCGACGCCGAGGCGGCACGCGCCGACATGACGCTCATTCGCCTTGCCGGTGGCGTGGTCGAGCGGGCCCACGACATGCTCGTTGGCGCGATAGCCGTTGTAGTAGACCATCTCGGGCTTGCCGTCGCCGTCGGCGTCGAAGAGCTGGCCGACATGGGCGAGGCTGTCCCATTGCGTCGAGTATTGCAGCGTCAGCAGCACCACGTCGTCGCAGATGATGTCGGTGAATTTCGGGTCCTCGCGTCCGACCGGGTAATTGAAATTGGGCAGGCCGCCGCGCAATGTCGGGCGCAGCTCCGGCGGGTTGCGCCGCGGGTTGAGCTTGCTGCCGCCGGGATAGTCGAGCGGCAGCGACAGGCAGAAGCTCAACCCCTCCTTCACCTCGGCGACGCCCTCGAGCACCTTCCGGGGCGTCAGCAGGTTGAGGCGCCCCAGCTCGTCATCGGCCCCCCAATCGCCCCAGGTCGAGCCGGGCGGGCGGCGCTTCCAGCGCGGGTTCTCGGTCATCGGCGTTCCTCCTACGTGGCTGTCATTGCGAGCGTAGCGAAGCAATCTCACTCAAGCATCGCGCCCGTGCCGGCGGGAGATTGCTTCGGCGCCCTGCGGGCGCCTCGCAATGACACGCGGTGTGGGGGCGCAATCATTCAAAACAGCTTCATCAATTCGACGTGGTCGTGCAACGGGTCGGGTGGGCCGTCGTAGATCTTGAGGCCGGTCTTGAGCACGGCGACGCGGTCGGCGATCGGCAGGCTGTAGCGCACATTCTGCTCGACCATGAGGATGGTGGTGCCGAAGCGTTGGTTGACCGTGCGGATCGCCTGCATGACCTTGTCGACCAGGTTGGGCGCCAATCCCAACGAGGGCTCGTCGAGGATCATGAGGCGCGGCGCATGCATCAGCGCCATGCCGATCGCCAGCATCTGCTGCTGCCCGCCCGACAGCGTGCCGCCGATCTGGCGCTGGCGTTCGGCCAGGATGGGGAAGAGCGCGAACACCGTGTCGAGCCGCGCGCCGAGCTGGAAGCGGTCCGGCAAGGCGAAGGCGCCGAGTTCGAGATTGTCGCGCACCGAGAGCGTCGGGAAGATGCCGTGCCCTTGCGGAATGAAGGCGAGTCCCTCAGCGACGTTCTCGGCCGGCCGCCGCCCGGTGATGTCGCGCGCGGCGAAGGTGACGCGGCCGGCGCTGGGCGCGATGAGGCCGAACAGCGCCCGCATCAAGGTCGTCTTGCCGGCGCCGTTGTGGCCGAGCACCAGCAGCACTTCGCGCTCGGCCACGGCGAGGTCGATGCCGCGCACGATCTCCTTCTTGCCGTAGCCGGCGGCGATGCCGGCGGCGGCGAGCAGCGGCTGGGCGCTCATCCGAAATACCGCGCCGCCAGCGCCGGATCGGCGATGAGGCGGTCGGGCGCGCCCTCGGCGAGCTTCCTGCCCTCGTCGAGGAAGATTGCGGTGTCGCACAATCCCCTGATGACATCGAGGTTGTGCTCGATGATGCAGATGGTTTTACCATCGGCAGCGAGGCGGCGGATGATCGGGAAGATCGCCTCGAGCGTGTTGGGCGCGAGGCCGGAGAGCGGCTCGTCGAACAGCAGCACCTCGGCGCCGGTCGCCACCAGCCGGGCGATGACGAGGAGCTTCTCCTCGGCGTAGGACAGGTTCTCCGCCGTCTCGCCGGCCTTGTCGGCGAGGCCGACGAAATCGAGCACGGCGAGCGCGCGGCCGCGGTTGGCGCGCTCCTCCGCGGCGACGATCCACGGCGCGAAATAGACATATCGCAGGCTGTCGCCCTTCTGCCGCGGCAGCGCCACCATGACATTGTCGAGCACCGTCATGTGCGCGAAGAGCTTGAGGTCTTGGAAGGAGCGCGCCATGCCCAGGCGGGCGATGTCGTGCGGCCGCAAGCCCGCGAGCGGCGTGCCGTGGAGGCGCACATTGCCCGAATCCGGCCGGAGGAACCCGGTCATCAGGTTGAACGCGGTGGTCTTGCCGGCGCCGTTGGGGCCGATGAGGCCGATGATGCGGCCGCGGCGCAGTTCGATGTCGAGGCCGGACACCGCGACGATGCCGTCGAAGCGGCGCTCCAGGCCCGTGCCCGCGACGGTGACCGCGCCGTCCGCCGGTCCGGTTGCGCCCAGCGGCGCCGGCACCGCGGCGGCGGCGAAGATGCGGCGGCGGCGCGTCGGGATTTCCGGCAGCAGGCCTTGCGGGCGCAGCAGCAGCATGGCGATGAGCGCGAGGCCGTAGAGGACCTGCCGGCTCTTGTCGGCGATGTCGGGCGGCAGCGCGATGAACTTCAGGAGCTCCGGCAGCGCCGTGAGGATCACCGCGCCCAGCACCGAGCCCCAGAGATTGCCGGTGCCGCCGAGGATCACCATGGCGAGGACGTAGATGGTGACGTCGAGGGTGAAGGTCTCGGCGCTGACGAAGCTGATGTAATGCGCGTAGAGCCCGCCCGCGATTGCGGCGAGGCCGGCGGAGAAGGCGAAGACCGCGAGCTTGACGGCGACGATGTTCTTGCCGACCGCCTGCGCCGCCGCCTCGTTCTCGCGCATCGCCCGGACGGCGCGCGCAAAGGGCGAGGAGGCGAGCCGCCATGCCACGGCGAGGCTCAAGCCCGCGCCGGTGAGGGCCAGCGGCAGGAAGCGCCCGGGCGTGTCGAGGCGCACGCCCAGCAGCACCACCTTGGGGATGCCGGCGATGCCGTCGGTGCCGCCGGTGAGCGAGCGCCAATTGACCATGATGGCGATGGCGATGATCTGCAGCGCCAGCGTGACGATGACGAGATGGTCGCCGCCGATGCGCAGCGCCGGCAGCGCCACCACCATGCCGACCGCCGCCGCGACCAGCACGCCCGCCAGCAGCGGCAGCGGAAATGCCAAGCCGAGCTTGGTGGCGAGGATCGCCGTGGTGTAGGCGCCGACGCCGAAGAAGGCCGCCTGCGACAGCGCGAAGAGCCCGGCGAAGCCGATCAGCAGGTTGTAGGACGCGGCGAGGATCGCGTAGAGCGCGACCATCACCAGGATGTGCAGCAGATAATCCATCAGCGCGCGCGGCCGAACAAGCCGCGCGGCTTCAGCAGCAGCACCAGGAACAGCACGATGAAGGCGATCGTGCTCTGCCACTCGGTGTCGATCTTCCAGGTGCCGAGATTCTCGACGATGCCGAGCGCGAAGCCGCCGATGACGGCGCCGCGCAGCGAGCCGATGCCGCCGACCACGACCGCGACGAAGGCCATGAAGACGGCGGTGAAGCCCATATAGGGCGTCGCCCCCTCCTTCAGCAGGATGAGCACGGCCGGCACGGCGGCGATCGCCGAGCCCAGCGCGAAGGCGAGCAGCGACACCTTGATGGTGTCGATGCCGATGATGCGTGCCATCTCGGGATTGTCGGTCATCGCCATCAGCGCCTTGCCGTAATCCGTGCGCTTCAAGAACAGGGCAAGGAGCGCGCCGATGACGGCCAGCGCCGCCACCTGGTAAAGCTGCACCGACGTGAAGACGACATCGCCCAAGAGGATCACGTCGGCGCTGTAGCGGCTCACCACCTTGGTGTCGCTGCCGAAGGCGATGCCGATCGCGTTCTGCAGCACGATGAAGAGGCCGAGCGAGGCGATCAGCACCACCGGGCCCGAGCTCTGGCGCCGCTCGAAGGGGCGATAGAGGGCGCGGTAGGCGATCATGCCGGAGAGCGCGCCGGCGGCGATGCCGACCGCCGCCGCGGCGGGGATGGGCAAGCCCAGCGGCACGGAAGCGGTCCAGGCGGCATAGGCCGAGAGCGCGTAGAGCGGCCCATAGGCGAAATGGGTGATGCGCGTCGGCCCGAAGATCAGGCCGAAGCCGAGGCCCAGAAGCGCGTAATGGCTGCCGTTGACGATGCCGTTGACGAGGAGCTGCGCGACCAGGTCCATGTCACGCCGCTTCGCCACGAGGCCTGCATGACCGCCCTGCGTCCTTCGAGACGCCCACTTCGTGGGCTCCTCAGGATGAGGCCAAACCCGGTCTCGCCTCACCCTGAGGAGCGCCCGCAGGGCGCGTCTCGAAGGGCGCAGGACGGCCGATGCAGCCTATCGCATCGCGTGCGTCGCCTTCGGATTCTCTCATCGCGGCTCCTCCCCGTTGGGCTTTTTGGTTGGCCTTAGACTGGCAGCCCCGCCCCCTGCGGTCAAACCTTTGCGGGTGTGTCCCGTGTGCGCGGGCGTGCTATTGGCGGCTTTTCTCGAATTGGCGGCTTATTCGTTCCTGTCGCGGCAGAATGTCCGGTGCCAACGTGCTCACGCCTCATTTCCGAGTAATGCTGTTCGAAACACTCCATCTATCGCATCATCATGATCGCCGCCATAATCGCGCCCATGACCGCGACCATGATGATGATCATGAGCGGGCTTTTGACGATGTGCCGAAGCATAGCGAACCTAGTGCCTTCCGGGAGCAAATCCATGCCGCACTTTGGGCACTTTCCGGAGTTCGCCTGACGAACTTCCGGATGCATGGGGCAAAGATAGAATTTCCCCGCGTTTTGGCCTTGATTCATTTGAGGCGACTTCCTGTCGAAGGCTCCACTTCGCGCCAGCCGAACCGCCTCGAATCTCGAATTCCAGCGTGTGTACTGCGCCTTCGGCGGCCAAGAACGGTTAGCGTGCCGCAGATGCCTTTCGCCGCGCATCAGCGGCATCCCATCGTCGGTTGATGGCATAAGGGCCGATATCGTCGTGGAACGGCTGAAGCAGCAAGCGATCGAACCAGGAATCCCGCCTGGTGCGGAACTGGTCGACGCCGATCACCATGCGTTCGTGCCCGTCGGCGGGCTCGGCACGGTAGGTGCCGAGCAGGCGATCCCACCAGGTCAGCGCGAAGCCGAAGTTGCTGTTGGTCTCGGTCGCATCGACCGAATGGTGCAGCCGGTGCACGTCCGGCGTCACGATAAACCAGCGCAGCGCGCGATCCGCCGCCCGCGGGATGCGGATGTTCGCGTGGTTGAACACCAAGACGGCATTGAACGCGGTCTCGAACACCAGCACCGCCAGGACCGGCGGACCGAGCACGAAGATGACGGCGACTTTGATGGGCACCATCAAGACCATCTGGATGGGGTGAAAACGCATGCCCGTGGTCACATCGAAGTCCACGTCCGCATGGTGCACGCGGTGCACCCGCCAGAGCGCCGGCACCGCATGGAACATCAGATGCGTCAGATACATCTGAAGATCGAGGGCGAGCAGCGACAGGATCATCGCGAGCGGATAAGCGATGGAGAACATGTGCAGAAGACCGACGCCACGCTCATCGGCAAACAAGGCGACGCCAACCACGGCCGACGGGAACAACACTCGCACGAAGAAAATATTCACGGCGGCGAGCGCTAGGTTATTCGCCCACCGGATCGTCTTCGAGTTCTCCAACGCGCGTCGAGGCGCGAGCAACTCCCATAGTGCGATGATCACGAACGTGCTTGCGAAAACCCCGAGCCGGATCTCCGGCCCGTTACCGATGAGAAAGCTATCGAATGGCATGGTGCCTCCAAACATCACGGCCTTACAGGCCTCGGGGGTGATCGCTTGCTCATTGCAGGTCGAGCGAGGCAAATCTCGCCCACAGGACGCCAAGGGTAATCGCGCCGCTCGCGAAGGCGGCAAAACGGAGCGGCACATAGTTGAAGCCGATATGAATGATTGCGTGCGCATACCGGATCAATGCGAAAAGCCAGGCCAGGGAAACCTGGACGGCGTCGAACCTGCCCGTTGCCAGCATGAGCAGGCAAACCACATAGAAGAGGACAGGGAGCTCCAACAGATTCATATACGCCCTGGTAGGACGCTCGACCCACTCGGCGGGCGCCTCAGTCGTGTAGGTCTGGAAGTAGCGTACCGACGCCGCTCCGCGAATGACGGCGACATTGCGGTAGACGACCATCATTACCCATGCGATGCCGGTGAGGATAACGAGCGCGATGATGGGTTGAATCAACGACGCGGCGCTCGGGCTCGTCGAGGAGGAGACCGAGGTTGTTCTGACCACGGCGACGAGCGAGGCGAGAAATCCCGCCAGGACCGCTCCGATCATGAGGTAGGTTGCTCGGGTGGTGCGCAACTGGCTCTCCTTTTATCCTCGGCGATCGTCGTCAGAGTGAATGCTCCGGCCGCCGCGGGATCGAATTTCCCATCGCTTTCATGGAAGCCGGACAACATGCTCCGTTATAGCCCTACCCAGGGGCAACCTCCGCGTTAGGGGACTTCCCTGCGGAATGCAGTCTCGCACCAGCAAGTAAACAGGGCTTTTCCGACGGGTAAAGTTATGTAAAGCGGCGCGCGCGGCCGGCCAGGCCGGGTGCTCTGCGAGACGGGCGCAGGCGATTACCTGACGCCGGTCGCCATCCCGGCGGCCCAGCTCCGCACCGGCAGGACCACGACGAAGCAGCTCCGCTGCTCGCTCTGTGGTGCGCAGCGCGCCTCGCCCCCGTGCTGCCGTGCAATCTGCCGCACCAGCGCCAGCCCCAACCCCGCGCCGGTGATTCCCTGCGCTCCCGTAAGGCGGTAGAACGGGTCGAACACGCGCTCGCACTCGGCCTCGGGAACGCCCGGGCCGCGGTCGCCGACGGTTATTTCGGCGCCGCCCTCGATGCGGGAGACGCGCACCTTGATCGGCGGAGCGCCGTGCCGCTTTGCGTTTTCCAGCAGGTTGCGGATCATCCGGCGCAGCAGCCGCGGATCGCCGCGCGCCGCGACCGGCTCACCGTCGAGCTCCGCGCTCTCGTAGCGCGCGCATTCTTCCGCGGCGAGCGCGAGCAGGTCCACATCTTCATCCGCTTCCAGTCCCTTCAAGGCGTCGAGGCGGCTGGCGAGCAAGATCTCGTCGATCAGCGCATCGAGCTCGGCTACGTCCTGCTCGAGCTCGGCCTTGCGCTTCGGGTCGGCGTTCTCCTTCATCAGCTCGACTGCCATGCGGATTCGCGCAAGGGGCGTGCGCAAATCGTGCGACGCGTTGGCGAGCAGCGTCTTGTGCGCGCCTACCAATTCCCGGATGCGGGCTGCGGCACGGTTGAAGCTCTCGGCCAGGCTTGCAATCTCGTCCTTGCCTTCGACCTTGACGCGGGCGGAGAGGTCGCCGGCGCCAAGCGACTCCACGCCTGCCTGAAGCCGCTCCAGCCTGCCGGTGAGCCGGCGCACGACCGGATAGGCGCAAATCGCCACGGCGAGCGCGATGCCGCCGAGGAAACCGATGAGGTTCAGCAGGGGCCAGTGTTGCCGGGGCGGAGGTCGCGCGACGATCCAGCGGTCGTCGGGAAGGCGGATCGCCCACCCCGGGCTCCCGTGCCCGTAGGCCCAGCCGCCGGTTTCGCTGCGTCCGCGTGGAGGAGGGACGGGCTGGCCGGCGGCCGCGAGGGGACGCCGCTCGCTGTCGAACAGCGCGAGATCGAGGCGCAGCCGTTGATAGAGCCCGTCTATCGCCTGCTGCTGCGCGGCCGCACTCGCACCGGCTGGCGGCAATTGGGCCGCGAGCAACTCACCCGTCATCTCGAACGCCTGATCGACTGGGGTCAGGCTCGGCGCGAACCGCCACAGTGCACAGGCGACGAACACCACCAGCAGCAGGCTCGCGATGATCGTCAGGTAGAGCTGATGGGAGAGGCGCTTCATCGAGGCCTAGTCCTGCACCTTGGCAAACACGTAGCCGGCGCCCCGCACGGTAATGACCCGGCGAGGCTTCTTGGCATCGTCCTCGATCGCGGCGCGGATGCGCGAGATGTGCACATCGATGGAGCGATCGAACGCCTCCAAGGGCTCGAGCTTCATGATGTCCATCAGCGCCTCGCGTGACATGACGCGGCCGGCGTGCTCGGCAAGGGTCAGGAGAAGCCCGAACTGATGGCTGGTGAGTGGCCGGGTCTCACCGCCGAGGCGAATCTCGCGCGCACCGCGGTCGATCTCCAACCGGCCGAAGCGCAGCACGTCGCTACTGACATCTCCCTTGCCGCGCCGCAGGACGGCTCGCAGCCGGGCCAGAAGCTCGCGCGGCTCGAAGGGCTTCGGCAAATAGTCGTCGGCCCCTATCTCCAAGCCGACGACGCGATCCATGGCATCGCCCCGTGCGGTCAGCATCAGGATGGGGATTCCGGAGCCGCGACGCCGAATCTGCCGGCACACTTCCAGGCCGTCGATGTCGGGCAGCATCAGGTCCAGGACGATGGCGTCGAAGGTCTCGAGTGCCTGCATCGCCAATCCGGCGCTGCCGCTCTCCGCGCGGGACACGCGGAAGCCCGCCTCGCCCAGATAGTCGCGCACCATCTCGGCGAGGCGGGTGTCGTCTTCGATCAGCAATAGGCGCTCGGTCACCGGTTCATTCTAGCCGCGATGCCAGCCGCGCCAGAAGCCCCGTCGCTCCCTCACTCATTCAGACGGTCTTCGACCTTGCGCTGCTGCTCTGGGGTAAGCCATCCCTTAGACCCTTCGACAAGCTCAGGGCTCAGGACAGCTCTTCAGGGTAGGCGAGACCGGGTCTGGCCTCATCCTGAGGAGCCCACGAAGTGGACGTCTCGAAGGACGCACGGCGTTCCTGCAGGGCTGAGTGGCGGTCTGCTCAGACCGTCGAGTTCGCGCTTGCCGCTCTCGACCTCGACATCATCGCGGCTCCTCCCCCTTGGGCTTTTTGGTTGGCCTTAGACTGGCAGGCCGCTTCGGTGCGGTCAAACCGTCCCATCTTTTCGTTTCACGGCAATTATGATAGTGATCGTGTCGCCCCTCATGCCCGGAGGATCGCCATGGAATATGCCGCTTATCTGCGCGAGCAGGCGGAGAAGTACCGGGAACTGGCCGAGGCGGCCGAGGACCGCGGCGCGCGCCGCGAGCTGCTCGACCTGGCGACGGTGTGCGAGCAGGTCGCCGCGGGCATCGAGGACCGCGCCGCCGCGGGCTGAGCCAAGGACGCCGGCGCCCGCGCTCTCCTACTGCGTCACATCCATCAGCTTGACGAACTTCTTCTTGCCGTCCTCGGCGGTGAAGAGGGCGGTGCGCTTCAAGGCGACGCCATTGGGTTGGAACACCATCTGCCCGCCATAGACGCTGGCGAACTTCGGATCGGACAGCAGCGCCTGGCGCAGGGCGTCGCCATTCCAGTAGTCGCCGCCCTTGGCCCGCGCGCGCTTGATGCACTCGGCGATGAGATAGGTCCCCTCGTAATAGTTGGCGGCGTAGATGTCGGGCTCCATGCCGTAGCGCTTCTTGTAGTCGGCGGCGAACCGCTTCGACCACGGGTTGTCGTCGGACGGCGCGAAATAATCGTTGGCGAAGAAATAATTGTTCGCCGCCGGGCCGGCGATGTTGGCGTCGTTCTCGGTGAACTCGACGCCGATCACCGGCTGCTTCATGCCGAAATCGCGCAAGCGCTTCAGCGCCAGCGCGACTTCCGGCGTGAACATCCAGAGGGCGATGACGTCGGGATTGGCGGCGCGCACTTTCGCCACCTGCGTGTCCATGTTGGTGGCGCCCTGCGCCACCGCCTCGCTGGCGACGATCGTGCCGCCGCCGCTCTTCCACAGCGGCGCGGCGATCTGCACGATGTTGTCGCCGACATCGTTCTGCCACTGGATCTGCGCCATCCTCTTGGCGCCGATCTCGCGCGCATAGGCGATGGCGACGCGGCTCAGATCGGTGGCGAGCGAGCGGGTGTTGAAGAGGTAGGGGCTCAAGCCCGCGAGCTTGGCGCTGACCGCGCCGCCATTGACCAGGAGGACATGCTGCTGGTCGGCGATCGGCGCGATGGCGATGGTCGGCGCCGAGAACGAGGTCAGCAGCGCCTGCACGTGGTGGATCGAGACCAGGCGGTTCATCGCGGCGACGCCGTCCTGCCCGCCGCCGCCCTTGTGGTCCTCGATCTCCGCCTCGAGCTTGATGCCGTCGACGCCACCCTTGGCGTTGATCTCGTCGACCGCCTGCTTCATGCCCTGGCTCATCACCTGGCCGACGAAGCTCGCCTGCCCGGTCATCGCCAGGATGGCGCCGATCTTGAACACCGACGGGTCCTTGGGCGCCTCCGCGGCGCGGCCATCGGCGGCAAGCATGGCGAGCGCGGCCAGCGCCGCAACGAGCGTCTTCATGAGGTTCCTCCCTGTCGAACCGTCGGTTTTGCCGGCTAGATTGGCAGCCCCGCTCCGGCCAAGTCAAACAGCCGAGAAGGCGATGAGCCGGGGCGCGGGCGCGCTAAGATGCGTGCCGCGCCATGACCCACCCACCGGACCCGCCGCTGCCGCGGGCTACGCCACGGCAACGAGCGGCCGCGCCGCGCGTTTGGCAACAGATGCTGCGCCAGCTCCTGCCCTTCCTGCTCCTTGTCGGCCTGCTGGCCACCCTGGTCGCCGCTCCGGCCTGGGCCGATATCGCCTACAAGGCCGCGATCAAGCTCGAGGGGCTCGACGATTCCACGCTGCTCGACACCCTCAAGGCCGCCTCGCAGCTGGTGCAGCTCGAGGACAAGCCGCCGCCCAGCAACGCCGCCTTGCGGCGGCGCGCCGAGGACGACCTGCCGCGGCTCAAGGAGGTGATGCAGGCGGCGGGCTATTGGACGCCCACCCTCTCCGACTCCCTTGACCTCGGCGCCGAGCCGGCGACGGTGACCGTGACCATCGATCCCGGGCCGCTCTTCCATCTCGCCAGCGTCACCTTCCGCACGCAAGCGGGCGAGACGCCGCCCGTGCTCGACAAACTCGGCCCGGGCGGCGTCGGCCTCGAGATCGGCGGGCCGGCGGCATCGGCGCCGATCGTCGCCGCGGAGCCGCGCATCGTCGACGAGTATGGCCGTAACGCCCGCCCCTTCGCCAAACTCGTCGACCGCAAGGCGGTGATCGATTTGGCGACCCACACCATGGCCGTCACCTACACGGTGGATCCGGGGCCGGCGGTCCGCTTCGGCCCCTTCGCCATCCAGGGCCTCAAACGCGTCGACCGCGAGTTCGCGGCGCGGCGCGTCGCTTGGAAGGAGGGCGCGTCCTATGACAGCCGCGCCGTCGAGACGACGCGCCAGGACCTGGTCAAGACCGGGCTCTTCAGCGCGGTGCGCGTCACCCACGCCGATGCGCCCGACGCATCCGGCGAGGTGGCGATGACGGTCGATCTGGTCGAGGGGCCGCCGCGCTCGATCGGCGCCGGCGTCGCCTACAACACCAATCTCGGCCTCGGCGCCCAGGCCTTCTGGCAGCATCGCAACCTGCTCGGCGCCGGCGAGAATTTGCGCGTCACCGCCGGCGCGGCGCAACGCCAGCTCGGCCTCGCCCTCGGCTTCCGCAAGCCCGACTTCGTCGACCGCAAGCAGGATTTCCTGACCAATGCCGAGCTGCTGAAGCAGACGACCGACGCCTATCGCAGCCTGCGCGAGCAGGTCTTCGTCGGCATCGAGCGGCCGCTGCTGCCGTCGCTCACCGCCGTCGCCGGCCTCTCGCTCGAGCACGCCAACGTGCAGCAGAACCTGATCGGCAGCGAGGACTACACCCTTCTCGGCGTGCCCTTTTTTCTGCGCCACGACACCACCGACGACCTGCTCGACCCGACCATCGGCGGGCGGCAGACGCTGACGCTGATCCCCTATCACAGCCTCTCCGGGCGCGACCTCAATTTCCTCACCTCGCGCCTGGAGGAGCGGCACTATCAGCGCCTCGACGGCACCGGGCGCCTGGTGCTCGCCGGGTTCGGCGCCCTCGGCTCGATCGTCGGCGCCAGCCGCGACGCCCTGCCGCCGGACAAGCGGCTCTATGCCGGCGGCGCCGGCTCGGTGCGCGGCTACGGCTATCAGCGCGCCGGGCCGCTCGGCGCCGGCGAAGTGCCGCTGGGCGGCGCCTCCAGCCTGGAGCTCGGCCTCGAGCTGCGCTACCGCATCACCGAGACCATCGGTGTCGCCCCCTTCATCGAGGGCGGCAATGTCTATCCCACCAGCTTCCCGAACAGCGCGAACCTGTTCTTTGGCGGCGGCGTCGGCTTCCGCTATTACACGCTGATCGGACCCATCCGCCTCGACCTCGCCACCCCCTTCCAGCGCCGGTCGGGCGACAACCCCATCCAGTTCTATATCAGTATCGGACAGGCATTCTAGGATGGGTGGATTGCGCAGGGTGCTGAAGGTCGCGGGCGGCGCCGTTCTCGGTCTGCTGCTGGCGCTTGCGCTCGCCTTCGGCCTGCTGCAGACCGCGCCAGGCAAGGCTTGGCTCGCCCAGATCCTCGGCGGCCGCCTGTCGAGCCCGGCCGAGCGGGTGACCATCACCGGCATCGGCGGCCTCGTCCCCTTCGACATGCGCATCGGCAAGGTCGAGCTCGCCGATGCGCAAGGCCCGCGGGTCGTCGTCGCGGACGCGGTGCTCGCCATTGCGCCCGTCGACCTGCTCGCCTTCCGCCTGCGCCTGCGCGATATCGGCGCGCGCGCGATCCGCGTCGAGCGCCCGGCGCAGGGGAGCGGCGGCGGCAGCATGGATCCGGCCGCGCTGCTCCACCCGCCGCTCGCCGTGGTGGTGGAGCGGCTGCGGGTGGATCGGCTGGAATTGGGGCCGGCGCTGCTCGGCGAGAAGGTGGTGCTGACGCTCGCCGCCGGCGGCACGCTCGGCGGCGGCAACGCCGCGGCGGATCTCGACCTGCATCGCATCGACGGCGCGACCGGACAGGCGAGCTTCCACTTCGCGCTGTCCGGCGAGCCCTTGCGGCTCGAACTCGCCGGCGAAGTGGCCGAGCCGAGCGGACGGCTGCTCGCCGGGCTGCTCGACCGCGCGCCGCTGCCGCTCACCCTGCATCTCGCCGGCGCGGCGCCGCTCGCGGACTGGCATGGCCGGCTGACCGCTGCGGCCGGCGACGCGGCGGCGCTCGATGCGGATTTCCGCATCCAAGGCGATGGCGGCGGCTACCGCGTCTTCGCGCAAGGGACGGCGCGGATCGCTGCGCTGCTGCCGCCGAATCTCCAGCCTTTGCTCGCGGGCGAGACGCGCTTCGCGACGGCGGCCGGCTTCGACGGCGGCGCGATCGCGCTCGATGAGCTGCAGCTTACCGCCGCCGCGGGCACGCTATCGGCGAGCGGACGATGGGCGCGCGACAGCGACGCGATCAGCGGCCGGGCGACGCTCGACCTGCCCGCTCTCGCCGCCTTCGCGCCGCTCTTGGGCGGCGACCTCAGCGGCGCGGCGAGCGCGGCGCTGTCGCTGGCGGGAACGCTCACGGAGCCCAGCGCCTATGTCACGCTGAGCGGCGATCGCCTCGCCTTTGCCGGCAACCGCGCCGCCCAGGCGAGCGCCACGCTCGACCTCCACGCCGCCGGCGATCCGCTGGCGGCGGCGACGCCGGTCGATCTCGTCGGCAGGGGACGCATAACCGGGCTAAGGCTCGCAGACGTGGCGCTGCCGGCCGGGCTCGGCGACAATGTCGACTGGCACGTGTCCGCCCAACTCGACCGCCAGGCGACGCGCGTCGCGGTGAGCGAGCTCGGCCTCGCCGCCGCCGGCGGCACGCTCGCCGCTCATGGCACCTTCGCTGCCGGCGACCTTACCGGCGCGGCGCATCTCGAGCTGCGGGAGGTGGCGCGTTTCGCCGGCGCGGCGCTGCATGGCGCGCTGGCGCTCGACGCCGATTTCAGCGCCGGTGCCGACGGCGCGGCGAATGCGACGCTCACCGGTGCGCTGCGCCGGTCGGGCACCGGCGCGTCGCCGATCGACGCGCTGCTCGGCCGCGAGGCGCGGCTCACGGGCAGCGTCGCCCGTCTCGCCGATGGCACCCTCGTCGCGACCGGCGTCACGGTGAAGGGCGCCAATGGCGAGCTCGCCGGCGAGGGCCGCGGCACGCCCGACGGACGCATCGCCGCGGCGTACCGCCTGGAGCTGCCGCTTCTGGCGGCGCTCGACCCCAGCCTCGCCGGCAGCGCCAGCGTGAGCGGGACCGTGAGCGGCACCGCCGACGCGCCCGCCGCGCGCGCGGTGCTGCGCGGCAAGAAGATCGCCGTGGGCGCCGTTCATTTCGACAGCCTCGAGGCACGTCTCGACACCACCGGCCTGTCACGGCCGAGCGGGCGGCTCGAGGCCAAGTTCACCGTCGAGCATCTCGAGGGCACGGCGTCGGCGGAGGGCACGCTGTCGCCCGGCGAGGCGCTGCGCCTCAGCAAGATCCGCCTCGACGCCGCCGGCACGAAAGTCGAAGGCGCGCTCACCTACCGGCTCGCCGCCGGCACCATCGAAGGCACGGTGAGCGGCACGGCGCCCGACCTCAAGCCGTGGTCGGCGCTCGCCGGCACGCCCGTTGCCGGCAGCGCGCAGGTGAAGGCGACGCTGGGCGGCGCCAAGCGCCAGACCGCCGATCTCGCGCTCGACGGCAAGGATCTCGTGTGGGGCGCGGCGACGCCCGCGACGGCGCAGCGGCTGCATGTCACGGCGCAGCTCGCCGATCTCTTCGGCAAGCCGCAGGGACGCGCCGAGCTGCAGCTCGACAATGCCAAGCGCGGCGCCGCCGCCATCGAGCAGCTGCGGCTTGCCGGAAGCAGCGATCGACCCGGCCGCTTCGCGCTCGATGGCGGCCTGCGCGGCAGCGTCGGCGCACCCATCGATCTCACGACGAGCGCAAGCGCCACCATCGGCGAGGGCAGTATCGAGCTGCGCGTCACGCAGTTCGCCGGCAATTTCGGCGACCAGCCCGTGCTGCTGCGCCAACCGCTGGTGGTGTCGCGCCGCGGCGCCGATCTCGCCTTCGCCGACCTTGCCCTCGGCATCGGCGGCGGCCGCCTCACCGGCGCCGGCGCGATCAGGGCTAATACCTTGTCGCTGCATCTCCTCGCCGAGAGCCTGCCGGTCAGCATGTTCGCCGCACTCGGCGGCGCTCAGGATGTGACAGGCATCCTCGGCTTCGAAGTCACGCTCGGCGGCACGCGGGTGCGGCCGCAGGGCGACGTCGTCATCGACGCCGAGCAGCTGCGCTTCGCCGCCGCCAGCCGGCCCGACCTGCCGCCGCTGGGCATGGTCGCCGCCGCGACCTGGCGCGGCGACCAGGTGCAGCTCAGGGGCCGTCTCGCCGGTCCGCGGAACGCCGCCATCGGCTTCGCCGGCACCGTGCCGCTGGTGCTCGATCCGAAGAACCTCGCGCCGTCGTTGCCGCCGAGCGGCGCGCTCGCCTTCCATCTCGAAGGCGACGGCGAGCTCGCCAACATCGTCGACCTGCTGCCGCTCGGCGAGGATCGCCTCGCCGGCCACTTCGCCGTCGACGTCACCGTGAGCGGCACCGTCGCGGCGCCGGCCGCCGCGGGCCAGCTCTCGCTGCGCAACGGCCGCTATGAGAGCCTCACCTTCGGCACCATCCTCGCCGGCATCAGCTTCGACCTCGTCGGCAACCGCGACCGCCTGGTGCTGCAGCGCTTCGCGGCCGGCGACGGCGAGCGCGGCACGCTGGCGCTGTCGGGCGCGGTCAACCTCGCCGCCGCCGCCGGGCCGACCTTCGATGTCGCCGGGCAGCTCAAGAGCTTCCACGCCGTGCGCCGCGACGAAGCCAACGCGACCGCGAGCGGCGAGGTGCGGCTCACCGGCACGGTGACGGCGCCCAGCCTGGCGACGCGCCTGCGGATCGAGAGCGCCGAGCTGCGCGTGCCCGAGCGGCTGCCGCAGAGCGTGCAGCCGATCAGCGTCGTCCAGATCAACAGCGCCACCGGCCAAATGCTGTCGGCGCCGGACGCGCAGGAAACCGGCAAGCACCTGGTCGTGACGGCCCTCGACACCGATGTCGACATGCCCGGCCAGGTCTTCGTGCGCGGCCGCGGGCTCGACAGCGAATGGCGCGGCCGGCTGAAGGTCGGCGGCACCAGCGCCGCGCCGCAGCTCACCGGCAAGCTCGAGGTTGTCCGCGGCACCTACGACTTCCTCGGCAAGAGCGCCACGCTGACGCGCGGCACCATCACCTTCGTCGGCGGCGCGCACATCGATCCCACCATCGACATCGAGGCGCGCGTGACGTCGACCGCCGTGGTGGCGATCGTGCAGATCACCGGCACCGCGACGCAGCCCAAGATCGCGCTTTCCTCGCAGCCCGAGCTGCCGCAGGACGAAATCCTGTCGCGCGTGCTGTTCGGCGCGAGCATCAGCCAGATCAGCCCGGCGCAAGGGCTCGAGATCGCGCAGGCCGCCGCGGCGCTGGCCATGGGCGGCGGCCCCGGCGTGCTCGACCGCATCCGCCAAGGCCTCGGCCTCGACCGGCTCAGCTTCGGCTCGGCCGGCAGCAACGGCGCGCTCTCCAATCTCGGCGTGCCGTCGCTGGCGGCGCAGCCGGGCATTCCCGGCAGCCTGCCCAGCGCCGGCGTCGGCACCTCGCCGCTGCCGGTCGGCGCCGCCGGGACGAGCCCCACCGCCGGAGCGGCGACGGTGAGCGCCGGCAAATACGTCGCCAACGGCGTCTATGTCGGCGTGACCCAGGGCATCACCACGGGGTCGAGCGGCGTCGATGTGCAGATCGACGTGTCCAGGCACATCACCATCGACACCACCGCCGGCCAGATCAGCGGCGCCGGCCTCGGCATCGATTGGAAGCTCGACTACTGACGATCACAAAATGGTTATCGCGGCGCGCCGCGCGCCGTCTCGCCGATGGCAGGCATGGCGGCTATGCTGCGGCGACAGCCACCAGGGGAGGCCAGCGCCATGGATTTGTTCGAATCGCAAGCGAAGAGCCTGACGCCGCCGAGCGATTTTTCGCGCCGCGGCTTCGTCGTGACCAGCCTCGCCGCGGGCTTCGCCCTCGCCGTGCAGCCGGTGTCGGCGCAGACGATCGCCACCGACAGCGACGGCCTCACCGCGGGCGAAGTGAAGATCCCGGTGAAGGACGGCGAGATCCCCGCCTATCGCGCCATGCCGGCCAAGGGCGGCCCCTTTGCCACGGTGGTGGTCATCCAAGAGATCTTTGGCGTTCACGAGCACATCAAGGACGTCTGCCGCCGCCTCGCCAAGTCCGGCTATTTCGCGGTGGCGCCGGCGCTCTATGCGCGCCAGGGCGATGTCTCGAAGCTGAGCGATGTGCAGGAGATCATCAAGACGGTCGTCTCCAAGGTGCCGGACGAGCAGGTCGCCTCCGACCTCGACGCCACCGTCGCCTGGGCGCATAAGCAGAAGCAGGCCAATACGCGCAAGCTCGCCGTCACCGGCTTTTGCTGGGGCGGGCGGCAGACCTGGCTCTATGCGATCCACAATCCGCACGTCAAGGCGGCGGTCGCCTGGTACGGCCCGGTCGCCGGCACCACCGACCCGCTGCACCCCAAGCGCGTGCTCGACCTGCTCACGGACCTGAAGGTGCCGGTGCTCGGGCTTTACGGCGCGGCCGATCAAGGCATCGCCGTGGCCGATGTCGAGAAGCTGCGCGACGAGGCCAAGCGGCTGCACAAGAAGGTCGAGATCGTCATCTATCCGGACACGCCGCACGGCTTCAATGCCGACTACCGCCCGAGCTATCGTCCCGAGGCGGCCAAGGACGGCTGGAAGCGCATGCTCGCCTGGTTCAAGAGCCACGGCGCGGCGTGAGCGCTGCATCGGCGCTCGTGCGTCCTTCGACTTTGCGCTTCGCGCAAGCTCAGGATGAGGAAACGGTAAAGTTCGGCATCACTGTCGATGCCAAACCAAATCTCGCCTCATCCTGAGCCGCGGCGAAGCCGCGAGTCGAAGGACGCACGGCGCTCACGCAATGCTCATAAGATTCAGCCCACGCGGCGAAATCAGCCGACGCGGCGATGGTGCCGCGGCCGCGTGTCCTTGTCGTCCTCGTCGAACAGCTCGGCGAGCTTCTCGAGCATGGTGCCGCCGAGCTGCTCGGCATCGACGATGGTGACGGCGCGGTGGTAGTAGCGGGTGACGTCGTGGCCGATGCCGACGGCCACCAGCTGCACCGGCGAGTTGCGCTCGATATCGCCGATCACCTCGCGCAAATGGCGCTCGAGATAGTTGCCGGGATTGACCGACAGCGTCGAATCGTCGACCGGCGCGCCGTCGGAGATGACCATGAGGATGCGCCGCTGCTCGTTGCGCGCGATCAGGCGACCATGCGCCCACAGCAGCGCCTCGCCGTCGATGTTCTCCTTGAGGATGCCCTCGCGCAGCATCAATCCGAGCGAGCGGCGCGCGCGCCGCCACGGCGCGTCTGCCGA
>Ga0099792_10000326_pt1 | contig 17753 bp, 14 predicted proteins | sample Rivendell_Oct201_8_FD_83780 | JGI IMG/M metagenome (GOLD analysis project Ga0099792, IMG submission 83780) | Vadose zone soil microbial communities from the Eel River Critical Zone Observatory, Northern California, USA -... | ecosystem: Environmental > Terrestrial > Soil > Vadose zone >...
CTTGCTGGCACCTGCGCCTTCGCGCAGCAATGGTTCTCGGGTGGTCGCCCGGCCGCCAAATGCGGCCCTCAAAGTTCCCGCCGGCTTCGAGGTACGGCAGTTCGCCAGCGGTTTGAGCGGACCGCGCACGCTGCGCGTCGCGCCCAACGGCGACATTTTTGTCGCCGAGAGCGGCGCCAACCGCATCCGCGTGCTGCGTCCCGCCCAGGATGGCGCCGGCGCGAGCGCAACCGACACCTTTGCGAGCGGGCTGCGCCAGCCGTTCGGCATCGCCTTCTACCCCGCTGATGATCCGCAATGGGTCTATGTCGGCAACACGGACTCGGTCGTGCGTTTTCCCTATCGCTCGGGTGACTTGAAGGCGCGCGGCGGCGCCGAAGTGATTGTGCCGAAACTGCCGACGGGCGGCCACTCGACCCGTGATGTCGCCTTCTCCAAGGACGGCACAAAAATGTTCGTGTCGGTCGGTTCGCAATCGAACGCCGCAGACGGGCTCCGCAAGCTCGACGATGCGGCACTGCGGGATTGGGAACAGGAGCGCGTGCCGGGCGCCGCCTGGGGCTCTGAAACCGACCGCGCCGGCGTGTTGGTGTTTGATCCGCAAGGCAAGAACCGGAAAGTCTACGCGGCCGGCATCCGCAATTGCGTCGGCGTGGCGGTCAATCCCACGACCGGCGACCTGTGGTGTTCGACCAACGAGCGCGACGGCCTCGGCGACGACCTTGTGCCCGACTATCTCACGCGCGTGCGCGAAGGCGGCTTCTACGGCTGGCCCTGGTACTACATCGGCACGCACGAAGACCCGCGCCACAAGGGCGCCCGCCCGGACCTCAAGGACAAGGTGATCGTGCCGGACGTGCTGCTGCAGGCGCACTCGGCTTCACTCGGCATGGCATTCTATACGGGCGAGCAGTTCGGACCGGAATTCCGCGGCAATGCCTTCGCGGCCGAGCATGGATCCTGGAACCGCTCGACCCGCACCGGCTACAAGATCATCCGCGCGCTGGTGACCGATGGCGTGCCTACCGGCGAATACGAGGATTTTGTCACCGGCTTTGTGATTGACGACAGCGCCGTGTGGGGCCGTCCGGTCGGCGTCGCCATGGGCCGGGACGGCTCGCTGTTGTTTTCCGAGGACGGCAACGGGACGCTGTGGCGGGTGACACGCCAGGGCGCGGCGGGGAGGTGACCGGGCCTGCGTAGGGCGCAATAGGCGCGCGAAGCCCCCAACCGATTTCTGCGCTGGTGACACTCACCCCAAAGCCCACAGCCCCGCCGTCGCCACCACCAGGATCACGATTGTGGTTCCCATCACGGTCGCGATGTGTCGCCAGCCGAGCGCCGCGATAGCGGGCAGCGATGTGCCGAGGCCGAGCGCCGCGATGGCGAGCAACAGGCCGAGCCGCGAGGCTTCGATGAGTGGCGTCTTGATAAGATTGAACATCGGTTCGATCGCCGGAAGCGATGTCGCCACGCTGTTGAGTACGCAGAAGATGACGAACGCCAGCGCGAAGGTTGGAAACGGAATCCGTGCGGCATCGCCCGTGACCGAGCCGCGCACGAACGACCAGCCGATCAACAGCACGACGGGAAACAGCAGGAACACCCGGAACAGTTTGACGACAACGGCTGTGTTGCCGGCGGCGTCCGACACCGCGTAGCCGGAGCCCACCACTTGCGCGACGTCGTGGATGGTCGCCCCCAGCATGACGCCGGTCCGCTGGGGGTCGAAGCCGAGCCACAGGCAGATGAGCGGGTAAAGCACCATCGCAACGGTCGAGAGCGCGTTGACGGCAACGACCACGAAAGCCACATCGGCTTCCTTGCCTTTGTAGTCGGGCACGACGATGGAGGTTGCCAGCGTTGCCGAAGCGCCGCAGATGGCAGTCCCGGCACCGGCGAGCGCTCCGTAGCCGTCATTCTGCCGGAAGAGGCGCGCCAGCAGGAATCCGCTTGCAATCGTCAACACCATTGAAACGACGACCAGCAGGGCTGTTGCAAATCCGAGCGCCGCGATTTCACCGAGCGCTACGCGTAAGCCCAGCAGCGCCACCGCCCAACGAAGCAGACTCTTGAGACAAAAACTGATGCCGGGCTGGAATGTGCGCCGCCGCGCGATCGGATTGAGCGTGATACCGATGATGAGCGCGATCACCATGGCGGGGATCGGTGCGGCCTTGGCAACAAAGGGGGCTGCCAATTCGGCGGCCCCCGCGACGACGGCCGACAGCAATAGGCCGGGCATTAATGGGCGGATCGAGGCCATCATAGGGGCGCGAACGAGGGGGTGGGCCAAATCGACCAGGGCATGATGAATCGGCTGAGTTGGGAGTTTGTTGCGGTACGCAGGCGGGACCTAGATTATTAACCTATTGCGGTTGGGTGTTGGGAAATTATTTACCCAGGATCTGGGAGGTGTGAAAATGGGTGGGCGGACGATTTGGGCCTGGTCTTGCGCCAAGGATTGTCGCCGGGTTGGAGTATGGCGCGCCCACGATTGCCTTACGTAACGGCCATTCGAATTATGCCATTATGCCCGACGCCTATGCGGGGTGGGAACGATCGATTCGTCGCCCGCCGATCAGGAGGATACCCATGCCCGATGCCTTCATCTACGACCATGTGCGCACGCCACGAGGACGCGGCAAAGCCGATGGCGCGCTGCATGAAGTCACCGCGCTCAATCTCGCAACGCAAGTGCTTGCCGCCGTGCGCGAGCGTAACAAGCTCGATCCCGGGCTCGTCGATGACGTCGTGCTTGGCTGTGTCGATCCGGTGGGCGAAGCCGGCGGCGACATCGCGCGCGCGGCGGCGATCACGGCGGGCTATGGCGCGAAAGTTCCCGGCGTCCAGATCAACCGCTTCTGCGCCTCGGGGCTCGATGCGGTGAATTTTGCGGCCGCCCAGGTGATGTCCGGACAACACGACATGGCGATCGGCGGCGGCGTTGAATCCATGAGCCGGGTCGGCATCGGCGCCTCGGGCGGCGCCTGGCCGGTCGATCCGGCCATCGCGCTGAAATCCTATTTCATGCCGCAGGGGATTTCAGCAGACCTGATCGCGACGAAATACGGATTCTCGCGGGCCCAATGCGACGAATATGCGGTTGCGAGCCAGCAACGCGCCGCCAAGGCCTGGGACGACGGCCGCTTCGCGCGTTCCGTCGTCGAGGTGAAGGATGTCAACGGCCTCACGATTCTCGCCAAGGACGAACACATGCGGCCGGCGACCAACATGCAGTCGCTCGCGCAATTGCAGGCGTCTTTCGTGCAGATGGGCGAACTTGGCGGCTTCGATGCGGTCGCGGTGCAGGCCCATCCGGAAATCGAATTCGTAGAACATGTCCACCACGCTGGCAATTCGTCGGGCATAGTCGACGGTGCTGCCGCCGTGCTCGTCGGAAACCAAGAGGCCGGGCGTGCGGCTCAACTTAAGCCCCGCGCCAGGATCAAGGCCTTTGCCAATATCGGCTCCGATCCCGCATTGATGCTCACGGGGCCGGTTGATGTGACCAAGAAAGTGCTTCAACGCGCCAAGATGACGCTCAAGGACATCGACCTCTTCGAAGTCAACGAGGCCTTCGCTGCCGTTGTGTTGCGTTACCTGCAGGCCTTCAAGCTCGATCCCGAGAAAGTCAACGTCAACGGTGGCGCTATCGCGATGGGCCATCCACTCGGCGCCACGGGCGCCATGCTCCTGGGGATTGCGATCGACGAGCTTGAACGCCGGAATCTCCAAACTGCGCTGGTGACGCTGTGCATCGGTGCCGGCATGGGAACCGCAACCATCATCGAGAGGGTGTGAGCCGATGCCCAAGATTGACATCGCCAAGGCAGTCGTCCGCACCAAGGGTCTATACCCGCAGCCTTACAATCACGTGGGCGACGGCCGCGAAAAGACGGCGCTCGGAAACGTGGCAGGGCTCACGCAGTTCGGCGTCAATCTCACCCGCCTCAAGCCGGGCGCGGCTTCGGCGCTCCGCCACTGGCACGAGAACGAAGACGAGTTTGTCTACGTGCTGGAAGGCGAGATCGCGCTGATCGAGGACAGTGGTGAGACCATTCTGAAGCCCGGAGATGCGACCGGCTTCAAGGCTGGCGTTTCCAACGGTCACCATCTCGTCAATAAGTCCAATGCCGACGCGGTCTATCTCGAAATCGGAACGCGGGCAGCGACCGAACGCGGGCACTATCCCGATGTCGATTTGGTGTTCGAGCGCGACATACGCGGCATTCGCTTCTTGCATAAATCGGGCGAACCCTATCCGCAGGAGTCTTAAATGGATTACCGCAATTTCAAATTCGAGACCGATTCGGACGGCATTGCGCTCATCACCTGGGACGCGCCCGGTCGCTCGATGAATGTCATCGACATGAAGACGATCGAGGAGCTTTCCGACATCGTCGAGCGGGTCGCCACTGATGCTGCCATCAAAGGCGCTGTCGTCACGTCCTCCAAGGAAACGTTTTGCGCAGGCGCCGATCTCACGATGCTTGAAGTGTTCAGCCGCGAATTCACCACGGTGGCGAAGGCCGAAGGCGAGACCGCGGCGGTCAAACGCCTCTATGAGGAGAGCCGTAAACTTTCGCTGCTGTACCGTCGCCTTGAAAAATCGGGCAAGCCCTGGGTCGCGGCCATCAACGGTACCGCGCTCGGCGGCGGCTTCGAACTATGCCTGGCCTGCCATCATCGTATCGCCGCTGACAACGCCAAGACGCGCGTCGGACTGCCGGAGATCAAGGTCGGACTGTTTCCCGGCGCAGGCGGCACGCAGCGCGTGGCGCGCATGATGGCCCCGGGCGACGCCTTGCAATTCCTGCTCAAGGGCGAGCAGATAAAGCTGTCGCAAGCCAAGGGCATGAAGCTGGTCGATGCCGTGGTGCCGCCTGATCAACTCATCAAGTCCGCCAAGGATTGGATCAAGGCCGGCGGCAGTGCGAAAGCACCATGGGACCAGGACGGCTTCAAGCTGCCCGGCGGGCTCGTCTATTCCAAAGCCGGCATGATGACATTTCCGGCCGCGAATGCGATCTACCGGCGCGAGACTTACGACAATTATCCGGCGGCGCGTGCGATCCTGCAGGTCGTCTATGAGGGCCTGCAAGTGCCGTTCGACATCGGTTTGCGTATCGAGTCGCGCTGGTTTGCAAAAATCCTGCACTCGCCGGAAGCAGCCGCCATGATCCGATCCTTGTTCGTCTCCATGGGGGAACTCAACAAGGGCGCGCGGCGGCCCAAGGACGTGCCACCGAACAATTTCAAACGCGTGGGCATCATCGGGGCGGGTTTCATGGGAGCGAGCATCGGCTATGTGACGGCGCTGGCCGGCATCGATGTCGTGCTCATCGACCGCGACCAGGAGGCCGCCGACAAGGGCAAGGCCCACTCGCATAAATTGATGACGACCCAAGTCAACCGCGGCCGTGCCACGACAGCCGAACGCGAGGCGCTGCTTGCGCGCATCACGCCGACCGCCGACTATCAGGCACTCAAAGATTGCGAACTGGTCATCGAGGCGGTGTTCGAAGATCGCAACGTCAAGGCCGAGACAATCAAGAAGGCGCAAGCCGTCATCGGCGACAAGGTCATCTTTGGTTCGAACACGTCGACGCTGCCCATTTCGTCGCTGGCGGAATCGGCGGAGCGGCCGGCCGATTTCATCGGCATTCATTTCTTTTCGCCGGTCGAGCGCATGATGCTGGTCGAGGTGATCATGGGGAAAAAAACCGGTGACGCGGCGCTGGCCGCCGCGCTCGACTTCGTGCGCGCCATCCGCAAGACGCCGATCGTGGTCAACGACACGCGTGGTTTCTATGCCAATCGCTGCGTGCTCAACTACATCCGCGAAGGCCACCTGATGCTCATGGAAGGCGTGCCGGCCGCCATGATCGAGAATGTGGCGCGGATGGCGGGCATGCCGGTCGGCCCTCTGTCGCTCAATGACGAAGTGGCGCTCGATCTCGGCTGGAAAATTCTCAAAGCCACGGAAGCGGATCTTGGGATCCAGGCCGTCGATCCCCGGCAGAAGCAGCTGCTGGCGGATCTCGTCGAAACGCGCGGGCGCCTCGGCCGCAAGAATGGCAAAGGCTTCTACGATTATCCGGCGACTGGACCGAAACGGCTGTGGAGCGGATTGGCTGATCTGCAACAGACGAAGCTCGATCCCGACACCATCGATACGCAGGAGCTCAAAGCTCGGCTGCTTGTCGTGCAGGCGCTGGAAGCAGCCCGCACCGTCGAGGAGGGGGTCATCACGGATGTGCGCGAGGCGGACGTCGGATCGATACTTGGGTTCGGCTTTGCGCCTTATTCGGGCGGAACGCTCTCTTACATCGACATGATGGGAACGAAAGCTTTCGTCGATTTGTGTGGTCGTCTTGAGAAGAAGCACGGTGAGCGCTTTGCGGCCGGAAAATTGCTCGCCGAGATGGCGGCGAAGGGCGAGACGTTCTACGGGCGTTTTGCGCCGGGAGCGCCGAAGGCGGCGTGAAATTGAAAGTGAGATATCAATCTGTGCTGATGTGATTCAATGACATCAATGCGAATTCGGTGTGACTCCCTCTCCCCGCTGGGGAGAGGGCTGGGGTGAGGGGGGACGAACGTAGGAAGACGAGAGACTCTCGCCCCACGATGACCGCAGTTGAACATATCCGACTTACATCGGTGTGTAACATTCGAGGTCTCTCGATAGGCCGAGTTTCCCCCTCACCCCCGCCCTCTCCCCAGCGGGGAGAGGGAGTCAGACCGAGCGTGTCGGCGGATCATCGACTCACACAGGCAGCGCTTCAATCACAATCGTTGCCAGGATCGCCGCTTGATTCCGCCCGCGCGTTCCGTTCTATTCCATCCGCGATAGGCGCTTCTTACCGTCATCGTGCGCTTCGCACGATGACGGTGCGATTTCCATTTCCGGAGAAACCAAATCCCATGAAACTTTATATGCACCCCGTATCGATGACGTCGCGCCCCGTGCGCCTGTTCATCGCAGAGGAAAACATTGCTTGCGAAGAGGAACTGGTCGACCTGATGACCGGCGCCCACCTGCAGGAGCCGTATGTTTTGCTCAATCCCAGCGCCATGGTGCCATGGCTTATCGACGGTGATCTGACGCTGACCGAAAGCTCGGCCATCCTCAAATATCTTGCCGACAAGACCGGTTCGCCTGCCTATCCGAAAGATCTGAAGGCGCGCGCCAAGGTCAACGAGATGATGGATTGGATCAACACCAATTTCTATCGCGACTGGGGCTACAATCTCGCCTATCCGCAACTCTTTCCTCATATGAAATGTCGCAGCGATGAAGCGCAGGCTGCCACCATCGAACGGGGCGCGGAACGTTCGAAGAAGTGGCTGCAATTGCTTGATCGCCACTGGATCGGGTCGCAGCGCAAATATCTTTGCGGCGATCAAATCGCCATCGCCGACTATTTTGCCTCCGGCATCGTCACGTTGGGCGAACTCATCGGCTGCGATCTCGCGCCCTATCCCAGTCTCGGGCGTTGGCTCGCGACAATGAAGCAATTACCGAATTGGGCGAAGACCAACGCGGAATTCTACGGATTGCGCGACGCCATCAAGGGACAAATGTTCGTGCGGGTTTGATGACGCAACCTTCCTTCCTACGCTGGCGCGAAATTCCCGGCAACGTCTGGGTGCTGGGTTTTGTCTCGCTGCTCATGGACATCTCTTCGGAAATGATCCACGCGCTGTTGCCGCTTTATCTGGTCGCGGTCTACGGGGCGTCTGCGCTCGCCGTCGGTGTCATCGAAGGCGTGGCGGAGGCCACGGCCCAGATCGTGAAGATTTTCTCCGGCGCGCTGAGCGATCGTCTAGGCAATCGCAAGTGGCTGGCGGCCGCCGGCTATGGGCTTGCAGCCGTGACCAAGCCGATTTTTCCGCTCGCGCCTTCGATCGGCTGGCTGGTTGCGGCGCGCTTCATCGACCGCTTCGGCAAGGGCATCCGCGGCGCACCGCGCGACGCGCTTATTGCCGATTCCGTGCCCGCGAATTTGCATGGCGCAAGCTTTGGGCTTCGCCAATCGCTTGATACGATCGGCGCCTTCCTGGGGCCGATCATCGCCATTGCTTTGATGATGCTCACGGCTGACAATTTCACGGTCGTGTTCTGGATTGCGGCGATCCCGGCATTCCTTTCCGCCGCCTTGATAATCTTGGCGGTGCGCGAGCCCGCGCGGACGACCGGCATGGTGCGATCCCCGCTTTCGCCGGCGCAGATCGGACGTCTGAGCAAAGCATTCTGGGTGGTGGTGCTGCTTGCGAGCGCGTTCACGCTCGCGCGTTTCAGCGAGGCATTTCTGCTGTTGCGCGCGCAATCGGTCGGCATGTCGCTTGCGCTCGTGCCGATCATGCTGGTGGTGATGAATGTCGTCTATGCGCTCTGCGCCTGGCCGGCGGGAGCGCTATCGGATCGCATCGGGCGCTACGGTATTCTGGCCACTGGATTTGCACTTTTGATCGCGGCCGATCTCGTGCTGGCAATGGCCGGCACTGCCGCAACAGTTGCTCTTGGGGCTGCGCTCTGGGGCCTGCACATGGGGCTCACGCAAGGCATTCTGGCTTCGCTTGTCGCCGACACGGCACCGGAGGACCTGCGCGGCACAGCCTTCGGGCTGTTCAACTTGATTACCGGTCTCGCCACATTGGCGGCGAGCGTGATTGCGGGCGTGCTGTGGGACGTGGCCGGGCCTGCAACGACGTTTTTCACAGGTGCGATTTTTACGGTGCTCGCGCTCTGCGTTGTGCCGGTTGCTTATCGGATGATTGCCCCGCCCTAACCAGACATTGCTCTTTCTCTTGCGCCCCGTGTAAGGTCCGCGGCCTTTTGGCGATTCCGCCAAATTGTCCCGTATTCCGGTAATGGCTGCTCCTGATGGCTCGTGACCAAGTCGACATGACCCCGATCGAAACGCGCGCCGAATTGGTCGCGTGGTTCGAAGCCGGGATCAAACCGCCATCGGAGTTTCGGCTCGGAACCGAGCACGAAAAATTCGCCTTCACGGTCGCGGACAATCGCCCGGTGCCCTATGAGGGGGCAAGCAGCATCCGCTCGCTGCTCGAGGGTCTGCAGCGCGCCATGGGCTGGGAGCCCATCACGGAGAGCGGCAATATTATCGGGCTGTTCGACGCGGCCAAAGGTGGTGCGATCTCGCTCGAGCCAGGCGGACAGTTCGAACTGTCAGGCGCGCCGGTCGAGACCGTGCATCAGACATGTTCGGAATTGAAGGAGCATCTGGAACAGCTCAAGGCGATCGCGTCGCCGCTCGGCATCGGTTTTCTCGGTCTCGGCATGACGCCGACCTGGAGCCGTGCCGATATGCCGATGATGCCGAAAGGGCGTTACCGCATTATGACCGGCTATATGCCGAAGGTCGGGCGGCTCGGGCTCGACATGATGTATCGCACCTGCACGGTGCAGACGAATCTCGATTTCTCCTCCGAAGCCGATATGGTCAAGAAACTGCGCGTCGCGCTGGCGCTGCAGCCGGTCGGGACGGCGCTCTTTGCCAATTCGCCTTTCACGGAAGGCAAGCCCAATAGTTTTGTCTCGTTCCGATCGGAGATCTGGCGCGACACCGATGCGGACCGCTCCGGTATGCTGCCATGGGCGTTCGAGTCCGGCATGGGATTCGAACGATGGGTCGACTATGCGCTCGATGTGCCGATGTATTTCGTCAAGCGCGGCGACCGATATATCGATGTCGCCGGCCGATCGTTTCGCGATCTGATGGCGGGCAGGCTCCCGGAACTTCCAGGCGAGCGCCCTACCATATCCGACTGGGCCAACCACATTTCGACGATCTTTCCCGAAGTGCGGCTCAAGCGCTATCTCGAAATGCGCGGCTCCGATTGCGGTGCCTGGCGGCGACTGCCCGCACTACCGGCATTTTGGGTCGGGCTCCTTTATGACAACGACGTGCTCGACGAGGCCTGGTCGCTGGTGAAGGACTGGACTACGGAGGAGCGGCAGAAACTGCGCGACGACGTGCCGCGACTTGGGTTCAAGGCGACGATACGCAATCGCTCGTTACTTGAACTTTCGCGGCAAACCTTGGGCCTGGCCGAGCGTGGGCTCAAGCGCCGCAACCGGCTTGATCCGAATGGCCGTGACGAAACGCAGTATCTTGCGCCACTTGTCCAATCGGTTACCCGCGGCATCACGCCGGCGGAAGAACTATTGGAAAAATACCGTGGTGCCTGGGGCGGCAGCGTAACGCCGGTCTATGCCGAGTGCATGTATTGAGGGCGAGGGCTGCGTGCCGTGCGTGTATTCGTAGGGCGCAATAGCCACGCCGCGCGACTCTTCGGCGCAGCGGCAAGGCGTATTGCGCCGTCGCGGATCGGGGCAATACGCCACAAGGGCGCGACCATACGTGTGAGCAAGTTGGCAGAGCGGTGACGCGCCCTTGTGGCTATTGCGCCCTGCGGCGCATGCATTTACCCCCGTTGATCGCGGAAAGTTGATGTTATTTTTGTCGTGTTGGCAGGCAGAATTGCCATTGGTTGAGTCTTAACTTGGTTGTCGGCAAAGGTTCGCCAGGACAGACACATTAGACACACACGCCAAACACACACCAAGTTCACACCTGGAGGTAACAATGATCAGGACCATCACGATTTGTGCAGCGCTCGCCGCCGCAACCGGCGCGGCCTTGGCGCATCATGGCTGGGGCAGCTACACCGAAGGCAAACCCGTCACGGTCGCAGGCGCCATTATGACGATGAAGTTCGACAACCCGCATGCGACCGCCACAGTGCGCGGCAGCGACAAGGTTTGGACGGTCACGCTTGCGCCTCCGTTTCGTATGACCAGCCGTGGTGCGACCGAAAAGATTGTCGCGGTCGGCGCCACCATCTCGGCCTATGGCTATCCGGCGTCATCCGGCGCAGCCGAAATGCGGGCGGAGCGGATCACGATCGACGGCAAGACCTACGAGATGCGTTAATATTGCATAGCGCGTCCAGACGCGCGTAAACGCGCTGGTGTGCACCTTTGATTCCAAAGTTCGCAAAAGGATGCGCCGTAATGTGATGCGAACTTGGGATACGGTGCACCAGTGTGGGATGTCATCGTTGCGCTTGAGCAGTCGGGTTTTGGAACGGCGATCCGTCGATCGCACCTGCTTTATCCGGCTGCCAATATCGGACATATCGTATTTCTGGTGTTGTTCGCCGGATCCGTGGCCGTCATGGATACGCGGTTGCTGGGCGGAGCGCTCGCCGCTCCGCTTTCGTCACTCGTTGTTGCGGTGCGCCGCATAGCGGTGGTCGCGCTCATCGGCATGATTTCCACCGGTTTCATGTTGTTTTCAGCCGACGCCAGCAAGGTGGCGGATAATGCTGCGTTCCAGGTCAAGATGGCGTTGATCGCCGCGGCTCTTGCCAACGTGGCGATTTATGAATTCGGGGCAAGACACGCGGTCGAAGCCCTGGCGCCCGGCGACGCAGTGCCGCTCCGAGCGCGTATTGCCGGTGCATTGTCGATCATGATGTGGGTTATGGTCGCAGCCTGCGGCCGCGCCATCGCTTACTTGTGAATATCATCCCGTTCCGCCGACCGTGATGCTATCCATCCGCAAAGTCGGCTGGCCGACGCCAACCGGGACGCCCTGGCCGTTCTTGCCGCAGGTGCCGACGCCGGTGTCGAGCTTGAGGTCGTTGCCGATCATGCTCACGCGGTTGAGATCAGTCGGTCCGTTGCCGATCAGCATGGCGCCCTTGAGCGGGGCTCCGCACTTGCCGTTTTCGATCCGGTAGGCTTCGGTGACGTTGAAAACATATTTGCCGGACGTGATGTCGACCTGGCCGCCACCGAAATTCACCGCGTAGATGCCGTTCCTGACGGAGGCGATGATTTCGGCAGGGTCGCGGTCGCCGGCGATCATGTAGGTGTTGGTCATGCGCGGCATCGGCACATGGGCATAACTTTGGCGCCGTCCATTGCCGGTCGGTGCCATGTCCATGAGGCGGGCATTCTGGCGATCTTGCATGTATCCGACCAGGATTCCGTCGTCGATCAGAACGGTCCGGCTCGTCGGCGTGCCCTCGTCGTCGATCGACAGCGAGCCGCGCCGTTGCGACATCGTGCCGTCATCCACCACGGTCACACCCTTGGACGCGACTTTTTTTCCCAACAGACCGGCGAATGCGGACGTCTTCTTGCGGTTGAAGTCGCCTTCGAGCCCGTGACCCACGGCTTCATGGAGCATGACGCCCGGCCAGCCCGGTCCGAGGACCACGTCCATTTCGCCGGCCGGCGCCGGCACGGCTTCAAGATTTGTAAGCGACTGGCGCACTGCTTCTTCCACCGCCTGTTGCCATTGCGATTCGTCGATGAAAGCCGCAAATCCTTCCCGCCCGCCATAGCCGTAGTTGCCGGATTCCTGTCGGGTCCCGTTGCCGGTGACGACCGCCACGTTGATGCGCACAAGCGGACGCACGTCTCGATAGGTCTGTCCATCCGGGCGAATGATTTCCACCACCTGCCACGATGAGGCCAACGAGGCGGAAACCTGCCGCACGCGCGGGTCCTTGGCGCGCGCATAGGCGTCAATGGTTTCGAGCAGCCTTACCTTGGCGTCGAAATTGGGTGCCTCGATCGGATTTTCGTCCCCATAGAGACTGGCATTTGTCCGCCCGGGGGCTGCGGCATAATGACCGGAGTATCCGCCTTTGACTGCGCGCACCGCATCCGCGGCCCGTGCGATGGCGCCTTCTGACATGTCGGAGGCGTGAGCATAGCCGACCGCTTCGTCTTTGACGGCGCGCAATCCAAACCCCTGCGACGTATCGTAATTGGCATGTTTGAGCCGGCCGTTGTCGAACAACAGGCTTTCCGATTGGCAATATTCGAGGAACAGTTCGCCATCATCGGCGCCCTCGAGTCCGTGGTTGAGGTGCTGCTTGACCCGGTCACGGTCCAACCCCGCGCGATCGATAAGGGAACTAGTTGGCATCGTGGTCATGATCGGCTCCAATGCTTCCGGCGGTGGTTCCGGCGCGCGGTGGGGATGAACTACAGGCAAGATATGCTGCGACAGCGGCCATTGCGAGGGCGATGATGCTCCGAGATTCCAAGCAGAATGGCTTGACCAATGGAACTCCGAACGGGCGGGTTCGGAGTTCCGCCTTCAGTCGGCTCTTTATAGCCATACTGACCCTCTCAGCGTTTTCAGTCACCGCTGCCCCCGCCGATCCGGTTGCGGATTTTTATCACGAGCAGACGATCACTCTCCTGGTCGGCGCTAATACGGGCGGCGGCTACGACACCTATGCGCGGCCGGTCGCACGGCATCTTGGCCGTTTCATTCCGGGCGAGCCCAATATCGTGATCAAATACATGCCGGCCGCAGCGAGCCTTCCGGCTGCCAACACGCTCTATTCGGTGTCCCCGCGCGACGGGCTCACGATCGGTCTGGTCCAGCGCCATATCCCTTATGAAATTCTGCGCGGCAACAAGGCCGCCAATTACGATCCATTTCGGTTCAATTGGCTGGGCAGCGTCGCTTCGGAAGTGAGCGTGACGACGGTGTGGTCGAGCGCCCCGCACCGCACGGGGCGGGGTTTGCTCACGGTGCCGATCATTGCCGGGAGCCTGGGCCCTGAAACCGACGGCGAGATCGAGTCAAATGCCATGATCAGGTTGCTCGGGGCGCCAATCCAGCTGGTGCGGGGCTATACCGGCACGGCGGACACCTTGTTGGCGCTTGAACGCGGGGAATTGCAGGGGGTTCACGGCATTTCCTGGTCGTTCATCAAATCGCGCAAGGCCGACTGGCTCAAGGACGGGAAGGTGCGCATCCTCCTGCAATCGGGGCTCAAGCCACACCCGGACCTCAAAGATGTCTCGACGGTCTATGATCTCGTGCAAACGCCGGAGGTCCGGCAGGTCTGGGATTTGATTTTCACGCCAAAACTCATGTCGCGACCATTTGTCCTGCCGCCTGACGTGCCGGCGGACCGGGTCGCGGCGTTGCGGCTAGCCTTCGAGCGGCTGGTACGAGACCCCGCTTTTTTGGCCGAAATGGACAAGATTCAATACGAGGTCGGCTTCGTGTCGAGCCAGGAAATGGAAGCCCATATGAAACGGGTCTACGGGTTCCCGCAGGCCATCGTCGCCAAAATGGTGGATGCGATTTCGAGCCGCGACCGAGCGCCGGCGAGGTAGCGATGATGCCGCGCTGCGCCCCGGACACGCAACCAATCCAATTCTTCCCGATGGAGCCCCCTTGATGGCGGCCCTCACGGCAGCTTGTCGAACCCTTCGCCAAATCCCTTGAGGCTCATCGGGAAACCGATGCCTTCCTCCGGCGTCTGGAAAATGATGAAGGTCGCGGTTTGGCCGGTGCGCAATTGCTTGACCAGGGTTTCGTCCATCACCACTTCGGCAACGCAACCGTTGGGCAGGCACCGCACGAACCCGGCGCGCCCCACATCGGCTTGGTCGATCTTCAATCCCAGGCCTGACGGCAGCAACACGCCCATCGGGGCCACAACGCGAAGCAGGCGGCTCTTCTGATCGGCCGTTTTGAGGACAATCACGGTCAGCCCGACATTGGCGCGATCTTCCGCCGTAACACTTTGAATGAGCGCACATTGTTCGGCCTGGGCGCCGGGAGGGGTGTCACACCGGATCTGCCAATCGGCGTGGACGGAACGGACAGCCCCTTGGGCAAGCGCCTGGTTACCCATGCCCGTTGCTGCCATCAAGGCGAGGGCGGCGGCTGCCGCTACCTGCCTGGCCGCCGGGATCCGCCCTTCCGGGCCAGCAGCACGCGGAACTGGTATAGGGTTGGAAAAACTCATGCTACCTCGAATTTTCGTCACCCCGGGATCACCGGATAGGGTGACGCAATGTAATCAATATGCGCAAGGACGCGCAATCCCGGGCTGCCGCCCCTCCGCTTTCGAGGCATTTTACAACAGTTCAATGTGGCCGAGATATGGGATGCAATCGACGCCAACCGGGTCTCGCATTTCCGTTCTCCCCATATCGTTGCGTCCGCTCCATCAGGCGCATTGCGATACGGCGGGAATTGTGGTTTGAGGAGCTGGGATTCCCCCTTAAGATCCCGCTGTGACGCCGCCTCGGACTACCCTTGGCGGACGGCGCGTGCGGGCGGCTCCACCGTTCCATGCGAGGGTTTGGGTGCGGTGGGCATTATGGTCTCATCGAAGGAGCGACGACGACGATGCTCGTGTTCAAGCGGATGACCGCTCTTGCGGTGGCGATCTGTGGCCTGCTGGCGGACTTGGGCGAGGCTTCGGCCCAACTCGGGCAACCGTTCAATTGGCAGATGAACCTGCAGCAGTCCGCGACGCCTGTGATGGATGAGATCGTCACGTTTCATACGATCCTGCTTTGGGTCATAGCGTTGATCACAGCCTTTGTGCTCGTATTGCTGGCCATCATCGCCGTACGTTTCAACGCAAAAAGCAATCCGACACCGTCCCGAACCACGCACAACGCCGGGCTGGAAATCGCCTGGACGGTTGTTCCAGTCATCATTCTCGTGTTGATTGCAATTCCGTCATTCCGGCTGCTGTTCTTTCAGCTCAATATGCCGCCAGCCGACCTGACCGTGAAAGCCACGGGCAGACAGTGGTACTGGACCTACAACTACGTCGACAATGGCAAGTTCGAGTTTGATTCCGTGATTGTGCGCGATCAGGCGAAGCTGCGGCCCGACCAGCCGCGGCTGCTCGGTGTCGATAACGAAATGGTGGTCCCGGTCAACAAAACCGTCCGCGTGCTCACCACCGGATTCGAAGTGATTCACGCTTTTGCGGTGCCGGCGTTTGGTATCAAGATCGACGCCATCCCGGGACGAGTCAACGAGACCTGGTTCAAGGCCACCCGCGAAGGCATCTATTACGGCCAATGCTCGGAACTTTGCGGCAAGGACCACGCCTTTATGCCGATAGCGGTGCGGGTCGTGACCGAGCAGGCATTCAATGCCTGGGTCGATGACGCGAAGAAAAAGTGGGCACGCGAGGACAGTGCGCCGACCAATTTCGCTGCGGCCGGTCAATCTTTGACCCCGTGACTGCATGATGCGCCCAATCGAAGGCGCGCGGAAACGATACGTTCGAAGGACCTCACAATGGCTACGACATCTCCCAGTGCACACGATGCTCACGGGCATGAGGCTCACCACGACCATCCGACTGGCTGGCGGCGGTTTGTCTATTCGACCAACCACAAGGACATCGGCACGATGTACCTGGTCTTCGCGCTGGCCGGGGGGGTAATCGGTGGTTTTTTGTCCATCGCCATGCGGCTCGAGCTCATGTATCCAGGCCTGCAGATTTTCCACAATGCGCACATGTTCAATGTGTTCACGACCGCCCACGGACTGATCATGATCTTCTTCATGGTCATGCCGGCGATGATCGGCGGGTTCGGCAACTGGTTCGTCCCGTTGATGATCGGGGCGCCCGATATGGCGTTCCCGCGGATGAACAACATGTCGTTCTGGTTGCTGCCGTTTTCGTTTGCGCTCCTTATTATTTCGATGTTTGTCGAGGGCGAGCGCGGCGAGCCTGGTGTCGCCGCCGGCTGGACCATCTATGCGCCGCTGTCGTCGGCGATCGGTCATCCGGGCCCGTCGGTCGATTTCGCCATCCTCTCGCTGCACATCGCCGGCGCGTCCTCGATCCTGGGCGCAATCAACTTCATCACGACCATATTCAACATGCGTGCGCCCGGCATGACGCTGCACAAGATGCCGCTGTTTGTATGGTCGCAGCTGGTTACGGTATTCCTTCTGCTGCTGTCGATGCCGGTGCTCGCCGGCGCGATCACGATGTTGCTGACCGACCGCAATTTCGGCACGACGTTCTTCTCGCCGAACGGCGGCGGAGACCCCGTGCTGTTCCAGCACCTGTTCTGGTTCTTCGGCCATCCGGAAGTCTACATTCTTATTGTGCCGGGCTTCGGCATCGTCAGCCAGGTCGTGGCGACCTTCTCACGTAAGCCGGTGTTCGGCTATCTCGGCATGGCCTATGCGATGGTCGCGATCGGCGGCATCGGTTTCGTCGTGTGGGCGCACCACATGTATACGGTCGGCATGTCGACCACTGCGCAAGCGTATTTCGTGGCTGCCACGATGGTGATTGCGGTACCGACCGGCGTAAAAATCTTCTCCTGGATCGCCACGATGTGGGGTGGGTCGATCGAATTCAAGACGCCGATGCTGTGGGCGTTTGGATTCATATTCCTGTTCACGGTCGGCGGCGTTACCGGCGTGGTGCTCGCCAATGCGGGCGTCGATCGTTCACTGCAGGACACCTATTACGTGGTGGCCCACTTCCACTATGTGCTGTCGCTCGGCGCCGTCTTCACGGTCTTCGCGGGCTGGTACTATTGGTTCCCGAAAATATCCGGCTACATGTACAACGAATCGATCGGGAAGCTGCATTTCTGGCTGACCTTCATCGGCGTCAATATCGTGTTCTTTCCCCAGCACTTCCTGGGACTTGCCGGTATGCCGCGACGCATCGCCGACTATCCGGACGCCTATGCGGGCTGGAACATGGTCTCCTCGATCGGCTCCTTTATTTCCGGTGCGGGCGTTCTGGTCTTCTTCTACGGTGTTGCGCTCGCTTTCATCCGCAAGGAGGCGGCAGCCAACAACCCATGGGGACCCGGTGCGACGACGCTGGAATGGACGCTGTCGTCACCGCCGCCGTTCCACCAGTTCAATGATCTGCCCCTGATCAAGTGAGCGTTGCAC
>Ga0099792_10000333_pt1 | contig 17648 bp, 14 predicted proteins | sample Rivendell_Oct201_8_FD_83780 | JGI IMG/M metagenome (GOLD analysis project Ga0099792, IMG submission 83780) | Vadose zone soil microbial communities from the Eel River Critical Zone Observatory, Northern California, USA -... | ecosystem: Environmental > Terrestrial > Soil > Vadose zone >...
CCACGATAACCACGGCGCAATCAAGATAACCACGGCGCAAATCGAGAAACTGGACCGGATCACGCCGAATAAGCGCCACAGATTGCCTTCAGGCGTCGGCAGGACGCACGGAATTGGCGCAAATGCAAAAAAAGCGCCTTCTTCCGGTGCGTACGCCTCGTCAGTACGCGCTACACTCGGCGTTGGCGTCACGCGGGCGCGGACCGCGGTCGATGTGGCCGCCAGCTTCTACAAGGATAACGCCCGGGAACCCGATGCACCGGTTCGCCGGCATATGACCGAATGATCGCCAATGCTCGGATGTACTCGGTGAGCCCCGAAGCGGCCGGGCTTTGGCGCAGTCTCCTGACCGCCGTGATCGGGCACGCCGGGCTCGACATCAAGCTGCTCGAGCACAGCCCCCCTCAGTCCATCAACGAGCTGTGGCAGCGCTCCGACAAGGCGGCCGTGTTCATGTGCGGCCTGCCGTACTCCCGTTCCGATCCTCGTCCCGAGCTCATCGCCGCGCCGGTCCCCTCGCCGGCCGATTTTCGCGGCTTGCCGCAATACTGGAGCGAGATGGTGGTCCGCAGAGACAGCCGCTATCAGACCATCGAGGACACTTTCGGCGGCCGGATTGCTCTGACCGTACCGGACTCCCAGTCGGGCTGCCTGGCGGCGCTGTACTACCTGATGACGGCGGCGGATAGATTTCCCTTGTACGGCGAGGTGGCCACGCCGAAGGTCACGCCCCTGGGCGCGATGTCCGCGGTCATCGACGGTGCGGCGGATGTCGCACCCATCGATTCTTATGCCTATTGCTTATTACAAAAGTATCGAGGGGACTTGACGTCCCAGCTGCGCATCATCGGGCGAACCGCGCGCACGCCCATCCCGCCTCTGGTGGCGTCCAGGCCTGAATTTGCTGCCCTGCAAGCAGCTTTCCTCGAGGCCCATCAGATCGCGACCATTGTTCCCTTGATGAGGGGCCTGTTGCTGCAACGGTTCGTACTCCCTGACCCGGCTTCTTATGATGCATTGCGCTCGAATTTTGAGACTGCAAGCGGGTATTGGCGAGAACATCCCCTCGCTGCCAAGGTACATCCGGCGTTCGTGTTCGATCCGGCGTGAAGTAGAGTGACCTTCGCGAATTCATGGTTAGCCGGTAAAATCGAGGGCTAGAGCCAAGCCATGTATCGCCTGAAGCAGAAGTTTTTCCAAATCGATGGGCCTACCTGGTTGGTCGCCCTGGCACTGTATGGTGCGTGGGTTCTCTTGGTTTGGTTCAACGCCCTGCTGCCCTGGTGGATCATCGTGCCCGTGGGCGCCTATCTCGTCGCGTGGCACTTTTCGCTCCAGCATGAGGCCATCCATTCGTTCCGCGGCGTGCCGGCATGGGTGCGCTTCGCAGTGGTGTTTCCGCCCCTGGGCCTTTGGTTTCCATATCCGCTCTATCGAAAGAGCCATACCACGCATCACCGCGACGTCGACCTGACCGTTCCGGGGGTCGACACCGAGTCTTACTACGTGAGGCAGGCAGATTGGGCGGGCATGAGTCCGCTCAACCGGCGGGTGCTGATGTTCAATCAGACCATGGCCGGGAGACTCTTGATCGGTCCCATCCTGCGGCTCTGGAGTCTCGCCGGCAAGGAAACACGCCGCGTGCGGCAGGGCGACTATGGTCACTTGCCGCACTGGGCGGCGCATCTGGCCGCGGTGGGCATTCTCTTCTGGTTCATTTCGGGAGTCTGCGGTTTTCCATGGTGGCAGTACTGCCTGCTCGTGGCCTATCCCGGTTTGAGCCTGGGCCTCCTGCGGGCCTTCACGGAACATCGGGCGGCCGAGGACTCCCGGGAGCGGACCGCCTCCGTGGAATCGAATGTGTTATTCGGACTGATGTACCTGTATAACAATCTGCACGTCGCGCATCATTTGAAGCCCGCCATGCCATGGTATGAAATCCCGCGCTTCTATCGGGAGAATAGACATGAACTGTTGGCGGGTAACGGAGACTTCGTGTACCGGGGATATGCAGTGCTCGCCAGACGATATTTTCTGACCCCCGTGTTCAGTCCCGTTCATCCCACGCTGTAGAGCATCGCATTGCCCGGCAGAACGCGCGCGATCGTCGCGACCTCGATCGGCAACATGTTCGATGGGCTCGACCGACGCCTGAGCCACCAGCATTCGATCGAACGCATCCTTGTGCAGCATCGGTAATTCCGCCACTTTCGCGGCGTGCTCGCCGGTGATCGGCAACATGCTGAATCCTGCGGGCTCGAGCCGCGTCTCGCCGGGTGCGCCGGCGCGCCGTTTTCAGGCCGTCGGCGGCAACAATGTCGCGAAATGGCACGGGCGCACCGCGATCCAGCATCATGCGGAGCACTTCAAAGGCTAAGCTCGAACTCGGCCAATCGCGTGACCTTTAGGGAGAATCTCTTGTCGGACCGACCCAACTTCCTGATTTTGATGGCGGATCAGCTGACCGCCCGCGCGCTTCCCGCCTATGGCAACCGTGCCGCCAAGACGCCTTACATCGACTCGCTGGCCGCAGCCGGGGTGGTGTTCGGTTCGTTCTATTGCAATAGCCCGCTCTGCGCGCCGTCGCGGTTTTCATTTCTGTCGGGCCGTCAGGTATCCGCCATCGGCGCCTACGACAACGCGGCGGAATTTCCGGCCCAAGTGCCCACCTTCGCGCATTACTTGCGGCGCGCCGGTTACCAGACGGTGTTGAGCGGCAAGATGCATTTCTGCGGCGCGGATCAATTGCACGGATTCGAAGAACGGCTGACCACCGACATTTATCCGGCCGACTTCGGCTGGACGCCGGACTGGACCCGGTTCGAGCACCGCCCGAGCTGGTATCACACCATGGATTCAGTCACCCAGGCTGGCCCTTGCACGCGTACCAACCAGACCGACTTCGATGACGACGTGGTCTTCAACGCGCGCCAGAAGCTGTTCGACATGGCCAGGGCCAAGGACCGGCGCCCCTTCTGCATGGTCGCATCGATGACTCATCCGCATGATCCGTACGTGATTCCGCAGCGCTATTGGGACCGTTATGCCAGTGTTGAAATCGACATGCCGCGGGTTCGCATGGCCGCCGATGACCTGGACCCACATTCACGCCGCCTGCGCCATGTCTGTGGTCTCGATCTGCAACCGGTGAACGACGCGCAGATGCGCGCGGCGCGGCGCGCATACTATGGCGCGGTCTCCTATGTCGACGATCAAATCGGCGTGCTGATGTCCGCGCTCGCCGACGCCTGCTTCGCCGACAACACCGTCGTTTTGTTGCTCGCCGATCACGGCGACATGCTGGGCGAGCGCGGGCTTTGGTACAAAATGAATTTCTTCGAGCCCGCCTGCCGGATTCCCCTGATCGTACATGCGCCAGGGCGCTTCGCCGCGCGGCGCGTGGCGAACTCTGCCTCGCTCGTCGACATTCTACCGACCCTGTGCGAACTCGCCGGCGAGAAGCCGATGGATTACGCCACGCCGTTGGATGGCAATAGCCTGGCACCGCAGCTCACAGGAGCCGCGGGCAAGGACGAGGTCATCGGGGAGTATCTCGCGGAGGGAGCGATTGCTCCCTTGGTGATGATCAAACGCGGCCGCTACAAATTCGTGCATTCACCCGTTGATCCCGATCAACTCTATGACTTGCTCGAAGACCCGGACGAGCTGCGCAATCTGGCGCCGGCGCCGCAACAGGCGGTGCGCGTTCAGGAATTCCGCGCCGAGGTGGCGCGGCGCTGGGACATGTCGAGCCTGCACGCCGAGGTCGTCGCAAGCCAGCAGCGCCGTCATCTGGTCTACGATGCGTTGCGCAGCGGGCGGTATACGCCGTGGGACTTCCAACCCATCCGCGATGCAAGCCGCCTGTATGTGCGCAACGATCAGGATCTGGGCGATTTGGAGGCCATGGCGAGATTTCCTCCGTTTCACGCCTGACCGTGGCGCGATGCGGTCGTCGAAACGAGACCAGCCGTCTTGGGTACTAGGCAACGCTCGGACGAGTACTCGCCCCAAAACTGTAAAAGTTCTGGCTATCCCTCGCGTTTTATTTGTTGTGGCGTTACCATCATGCAAATAATATTCGTATCAGTAAAATGATGAACCCTGTAAATCTCGTGAGTACGACGGCGGGCGCCAAGATCATCGACGGACGCCGGCACGCCCGGCATTTGCGCGAGGCATTGCGCGTCAAGGCGGCCGACCTCCTGGCGAAATTCGGGGCGCCGCCAAAGCTCACCGTGATACTGGTTGGCGACGATGCACCGTCGCGTCTCTATGTGGCGAACAAGTCCAGAGCGTGCCGCGATGTGGGCATCGAGTCGGTCGTCATCACGCTTCCGGCGTTGACTCCTTTGGAAACCCTGCTGGCGGTGATCGAAGAGCAGAATCGGGACGCCTCAGTCCACGGTATCCTGGTGCAGCTTCCCCTGCCCCGCCACCTGCCGGTTCACTCGGTGTTGGAACGCATTGCGGTCGAGAAGGATGTGGACGGATTTCATCTCTATAACGTCGGCAGCCTTGCCGTCGGTACCGCGGTGTTCCCGCCCTGCACGCCGTACGGTGTACAGAAGCTTCTGGAAGCCGAAGGCATTCCGATTGCCGGTCAAAATGTGGTAGTGGTCGGGGCGAGCAATATCGTCGGCAAACCCACCGCGATGATGTTGATGCAGCGGGATGCAACAGTTTGCATCTGCCACGCCAAGACGCGCGATCTGGCGCAATTTACGATTCTCGCGGACATTTTGGTCGTCGCGGCCGGCAAGCCCAATCTCATCGTTCCGCAAATGGTCAAAACCGGTGCCGTGGTCATCGACGTCGGCATCAATCGCTTGCCGGACGGTAAAATTGTCGGCGATGTGGATTTCGAGGGGGTCTCTCAGAAGGCCTCCTACATCACACCGGTTCCGGGCGGTGTAGGGCCGATGACCGTCACCATGCTGCTCGCCAATACCATCACGGCCGCGCAACGGATGTGGGGCGAACCGGCCTGAGCACGATCGAAGCCGAGAGAAAGGCGATCTCCGCGTCGAAATTATGCTCGATCGTCCGCCGCTCCGGATCCGAGGCTATCCCTCCGGACTCGAAATTCGCTTCCAAATCTTCTTCCGAACGACCGTGCCTTCGGGCGTTTCTTGGCGCACGGTGAAGATCAGTTGCCCGCCGTCCAGCGTCGCCGTCTGGGAATAACGGAGGCCGGTCTCGCCGGGAATCAGCGACGCCTTGACGGAATGGGTGACCGTCGATGTAGCCTCGTCAAATTCCCATGTGCCGAAGTAGGCGTAGTACGTGTCGAGTACGGCCGCTTTTAGCTGCGCATCCCGGGACGCGACCCGCGCCGTGGCAGCGGGGGTGGGGCGTGACGCCGGAGCGTCCATCACGGGCCGGGGCTGCCCGACGATTTGAACGCTCATCCATCCGGAAGCGTCGTAAATGATGAGGCCGCTCGAATCCGTATTGTAAAAAGGATCGGGCCTCGAGCCCTTCGGTCCGAGAATTTCGATGCGCTGCAGCCGCCAGGCGCCGATGAGTGCTTGTCTGGTTGCGTGCGGCGCGGCGCTGCGTTCGGGCGCAGCCGCCTGACAGAGCGCAGCGCTGACACAAACAATCAGCAGGAACGGCCATTTTGTGTGATTGCGCATGCTTAACACCTCTTTGTTCATCTCATCGTCCCTGAGGCCGCCAGGCCCTCGAGGGCGAGGCGCCGGTTCGGGTATGCCGTGAGCGTCTTTTGGAAGGCGGCGGCGGCTTCCTCGCGCCGTCCGTCCGTGAGCAGCAATTCGCCGAGCAACTCATCGAGCGGCTTGACCGACCATGGCGGGCCATACTCGAAATCCATGTGGGCGGTCATGGCGATGGCCTCGCGCACTCGCGCGAGACCCGCGGCGCGATGGCCGCCGTAATACTCGATCGTACCGCGGAGAGCGGCGGCCATGGCCCTCGCCTGGTCGAGTTCGCCGGCCGTCGCCATGTCGTGCCAGTCGGCCATCACCATGCCGTGGGAATCGGGCGTTGCACCCGCCGCGCCGGCGCGCGCGGCATCGATGCGCGCCCGCAGCTGCGCAAGCGACACGCGCGCTTCGGCCGGATTGCCGATTGCGGAAGCGGTGATCCCGCGCGCAAAGTCGTGCGCCGCGAAGTATCCGATTGACGCAATGCCCGCGCTGTCGACCGGCGAGCGGGCGTCGGGACCATCGGCGCCTCGGGTCTCCACGAGCCACATGGCGCGTGCGTAGGCAAGCCTGATGCGATTGTCCTTTGTGGCGCCCGCCCGGACGTCGTGCGCCACGGAGCGTATCAGCGGCTCGGCATCCCGGCGCCGGTCCTCTTGCAAATACGCGTAGACCAGCCAGAGCAGCGAGTGGTAGCCGCCGTCGCCGTGGGCCCGAGCGGTCGCTAGTGAAGCGGCGTTCGCCGCGATCGCGTCGTCCCACATGCCGAGAGCGAAAAAAATATGCGACGGCATATGCTGCGCATGCGCGGCCGCCGGCGCGACCCTGCCGTACGAGCGCGCCGCGCGCAGGCCGAGCGGCGCATGAATGGGATCGTCGTAGGCGTGAATGAGGTAGTGCAAGGCGCCGGGGTGAAATCCGTCAACCTCATATACGGCCTCGGCTTCGGCCGCGGCGCGCATGTAGTTGGCGACATTTCGTTTTCCGCCGGTCAGCCCAAGGATCGACAGCGCATAGAGCGCGCGGGCGTCGAGATCATCAGGATACGCCCGCACGAGAGCGTCCAGCGCCGCACTATAGTGCGCATCGCGCCGTACCTTGTCGCCGTCCCCGTAAAGCTTCTCCGCCGATGCCAGGTAATCCCGCTCGCGCGCCGTCGGTGCCTTGGCTGCGCGTTCCTCCGGCGTCGGCGCCAGCCGGGCGAGGGCGCTGCGTGCCGCAGCGAGATCTTGCTCCCCCCAGAGCGGGTGATTGTAGGTGAGTGCTTCGCCCCAATAGGCCATCGCGAATCCCGGGTCGGTTCCTTGAGCCGCCTGGAATGACTTGCGCGCCGCCTCGTATTCAAAACTATGCAATAGCAGCAGGCCACGGAGGAAGTCCCGCTGCGCGCTCGGCGCTCCTGAATTCGGAAAATGGGTTGCGCCAAGGTCGCCGGCGGCCGGCACGGTATCGCGCGCAGACACCGGGGCCGCCGAGCAGACCAGCACGGCCATCAGCGCAATGACTGGCGTCATGAACCCATCCGAGATTCGCTCGAGCAAGCTCGCCTGTATGCGCAAAGCGGTTGCGCATCGGGAATCGGCAATCATGTATTTCTTGTACCCGAACGAAATTCAGTAGAAGAACCATCATACATCGCCTTCAGCCGGTATTGAGGGCTGCTCGATGGTCGAAAACGGTGCTGTGGCCATCGACGTCGGCTAAGGCCTCTTACATAACACCGGTTCCGGGCGGCGTGGGCCCGATGACCGTCATCATGCTGCTCGTCAACACGCTTACGGCGGCGCAGCGGATCGCCTGCCCGCACCGATAGCCACAGCCTGGTCGTGCCTTCGCATAGGGACTGCCGCAAAGCGATTTAGCTGTAGGATATGGGAATGGACAAGGATAGAGATCTACTCGCGTGGATCTTCGGCGGGCTGTCGCTGGCCGCGGTAGCGATGGCCGTTGTTCTTGGTTCCACGTACGGAAACGCATCAAAGCATTTGCAGCCGCCAAGCCTGATAACCGCCCATCCATTGCCCGAGCCGCCGACGCAGACTGTGCAAGCGCCGACGCCTGCACCCGCGCCAATCCTTGCAGCCGCAGAAATTCAAACGGCGGCCCCCCCAGCAGAGCCGAAGGGCCGAATCTGGGAATGCACGATAAACGGTCAAAAAAACTTTTCCGATAATCCGTGCGGCGAAAAATCCTCGCTCTACGATATTGGTCCGATCAACGGAATGGAGCCGACACCCATCCTTCCGCACACACGCTCATTAGTCCCGCAATCGAGCTACCAGCCCGAGTACTCCTATCCAGACGAGCCCGCAGACTCTTACGCGGGCGAGCAGCCATTCGTGAGCAACGCATATCCGGTGTTCGTAGGAATTCCATACCGCGAGCACAGACGACCCGATCGTGGGCACCGGCCGCATAACCACGATCGAGGGTCGAAAGGTCGAAAATATTAGCGACCCTCTACCGGGACACGACGCGCGGCGCTTACAAATCCGCCGCCGTGGCGCCTATCCATTCGAGCAGGTGATTCGCATGGACCCGCTCGACGAGCAACAAGAATTCCCGAGGCGCAAGGCAGGCCGTGAGCACCTGCAGTTCCGCCAATCGACCGCTGCGCGCTTCACCCAGGCTGGGAATCGCCGTCGCGGCGCCCAGGCGCAGCAATAAATCGCCGGCCTTCTCGCCCCGTACGCGAAGAATGGCGATGCCGCCGGTCTGGTTCACCATGCAGCCGTCCGGCGCTGCCGCCAGCTGCCGCTCGAGCTCGTCGAAGGCGGCGCGATCGCCGCTCAAAAGCAGGGTCTCGGTGGGACTGCGCCACGCCAGAATGACGTACGAGCCCTGCGCTGCGCTGCCGACCTGGAAGGCGCGCAGGGGCTCCGGCAGCGCCCTGCCGACGGCCTCGCGCACTGCGGCGGCGAATCTGCCCGCGTGATCGAAATAGCGCAAGGAGGCAATCCGAATGTCGCGGTCAGTGCTGACGGACAGGCCGTCGATTTCAATCGCCGTAGTCTTTCCCTGCGCGTCATCCATGGAGACGGTCGCCCTTGGGGTCCACGAACGGCGCCTTGACCACTTCGGCGTCGATGACCTTCCCTAAGTGGTGGACGCGTATCTTCTCGCCCAGGCGCTGCGTCCCCCGCGCCAACATGCCGAGGGCAACGGGAGCACCCAGCTCCGGACTCCAGTAGCTCGAGGTCACATGGCCCTCGGTCAGCGTCGGCGGCGCGGCGGCGGCGATTTGCGCGCCCACCGGCAGCGGCGTGCGCCCGTCCACCGGGATGAGCGCCACCAACTGAAATCGATTGGGGTCGCGCGCCGCGGGCCGAAGCAGCGAGCGCCGGCCCACAAAATTAGCGGCCTTGCGATCGAGGTTGCGTGCAAAGCCGATATCTAGGGGCAGAGTCGTCCCGTCGGTGTCGGTGCCGATATGGATGAAGCCCTTTTCAGTGCGCATGATTTCCAGCGCTTCGATCCCGTAGAGCGCCCCGGCGAAATCCTCCGCGCGCGCCCACAGGCGCTCGAGCAGTCCCTGAACGCTGTCCGCGGGCACATTGATCTCGTAGCCCAGCTCGCCGCTGAAGCTCGCCCGCAGCACGCGCAGGGCCACGCCGTCCAGCGTGCTTTCGCGCATGGTCATGTGCCGCATCGAGCTGGGCGCGAGCGTTGAGTCGAACCCGGCCGATGCCAGCCAATCCCAGGCGCGAGGGCCCGCCACGGTCACGTTGCCCCAGCGTGACGTGACCGGCGTCACCAGCACGCGTAATTTCGTGTATTCGCATTGCAGCCATTCTTCGAATGCCGCCGCCGTCCGTTCGACCCCCGCGCTGGTGGTGTTTACCCAGTAAAGCTCCGGACCCAGGCGCGCCACGATGCCGTCGTCGACGACGATGCCATTTTCATTGAGCAGCAATCCATAGCGGGCCTGGCCTGGATTCAAGTTCGACATCGTCCCCACATACATGAGATCCAGAAACTGCGCGGCGTCCGGACCATAGATCTCGAGCTTACCCAGCGGCGAGCCGTCGAGCAGGCCTGCAGCCTTGCGTACCGTTCCCGCCTCCCGTTGCGCGGCGGCCTCCAAGGTTTCGCCGGGCTTTGGATAGGCGGCCGGCCGCAGCCAATTGCCGAATTGCTCGAACAGCGCGCCGCGCGCTTCATGCCACGCATGCGCCGGTAGAGTCTTGAGCGGCCGGTACAAAGAACCAACCCGCCGGCCCGCGAGCAGTCCCAGTGTGACCGGCGCGAACGGCGGCCGGAATTTCGTGGTACCCACCTCGGCCGGTTCGCGGCCGGTAAATTCCCCCATCAGCACCAGCGCATTGATATTGCTGGTTTTGCCTTGGTCGGTGCCCATGCCGGTGGTCGTATAGCGCTTCAAATGCTCCACCGAACGATAGTTCTCTTGCGCGGCCAGGCCCACGTCGCCGACGGAGACGTCGTTCTGCAAATCCACGAACTGCTTGCCCCCCACCCCGGGTAGATGGGTGGCGGCGAGCGTCCTGCCGGCACCCCCCACCGCCGCGGGCGGTGCGGCGTGCCCCAGTGCAAGCGCGCGCCCAAGTTCCGCCGCATGGCTCACCGCCGTGTCTCGATCGAATATTCCCGCGCCGGCACCCGCGCTCCACACTCCGGGTGCCGCGCCATCGGGCACGAACATCGCGGACTCGTCCAGCCAACGCAATTTCCCGCCCGCCTGTGAATGCAAATGCACCGCGGGCGCGTGGCCGCCGGCGCTCAGAATCAGGTCACACTCCAGCCGCTCGGGACGCGCACCGTCCATGTCGGTCGGTATCACGGTACAGGAGCGCACGGCCCGCGCGCCGCCGACCTTGCCGATGCCGGCATTCACCAGGGTACGCACGTGCGGAGCTTCAGCGCCGATATCCGCCTGCGGCCGACGATCGACCAATGCAACCACATTCAGGCCGGCGGCCCGCAGGGAGGAAGCGACCCGATAGGCGGAATCGCTGTTGGCCGCCACGACGACTCGCTGACCACAGGCAACGCCAAACGCGTGCGCATACTTGTCGGCGGCGCCGGCCAACATGACTCCGGGACGATCGTTGTTCGGGAACAGCATGGGGCGTTCCAGCGCGCCGGCGGCGGCGATGACGGCGCGCGCCCGGATTTTCCACAGCCGCTCGCGCAGCACGCCGCCTTCCGCGGCGTGCGCACCCGCCGGTTGCAGAGTTTCACGCGCACAGACGAGATTGTGGTCGTAGATGCCGAACGCCAAGGTTCGGGTCATCTGCCGCACGCCGGAGCGCTGGGCGCGGTCGATCAATTCGGCAACTTGGGTGTCGCCGCGCCACGCCAGCGCGCCGCCGAGCGTGCCGCCGCTGGCCAGCAGGAGCGTGTCCGCGCCCGCCTCGGCGGCGGATACCGCGGCGCTCAAGGCCGCGACCCCGCCGCCCACGACCAGCACATCCGCCCGCGCCGCCGCTTCTTCGTAGCGATCGGGATCGGGCTTCCCGGAGGCTCTGCCGAGACCTGCCATGCGGCGGATCGCCGGCTCGAACAGATGCCAGTGGGGCCACTTGAAGGTCTTGTAATAAAAACCCGCCGGCAGCAGCGCAGCGATCCGGTTGTTGATGGCACCCAGGTCGAACTCAACGCTGGGCCAGCAGTTGACGCTGGACGCCACCAGGCCGTCGTACAGCTCCACCACGGTCGCGCGCATATTGGGGGTGCGCGCGGCACCTTGCCCCAAGTCAACCAGGCCGGTGGGTTCCTCGATGCCGCAGGAAAAAATGCCGCGCGGCCGATGCAGCTTGAAACTGCGCCCCACGAGCTGAACTCCGTTCGCCAGGAGCGCCGAGGCGAGGGTATCGCCGGGATGGCCGCTCAAGGCACGGCCGTTGAACTCGAAAGACAGGCGTTGCGATCGATCGACGCGGGTGCCTGCGGGTGCCGGAAGACGCGACGCTGTCATGCGGGACCCGGGTCGGTGATGGCGTACACGGACAGTATTTCGTGGGTGACGGTATTGCGCACGAGATTGAACCACTGGCCGCAGCCCTGCGCGTGGCGCCAGCGTTCGAAGTGCCGGCCCTTGGGATTGTCGCGGAAGAACAAGTATTCGCCCCACGCTTGGTCGCTCTGCTCCAATCCCGGCCGCGTCAGATGCGATGTCCCGCCGCACACGAACTCGCTCTCGTCGCGCAAGCCGCAGTGAATACAGGGGATCTGCATCATCAGTGTGCAATTCCGGATGCCGCGGCTTCGTCGATCAGACGGCCGGTGATGAAGCGCTCGAGCTGGAAGGGTTCGGCGAGCGGATGACTGCGGCCCGTCGCGAGGATATGGGCGAGAGTCCAGCCGCCCACGGGGATGGCCTTGAAGCCGCCCGTGCCCCAGCCGCAATTGATGTAGAGATTGGGCATGGGTGTCGGGCCGATGATGGGACTGGAGTCGTGGACCACGTCGACGATGCCGGCCCATTGGCGCATCAAGTTCAGGCGGCTGAAGGACGGGAACAGCTCCAGGGTGGCCGCGATGATGGCCTGCTTCACCGCGAAGCTGCCGCGCTGCGCATACGAAGGAAACAAATCGAGCATGGCGCCCATGACGATCTCGCCCTTGTCGGACTGGCTCACATAGGCGCCCGTGCCGGGCGACAGAATCACCGTGTCGAGCAGGGGCTTGATGGGTTCGCTGACCATGGCCTGCAATGCGTAACTGGTCACCGGCAAACGGAAGCCGGCCAGTTTCGCGAGCACCGAGCTATGCCCTGCCGCCGCGATGCCGACGCGTTCCGAGCGAATACGCCCGCGGCTGGTGTTGACGCCGACCACCCGGCCACCCTCTTTGATGAAGTCGACGACCTCGCAGTTCTGGATGATGTCCACTCCGAGGGCGGAAGCGGCCCGCGCGTACCCCCAGGCGACCGCGTCATGCCGAGCCGTTCCGGCACGCCGCTGGGTGAATCCGCCGAGCACCGGCAGCCGTGCGTGCGGCGAAAGATCCAGAGCGGGAGCGAGCGCGCCGACTTCATCCCGGGTCAGGATCTCCGCGGCAATGCCGTTCATGCGCATCGCATTGGCCCAGCGAGACATGGCATCCAGATCGTGGCGGCTGTGCGCCAGCAATACCAACCCGCGCTGGCTCAACATGATGTTGAAATTCAACGCCTGCGAAAGGCCCTCGTATAACTTCAGCGAAAAATCGTACAGGCGCGCGCTCTCCGGATACAGATAGTTCGAGCGCACGATGGTCGTATTGCGGCCCGTGTTGCCGCCGCCGATCCAGCCGCGCTCGAGCACCGCAACCCGGGTGACGCCGTGATTTTTGGCGAGATAGTAGGCAGCGGCGAGCCCATGTCCCCCGCCGCCGACGATGATGACGTCGTAGCCGGCCTGAGGACTGGCATCGCGCCAGGCGGCCGGCCAGTGACGTTGCCCCGATAACGCGCCGCGCAGCAGTGACCATGCCGAATACTTCATGACGGGCCGTCCGTACTTTCCCCTCGCCCGCCTGTCAAATGGGTTTACTTCGCATCTGCCAACAGTCTGCCCTCAAGATGCGTGCAATACCAGTGCACGAATTGCGTCACGCCGGCTTCGTGCACCGGAGAATAGGGTGCTGGATCATAGGCCGGCGAATTCACGCCGATTTGATTTTCCTGGCAGTTCCGTGTATCGGCCGCATTGGTCGCCAGCCACACTCCGGTCAGTTCCCGGACGTCGTAGTCCACCCCTTCGACCGCGTCGCGATGCACCAGCCACTTGGTCGTCAACTGGGTCTGGGTCGGACTGATCGGCAGCACGCGAAAGGAAATGGCGTGGTCGGCGAGCACGTGATTCCAGGTCGTGGGAAAGTGGAACATCAGCAGCGTGCCGATGTCCGGTTCCGTAACCGAATCCGCCAGCGGTCTGTGGACGGCGGCTTTGCCGGACATGGTGAAGCTCACCGCCCCCTCGAGCAGCGGTGTGCGCACGGTGCGGTATTGACTGTTCGGTGCCAGATGAAATCGGCTCGGCAGGCCGATGGACTCCCAGTGAGCCCATTTCGCCGCCGTCTTCGGGTTCGAAGCGGCGCCCTCGCCGTCGGTCGCGGTCGGATCCTCCGGAAACGTCCGGATGAGCTCGGGATGGTTGGCGGCACAGTGATAGCACTCGCGATTGTTCTCCCACACCAGCTTCCAATTGGCCTGCTCGATGACGGTCGACACGAATGCAACCTTGGTTTGATGCAGCTTGTGCGGCAGAAAGTACGGTTCGATGTGCTTTCGAATGGGCTCGAAGTCCGGCGCCACCAAGCCTAAGCAGACCCAGATGTAGCCGCCCACGCTCGCGCAGTGAACCGGCTTCAGACCGTGCTGCGATTTGTCGAACTCATCGCCCATGTCGCGCGCCGCGATCAAGCGCCCGTCGAGCGCGTAGGTCCACTGATGATAGGGACATACCAAACGCGGGGAGGTCCCATGCTCGGCCGAACAAATTCGTGAACCACGATGCCGGCAAGTATTGTGGAAGGCGCGTAAACCGCCGTCGCGATCGCGCAGGACCACTACGGGATATTCGCCGATCTGCACGGTCAGGTAGTTGCCGGGATTCAGCACTTCGCAGTCGTGCCCCACGAACAGCCAATCGCGGTACCAGATCATCTCCAGATCGACTTGGTAATCCTCCGGGCTGCAGTAGAAATCTCTTTCGAGGGCGGTTTCGAGATTGCGTCCCCGCAATCGGCTCAACATGGTGTCGCGCGCAGTCATGATGGGATCCTGATTTTGAGACGATCATACGATACCAATATTCGGTTGCAAACCAGTGCCCCGAAGCGACGCTTTTTAAGAAATATACGACGCCCGCCGGGAGACCGGACTCGAACAGCCGAGCCGAGGATATAATGCAAGGGGCGCAAGGTATCGAACGCCGATGCTGAGAGAGAGAGAGAGCCATGAACGATCAATTCGAATCGGTCCATAACTACAACGAAGAATCGGTGTTTCGCTCGGTGATCGACTGCGCGGTTCGGTATCCCCGGTTGGTAGACGATCCCGAGCTGCTCGCCGACGTGGCCTGTGTGGCTCTCAATCACTTGCCGCCGCGCTACATCCGTCACACGGTGGACATGCGTTACTACATGAGCGACGAAGAATCCGCCAAAAACGACGCCGCGGTGGAAGCCGCAGTCGAATTTGCCTTCGGGTTCGTTCAGTCACGCGGCGGTTCGCGCCCCGGCAGGTGATATCGCCGGTCTATGGTGCCGGCGGCAGGTAGCGGTCGAGCCAGGCCGACATGCGCTCGGCAAGATCCTTCACGAAGCTCGGCCGCGTGAAGACGTGGTGCTGACCAGGGTAAACGACCAGCTGCGCCGGTATACCCAATGTCCGCAGCGACTGATACATCTGCTCGCCGCCGATGATCGGAACATTGAAGTCCTTGTCTCCGCCCAAGAAGAGCGTGGGCGTGCGGATTCGGTCCGCATGGAAGAATGGATACGACACCTTGAGCCACAGCGCCGTATTGCTCCACGGCGGGCCCAGTTCATTGTTGTATTGAAGAACGTATTCGTCGCTGCCGTAGGTCGCGAGCTGATTGGCGCTGCCGGCACCGCTGATGGCTGCCTTGAAGCGCCGATCGGTCGCAATGGTGTAATCGGTCAGTATGCCGCCGTAGCTCCATCCACCGACTGCGAGCCGGTCCGCGTCAGCGATCCCCTTCGCAGCCAGGTGGTCGACGCCCGCCAAGAGATCCTCGACCTCCTTGTGGCCCCAATCCGCGAATATGGCCTTCGCGAAAGCACCGCCACGGCCGCTGCCGCCGCGATAGTTGACGCGCAGGACGACGAAACCCTTGGCCGCAAACATCTGGGGCTCGAATTGATAGCCGTCCAGAACCAAGGAGTGTTCATCCTGACCGTTGGGCCCGCCGTGGATCCATAGCACCGTCGGATACCTCCGGCCCGGGACAAAGGACGGCGGCTTGACCATGAGCCCGTGAATCTCGGCGCCATCCTTGCTCTTGAATCGGATGTCCTCGACGGCGCCCAACTGCAACTCCGATAGAAGTGCGTCGTTGTGCGCTGTGAGCTTGCGCAGCTGCCCGGCCTCGAGTGCATAGACTTCGGCGAGCGCGCCGTCGTTGGACTCGAGCAGCGCCGTATGGCCCGCGGCCGAGGACAGTGCAGAGACGACGAACGATCCCGCAGCGGCCTCGCGGGTGATCGCACCGCCCCGCAGATCGACGCGCGCCGGGTATATCCTGCCGTCGTCTTCCACCGAGACGATGATCGACGCCGAGTCGGCGAAGGCGAAGGACATCACTGCGCGATCGAGCTTGTCGCTCAGCGGGCGTGGCGCGCCACCGCCGGCCGGGACCACCGCGAGGCGGTCCTGCATATACGCGTTGAACTTGGGCTCGAGGCCTTGCAGATACGCAATCAGTGTCCCGTCCGGACTCCAGGCGAGCTTCTGCGTGTTCGGCGCGAAGGGACGCACGATGGTGCGCGGTACGGCGCCCGCCTTAGGGTAGGCCACGGCGATGTCCTCCCGCCCATCCTGATCGGCGCCTTGTTCATGAGTCCGGATAAAGGCGATGCGCCGCCCGTCGGGAGACCAGGCCGGCAGATCTTCATTGAAACTCGGGTCGGTGGTGAGCTGCTCGCTGCGCTTGCCCTCGACATCGATCAGGTACACGTGTCGCCCGCGGTCGGCGGCTAGATATCCGTCTTCATCCTGTTTGAAATGCAGCGCGTCGATCACAATGGGTTTTGGCGCCGACCCCGCGTCATTCTGCCTCATGGTGAAAGCGAGGCGTTTGCCATCCGGCGACCAGGCGTACTCGCCGATGTCGCCGCTGACACTGGTCAGCGGACGGGCGTCGCCGCCGCGGCGGTCCAACAGCATGATCTGCGGCTTATCGGAGCCGGAAGGCGCGGACAGGAACGCGAGATAGCGTCCGTCCGGACTCCACCTGGGTTTGCCGATCCCCTCCGCCGCGGCCGTCAGCGCCAGCCGCTGGCCGCCGTCCCAGCTCACCATCCAGATCGCGCCGCGCGCCTCGTCGGCTTCGCGGTCGTTGGTGGTCACGACATAGGCGACCCATTGACCGTCGGGCGAGACCTGGGGGTCGCTCAAGTCCTGAATGCGGTAAAAATCGTCCGGCGCGAGCGTGCGGCCCTTCGCCGCGTCGGCGGCAATCGCCTGCAGCGTAGACAGCGACAAGAGTATACCCGCGGCCAGCGCAGGGATCATTTTCGTCGGTGTAATCGCATCATCCCCTTTTTTCGTTCGTTTTTTTCGCTCGAATGAGTGCCGGCACGCGTGTACCTGCCGGGTAGCTACGGATCATGTCTCGTGAGGGCGATGCCTGTCAATATAAGGGTGCGGCGACGCTGATCGAACGTTCAATAGGTCGTTCGGCGCCCCGCGCCGCATTCTTTGCGCGGGAACCCTGTGCTACGCTCACTTTCTCGAGTGTAGCTCCCGATCACGGCCCATTCATGAATGAACGCGACCCGCCCCGCGAAGTGGCCGGCTTCCGCGGCCGCGTGAAACCATGACCGCGCCAACACCGCAAGCCGCCTTCGAGGAGAGCCTCCGGCAAGCACACGCGGCGCTGCGCGCCGGCCGCGCCGCTACGGCCGAGCGCCGGCTGCGCACGCTCCAAGCACAGTTCCCCGGAGAGCCGAATTGCCTGTGGCTCTTGGGCGCCGCCCTACTGGAGCAAAACAAAATCCCCGAGAGCATCGCGACGCTCGAAGATCTGCTTACCCGTGTGCCGGATTTTGCACACGCCCGCGTGGATTTGGCGCGTGCTTACCGGAGCGACGGACGCGCTGCGCGCGCACGTGAGGAAGTGCGGCGGGTGCTCGAGAAAATCCCGCATCATCATCCCGCCTGGCTTGCGTACGGTGATGTGCTCGTCGACCTGGAGCAATATCCCGACGCGCGCCTTGCCTTCGAGCGCGCACGCCTTACTGATCCGCAGCGAACGCGGGTCGAGGAAGCAACGGCCGCCCTCGTGGCCGACG